>ERZ1370068.1230-contig-11121_pt1 | contig 51813 bp, 58 predicted proteins | sample MGYA00561227_ERZ1370068 | MGnify/ENA primary metagenome ERZ1370068 (study PRJEB38410, sample SAMEA6850437) | metagenome | study: Metagenomic assessment of the ecological functions of the soil: analysis of the soil microbiota associated with the... | reverse complement strand
CATGCTTCGTTCAGTTACGTATTGCTCCGACACGTCGCTTCTCGACGTGACGCGATCGGAAGGCCTCCACGTCGTCGAGTTCTCTCCCGACGGCGACCGGATCCCTCTTCACGGGGATGCCGACGGCGGCCCGAGCTCGCTCTGGAGCATCCGGCGTGGACGGCTCCGACATCCGCCGCCTCCTGAAACGCGATCGACTGGGTGGATCTCGGCCGCAGGGTCGGCCGTCATGAGACGGGCTACGCCGCTCGGCCGGGTCTCGGCGTTCGCCACAATTGCTCGCGCTGGCCGGATGCACCCCGGACCCCGGCGACGCGGTGACGGCGGCGGCGTCCGGTCGAGCCGTCGGTCGCGCCGGCCGCGTCACTCCTCCCCGACCGAGGCGGCGCCGGCCTTCCGCCTCGGGCGTTCACGCCGACATCAGCGAGACCCGGTCTCGAAGAAGGAGGCAGCCGAGTTCAAGCGGTCCTGGACGACATGGCCGCCTTCAACGGAGCCGGGATGTCGGCCACCGTGATGACCGCCGACGGCAGTGGAGCGGGGCGACGGGTTCGGCGGACGGCGTTCAGACGTTCGGGTCGACAGCCAGTTCGGCATCGCGAGCATCACTAAGTCGGTGATCGCCGCTCAAGGTGATGCAACTGGTCGAGGCGGCGAGCTCTCGCTCGACGCCCCGGCCTACCGACTACCTCCCGCGAACTTCGACTTCGACACCAACGGAGCGACGATCCGCCAGCTGCTCAGATGCTCGCCGGCATCCCTGATTGGTACACGGAGGACATGGAGGAGCGGATGGCGACATCGACGCCGTGAGCTGGGAGCCGGCCGACGTGCCTGGCGCTGGTCGGTCGGCCCGACCGTGCTCCCGCGGATGACGACGTTCTTGGTACGCGGACACCAACTACACCCTGCTCGGACTCGTGATCGAGCACGTTCGCGGGGCGACCGCTGGTGGATGTGCTGCGCCACGGCGTCCTTCGCGTCGACGGGACCGAGCGGCTCGTCTACCAGCCCGACGAGGCCCCGACCACCACCGATAATGGCCATGCCGGACGGCGAGTCACGAGGCCGCGTTCGAGAAGGGCGGCGGCTACCTCCCATCCCTCTCCGATGCGAGGCTCGGCCGGTCCCGCGGGCGCCCTCGCGTCGGACTCGCCATCGCTTGCACGCTGGTGGCGTGCGTTCTGCGCCGGCGAGATCGTTTCGGAGGCCTCGATGACCGAGATGTGGCCGTTCGTCGACGGCCCTTCCGGCTACGGTTTCGGGCTGTACAACCCCGCTGATCCGTACGCGGTGGCCGTGGGGCGCACCGGCCAGAACTTCCGGATACGTGTCGTGGGCCGGGTGCCTGCCCGGGAGGGCGCGGTCGTCGTCGTCCTGAGCGATGTCGCGTTCGACGACATCGGCGGGATGGCAGACCGCTGGTCGACGCCGTGACCGCGGACGACGCGGTCACGGATCGCGACACGAGCTGCTCATTCCCGGTGAATGAACCCCCATCAGGAGCTGGAGCGGCGGCGGGCTCTCCCGATGGACCCCTTGCTCTGATCGGTCAGGTGGACCTAGGCGTGCTGATCCAGAGTGGGCGTCGAACCGGGATGCCAGGCCGAAATTAATCGACTCGATCGCGTCGAATCGCGTGTCAACCCTCGCGAATCCGGCGTCGATCCTCGTATCCGGAACGTGCGGCCAGGGAGTCGATCCTCGAGCCAGGTAGAACAGGGTCCCGAATGACGTGGCGGCGAGCAGGCCGATCGCGGTCAGACGGCGGCGTCCATCTCTCGGCGAGCGTAGCACCGCCGGGTGACCGAGTTCGCGAGCAGCGTCGTGCACGCCTTGGTGGCTGGACCAGTTCTGAGCTGCGGCAGCGAGACCTTCCGTGCAGGCCGAGCCTGTCGTAAGCCTTGCGCGAACTTGCGCACCGGCCCCCTGCATCGGCCCGAAGACCACGTTCGACGCGCTGAACTCGAGGAAGCCGAACTTCTTCAGCAGGTGATCCTGGTGACGATGGGTTGGCGCCTAGGCGTAGGCCTGGATCTCGTTCCACGCCACCCACGACGGGCTTGAGACCGTCTCCACGCGGACGAACACTTTGTGCGACCAGGGGCGCAGAGGGGAACGAAAGATAGAAAATCCTCTTCCCTAGTGACCCCTTGGAACTCTGATGCAAGGGAGAACATGTGATCGGCTCCCGCGAGCAGCATCCGATGGTGCGTGGTGCCTTCGGGGAACTGCTGCACGGAGATGTGGATCTCATTGATTGTGAGTTCGGCCCCCAGATCGATCTCGATCCACTGTGGCTGAGTTGGGCGCCGACAATGCGTTTGACAAGGTCATCGATCGCGCTTGCTGGAGGATGGTCGCCGACGGATGCGAAGCGGTCGCGGGTTCCGGCGCGGCCGCGTTAGTCGAGACCTTCGGCGCTGCACGGGTCGGGGCGCTCCCGGGCGATAAAGAACTCGCTATCGCACTCCCACCCTCCAGGCACCGAACACCGTCTCATCGGTCGTGGCCCACAACCAGACGAGCCAGCCCGCGAAAGCCATAGGTGCACGAGTCAGCCTGCCAATGCGCCAGCCTGTACGAGGCCACCCTCGCGTTCGCGTTCGTGAAATCCGGGCGCCGAGCTCCCATCCACGACTGGTTTGACGACGGCATCGGTCAGCCCGATCGCCTGGACCTGCGTCGAGATCGTGCGTGATGCCCGGGTACAGGTGGGAGGTCGATGAAGTCGAGCGTCGAGGATTCGAGCATCGCCCGCGATGGCACCACGCGGTGATCCCGGGAGCTGCGCGAAAAAATCCCGTTACGAGCGCCCCAGGGTCGAGCTTCTGAATCGCGGCACGGACCCGGCGGACTGCGACACGCGTGTTCGACTCCACCATCTCCATCTTCTGGGCAGGATCGGCCATGTCGTACGTCACCGTCAGCTGTAGAAACCGTGCCCGAGAGCTGTTCGAGAGCGGCGGGACGTCCGAGAGCAAGAACTGCTCCTGCTGGATCTCGTACGTGACTATCTGTGGGGGCGCGCTCACGCTGGAGCGCCCGCACCACCTCCGCCCAATATTCAACCAACAGGTCATGGCCCTTGCGACTCAGCCACAGTGATGAATTCCGATAGCCACCGAAGGGATCACAGCAAGGCAGCCGATCGTTATCGACCAGGGAGGTCGTTGGAGGCCAACATCACGACGAGTCCATGATCGCGAGCCATCCGCAGGAACCTGGCGATGTTCCTCGCGTATGCATTGCGGATGTTTCCGCTCGCAGTTGAATGCAGTCGATCGCACAGGTCGATGAACACGCGCGCACGGAGTTGTAACCGAACGCTGCCATGCGGGCGAGCTCCCGATCGATCTTACGTGGGCTCCAATCGCGCGGACGAAAGAGGCCGCTCGCGACATGGTCGCCCTCGGGGACCAACATCAACAGGTTTGCGCCGCGAGGCTGAAGAGATCGCCATACGTCGATCGAGAAGAGTTCGCGTCCACCAGTCCCCATCTCGCGCCACACGCCGATCAATGCCGGTTGACGTCGGCTCGGACTGGGGAGAAGAAGAGAGAAGCAGCTACGAGTAGGACCGGAGACGAAGGCGACTCGAGCGCGCACGGCTCAGGGAGGCTACTCCTTCCGATCGCGTCACGTCGCGGCTGTTGCTGCTACTCGATGTAGCCGAGGCCGCGGAGGTGCTCCTCCATCTCGTCGGCCTCGGTGTCGCTGACGCGCTGACTCCTCGTCGCCGCTCGGCATGCCGGGGATCTGCCGACGGCGGCCTCGAGCTCGGCCTGCGACGACCTTCGCGTCCGCGCCCACGACCTCGTGCAGGACGCGGCCCGTCGTGCTCGATCGCTGGCGGGCGCGTCGAGCGCGGCCAGGATCGTCGGGGCCATGTCGATCAGCGTCGGCGGCTGACTCGAACGGCTTCACGTTCGGCCCGACCGCCACGATCACGCCCTCGATGCCGGTGGTCGCCGCTCACCCAGTCGGCGTCCTCGAGCGCGGTCTTCGCGTGCGTGAGCGAGTAGCCCTCGGCCGGCTCCATCAGGATGTCGGGCGCGGTGTCGGCGTGCCTGCCCTTGAAGATCTCCTCGCGCTTGTAGATCGCCTTGACGGGCTTCTTGCCGGTCTTCGGGTCGACGAAGCGTCGCCAGCCGGTCCATCAGCTCGTCGCGCACCTTCTCGAAGTCGCCGGGGTCGACGATGCCGTCGGTCTCGCGCCCGGCGAGGTTGATCGAGACGCCCTCGCCCGTGGAGCGGATCGTCGTGTACGCCTTCGTCTTGGACCAGTTCACCGACTGCGGCAGCGAGACCTTCCCGTGCAGGCCGAGCGTGTCGTAGACCTTGCGCGCGACCTTCCGCACCGGCCCCCACTGCATCGGCCCGAAGACCGCGTTCGACGCCGCTGAACTCCAGGTAGCCGAACTGCTTCAGCAGGTGGTCCATGTTGATCGTGCGCGTGCACGACTGGAACCCGTGGTCCGAGATGAACAGGATCGAGGTCGTCGGGCCGCGCGCGCGAGACGAACGAGCCGATCGCGTCGTCGAGCTGCGCGGTAGATGTCGGCGACCTTCTGTCGCCGATCGCGCGTGTCGCTTGTTCGCTCGGTAGTCGGGGTGGTCGGGCGCGACGTAGTTCGACAGCGCGTGCTGCGTCCGGTCGATCGCGACCCACACGCGTCGCCATCAGGTCCCAGTCGGTGTTGTCCATCAGCCACTCGGTGGCCGTGATCCGCTTGCCGGTGACCTCGAGCGCCTCGTCCAGGTAGGCGTCAGGCCGGTTGCGGTAGGTGGTCCAGCTCATGCCGTTGATCGGCCACTCAGGCCCGGCCTTCTGCGAGTGTCTCGGCCAGGTCGGCGGGCGCGGTGAAGCGTGCGGCCCTTCGGCAGGACGCCGCCGGCGATCAGGTTCCCGTTGATGTCGGGCGGCGGGAACGTGAGCGGCACGTCCAGCAGTACACGCTGACTTGTCCGGCCGCGGTGAGGTCCGTCGAGGAACGTGCGCTCCTTGATCGACTTGTAGGTGACCGGGTACTGCTTGTGGGTGCCCGGCACGGTCTCGAGGATGTCGTAGACGCCGTGGTCGGCCGGGTCGACGCCGGTCAGGAACGACGGCCACGCCGCCCACGAGTGGCGTCGGGACCGTGCGAGCGCAGGACGCCCTTCTGCCCCCGGTCGATGAGCGCCTGCAGGTTCGGCAGGGCGCCCCGCTCGAGCAGGGGTTCGAGGATGCGCCAGTCGGCGCCATCCCATCCGATGAGGATACTCGTGGCATGCGCCATACACCCTTAGGTCGGTGGAGCGCCGAGTCTAGCCAGGGCCAGACATGAGCTGACTCACGGGTGGTCACCGCAGGCGAGAAGTCAAGCCGCGCACTAAGTGGCACCGCCCAAATTGTGTGGGCCAAATGCCTCGAGGCGCATATCGCTCTCTCGCCTTCCATTGAATAGTGAATGCGCCAGAAGTCGGTGACTCGCATGCGGCGCGAAGTACCGAACGGCTCATCTCCGAGCCCAGGATCGAGAATGTCGAAGAGCCTCTTGGTAATGGCGTCAATCGCCCTCTTACTAAGTCCTTGCTCAACCACGAGTTCTTTCGACGAAACCGTCCACCTGGGTGAAACGAACGCGCGGCGCTCGTCGACGATACGTGGCAAACGACGGATTCGAGCGAAAACATGCTTCGACAGCTCAAGGTCGAGGCCACCAATCTAGCTGTCCCAAAGTATCACCACCACGACGACTCGTCCACATCACGCTGGCATGGCCACCACGACGCTGGAACTCTCAGCATCGAGGGGGTGTCTGCCTTGGCCGGAACAGCGGAGCCGTCGTCGCGATCCAGGGTTTGCATCCTCATAGATACCGCGCGCGACAACGATCAAGTAACCTTGACCAAGACGAGCGGCAGTCCTCCGACATTCCAATACAAGTCCCTCGCTCGGAGTCCCAACTACCCTCCCTCGCCATCATCAATCGAGTCGCCCGACTTAGGTCATCTGTGACGAACACAAACCAATCACGGAACTCGGAATCGCTCCATACCGAGTCCAAGGAAATCGCTCCATTACATGGCCAGGAGAATCGCTAAAGGCCCATGAAAGGCCACCTCCTCACAAAGCTACGGTGGAGGAGGGGCCGTTCGAGTTCGGGAACTAAGGACTGGGGATTGGCACTCCAAGCGGCTTCGTCATAAACAACGAGCGCAGGATCAAGGCGCTGTCAGTCTCATGTTGCTGACGGCCAGCCTTTCGAAGTCCTGCGCGAAGTATCGCCTCAGCCTCCTCAGCGGCTTCTGGGAGGGAAATCAGCCAGGCCAATTCTCGATGGATCCTCACGTTCGTCCACACGCAACAGTTTCCACTACCGATCCCGATTTCCCAGGTCTCACAAAGGAGATGCGGACCCTGTCCCTTGAGTTGATTAGAAGGGTCCTCAGCGATCCGTCTCCTCAATCGGTTAATGAAGTGATCGCTGTGGGTCTCAATCAACACCCTTCGATCCCAGTACGGGTTAGTCCGAGGAAGAAGTCCGCGGGTTCGCTTGCACGCGCGGGTGCAAGTGAGATCTCAGGTTGTTCAAACATCAAAGGCTTGTCTCATCTGCTTGCAGCCCTACCAACACGACTGGCAACGAATTGGCTCACGCCGAAGCCCATCCGCCAGTGTCACTTTACGGGCGACCCCGGGGCGCATCCGGGCATCACCTGGTACATCAGGGACTGCCAGGATTCGACGTTCAGAATGTGAGGGGACTTCCAGCCTAGCGAGAGACATCCGTTTACAGCATCGATCAATCGTGTTTTGCCAGATCGCTCCGAATCGCTCCGCGTGCGTACTTGACTCGGTGGTTACGGTTGGCCATAAAGCCTGCGCCGCGTACTCACCTCGAAGGTCCAATCTCCGCCGAGTGCGAATGAAGGTACGCGCGGTGTGGTTCCTCGCGAAGCGGGCCAAGTAGGCCACGTGTGCGGCAACCCAGTGCTCGAGCTGACGAATCGGGTTCGAAAAATCCCGTCGACCGGGTTCTCCGCGCAATTACTTCGTTTCGCCGCCTATCAGGTGGAAACGAAAGGGTGTCAGGAAAGAAGAAACGAAACTCGACAGACGAAGGTGATCGACCTCTCAATTCTGGCGGCAATCTAAGTCAGGGCCTACTTGCTCAAATGCGAGGCCCCTCGAGGACCGGCCACGGAAGCGCCCGTGAAGGTGGGGCCGAGTTCACCCTCAAATGCAGATTGCATGCTGAACAAGGAGACCCGAACCGATCCCGCCGGCTTCCTCTCCTTTGCTTGGAGGAGATTGGGTGAATGAGAGTGAGAACTTGGTCTTAATAGATACGTGGTCTGTACCTACGCTTGCGCGCGTTCGGGAAGTACCTCGAAAGCAAGTCGGATGGCATGGGACTCGTGAAAGTGAAGTCATAACCAATCTTGGCTGTTCCTGAGGGTCGCCCGAATGCAATCTCTCGTAGTGCCGAGAATTGGACGTACTGACCATCAAGTTGAGTGGCACCTCAGGTCCCATCGTGCTATCCAGGCTCTGCTTGAGAAGTAGCGGGCTCTGAAGAAAGGACGTCTTGCCGCCGCTATTGGCGCCAGCGAGGACAATGGTCAGTGGAGCGATTTCGATATCTCCACTGTCTTGAAACGCTTTGAAGTTATGGATTCTTGGCGTGTCGAGCATTCTCAAATCTCGCGGAATATGAATGGCAAGCTAGTGTGTTTTGCCCGGCACGCCAATCCCTCCCTACGTAGGCCGGTGATGGGCGGTCAGTTCCGCTGCCTGCGAGCTCGACAGTAGGCGCGGGCATCGTCCAGTCCCGGAGGACGTGGCACCGTGCCGCCATGACGAGCTCGACCGAGAGATCGCGCACCGCCGGTGAGGCGTCCCCTCGCCTGCGGCTGCTCGCCCGCCTCATCTTCCGGCCTGACGATCCCTGTGGCATCGCGGGCGGCATCTGGTTCTCGATCCTCGATACCGGGAAAGACCGAGACCGACCTCGGCTTCCTGCTCAGCTTCTGCCTGTTCCCGATCATCGGGTACATCCTGGCGATCCGCCGGCCGGACAACGCGATCAGCTGGCTGATGCTCGGCATCGGGCGCCGCCTTCGGCCTGAGGCGCGTTAGTGGGGTCGCTACGCGAGCTACGCGATCAACGGCGGCGTCGGCGGGGAACACCTGGGCGCGATCGCGCTCGCGTTCGACCAGCCGATGTGGCTGCCGATCGTCGGCCTGCCGGCGACGTTCCTGATCCTGCTCTTCCCCGATGGGCATCTGCCGTCGCCGCGCTGGCGGTGGTTCGCCTGGGTCCTGGGCATCAGCATGGTGATCACCTTCCTGGCGATCCTGTTCGGCCCGGGACGGTTCGGGAGAGCGCGTTCCCGAACGTGGTGAACCCGCTCGGCTCCGAGGCGCTGCGGCCGGTGCTGGCGGTCGCCACGGGCGCGATCATCATGCTGCCGATCGGCGTGATCGGCTCGCTGCGTGAGCCTCGTCCAGCGGTTCCGCCGGTCCACGGGGATCGAACGGCTCCAGCTGCGGTGGCTCGTGACCGCGGCGGGCACGGTGGCGATCCTCTACGCCTCCGCGCTCGTCTTCTCGTTCAACTCAGCGCCTGGGGCCGACCCACGCCCGGCTGGGTAGCGGTCATCCAGTCGCTCGCCATCGTGTCCTTCGGCCTGATCCCGATCGCGATCGGGGTCTCCGTGCTCCGGTACCACCTGTTCGACATCGACCTCGTGATCAACCGCGCGCTGCTGCTCGCGGCGATGGTGGTCTTCATCACGATCGTCTACGTCGGGATCGTCGTCGGCATCGGCGCGCTCGTCGGGAGACCAGTCGACCCGGTCCTGTCCGCGGTGGCCGCCGCGATCGTCGCGCTGGCGTTCCAGCCGGCGCGGAGACGGGCGCAGCGGTTCGCCGACCGCCTCGTCTACGGGAAGCGGGCGACGCCCTACGAGGTGCTCTCCGCAGTTCTCCGATCGGCTCGGGAACGCGTACGCGAACGAGGAGCTGCTTGCCGAGGATGGCCGGGCGCTGGCCGAGGGCACGGGCGCGTCCCGCGCCGACGTGTGGGTCCGCGTCGGCGACGAGCTCCGAGACCGGAGGCCGTGTGGCCGCCGGACGCCGATCCGGCCCGAACCGCTCGTCGCCTCGGCGAACACCGAGGGACCTCACCCGTCGTCGATGCGCGAGCCCGTCCGCCACCAGGGCGAGCTCCTCGGGGCGCTGTCGATCGCGAAGAAGCCGGGAGAGTCGATCACCGCGACCGAGGAGAAGCTCGTCCGCGATCTGGCCGCCCAGGCGGGGCTGGTGATGCGCAACGTCGCGCTCGCGGAGCAGCTGATGGACACGATCGAAGAGCTCCGCGCGTCGCGCCAGCGCCTGGTGACCGCGCAGGACGAAGCGCGCCAGAAGCTCGAACGCAACCTGCACGACGGCGCGCAGCAGCAGATCGTCGCGCTCACCGTGAAGCTGCGGCTGCTCGGCCAGCTGATGGATCGTGACGTGGACGAAGGCCGAAGTCGATGGCGTCGGATCTCCAGACCGACGCGACCGACGCGCTCGAAGCAGCTCCGAGACCTGCGCGCGCGGCATCTACCCGCCGCTGCCTCGCGGACCAGGGCCTCGTCGCCGCGCTCGAGGCGCAGGCGCGCAAGGCCTCCGTCCCGACCGAGGTTCGGTCCGACGGGATCGGCCGCTACCCGCAGGACATCGAGTCGGCCGTCTACTTCTGCGTCCTCGAGGCGCTGAACAACGTGGCCAAGTACGCCGAGGCGACCCGGGCCGAGGTGAGCCTGGCGCAGGACGAGCGGGCATCTCCGGTTCGCGGTCGTCGACGACGGGACGGGGTTCGACACGGCCGTGACGAGCTACGGGACGGGGTTGCAGGGGATGGCCGACCGCCTGGACGCGATCGGCGGCGCCCTCAGGTGGTCTCTCGGAAGGTGCGGGCACGACCGTCGAAGGCCGGATCCCGACGCCGACGAGCTCGACGACTGACCCGCTCGGCGCCCACCGACGGCTTCCTTTTTCTTGACAAGAAAGAGTTTCGGTGGCACCATGAACGGCATGTTGGATCTCGCGGTCATCGAGGACCCGGCCGTCGCCGAGGTATCACTCGACCCCGTCCGATCGCGGCTCCTCGCGGAGCTCGCCGAACCCGCATCCGCGACGATGCTCGCCGGCAAGCTCGGGCTGCCACGCCAGAACGTGAACTACCACCTGCGGGCGCTCGAGGAGCACGGGCTCGTGGAGCTCGTCGAGGAGCGGAGGAAGGGCAACATGTCGGAACGGCTGCTTCGAGCGACCGCCCTGTCCTACGTGATCTCGCCCGCGGCGCTCGAACGGCGTGGCGCCCGATCCCTCGCGCGCACCCGATCGGCTTCGTCGCGCTGGCTGATCGCCGTGGCGGCCAAACTGGTGCGCGACGTGGGGAGCTCATGGCGGGCGCGACGAAGGCTCGGAAGCGCCTCGCGACCTTCGCGATGGACGGCGAGATCCGGTTCGCCTCGGCCGCCGACCGCGCCGCGTTCGCGGAGGAGCTGGCCGCCGCCGTGACTTCTCTGGTGGGCAAGTACCACGACGAGGCCGCGCCTCGCGGCCGGGATCACCGCGTGGTCGTCGCCGTGCACCCGAGGCCTGAAGCGCGACGACGAAGGGACCGAACGGACGACGGACACGGAGGGGAACTGAGATGGCACACCCGTTCGAGTTCACGCACGAGATCGAGGTCGACGCCTCGCCGGAAGAGGTCTGGGAGGCGATCGCCACCGGTCCCGGCGTCGACTCCTGGTTCATGGGCCGCAACGAGATCGAGCCTCGAGAAGGCGGCACGACCCGCATGGTCATGACCGGCATGAGCGAGGAGGCGACGGTGACGGACTGGGAGCCGCCGACGCGGTTCGCAAGCCGCACGGCGCAAGGTGAGGACGGCTCAGCTCCATGCGTTCGAGTACATCGTCGAGGGGGCGCGACCAGGGCAGCACGGTCGTTCGCTGGGTGCACAGCGGCTTCCTCGGAGAGAACTGGGAGAAGGAGTACGAGGGCCTCTCCGAGGGCGACCCGATGTACTTCGACAAGCTGCGCGTCTACCTCACCTACTTCCGTGGCCGGACGGCCACGCCGGTGAACGATCTTCGGCGGGCCGGTGGTGCCCGAACGGGATGAAGCATGGGAGCGATTCCACGAGGCGCTCGGTCTCCCGGGACCGGTGGCCCTCGGCGACCACGTCCATCTCACGCCGGACGGGCTGGCCGAAGCTGGACGGTGTCGTCGACTGGCTCTCCCGCGACTTCCTCGGGGTCCGCACGGATGACGGGATCTACCGGTTCATGCACATCAGCGCGTTCGGCGGGCCGACCGGCGTCGGCCACCACATCTTCGTCGACGGCCTCGATCAGGCGGAGACCGAGGGCGCGTGGGAAGACTGGCTGACGAAGGTCTTCGCTTCCTAGGAACAGGAGGTCTGGATGGAAACCGTCACCTCGAAGGACGGCACGACGCTCGCGTTCGATCGGCTGGGCCAGGGACCGCCGGTGGTGCTGGTGTGCGGCGGTTCGGTCGACCGGATGGCCGACGCGGCCATCGCGCAGGAACTGTCCTCCGACTTCACGGTCCTGAACTACGACCGCCGCGGCCGCGGGGACAGCGGGGACACGCTCCCGTACGCGATCGAGCGAGAGGTCGAGGACATCGAGGCCGTGATCGGCGCGGCGGGTGGGTTCGGCCTTCCTGTGGGGTTCGTCGTCCGGTGCGGTGCTCGCGTTGATCGCCACGGCGAGCGGGGCCCCGGTCACCAAGCTGGCGCTGTGGGAGCCGCCGTTCATCCTCGACGAGAACGCCCGCCCGCCCGCCGACCAGGTCGAGCAGTACGAGCGGATGATCGCGGAAGGGCGTCGCGGCGACGCGGCCGAGTACTTCATGTCGAAGGTCGTCGGGATGCCCCGGAGTTCGTCGCCGACGCGCGGACGCAGCCGTGGTGGGCCGGGCAGGGAGGCGATCGCCCACACGCTCGCGTACGACGCCCGCATCATGGGCGACTACTCGATCCCGACCGAGACCGCGGCGTCGGTCAAGGCCCCGACCCTCGTGCTCGCCGGCGGGGCCGACATGCCGTTCATGCGCGAGTCGGCCCAGGCGCTGGCCGACGCGATCCCCGACGGGCAGGTCCGGTTCCTCGACGGTCAGGGGCACAACGTCGACCCGACGGTCCTCGCACCGGCGTTGAAGGCGTTCTTCTCGTAGGCGCTCGGCTCTCGAGGCTCAGCGCACGAACCGGCGGTCCGGCACGAACCACAGCAGCGCGACCGCCACGTAGAGCGCGTACGAGATCCAGGGGCTCACGAACGCGAGCGGGATGGCCGCCGCGTAGATGGCGAGCGAGATGTTCCCCTTGACGTCCGAGCCGATCGCACGGGCGACGGCCGGAATCCCGTCCGTTGGCTCGCACCAGCGCATGGACGAGCAGGGAATACGCGAGACCGGCTGCGAGCAGCACCACCCCGTACGCCGCGGCGGGCAGCGGCTCCTGGTACTCGTCGCGCAGCCACTCCGTGAGCACGGGGATCAGCGAGAGCCAGAACAGGAGGAACAGGTTCGTCCACATCACGGCGCCATTGACCCGTTCCGCGGCGCGGAGGAGATGGTGGTGGTTGTTCCAGTAGATCCCGATGAGCGTGAAGCTGAGCGCGTAGACGATGAGGCCCGGTAGGAGGTCGTCCCGCACGTCCGCCAGCGTGTGTCCCTGCGGCGCCCTCAGCTCGAGGGCCATGATCGTGATGATCACCGCGAACACGGCGTCGGAGAATGCCTCCACCCGTCCCGAGCCGAGCTCCGTCTTGTCGTTCGCGTTCCGCCATCTCGCCGATGATAGGAGCGGATCGCATTGAACGGGACCGCGGCCGGGCTGCATGCGCCGTTCGACATCCCGGCGGCGACCCTCGGACCGATCGTCATGGCCGGAACCCGGCCACGGACGGGGATCGATCCCGTCACTGTGGTCCCGCCGCCGGGTGACGAGTCGACCGCCAGCGCGCCGCCGAGCGCCTCGAGACGGTCCTTCATCCCCTGGAGCCCCGTCCCGAGCGGCGTGTGCTCGGGATCGAACCCCGTCCCGTCGTCGATCACCTCGAACGTGACCGTCCCGTCCCGGTCGGCGAGCCGCACGCGCGCGGTCGACGCGTTCGCGTACTTGGCGACGTTCTGGAGCGCCTCCAGGCAGCAGAAGTACACGGCCGCCTCCACCTCCTGCGGGTAGCGGCCGATCCCTTCGCCCTCGACCTCGACCGGGAGCGCGGCCTTGCGCGCCTGCCCCTCGAGCGCGACGACCAGCCCCTGGTCGGCGAGCAGGGGCGGGTAGATCCCGCGCGCGAGGTCGCGGAGGTTCTCGAGCGCGTCGGTCGCCGCCTGCTGCAGCGTGTCGAACGTCGCCGCCATCTCGGGGGCGTCGCGCTCGGCGAGCCGCTTCGCGAGGCTCAGCTGGATGCCGAGCGCGACGAGCTGCTGCTGCGCGCCGTCGTGCAGGTTGCGTTCGAGCTGCTTGGCGCGCTCGTCCTGCGCCGTGACGATCCGGCGGCGGGAGGCGCGGAGCTCCTCGATCAGCCGGACGTTGCGGAGCACGAGCCCGGCCTGCGCCGCGAGGTCGCGGACGAGCCGCTCCTTCGACGGGTTCATCGGGTCGCTCGGCGGCATCGTCACCGACAGCGCGCCGAGGAGCTCGCCGAGGTGGCGGACCTCGACGCCGTCCTCCCCCTCGCCGAACCCGCCGAGGCGCCCGTCCTCGACGGCGACCGGTGGAGCCGAACCGTTCTCCGGCCACGACGCGGCCGGCCGGAGCTCCTCGCCGAACCGCAGCCACACGCGGGCCGAGCTCGCGCCGGTCCCGCTCGCGAGGATCTGCGCCATCCGCGGCAGGACGTCCTCGGCGGCGAACGACGTGGCGACCTTGTCCGAGAACTCGGACAGGACCTCGTACGGCGTCGCGCGCTTGCCGTAGACGATGCGGTTGGCGAGATGCCGGACGCGTTCGCGCACCGGCTGGAACGCGACCGCGATCGCGACCGCGGTCAGGATCGTCAGGAACGAGTTCCCGCGGTCGCCGACCACCGTGCCCACGCCGATCACGCAGCGCGACGTACACGAGGGTGAACAGGGCCGCGAGGATCCCGTACACGAGCGCCTTGCTCACGACGAGGTCGAGGTCGTAGCAGCCGGTACCTGAACAGCGCGACGGCGATGGCTGCGGGAACGCCCGCGAGGATGACGATGAACAGGAGGATGAACATCACCACCCCGACGGCGGACTCGTCGCAGCTGCAGGCGACGAGGCTCGCGAGGGTGGTCAGGAGGCACGACGGCCCCGGCGGCGGCGACCAGGCCCAACCACTTGATCTGCTGTCGGAGCTCCGGCATCGCCGTGGCGGTAACCGCACGATGAGCCCGGCGAAGCAGCCCACCACGCCGATCACGGTGACCCACGCTGCGACGACGAGCGCGCGGTCCGGTGAACCAGCTCAGGCTCTCGATCGCGAAGGGGTTCGGAACGGTCGTCCCGACGACCGGTTCGACCGGCGCGGGCTTGACGAGGAACAGGACGTAGCTCGCGGCCGCGCCACCGATCGTCATCCACAGCACCGGACGCCACCGCGGCGACGGTGGGCGACCGTTCGGGAACAGCAACAGGACGCAGCGTGAGCGCTGACCAGGGCGACGATCCACAGGTTGGCCGAGCAACGTCGAGACCTCGACCGCGGCCGGCAGCGAGCCGGGGAAGGTCACGATCCCGGCGGCCCCGTACGCGGTTCCGAACGCCAACAGCCCGTAGCTGAGGCCCACGACGCACGAGGAACCACCCGATCACGTTCCGAGCGCGCACCGCGATCAGCGAGACCGATGCGCGACGTACAGCACCGACCCGATCGTGCTGATGATGCCGAAGAACAGATCCGCGTCGGGGTTGTTCGAGCGCCTCGTGTCCGAGCGCCGGCAGGATGATGTTCGCCAGCGTGAGCGCGGCCGTGAAGACCACGACGGCCAGGGCAGCCCGCCTCGTCGTCCGTTCGCTCATCCGACCACCCTCCCGATTCTGAACCCGGCGAGTCCGCGATGCGAAGGGTGGCTGCCGGTCTGACGCGGTGACGCAGGCACGAGGCCGGGGTCGACCCGCTCTGGATAAGGTCGAGGAGGGAGACCGTGAGGAGCGCGACACCGGAGGAGGCGCTCGATGGGCAGCGTGATCTACGACAAGAGCATGTCCCTGGACGGCTACATCGCGGGCGCGAACATGCGGGTCGAGGCGGGGCTCGGCGACGACGGGGAGCGCCTGCACGACTGGGTCTTCAAGGACCCCGCCGGCATGGAGCTGGTCCAGCGCGAGGTCGGCAACCTCGGCGCGGTGATCTGCGGGCGCCGCACCTACGACATGTCGATCACGTACTGGGGCACCGACGGCCCGACCTCCGAGGCTCGCGTCCCGGTGTTCGTGCTCTCGCACGGCGTCCCGGACGACGTGCCCGAGGGCGGCGTGTACACGTTCGTCGGCGATCTCGAGACGGCGTTGGCACGGGCGCGCGAGACCGCGGGTGACAGGAACATCAGCGTGATGGGCGCCGACACCGGACGCCAGTTCCTCGACGCCGGCGTGATCGACGAGATCTCGATGCACCTCGTCCCCGTGCTGTTCGGGAGCGGCACGCCGTTGTTCGGCGAGGGCGTCGACGAGCACGTCACGCTCGAGTTCGTCGGGATGAGCGAGAGCCCGCACGCCACGCACCTGCGCTACCGCGTCGTCCGCGAGGGCTGACCTCACCGCGGGGTTGCTTCGTGAGCACCACCGAGCGAGGGAGCTCGTCATAGGCTTCGCCCATGGCGGAGCGGTTCTGCCTGCGCTGCGACTGGGCCGGCGAGACGGAGGAGCCTGCGTGCCCTCGGTGCGGCGCTCCCCTGTACCGGATGGGCCGTTCGGAGCCGACGCCAGCTCCGCCGGAAGTCCCCCGGCCCGCCCCGATCCGCCGGCCGAAGTCCGGCACGCGCGGCGCGCCCTCGAGGGTTCGGACGCGAGGGCGACCGGGACGAGGCTCGCCTTCCATCGGTCGCCACCGCCGAGCGCGGGCGCTGGCGGGTCATCGCTCTCGCCCTCACGCTCACGGCGGTCGTCGCCTTCGCGCTGACGCGTGGTGGCGAGACCGACCCCGGGGTCGGGACCAGGCTCGCGCAGACGAGACACCAGCGGATGCCGTTCCCAGCCCGTCGACAGACCCGTCGCCGGGCCCGCCACCTCAGTGCTCCGGCGATGCCACGACGCCGGCCGCACCCGAGCCCGCCCAGGCCGTGCCGCAGCCGCCACGGCCGACTACTACTTCCAGGGCTCGCTCGAAAGCAGCCTGGGAACCGCCCCCGATCTGATCGAGGTCGAGGAGGGCAGCAGCGTGTTCACGGCCGATGGAAGCGACCGGGGTCACGGTGCTCCGCTTCGCCGGCGGCAGAGGGTTGGCGCTGGCTCCGACGACCACGCGTCATCCGGAGCTCGGGATACTCGATCGAGATCCTGTTCCGCTTCGATCTCCTCGACGGGTACCGGAAGGTCATCGACTTCAAGAACGGCTCGACCGACGACGGCTTGTACGTGCTGGATGGCTGCCTGACCTTCGTCCCGAAGGAGCAGGACGCCCTCACCAGGATCGGCTCGGACTCGTACGTGCAGGTCGTCCTCACGCGGGATGCGGCCGACAGGGTCGTCGGGTACGTCGACGGCGTCCGGCAGTTCGCGTTCGACGACCGCGGTGGCCTCGCGAAGGTCGGCGGATCGGACAGCCTCCGGTTCTTCGTCGACGACGTCACGACGACCCAGGAGTGGTCCAGCGGTGCGGTATCGCAGATCCGGTTGTTCGATCAGGCACTCACCGCGAACGAGGTCGCGCTACTCGCGTGCACCGAGCTCGCGATCGCGGATCCGAGCTTCCCGTGCCACGGGCTCGAGCGGTGATCCTAGCCGTGCGGGAGAGCCGCTCATATGCGACCCTTACCGGGACGGACCACGAAGCGGTCGCCGAGGAGGAGCGATGTCCACGCAATCCCACGAGCCGAGCCGCGAGGACGCCGCGTACAAGGCGGCCCTCCAGCGAGCCGAGACGCTCCGCGCCTACTACACCCATCTGCTCGTCTTCGTGGTGGTCAGTGCCGGGCTGTTCTTCATCAACCTGCTCACGCGCGGGGACGACGGGAGCTGGTGGTTCTACTGGCCGCTCGCAGTCTGGGGGATCGCCATCGCGATCCACACGCTGGTGGTGTTCGGCGGCGTCTTCTCGCAGGACTGGAAGCTGCGGAAGGCGGACGAGATCTTACCGTCGCGGTCGAGACAGCTCGTCGCAGACCTGAACGAGTAGCGGCACGCCGCCCTTCGCGCAGAATCAGAGATCGAGCAGCGGCGCCACCCGCTCGCCGAAGAGCTCGAGCTGCTCGATCGGGTCGCCCACGGGCCACAGGAAGATGCGTTGGACGCCCGCCTCGGCGAAGCGGGAGAGCCGATCCGCGCACGCCTCCGCCGAGGTGACCAGCAGCCGTTCGCCGAGCTCCTCCGCGGGCCGCCCGAGCGTGGGCGCCACCCACTCCTCGAGGACGCGGCGGGCGCGCGACGGGTCGTCCTCGACGCGGAACATCATCGTGGCGAGCGCGTTCGGGAACGTCTCGGGATCCTTGCCGTTCGTCGGAAGCTGCCGGCGCAGCCGATCCCAGGACGCCACGAACCCCTCGGGCGTGGTGTTGTAGGCGGAGGCGATCCAGCCGTCCCCGAGCCTGGCCACCCGTCGGAGCCCGGCGTCGGAGCCCCAGCTCCCGACCCAGATCGGCGGGCCGCCGTCCTGCGCGGGCGCAGGCTCGAGACGGATGCCGCGGGTCGAGTAGAACGTGCCCTCGAACGGCTCGCCGTCCGGACGCCACAGCGCCCGGAGCGCGCCGATCGACTCCTCGAACCGCGGCCAGCGCTCGTCCCACGCCAGCCCCGCGGCCTCGTAGTCGGGCGCGTGCGAGCCCGGCCCGACGCCGACGACCAGGCGGCCGCCCGAGAGCAGGTCGATCGCGCCGAGCGACTTCGCCAGCGGGATGGGCCCACGGACCACGGCGAGCGCGATCGTCGTCGCGAGCGTCATGTCCCCGGTCGCCGAGACCACCGACGCGAGCGCGGTCGGCGCGTCCAACCACGGCCGGCGGTGCTGGAGGTGATCGTTGACCGAGACGGCCGTGAAACCGAGCCGTCGAGCCGCTTCCACGTACGCGATCAGCGATGGGATCTCGGGTTCGGACTCGTTGAACGTCAGAACCGGGAGATGCACCCCGAGATCCATCCCGCCTCCTCTCGCGCTCGGCCGGCCTCGACCAAGCCTACGCGCGTGGCGAGGCGTCTCGGATGATGAGCGGCGGGGATAACCCCACCTCGAAGACGCCGGGTGCCAGGGGATGGAAACCGCTACACGATCGCGGAGATCAACTCCCGCAGCACGACGAACGCGATCGGCCCCGCCGACGCCCGCGAGCACCACGACCAGGTAGACGATCCGTCGCCGGTGCCGGTTCTTCTCGAAGATCCACGGGAGCACCAGGCCGCCGACGAGGAGCGCGAGCATCACGCCGAGATCGATCAGGCGATACGTTTCGGCGCCGAGGTCGTAGCGCCAGACCTTCCGATCGATCGCCAGGAAGAGCGCCTCGGCCACCAGCATCGCCGAGGGCGCGACGACCGCGAGGAGAGGTGGGCGTTCGGGCTCAGACGAGATCGCCGCGCCGCTCCACCCCATGACCGGACCGGCGACCAGCGCGATCGCCGTCCACACGAGGTTCACCTCGCCGACGACGTACCCGCGCGCCGCGCCGACCGCGTAGTAGACGGCGACCCCACCAGCAGGGTCAGGGCGCCGGCGAGCGCACCACGCTTCGGCGACGTCGTGAGGCGGCCGACGAAGAACGCCGCGAGCCCCCACGGCGAAGCGATGTTCCCGAGGATCCCGAACAGCCGCCCGCCGATGATCCCGTCCGCGAGGACCGAGAAGGCGCCGAGCCCTACGCCGACCACGATCGAGACCGGCCACAGACGCCGACTCGATCCCATCGATGTCTCCTCCGTTCGGGCGAAACGAACCACCCATGGTCCCATCAGTAGGAGCGCGGGATCTGGGGACCATGATCGGTCGCGGCCGGACGCCTTCCGCCGGGGCGGGCGTCCGTGGCACCATCGACCGCATGGGCGGGACCGAGACGCCGTCGGCGACCCTCGACGAGGCCAGGGCAGCCGTCGCCGAACGGGCTTGGGGGCGTGCGCACGAGCTGTTCGCGGCCGTGGCCGCCGAGCGTCCGCTGGAAGCGGAGGACCTCGAGCGCTTCGCGAAGGCAGCGTTCTGGATCGGCGCGCGCGGACGGGGCGATCTCGATCCGCGAGTCCGCGTACGAGGCGTTCCTCGCACGCGGCGACAACGCGCGAGCCGCGCTGTCCGCGCTCACCCTGCAGCGTCAGCACGCCGCGATGCTCCAGGACTCGGTGGCGGCGGCCTGGCTGACGCAGGCCGAATGGCTGCTCGCGGGGGCGCCCGAGTCCTCGGCCCACGGCTACCTCGCGATCGCGCATGCGGATGCGGCACGGGCACGCGGGGACATCGTCGCGGCGCTCGCACAGGTCGATCGCGCCCGGGATCTGGCTGACGCGGCGAACGACCGCAACCTGCCGGCCTGGGTCCGCATGCGTCGGGGCATGTTCCTCGTGGACTCGGGCCGGGTGGACGAGGGCAGGCCGCTGATGGAGGAGGCCGCCGGGACGGCGGCCGGCGGCGAGCTGGGTACGTTCACCACGGGCGCGGTCCTCAGCAACGCGGTGAGCATGTACCGCGACCTCGGCGACTACCGTCGAGGCAGCGCATGGTCCGACACCGCGATGCGCTGGTCCGAACGGCAGCGCCTCACCGGGTTCCCGGGATCGCCCGCGTGCATCGGAGCGCGATCCTTCGCATGCTCGGCCAGCTCCGCCGGGCCGAGGAGGAAGCGCGCGCGGCCTGGCGGGAGCTGGTGGACTTCAGCCCGGCGCATGCCGCTGCAGCGCAGCACGAGATGGGCGAGGCGCACCTTCGGCTCGGTGACCTCGCCGCGGCAGAGGAGGCGTTCCGGCAGGCACGCGAGCAAGGTGACGATCCGCAGCCCGGACTGGCGCTGCTCCAGCTCGCGCAGGGCGATCTGGACGTCGCGACGTCGTCGATCCGCCGGAGTCTGGAGCTGGCGGCGTTCGACCGCTTCGCCCGCGCCCGGATGCTGCCGGCGCAGGCCGAGATCGCCAGGGCCGCGGGCGAGACGCAGACGGCCCGGGCCGCGCGCGACGAGCTGGCCGAGATCGCCGATCAGATCGCATCGCCGGCGATCAGGGCGGCCAGCGAGTGGACCGCCGGCATCACCGCACTGCTCGAGGACGACCACGGTCGCGCGATCGCTCACCTCGCGGAGGCACGGAAGCGATGGAACGAGGTGGGCGCCCCCTACGAATCCGCGACCGTTTCGCTCGCGCTCGCCGAGGCACAGCTCGCCAGGGGGAACGACACGGCCGCTGCGGCCGAGCTCGACGGCGCGAGGCTTGCGTTCGAACGGCTGGGAGCGCATCGAGACGCGAGGCGAGTCGAGGAGCTCCGCGCGAGGACCACGGGCAGCGCCGGTACCTCGAGGCGCGCGGCGCGGACCTTCCTGTTCACGGACATCGTCGGCTCGACCGCGTTGATCGAGGTGATCGGCGACGAGGCGTGGAACGACCTCCGCCGGTGGCACAACGAGGCGCTCCGCTCGTCGTTCGACGATCACGAGGGCGAGGAGATCGATCACGCCGGCGACGGGTTCTTCGTCGCCTTCCCCGACGCCGAACGCGGGGTCGCCTGCGCGGTGCAGATCCAGCGCCGGCTCGCCGAGCATCGCCGCTCCCACGGGTTCGCGCCGCAGGTGCGCATGGGCCTGCACGCGACGACGGCTACGCGTGACGAGATGGGTACACGGGCCTCGGCGTGCACACCGCATCGCGGATCGGCTCGCTGGCCGGGGCCGGTGAGATCCTCGCCAGCGCCGAGACGCTGAGCGGCCTCCCGACACTCGAGCGTCGGAGCGGCGGAGCGTCCAGCTGAAAGGGATCGTCGAGCCGGTCGACGTCGTCTCGATCGACTGGCGGCCCTCGGCGAGCGATTGACCTGCGGCTTCACGCAGGCCGACGCGTCGATTGACCTAAGCGCGCCCGCCTGCCCCAGAATCGACTGTTTCCGCAGGTCATCGGCTCGTCACGACGAGGGGGCGCCAGCAGTGGCAGACGAGCAGCCCGAGCTCAGAACCGACGTGACCACCACCCGAGGTGATGTCGACGGTCCGTCGATGAACGGCGGGTCGCGCGATCCCGAGCGACTGCCGCCGTTCGTCCGCCCCGCGGCCGACTTCATCGCCAGGATCCGGGCGACCGTGCACACGAAGCTCCTGGCCGGCTTCCTGGTGATCGCCGTGCTCCTGGTCGCGATGGGGATCACGAGCATCCTCGTGATCCGGGAGATGAACCAGGAGGCCCAACAGCTCATCAGCCTGCAGGAGCAGACCGACATCGCTCGGCAGGCGATCTACGCCGTGACCTCGCAGAGCCACTTCCGGGCGATGGCCCTCATCACCAAGGACGACACCTACAACGACAAGATCGCAGCCGCGAAGCGGGACTTCCTCGCCGACCTCGACGCCCTGGCATCGATGGGCGGACCGAGTGTGATCGAACGATCGACGAGATGCGTTCGATCAACGAGCGCTACGCCGCCGCTGGCGACGAGGTGCTCGCCCTCTACGATGCCGGCCAGTTCGCCCGCGCGCTCGACCTCCACATCTCCGCCGAGCACGCGATCTCCCACGAGCTCGAGGACGAGCTGAACCAGCTGATCGACGCGACCGAGGCTCGGATCGGCGTTGCGTCGGACTCGCTCGCCTCGCTGCACCGCTTCCTGCTGATCGCCGTCGGGATCTTCTCGGGCGTGAGCCTGCTGATCGCGCTCGGTCTCGGGCGGCCCCTGTCTTGGTCGGTGATCCGCCCGGTGCGCAAGATGGACCTCGCGCTGGCCCGGATCGCCGACGGCGACTTCGCGCAGCAGATCGACGTCCCCAACCGCGACGAGTTCGGCCGGCTGACGACGAACCTCAACCGCACCAGCGGACAGCTCGCGACGCTCTACCAAGACCTCGAGGAGCTGAACCAGAACCTGAGAAGACCGTCGAGGATCAGCTCGGCCAGATCCGACGGGCGGAACAGCTCCGTCGCTACCTGGCGCCGCAGGTCGCCGACGCAGTGCTCAACGGCGGCGCGCCCGTCTCGCTGACCTCGACGCGCCGCAACCTGAGCATCCTGGTCGCCACCATCCGCGGGTTCACGTCGATGTCCGAGAACATGGAGCCGGAGGAGGTCATCGACGGGCTGAACCAGCACTTCGCCGTGATGACCGACGTCGTGTTCCGCCACGGCGGGACGCTCGACAAGTACATCGGCGACGGGATCCTCGCCTTCTTCGGCGACCCGATCCCGTTCGAGGACCACGCCGAACGGGCCGTCGTGACCGCGCTCGAGATGCGCCAGCGCCTCCGCGGCCTGCGTACGCGGTGGTCGTCGGAGCGCGAGGGCGGATTGGACGTCGGGATCGGGGTCACCACCGGGTACGTCACGGTGGGCAACATCGGGTCGGACACTCGCACCGAGTACACGGTGATCGGCAACCACGTGAAGCTCGCTTCGTACCTCGCGCAGATGGCGGGCCCGGATCAGATCCTGGTCTCGGAGAAGACGCTCGCGTCGTCCGCGATCCGCGAGCGCGTCGACGCCACGACGCTGGACCCGATCGAGGCCGAGGGTTCCGCAACCTGGTGAGGATCGTCGAGGTCAACGACGTGCCCGCACCGCTGCGCCGACGCCTCTGACCGGACGACGCGTTCAGGCAGCCACGGTCTCAGGTGCGGCTCCGGTCCGGTCCCGCTCGATCAGCCGCTCGACGACGTACTTCGCGCGTCGCTCGGGACGCCCGGGATGACGTTCGACGCCGCGGAGTACTGGAAGAAGAGGCCGACGAAGTACAAGCCCGGCTCGGACGTCACGACGCCGCGCTCGTGCTGGAGCTCGCCGTCCTCGCCGAAGATCGGGAGTTCGATCCACGACAGGTCGTGACGGTAGCCGGTGCACCAGATCACGTTCGCCACGTCGAGCACGCGGCCGTCCTCGAGCATCGGCAGTCCGCCGGTGACGCCGACGGTCTTCGGGACGCGCGTTCGATACCGGCGGCCACGAGCTGCTTGGGCTTGACGCGGACCAGCATGTCGCCCTGGGACGCCTCGCTTCGCCTTCGCCTTGCGGCCCATCGGCGTCCGGAGCGTCAAGACGTGGACGGCGAAGAACCGGATGCCCCGGAACACCACGTTCCGCGCGACCCACGTGTCGATGTCCACCGGCACGTGCCCGCGATGAGGCCCGGACAGCCACGTCGGGTGCGAGACGACGGCGTCGAGCGAGATGTCGGCGCCCGAGTTGCCGGCCCCGACCACCAGGACCCCGCCGTCGCGGAGCTGCGACGGGTTGCGGTACGCGCTCGAATGCATCTGGACGATCGCTGGGTCGAGCTCGCGCGAGAACGCGGGGATCCGAGGGTCGCGGTCGGGCCCGAGGCGACGATCACGTGGTCGGCCTCGATCCGACCGTCGGCGAGGGACAGGACGTACCGGTCCCCCACTCGCGAGATCCGTTGCACGTCGCACGCCGGTGCGCACGGGCAGGTCGAACCGGTCGGGCGTACGCCTCGAGGTAGTCGGCCATCCGATCCTCGTCGGGTGGTAGCGCGGCTCTTCCTCGGGAAGCGCCAGCCCGGCAGGTTCACGGCCCACGACGGGGTGAACAGGCGGAGCGAGTCGTAGCGCTTGCGCCACGAACCGCCGATCCGTGACTGTTCGCGTCGAGGATCACGAAGGACCTGCCCGCTCCGCTTCAGGTTGGTAACCGGCGGACAGGCCCGCCTGCCCGGCCCCCACGACCACCGTGTCGAACCGCTCCGAACCCTTGCCGTCCATGGCCCGCCTCCTGTGTCTGGATGGTCTCCGCGACGGTAGAGCGCGCGAGGCACGCAGGGTTCATCGCCCGAACCAGCCAACCTCGGACGGCGACCTCGTGGTGAGGAATCACCACGAGCCGGGCGGTCAGGCCAGGATCGTGCTCGAAGGCGAACGCGGTGGCCGCCGAGCGCGAGGTGACGCCCAGCTTCACGAACATGTTCTGGAGGTGGCGGGCGACGGTGTGCTCGCTGATCGCGAGCTCGACGGCGATGTCCCGGTTCGTCGCCGGCAGCGACCAGCCGGAGCACCTCGGCCTCGCGAGCGGTCAGCCCGCGCGGCAGCGCTTCGGGCCGCCGAGCAGATCGGAGGCCCGGGCGGCGTCGGCGACGGCGCCCAGGCGTTCGAACGCGCCGAGGGCCGCCCGGAGCTCTGAGCGCCGCGTCGTCCTCGTCGCCGGCCTCGCGCAGCGCCGAGCCTGTAGGCCATCCGAGCGCGCGAGCGCCCTCGTACGGCAGCCGCAGCTCCTGCCACAGGGTGCGTTGCGCGGCGCAGAGGCTCGTCAGAGCGGCCGTCACGTCGCCCTCGGCGAGCTAGAGTGACCCGCGCACGGTGGCCGCGACGCCGCCGCCAGGATCGGGGCGCTGGAGCCGCTCGCCGTCGCGTCGAGCTCGTCCGCGGCCGTCCGCGCGGCGTCCAGGTCGCCGACCGCCAGCGCCGCGTCGGCGGAACGCCCACAGCAGGCGCCGTCCGATGCAGAGCGGCTGCCCGACGGCCCGTGATGCGCGACGCGCAGCGCGGCGACGGCCGCCTCCACCTTGCCCTGCGCGAGCCGGAGCAGCGCGAGCCCCGGCTGCGGCTCGAACCCGAGCTCGTGCGCCCGCTCGAACGCGGCCTCCGCGCCCACCAGATCGCCCAGGCGCCGCCGCACGTCGCCCGACGCGTAGAGCGCCTCCCCGGCGAGCGCCGAGATTGAGGTCAGCAGCTCCTCCGCGGCCCGGACCGCCTCGGCGTCGGCCTGCGGCCAGTCGCCCCGCAGGCTCGCGAGCGCGGCGCGGTTGATCCGGCACATGCCCGGATACGGGGACTCCGGCGGGATCGACTCGGCCCACGCGCGCGCGGCCTCGCCCCATTCGCCGGCCCGTGCGCACGTCGGCGATCTCGAGGCACGCCCCGATCACGTTGCAGTAGATCGCGCCGGTGAAGTAGTCGTTCAGCTCGCCGGCGACCACCGAGGTCATCGCCTCGTCGAGCAGCGCGACGCCCTCGGCGACGCGACCCAGATCGATCAGGATCAGCCCTTGGGTGTGGATCGCCAGCCCGAGGAGGTCCCGGTCCCCGAAGCGCTGCGCGATCTCGGTCGCGCGTTCGGTCAGGGGCAGCGCCGTGTCGAGGTCGCCGCTGAAGCGCAGCACCGTGGCCTCGAGGAGCGCGGCGAACCCGAGCTCGACGCAGTCGGGCAGGATCTTCGCGTGACGCTGGGTCCGCGCGAACCACTCCAGCGCCGACCGACGGCTCGTCCCGGAAGAAGTGCTCCGATGCACAGCCGCGCCGACATCCACGCGGCACGACGATCGTCGCCCGCCTCCGCGTAGCCGGTGTACGCCCGCTGCCGGATCGCCATCGATTCCTCGATCCGCCCGGTCCACCACGCCGCGTCCGCGAACCGCTCGCGGTCGTGCGGATCGTCAGCGGCTCGAGCGCGCGGAACAGCTCGTACGCCTCGGACCACGAGCTCTCGTCCACCGCGGCTCGCGCGCGGTCGATGTCCACGATGCGCTCGGCCACGAGGCGCTCCTTCGAGTCGAACGCCCTGCGCCGGAAGGCGGGGACAGCGTAGCCCCAACCGGAGCTCAGCCCAGGTCGAGCGGTGTCGCGTTCGGGGTGCTTGAGCCACGGCCGTGCCCGCCGCCACCGGGACCAGGAGCAGCACCACCATCGCCGGCGAGGCTCGCCCGGCGCCCCAGTCGCTGAGGCCGACCGCCAGACACATGAGCGCGCAGCCGGCAGGGCGGATCTCGGCCGCGCGATAGAGCTCGGGCAGGGTGCGGCGGGAGCTCGAGGAGTCCAGGCGATGAGCGCGTTCGAGAGCATCGCCGCGGCGAGCGAGCCCACGAGGAGCCAGCGCACCGCATCCGGTAGCGGGCGGCCCGCATGCTCGACTGGTGCTCAGGACCGCGGCACCACCGCGCGGCGCATCGCGACCACCAGGGGGAAGTGCAGGTTGAGCCAGACCTGGGTCCTCCGCGGGCCGGTTCAGCGGTACGACACGAGGTCGAAGTAGATCCACCACAGGCCGATCGCGACCACCACCCCCAGCAGGCCGATCACGATGCCTTCGGCCTCGAGCGGATGCACGTCGGCCATGCCGCGTCACCGCCCCCACGATGACCTCGCCGAGGACGATGATGACGAACAGCCCCATGCGTTCGATCAGCGACGGCGTCGTCGGAGATGCGCGAGTCGCCCGCCAGGGTCCCAGGCGCAGTTCCACCGGTACATGCCGATCACCCACCCCGCCACCTGCGGCGACCAGCGCCACCGCCCACAGCCAGTACCGCATCGGCCCGTCGAACGCGACGCTGACCACGAACAGGTACGAGCCGCGACGAGGTAGTCCACCGAGTACGGGACCGACCTGGCCCGGTGGTGAGGGTCGTGCAAGCCCGTGCGGAACCACAGGATAACCAGGATGAACGTGTTCGCGGCGTAGGCGAGCGCGAACCCGGTCGAGCCGTCCCCCGGGATGTCCCCGATGAACACGGCCATGACCGCGACGGCGAGCATCTGCCCGAACGTGAAGACGCGGACGCTCGATGTCGTTCGTCGTGTGGAGGTCGTGGTACAGCGTCCCGTTCAGCCACGAGGACCAGACCGCATAGAAGAGGAAGACGAACCAGCCGACCCCCGACCACGACGGGTGCGCGGCCAGGCGGCGAGCGAGCTGCGAGATGACCACGACGAAGACCAGGTCGAAGAAGAGCTCGAGGAAGGTCACGCGCCGGTCGGTCGCCCGATCCTCGTACCGACCGGGCGGCTGCCACAGCCGCCGGAACGTGGACGGCTCCGTCAGCGGATCGAATGTAGCGCGCTCCAGCGGCCGGGGCCAGCACGTCGCAACCTCTTCCGAACGCCTCGCAGACGGAAACCCGTCCGGTCGGTTGCCGCTGCCTCGAGAGGCGTGGAACACCCGCTCGCCGCCCCGTCGGGGCTCCTCGCCTCCCGGGTGAGCGGGGCGGTCAGGAGGAACGGGTGCAGCGTCGAACCGGGCACGTCCTCGTCGTCGACGACGACGCGCTGAATCGGCGCCCTCGTCACGGCCACGCTCGCCCGAGAGGGGCTCCGAACCACCTTCGCGACCGACGGGCCGCGGCCCTGGCGGCGATCGGCGAAGACCCTCCCGACGTGATCCTGCTCGACATCGAGATGCCCGGGATGAACGGCATCGAGGTCCTTGAACGCATCAAGTCCGACGAGAAGCCCGCCACCTGCCCGTGGTCATGATCTCGGGCATCGACGACGCCCAGAGCGTCGTCCGGTGTCCTCGAGGCCGGCGCCGACGACTTCCTGCCCAAACCGTTCGACGCGGCGATCCTTGCGTGCGCGCATCAACGCGGGCTCGACCGCAAGGCCCCTGCACGACCTCGAGCACGAACGCGTCCGCGACATCTTCATGCGGTTCCTGCCCGGAACAGATGGTCGACGAGGTCCTCGCGAGAACGGACGGCGACGCGCGGATCAGGCCGGAGCTGTTGACCGGTACGGTGTTGTTCGGAGACCTCCGCGGGTTCACGAGCTACGCCGAGGGCAGAGCCGTCGAGGAGGTCATCGAGGCGATCAACACCTACCTCACGCTGATGACCGACGCGGTGCTCGACCACGGCGGCACGATCGTCGACTACATGGGCGACGGCATCATGGCCGCGTTCGGCGCCCCGGTCGCGAACGAGGAGCACGCGGAGCTCAGCGATCGCGGCTGCTCGCGCGATGGCCGGCGAGCAGCTGGCGACGTTCAACGCGTGGCTCTCCTCCACCGGGGTGGACGAGCCGCTCCGGATGGGGATCGGGATCAACTCGGGGCCGGTGCTGTCGGGGAGCGTCGGCTCGCCGCGGCGCCTGACTACGCGGTGATCGGCGATACGACGAACACGGCTTCTCGGATCGAGGCGATGACGAAGCAGCTCGACCACGCCGTGCTCTTCTCGCAGGGGACGAAGGACGCGCTGCGGGAGGCGCCGGAGGATGCGGTGTCGCTCGGTGCGTTCGAGATCCGGGGCGGAGCGGGAGCATCGAGCTCTGGGCCCTCGACGTCGAGGAGCCGGCGTGACCGAGCTCGACGACGAGATCCCGCGCGCTCCGCGCGAACGCGTCTCCGGAGCTCGAGACCTTCGAGGGCGACCGCGAACGCGCCGAGCGCGTGCAATCCGCCCTCTACCGGATCGCCGAGACGGCGAGCGCCGCCCAGGACATGCAGGCGTTCTACGCCGAGATGCATCGCATCGTCGGCGAGCTGATGTACTGCGGACAACTTCTACATCGTCCCTGTACGACGAGGAACGGCAGGCGATGAACTGGCCGTTCTACGTCGACACGGTGGAGGAGGGCTGGCCCGACCCGAATGTCTGGGAGACGATGGGCACCGGTGACGCTCGAGGGATCACCGCGTACCTCCTCCGAGCGGGTCATCCCCTCTTGCTGACGTTCGCCGATATCGAGGGGCTCGCCTCGCCGAGACGAGGTCGACATGATCGGGGTCCCCTCGGTCACCTGGCTCGGCGTCCCGTTGCTTGCGGAGGGCCGGACCGTCGGCGCCATGGTCGTCCAGAGCTTCCGGGACGACGTCCACCACACGGAGCAGGACGAGGAGCTGCTGACGTTCGTCGCGAACCACGTCGGCGCGGCCCTCAGCCGCGCCAGGGCCATCGAGGGAGACACGGCAGCGCAACGCCGAGCTCTCCCTCATCAATGACGTCCAGCGCGGCCTGGCGATGAACCTGGACATGCAGGCGATGTACGACCTGGTCGGCGAGCGGCTGCTGGAGATCTTCGCCGCGCAGGTCGTCGGCATCGCTGTTCTCGACGAGTCGGCTGGCATCCTCCGCTTCCCGTACGCGATCGAGAAGGGCGTCCGGTTCCATGACGAGCCGATGGCGGTCTTCGGGTTCCGCAAGCGCGTGCTCGAGACCAGAGAGCCTCTGCTCGTCGAGGTCATCACCCCGGAGATCCTGGCCGAGTACGACCAGCCGGCCGCCATCTCAGGTGAGCCGGCGAAGTCGGCGGTGTTCGTGCCCCTGGTCGTTGCCGGCCGAGCGACCGGCGTCATCTCCCTCCAGAACGTCGACCGCGAGCATGCGTTCGACGACGCCGACGTCCGCTTGCTGACGACGCTCGCCGGAAGCCTGAGCGTCGCCCTCGAGAACGCCCGGCTGTTCGAGGAGACGCGGCAGCGCAACGCCGAGCTCGCCCTGATCAACGACGTCCAGCGCGGCCTGGCCGAGAACCTCGAGATGCAGGCGATGTACGACCTCGTCGGCGACCGACTCCGTGACATCTTCGATGCCCAGGTGGTCAACATCACCGTGCTCGACCAGACCAACGGACTCGTCAGCTTCCCGTACATCATCGAGAAGGAGAGCGACTGGCTGCCGACCCGATGGCCGCCCATCGGGTTCCGCAAGCACGTCCTCGAGACGCGAGAGCCGCTCCTGTTCAACGCCATCACGGAGGAACTGCTCGCCGAGTACGGCCAACCGGAAGTGCTCGTGGGCGAGCGACCCAAGTCCGTCGGTGTGGGTCCCCCTCGTCGTCTCGGCGAAGGGCGACCGGCGTGATCTCCGCTCCAGAACCTCGAGCGCGAGCGCGCGTTCAGCGAGGTGGACGCTCCGCCTGCTGGCGACCCTCGCGGGCAGCCTGAGCGTCGCGCTCGAGAACGCCCGGCTGTTCGAGGAGACCCGCCAGCGCAACGCCGAACTGGCACTCATCAACGACGTGCAGCGCAGCCTGGCCGAGAACCTCGAGATGCACGCGATGTACGAACTGGTCGGCGACCGGCTCCAGGAGATCTTCGACGCGCAGGTCGTCGACATCGGCGTGCTCGACCGGAGTCCGGCTTGCTTCGCTTCCCGTACTCGATCGAGCGCGGCGTTCGCTATCCGGATGAGTTGGTCGGGCTCGGCCGGTCTCGGGGCTACGTGATGAGGACGCGGCAGCCGCTCCTGATCAACGAGCGGGCCACAGAGACGTCCCTCGAGCTGGTGGGCGGGGCGCCACTCATGGGCTCGGGCGAGCCAGCGATGTCGGTCCTGTTCGTCCCGCTCATCGTGGGCGGCGAGGCGACCGGCAGTGATCTCGCTCCAGAACCTCGACCACGAGCACGCCTTCAGCGAGGCCGACGTCCGGCTCCTGACCACGCTGGCTGGGAGCCTGAGCGTCGCGCTCGAGAACGCGAGGCTGTTCGAGGAGACGCGGCAGCGCAACGCCGAGCTCGCGCTGATCAACGACGTGCAGCGCGGCCTCGCCGAGAACCTCGAGATGCAAGCCATGTACGACCTCGTCGGCGACCGCCTCCACGAGATCTTCGATGCGCAGAGCATCGATATCGGGGTACTCGATCGCGAAGCCCGCGTGATCCATTACCCGTACACGCTCGAGCGCGGTGTGCGCCTCGCCGACGAGCCGACACCTCTACGGCAGGACCGGGCGCACATGTCCTCGAAACCCGGGAATCCCTCGTGATCAACGAACGGTTCCAGGAGTCGATCGCGGCATTCGGGGGCGGCTTCGTCACGGGCGAGATGCCGATGTCCGCGGTGTACGTCCCCCTCGTCGTCGGGGGTGAAGCCACCGGCCGGATCTCGCTGCAGAACATCGACCGAGAACACGCGTTCAGCGAGGGAGACGTCCGCCTGCTCACGACGCTCGCCGGCAGTCTCAGCGTCGCGCTCGAGAACGCCCGGCTGTTCGAGGAGACGCGACAACGGAACGCCGAGCTCGCGCTCATCAATGACGTGCAGCGTGGCCTGGCCGAGAACCTCGAGATGCAGGCGATGTACGACCTCGTCGGCGAGCGCCTCGCGCGAGATCTTCGACGCGCAGACGGTGGACATCGGGGTGGTGGACACGGCCGCCGGTCAGATCTGGTTCCCCTACTCGATCGAGCGCGGCGTTCGACTGATCGACCACCCGATCGAGATCATGGGGTTCCGCAAGATCGCGCTGGAGACTCGCGAACCGGTCGTCGTCAACGAGGACATGGAGCGGCGGTGCATCGAGGCAGGCAACCCGCTCGCGATCGCCGGCGAACCATCACGGTCGTCGGTCTTCGTCCCCTTCTGATCGGGAACAGAGGGTCAGGCGTGATCTCGCTTCACAACCTCGATCGCGAACACGCTTTCAGCGAGGCCGACGTTCACCTGCTCACGACGCTCTCCGGCACCCTGAGCGTCGGGCTCGAGAACGCTCGGCTGTTCGAGGAGACGGGTCAGCGCGCCGCCGAGCTCGCCATCGTCAACAACGTCGGCCAGGCGCTCGCCGAACAGCTCGAGCTCGACGCGCCTGATCGGACGGCTCGGCGACCAGCTCCGTGAGGTGTTCAGCGCCGACCTCGTCTACGTCGCCCTCCACGACACCGCCACCGACATGATCGAATTCGCCTACTACAGCGAGGGCGGGGAGCGAGGCGAGAACCCGTCGTTCCGATTCGGCGAGGGCCTCACGTCGAGGATCCTGCAGACCAGGGTGCCGCTGCTCCTGAACCGACCGGAGGCGTTCCAGGAACTGGGGATCGCGGTCGTCGGCACACCCGCCAAGTCCTACCTCGGGGTCCCCATCGTCGCGGGCACCGCGGCGATCGGCGTGATCAGCGTGCAGAGCATGCAGCAGGCGGGACGCTTCGGCGAGGCGGATTCGCGCCTCCTGTCGACGATCGCCGCGAACGTCGGGGTCGCGATCCAGAACGCCCGCCTGTATCAGGAGACGGGGCGACGTGCCAGCGAGATGGCGGCGCTCGCCGACCTCGGCACGGAGGTGGGCGGCCTCCTCGAGCTCGACCCGATCCTGGGCCGGATGGCGGAGAGGGCCAAGGAGCTGCTCCAGGCCAACACGAGCGCCGTCTTCCTCCGGGAAGAGGCAAGCGAGCGCCTCGTCCCCGCCGTCGCCCTCGGCGAGCTCGCCGAGCTCATCCTGCAGGACGCGATCACCCCGGGCGAGGGGATCATCGGGGATCTCGCCGTTCGCGGCGCCGCCGAGGTGGTGAACGACGTGGCTCCACGACCCCCGCGCGGTGTTGATCCCTGGTGCAGGAGCAGCAGGAGGAGGAGCGACTCATGGCCACACCCGCTCGCGCGGCGGCCGGGTCATCGGGATGATGGTCGTGTGGCGGATCGGACCCACCAGCCCGTTCACCGACGACGACCTCAACTTCCTCATCGGCCTGTCGCAGCAGGCGGCGATCGCGATCGAGAACGCCCGGCTGTTCGCCGAGGTCAAGGAGGCACAGGAGGTCGCCGACGCGGCCAACGAGTCCAAGAGCGCGTTCCTCGCGACGATGAGCCACGAGATCCGAACGCCGATGAACGCGATCATCGGGATGAGCGGTCTGCTCGGCGAGACCGAGCTCGACGCGGAGCAGCGCGAGTACGCCTCGACGATCGCGCGCAGCGGCGAGGCGCCCTGCTCACGATCATCAACGACATCCTCGACTTCTCCAAGATCGAGGCGGGGCGGATGGAGCTCGAACTCGCGCCGTTCGACCTGCGCGAGTGCGTCGAGGCGGTCGTGGACCTGATCGGGCCGGTCGCGCAACGCAAGGGTCTCGAGCTCGCCTACGGGATCGAGCCGGGACCCCGGAGACCGCGGTCGGCGACGCGAGCCGGCTGCGCCAGATCCTGCTGAACCTGCTGAACAACGCCGTGAAGTTCACCGACGAGGGCGAGATCGCCGTCAACGTGCGATCGGTCGGACGTCCCGAGCGCCGACCGGATCGCGTTCCACGTGACGATCCGCGACACCGGGATCGGGATCCCGCCGACCGGATCGACCGCTTGTTCCAGTCGTTCACCCAGGTCGACGCGTCGACCAGCCGGCGGTTCGGCGGGACGCGGCTCAGGGCTCGCGATCAGCCGCCGGCTCGCCGAGCTGATGGACGGCACCGTGACCGCCGAGAGCAGCGGCGTCCCCGGCGAGGGCAGCACGTTCCACGTGACGTTCGAGGCCGGGCGCGACGGACATGACGCCGACGGCGCTGCGCGCGCGACGGATCGCTACGCGGGGCGCCGAGCGCTCATCGTCGACGACAACGCGACGAACCTCCTGCTGATGACCGCGCTCCTGTCGGCCTGGGGTGTCGAGACGACGACCGCGTCCTCGGGCGAAGAAGCGCTCGACCGACGCTCGAGCAGGGCGGGTTCGACGTCGCGATCCTCGACATGCTGATGCCGGGGATGGACGGGCTCGACCTCGCGACGCGGCTGCACGAGCGCGCTCGCCGAACTCCCCGCGATCCTCGCGTCGTCGGTCCCCCGCCACGACGTGGCGAGCGATCCCCGCTGGGAGGGCGCCGGCATCGGCGCGGTCATCGTCAAGCCGATCAAGGCCTCGGCCTTGCACGGCGCGCTCGCGATCGTGCTGGACGAGGCCGGCGCCGAGGAGGCGCCCGGCGAGGCGGGCGGCGTGCTCGACCCCGAGCTCGGGCACCGGCACCCGCTCCGGATCCTGATCGCGGAGGACAACGTGGTGAACCAGCGGCTCGCGCTTCGGCTGCTCGAGAAGCTCGGGTACCGTGCCGACGTCGTCGCCAACGGGCTCGAGGCGGTCGAGGCGGTCGCGCGCCAGGAGTACGACCTCGTCCTGATGGACGTGCAGATGCCGGAGATGGACGGCGTCCAGGCGACCCAGCAGATCCTCGAACGCCGGGCGGACGGCGAGCGCCCGTGGATCGTCGCGATGACCGCGGAGGTGATGCGGGGCGACCGTGAGGGCTTCCTCGCCGCCGGCATGAACGACTACGTCGCGAAACCGATCCGGCCCCAGGAGCTGATCGCCGCGATCACGCGCACGCCGAGCCGGCGCAGGGATCGCGTCGCGGCAGCTGGGGACGGATCCGGACCGCCCGTCGACGACGCGGTCCTCGAGCGGCTCGCCGAGAGCATGGGCGGCGACGACGCGTTCGTCGCCGAGCTGATCGACCAGTTCGTCGCGGATTCGCCCGCGCTCGTGGCGGCGGCCCGGCGCGGGCTCGAGGCCGGCGATGCCGACGAGGTCCGCCGCGCGGCCCACACGCTCAAGTCCAACGCCGCGACGTTCGGCGCCAACGAGCTCGCCGACCGCAGCAGCCGGCTCGAGGCCGCCGCGAAGGGCGGCTCGCTCGAAGACGGCCCCGCGCAGCTCGAGGCCATCGAGGACGAGCTCGGGCGGGTCCACGCCGCGCTCCGCGCGAGCGCACGTGTCCGGCTGGACCCTCAGCCCGCTGGGCAGGAGCCGACGCATCGAATCGTGGCCCAGATCCCCGGCGTGTCACAGGAGGACGGGCCGGCCTCGTCTTGAGGGACGATGAGGGTCCGTTCGGTGCGGGAGACGCACGTGGGTGAGCTGTACGGAGAGCTCCGGCCGCTGATGTTCTCGATCGCGTACCGGATGGTGGGCAGCGTCGGCGACGCCGAGGACATCGTCCAGGAGGCGTTCCTGCGGTTCCACCGGGCGTCGGCGGACGGCCAGGAGATCGAGTCACCCAAGGCCTACGTCTCGGCCATCACCACGCGGCTGGCCATCGACCACCTGCGCTCGGCGCGCGTGCGCCGGGAGCGCTACGTCGGGACCTGGCTCCCGAACCGGTCCTGACGGACCCCGCATCCGACGTCGAGCCCTGCACGCCGAGACCGCGGACTCGCTCTCGATGGCGTTCCTCGTCCTGCTCGAGAGCCTCTCGCCCACCGAGCGCGCGGTCTTCCTGCTGCGAGAGGTGTTCGAGTACGGCTACGACGAGATCGCCCGTGTGATCGGCAAGAGCGAGGACAACTGCCGGCAGATCGCCGTGCGGGCCCGCCGCCAGGTCGACGAGAAGCGGCCGCGGTTCGAGGCCTCACGCACGCGCCGGGAAGAGCTCGCTCATCGGTTCTTCGACGCGATCGGCGAGGGCGACGCGCAGGGCTCTCGACCTCCTCGCCGCCGACGTGGTCGCCTACGGCGATGGAGGCGGCAAGGCGCCCGCGTTCCCGCGCCCGGATCCATGGACGCGACAAGGTCGCCCGTCTGCTGCTCGGCGCGGCGGCCCGGGGAACGCCTCGGGGTGCCCGGCAACGACCCACGTCGAGATCAACGGGCAGCCCGGCGCCCTGTTCTTCGACGGGGAGGGCGACTCGTCGCGGCGGTCTCGCTGGACATCGCCGACGACCTCATCCAGACCGTCGCGCGGCGATCGCGAACCCCGACAAGCTGCAGCACCTGATCCCCGCCGTCGGTCCCGGCGACCGGCTCCGTCTGACACGGCGACCCGGAGGACACGATCTTGACGAACCGATCCTCCTCGCCCGGGCTGGAGTCCCGATCGATCGGGGAAGCCCCATCCGAGGGCCGAGGATCTCGGCCTGTGCAGGGGCGACCTCCGGCCGATGGGCCGGGAGAAGGAGGAGGGCCATGAGGATCGAGCACGCATCGAAGATCGGACCGTGCCTGTGGTTCGACGACCAGGCCGAGGACGCCGCGAACTTCTACGTCTCGGCGTTCTCCGCCCGCCGCGCCCTGGCGGGTGACGGCGGCGAGTCCAAGATCCTCGGCGTCTCGCGGTACGGCGAGGCCGGTCCGGGGCCCGCGGGCACCGTGATGACGATCGACTTCCTGCTCGAGGGGCAGGAGTTCGTCGCGCTGAACGGCGGCCCCGAGTTCACGTTCACGCCGGCGATCTCGTTCGTCGTGAACTGCGAGACCCAGGAAGAGGTCGACGGCCTGTGGGAGTCCCTGTCCGAGGGTGGCACGCAGGGCGAGTGCGGCTGGCTGGAGGACCGGTTCGGCGTGTCGTGGCAGATCGTGCCGACCGTGCTCGGCGAGCTGCTCATCGACCCCGACCCCGAGCGCTCGCAGCGCGTGATGCGCGCGATGCTCGAGATGCGCAAGCTCGACATCGCCCAGCTCGAGCGCGCGGCCGGGCCGCGTAGCGGACTCGACGAACCAGGGCCTCACCTTTTCGAGGTCGTCCCGTACCCTCGGGCGTCCGAGGCGCGGGCCGACTCCGCGCCGAGAAGGAGGCCCCTGATGCGCAGGAACCTGTTCGTGGCGATGGTGGCCCTCGGCCTGGTGGCCGTCGGCGCACGAGGCCGTGATCGCAGGGACGACGACGGGGCGGACACCGGTCGACTGCATCGACACGGTGTGGCGAACCTCGGCCGTGTCCACGTCGTCGACGACGTGGCAGCGCCGTCCCGGGGCTCGAGGCCGACCCGACCGCCATCTTCCCGATCACGGTCGACGTCAGCGCGCTGGTCTCGGGCGCGCCGGCGCGGTTCCGCATCCTCAGCACGAACGTGGGCGACCAGACGATCGTCAGCAACCCCGGTCCGACGCGCTTCGACCCCGGAGCGAGCGGCCCGAACTCGTTCTCGTACCAGTGGGTCGAGCGCGACGACGTCGCGAGCCCGCACGCCAACCTGATCCGACCTGCAGTGGCGGAGCCCATCGGGCGCACCCGTCTCGATGCTCCGAGGCGACATGGCGGTCCTGTACCGAACGGACGGGTGCGACGGGTCGTCCTAGACGGAGCGAACACGACCTCGCGTCAGCTCGCGATCGCGATCGCGAACTTGCCGCGCGAGCGCTCCTCGCCGACCAACCGGAGCGCCTGCGGCAGCTCGTCGAACGTGAACGTTCGCGTGATCGGGACGCTGAGCGTGCCGTCGGCCGCCATCTGCACGATGCGGGCGAACGCCTCGGGGTCGGCGTGGCCGATCACGTTCGACGCCACGACACCACGCTCGGCGAGCATGTCCACGTCCGCGCCACCCACCGTCGAGGCGATCCGCCCGTCGCTCTTCACGAGGTCGGTCAACGCGCCGAACCCGTCGCCGACGTGCACCGCGACGATCATGCCGTCGACACCCTCGGGATACCGATCGATCATCGCCGCCACGACGTCGCCCGAGTAGTCGACGATCTCGCTCGCGCCGAGCCCGCGGATCCAGGCCTCGTCCTGGTGGAGCGCCGACGCGACGACCTTGGCGCCGCGAGCGGCGGCGAGTTCCACCGCGTACGCGCCCACGCCACCCGTCGCCCCGACGACCAGCACGACATCGCCCTCGGATGCCTCGATCGCCTCGACGCAGTGGTACGCGCGTCAGGGCCGCGAGCCCGACGCACGCCGCCCGCTCGAAGTCGAGGCTCCCCGGCTTGTGGACGACGAAGCCGTCGAGGGGCACGGCCACGAACTCGGCGTACGCGCCACGCCACAGGTGCGGCTCGGTCGGGACGATGCCGGTGACCTCGTCGCCGACGGCGAACCCCTCCACGCCCTCGCCGAGCGCGTCGATCTCGCCCGCGTAGTCCTTGCCGACGATGACCGGGTACCGGTGCTCCATCATGCCCTGGGCCATGCCCTTGGCCACGAACACGTCGAAGCCGTTCACCGACGACGCGCGTACCTTGACCCGGACCTCGCCCGGCCCCGGTTCGGGGGTCGGCACCTCGATCACCGCCGCCGGAGACCCCTCGTCCGCAAGCCCGAACGCCTTCATGCTTCCTCCCTCGCCTTCGCGGGTGGACAGCTCCTCCTCGATGGGCAACCTAGCCGAACCGAGGGTCTCCCATCGCTCGCGGCCGAACGCGCACACGTGCCCCGACACACGATCGCCAGATCTGACGTCCGACGGCGCTCGAACTTCGGGCCGTCCCCGCTCGAATCACCCGAGGAGCAAGCTCACCGGTGACCCTCGCCCCCGACCCCCGATGGGATCGCGCACGCGCGTGCGGATCCACGGGTCCGCGACGCCTGGTGGATCACGAGGAGGTCACGAGATGCACCTGCTCCGGACACGCCGAGGACTGCTGATGGGGTTCGTCGTGCTCGCCCTGGTCGCGGCCGCATGCGGGAGCAAGGCCGCCGCGAACGAGGGCGGCAGCGGCGGTGGCGGCGGAGTACCACCACGAGCCCGACCACCGGCCCGACCGGATCCAGCGGAGGCAAGCGGGTACAACGGCGGAGGCGGCTACGGCGGTGGAGGTAGCGGCTACACCGGTGGTGGCGGTGGGATGGCGGCCACCACGGTGATGGAGGGTCCCGGGAACTCCTTCACGTTCTCGCCGTCGACGGTCACGGTGAAGCAGGGCAGACACGATCACGCTCGACAACGTGAGCGACACCGCCGCACACCTTCACGGTCACCGGCCAGGAGCATCGACGTCGAGACGCTAGCCCGGGAAGACCGGCTCAGGTGACGATCGACCTGCCACCGGGAACCTACCCGTTCGTCTGCCGCTTCCACCGAGTCGATGGGCATGACGGGGACGCTGGTGGTCCGATAGGCGATCGAGCGATCTACCTGCACCACGTCGGAACCGGAGATGCGTGACGTGCGGTGACTCGATCGCGCCCGTCCGCTCCAGCTCGATGTGGTCCGGACCGAGGTGGTCGAACAGCCTGGTGCCCGCGCCGAGCAGCACCGGCACGAGCTGGATCTCGATCTCGTCGACGAGCCCGACGTCCAGGAACTGCTGGCCGACGCTCGCGCCCATCAACAGCACGTCACGTTCGCCGGCGGCCGCCTGAGCGTGCTCGAGCGCGCTCGGGAGCGAGCCGTCGACGAACCTGAACGTGCCGCTCGCCATCGGCAGGTCGTCCCGCGACTCGTGGGTGAGCACGAAGCAGGGCACCGGGAACGGGACGTCGCCCCACGGCTCCAGCCCGAGGTCGAACGTCCGACGCCCGATCACCACCGCCCTGACGGCGGCCGACGCCTCCCGGGCGATCTCGGCGTCCTGCCGCCCCTCGCTCGCTCTCGTCGAACAGCCACTCGTGCAGCCGTTCCCCGCCCGGCCCATCGGATGCTCGGTCCCCACGTCCGGGCCCGTCATGAAGCCGTCCAGCGACATCGACGCTCGCAGCACCACCTTCGCCCATCACGTTCCCTCCCGTTCGACGATCACCTCAGCACCCCGCGCCGACGGCCGATCTCGGGCGTCGGCGATCTCTGGGTCCGGACCCTGGGCGCGAGGAGAACTCATCGGCCCTGGCGCGTGTCGGTTCGTCATCCGATGAGTTCGGGCACTGGCGGGGTCGTAGCGTGGTGGGTACGGTGGACGGGGAGGAGGAGCGAGCCGGTTGGCTGAGAGTGACGGCGAAGGAGCGGTCCGCGGTCCTGGGGTCGGACGAGCTCGAGCTCCGGCTGGAGCAGCACCGGACCGAGCTCACCGCGTACGCCTACCGGATGCTGGGATCCGGGTTCGAGGCGGAGGACGCCGTCCAGGAAGCGTTCCTGCGGGCCTGGAAGAGCTTCGACCGGTTCGAGGGGCGATCGTCGCTGCGCTCGCTGGCTGTACAGCATCGTGACGAACGTCTGTCTCGACATGCTGGGCGGCAAGGAGCGCCGGGCGCGGCCGATGGACCTCGAGCCGGCCAGATCCGCGGACATCCCGTTGCCCGACCCGCTGCCCGAGAACGTGTGGATCCTCCCCGTCCCCGACGACCGCGTGGTGCCCGAGAGCGGCGATCCCTCGGACGTGCTCGACACGCGCGAGTCGATCCGGCTCGCGTTCATCGCGGCCCTCCAGCACCTGCCGCCGCGGCAGCGCGCGGTGCTGATCCTGCGAGAGGTCCTGCGCTGGAAGGCGTCCGAGGTGGCCGAGCTGCTCGACACCTCCGTCGCGTCGGTGAACAGCGCGCTGCAACGCGCCCGCGCGACCCTCGCGATCCGTCCGGATCGACGACGCCGGAGACCCTGCAACCCGCCGACGACGACCAGCGCGCGCTGCTCGCCCGCTACGTCGACGCGTTCGAGCGGTACGACATGGAGTCGCTGACGTCGCTGCTGCGCGAGGACGCGACCTGGTCGATGCCGCCGTACGAGATGTGGCTGCAGACCCACGACGACATCGCCTCGTGGTGCCTGGGACCCGGGGTCGGCTGCCGAGGCTCGAGGCTCATCGCGGTCGAGGCGAACGGCATGCCGGCGTTCGGGCAGTACAAGCCTGGGGCGGACGGAGGGCTCGAGCCCTGGTCACTCCAGGTCCTGGAGATCGCCGACGGCCAGATCGTCGGGATCAGCTTCTTCCTGACACCGAGCGCCTGTTCCCGATGTTCGGGCTCCCCCGCGCCTCGACGCCTGACGCGCCCGACCCGACCCCGCACACCGCAGGACGCCGCTGCAGGCCCGACAGGACGAGCAGTTCGACCAACGGGCCGCGCGCCCGCTGCAGCTCGACCCGGCAGCCGAGGCGCAGCGCCGTGAGCTGCAGCCGAGCGAGGGCGTCGACCGTGACCGCGTCCGGTCGGCGAGCGCGTCCACGTCGCACGAGACCGGTCCCGCGTCGCAGCCCGGCGAGCAGCCTCCGAGCGCGTTCGCACAGCGCCGGGATGCCGTCACGCGGGACCGGGCCGATCATGATGAGCACCGTGCCCCCCGGCCCGGGACGCCACCGGCGTGCGACCGGTTGCGGTCGCCGGCCGGCGGCCGTGCTGGGCCCGAGACCGCCATCCGTTCGCCGTCATCGATCCTTGGACGGGTCGGGTCCCCCGAACTCATCGGGGCGCAGGCGTCGCGCCGCCGGGCCGGTAGCCGTTCGGGTCGATCGCGACCTCGTCCCAGCCGAGCGCGGCCATCGCCCTGAACGCGGCGTCACGCTTCGGCGTCGGCGAGGAGCCGGTCGATCTCGCCGGCGGGCACCTCGACCGTCGCGGACGCCGCCGCGGTGGCGGACCCGCACCACGCTCGAACCCGAGCGCGCGCACGATCGCCTCCGCCTCGTCGATCCGAGCCAGGAGCTCGGGCGAGATCCGGATCCCGAGCTCGACCCGCGAGGACAGGCAGGCGAGCGCGGGCTTGTCCGCAACGCGGAGGCCCGAGCGCTCGCGCGATCGAGCGCACCGTCTCCTTGCCGACCGACGCCTCGAGGAGCGGGTTGTGGATCCCGGCGCGTTCGCCCGCCCAGATCCCGGGTCGGAACTCGTCGACGTCGTCGGCGTTCGCGCCGGCCAGTACGGCGGTGTCGGGAACCGCGGCCCGGACGATCTGACCGAGCACGCCGTAGAGCTCCGCCTTGCAGTGGTAGCAGCGCAGCTCGTCGTTGCGGGCGTACGCCTCGCGGTCGACCTCGTGCGTCCGCACCGACCGGTGCGCCACGCCGAGCTCGGACGCGGTGTCGGCCGCCACCCGCAGCTCGCCCGCTGGGTAGCTCGGCGAGATCGCGGTCACGGCCTCGACCCGCGCCGGGCCGAGCGCCCGCGCGGCGAGCGCGAGCACCACCGACGAGTCGACCCCGCCGGAGAACGCCACCAGGCCTGATCGCCGTAGCCGCCGATCCGGTCCTCGAGATCTCGGATCACCGCGGCCGGCGCGCGTTCGACGACCGCGCTCATCGCTCGTCCTCCTCGAGCAGGCGGTACGCCAGCGCGGAGGCCTGCGCATGCACCGAGCGCACCGGACGGCCGAGCTTGCGCGCGGCCTCGACCACGTCGGCGTGCTCGGGCTTCGCGTTGCACGGCCCGCCCGTCGAGGACGCCGAGCTTCACCCGGATCCTCGGCCCGCCCTTCGACGAGGTCGATCTCGACGATCCTGCGAGTCGAGCTCGGGCCGCGCGACCTCGTGCACGCGGACGCCGAGCGTCGTCGTCGCCTCGAAGAACGTCCGCCGCACGTCGTCCAGCGCGTCGCGCTCGCACAGGGCCGAGATCGCGACGGCGGGCCGCCCGTGCTTCATGACGATCGGCGCGGTCCACGCATCGAGCGCGCCGGCCAGCGAGGAGCGCGTCGATCGCGTCGGGCACGAGCTCGGGCACCAGGTCGTCGACGTTGGCCTCGAGCACTGAGCAGCCGGCGAGCGCCGTCCGGTGGCGGCGAGGTCGTGCCGAGCAGCACCCGGACGACGTTCGCGACCGACGCCGGGTCGCGCGTGCCCGCGCCGACCCCCACGCGTTCGAGCACGAGCTCGGGGATCTCGGGCGCCGGCTCGGCCGAGCGCCGAGACGATCGCGGCCGCGGTCGGCGTCACGGTCTCGGGGAGCTCGGCACCGGCGACCGAGGCTCGGAGCGCGAACCCCGAGAGCAGCTCGAGCGTCACCGGCGCGGGCGACCCGTGCGATCCTCGTTCGAGGGCGGCGGCATCGGGAGCGCCGAGACGTCGATGCGTTCGACGCCGAGGGACTCCAGCGCCGCGGCCACGCCCACGACGTCGAGCAGCGTGTCCTCCTCGCCGAGCTCCTCGAGCTCGAGCTCGTCGAGCGCCCCGCCCGTGGACCTTCGACTCCGCGTCGAACATCCGCTCGAGGACCGGCGGTGGCCCGAACGCGCACCCCGTCGTCGAGCGCAGCGCGTTCGACCGCGTCGAGCAGCTCCCGCGGCCGGCGTCGCTCGGCTGGACAGGTCACTGGGACCGAGAGCGCGAGCGCCCGCAGACCCTGCCGGCGCACCTCGGTCGGCCGAGCACCCGACGCGGCGGCCGAGCACCGCGGACGACTGCATCGGACACCGTCGTCCGGCGATGCGCCGGCGTCGAGCAGCGCCGCCAGGAGCATGTCGCCCGCCGCGCCGCCGACGACGTCGACGTACAGGACCTCATCGGCCCCTCATCGCGGACGGACTGCCGAGCGATCATCGCGGCGATGGTGCCCGGCGCCGACGCCGTCGTCCACGTTCACGCACGCGACGCCGGGCGCGCACGAGGAGAGCATCGACAGCAGCGCGGCCAGGCCGCCGAGCGACGCCCGTAGCCGACGCTCGTCGGGCAGGCGATCACCGGACACGGCGCGATGCCGCCGACGACGCTCGCGAGCGCGCCCTCCATGCCCGGCGATCACGACGACCGCGTCGGCGGCCGCGAGCATCGGCTGCACCGCGGCGAGTCGGTGCAGACCCGCGACGCCGACGTCCGCGACGATCTCGGTCTCGGCGCCGAGCAGCGACGCGGTGAGCTCGGCCTCTTCCGCGACCCCGAGATCCGAGGTCCCGGCGGTCACGATCAGCACCGAGCCCGCCGGGGCAGCACGTTCCGGCGGAGCGCGACGCACCGAGCCCTCGGGCGTTCCACGATCTCGACGGGCGACGCCTGCGGCGGCGGCGCGGACCGCGTCGACGTGCTCGCGGCGAGGTCCGCGAGCACGAGGATCGGGCCCTCGTTCCCCGACAGGAGCCGCTCGACGATCGCGCGGACCTCCTCGGGCGTCTTGCCCTCGGCGTAGACGATCTCGCAGGCGCCCTGTGCGGAGCTCGCGGTGATGGTCGACCTTGGCGAACCCGAGGTCACTGAACGGCAGGTCCCGCAGCTCCGCGCGCCGCATCACCGGGCGACACCTCGCCCGAGGACACGCGCGCGAGCAGATCGGCCAGACGCGCCTCGTACGCGGTCGGTGCGAGCACGCCTGACCCTACCGCCATCGCCCGGGATCCGCCCCGGCGACCGGCGATCTCGGCGGACGCCTCGACCGAGCCGTCCGTGACATCGCCACGACGCACGTTCGCACCGGCTCCGGCTCGCCCACGCCGCCGGCCCCTACCATGGTGGTCATGCCCACCCGCTCCGACATCCGCAACGTCGCCATCGTTGCCCACGTGGACCACGGCAAGACCACGCCTGGTCGACGCGATGCTCTGGCAGTCCGGCGCCTTCCGCGAGAACCAGGACGTGGCCGAGCGCGTGATGGACTCGACGGACCTCGAGCGCGAGAAGGGCATCACGATCCTCGCCAAGAACACCGCCGTCGCGCCACGGCGACCTGAAGATCAACATCGTCGACACGCCGGGGCACGCGGACTTCGGCGGCGAGGTCGAGCGCGGGCTCACGATGGTCGACGGCGTCCTGCTGCTGGTCGACGCCTCCGAGGGCCCGCTGCCGCAGACGCGGTTCGTGCTGCGCAAGGCGCTCGAGGCCCGGCTGCCGGTGGTCCTGGTCGTGAACAAGGTCGACCGGCCGCGACGCGCGAACGATGGAGGTCGTCGACGAGGTCTACGAGCTGTTCCTCGACCTCGACGCCGACGAGCACCAGATCGAGTTCCCGATCCTGTACGCGAACGCCCGCGAGGGTCGCTGCGGCCCGAACCCCGACGCGCTGCCCGAGCGACCTCGAGCCGCTGTTCGAGCGCTGCTGCGAGCACATCCCGGCGCCGTCGTACGAGGAGGGCCACCCGCTCCAGGCGCTCGTGACCAACCTCGACGCGTCGCCCTACGTCGGGCGGCTCGCGCTCTGCCGCGTCCGCAACGGCACGATCCGCCGGGGCCAGGCAGGTCGCGTGGTGCCGCGCCGACGGGACGATCGAGCGCGCCAAGGTCGCCGAGCTCTACGTGACGGAGGCGCTCGACCGCGTCGAGGCCGACGAGGCCGGACCCGGCGAGATCGTCGCGGTGGCCGGCATCGCCGAGATCACGATCGGCGAGACGCTCGCCGACCCCGACGACCCGCGGCCGCTCCCGGTCACGCGCGTCGACGAGCCGTCGCTCTCGATGACGATCGGCATCAACACGTCGCCGCTCGCCGGGCAGGGACGGCACCAGGCTCACGGCGCCCCAGGTCAAGGCGCGGCTGGACCAGGAGGTCATCGGCAACGTCTCGATCCGCGTGCTCGACGGCCGACCGCCCCGATCGCGTGGGAGGTGCAGGGTCGCGGCGAGCTCCAGCTCGCGGTCCTGGTCGAGGTGATGCGGCGCGAGGGGTTCGAGCTCACGGTCGGCAAGCCGCAGGTCGTCACGCGCGAGATCGACGGGAAGCTGCACGAACCCGTGGAGCGCGTCGCGATCGACGCGCCCGAGGAGTACCTCGGCGTGATCACCCAGCTGCTCGCGCTCCGCAAGGGCCGGATGGAGCAGCATGGTGAACCACGGCACCGGCTGGATCCGCATGGAGCACCTCGTGCCCGCGCGCGGCCTGATCGGGTTCCGGACCGAGTTCCTGACCGAGACGCGCGGCACCGGGCAGCTCCATCACGTGTTCGAGGGCTACGAGCCGTGGCACGGCGAGCTCCGCACGCGTCCGACCGGTTCGCTCGTCGCCGACCGCCGCGGCCTGACGCACGACGTTCGCGCTGCTCAACGCTCCAGGAGCGCGGGTCGATGTTCGTCGGGCCGGGCGAGGACGTCTACGAGGGCATGATCGTGGGCGAGAACGCGCGCTCCGAGGACATCGACGTGAACCCGACCAAGGAGAAGAAGCTCACCAACATGCGCCAGGCGAACTCGGAGGAGTTCACGCGGCTGATCCCCAAGCGGACGCTCGTGCTCGAGCAGGCGCTCGAGTTCATCCGCGAGGACGAGTGCGTCGAGGTGACGCCCGGACAGCGTTCGCCTGCGCAAGGTGACGCTCCCGCAGCAGGAACGCGCTAAGGCCGCGAGCCGGGGCCGCCCGCCGGCGCAGGCCTGACCTCGAACCGCGTCCGCTGCTCCACGACCGACTCCTTCACACCATCGCCACATCCCGCTCGGGACGCCAACGAACTCCCACCCACCCGCGCTCGAATCAGTCGCGGAACGGCCGGTGACCTTCGGACTGAGGTGATCCGATCGGTGACGTCGCGAACCCGGTTCCCCATCGCCCTGGCGTGTCTCGCCTCGTGGCAGCCGGTTGCACCGGCGTGGTGGCCTCGCGAGACCCGTGAGCAGGGGATCCAGAAGATCCAGCACGTGATCGTGATCATGCAGGAGAACCGCTCGTTCGATTCCTACTTCGGAACCTACCCGGGGCGGACGGCATCCCTGATGCGGCACGGACGGCCCGACGTCTGCGTGCCGGACCCGCGGGTCCACGCCTGCGTGAAGCCGTTCCACGACACCTCCCTGATCAACGAGGGCGGCCCGCACGGCGAGATCGACGCCGCCAGGGACATCGACGACGGGCCATGGACGGGTTCGTCGCGTCCGCGATCGACGGCAACCACACGTCACTGCGCGGCCAACCTGTTCAGCCCGGACTGCACCGCCGACATCGGACTCGGCCAGCCCGACGCCATGGGCTGGACGACGAACGGGAGATCCCGAACTACCGGGCCTACGCGGATCGCTACGTGCTGCAGGACCACATGTTCGAGAGTCGGTGCGTTCGGTGGAGCCTGCCGTCCCACCTCTCGGATGGTCTCCGGGTGGTCGGCGACCTGCTCGACGCCGAACGACCTGATGAGCTGCACCACCGACCTCGGCAAGTACCCGACCGGTCCGGTGGAACCCACTGCTTCGGCTCGACGCCGTTCGCGTGGACCGACATCACCTACCTGCCTCCATCAGGCCGGCGTGAGCTGGAAGTACTACGTCGCGGAGGGAACGCAGCCCGACTGCGCGGACGATGCCATGTTCTGTGCGCCGCAGACGCAGACGATCGGCACCCCGAGATCTGGAACCCGCTCCCGGGGTTCGAGGACGTCGACCAGGACGGCCAGGTCGGCAACGTGCAGACGGTGAGCAACTACTACCGCGACGCGGCGCAGGGCACGCTGCCGAACGTCGTCGTGGGTCGTCCCGAACGCGGACGACAGCGAGCACCCGCCCGCGTCGATCGCCACCGGCCAGGCCTAGGTGACCGGTCTCGTCAACGCGGTCATGAGCGGCCCGGACTGGACAGTCACCGCGATCTTCCTGGCCTGGGACGACTGGGGCGGGTTCTACGACCACGTCGTCCCCCGGCGGTCGACGGCGCGGGCTACGGGCTGCGCGTGCCGGCGCTCGTGATCAGCGCCCTACGCCAGGCCGGGCACCATCGATCACCAGACGCTGATCGTTCGACGCCTACCTGAAGTTCATCGAGGACGACTTCCTCGGCGGGCAGCGGCTCGACCCCGCCACCGACGGGCGCCCGGACTCGCGGCCCGACGTGCGCGAGAACGACCCCGCGCTCGGCAACCGTATTCTCGCCGACTTCGACTTCTCACAACCGCCGAGCCACGCCGCGTGATCCTGCCGCCGTATCCCAGTAGCCTCCGCCGGCCGCTCGCCGACTCTGACGAACCCGCGAGCATACGCTGCGTCACGTCGCCCTCGACGAAGGATCGGAAACCCGCATGCGCCGCACGCCTCCTGTCCGTGCTGCTCGCGCTCGACGCTGGCGATCGCGCCGGCGGCCGCCGGAGCGCCTGGCCGTCGCGACGTGCGGTCCCGATGCCGTCCGCCGGGACGCTCAGGATCGGCGACCTCACTACCCGCGGTTCGGCAACGGCGGGTACGACGTGCAGCACTACGACCTCGCGATCCGGTACGGGCCCGGGACGAACCACCTCCGCGGGGTCGCGACGATCGCGGCCACGACCACGCAGGGCCTGAGCTGTTTCAGCCTCGACCTGGTGGGGCTCACGCGTGAGCGCGATCACGGTGAACGGCGACCCCGCGACGTGGTCGCGGACCCACCACGAGCTGATGATCACGCCGGCCGCGCCGCTCGGCTCCGGCGCCGACCTCACCGTCGTACGTGACCTACGAAGGCTTCCCGAAGGGCTTCGTCATCCCGAGCCTCGACGCCGTCTCCGGGTTCATCCGGACCGCCGACGGGGTGGTCGTCGCGGGCGAGCCGGAGGCGGCGACCGCGTGGTTCCCCGTCAACGACCATCCCACCGACCGCGCATCGTACACGTTCGCGATCACCGTGCCGAACAGCTACGAGGTGGTCGCCAACGGGGTGCCCGAGTCGGAGGACACGCAGGGGAACTGGACGACGCACGTCTGGCAGGCGCACGACCCGATGGCGAGCTACCTGGCGACGTTCGACGTCGGCGAGTGGACGATGCGGACCCGCGTCACCTCGAACGGCCTGCCCGTGATCGACGCTGATCGACCCCGACGTCCTGCCCCGAGTGCGAGCCTCCGTGCGCCGCGAACCGGAGATCCTCTCGTTCCCTGGAGAGCAAGTTCGGCCCGCTACCCGTTCGAGTCGGCGGGCGGGATCTTCCCCGACACCCGCCGGCTCGGGTTCGCGCTCGAGACGCAGACGAGACCGATCTACTCGCGGTACTTCTTCCCGAACGGCGACTCGGTCATCGTGCACGAGCTGGCGCACCAGTGGTTCGGCGACCTGGTCGCGGTGCATCGCTGGCAGGACATCTGGCTCAACGAGGGCTTCGCCACGTACGCCGAGTGGCTGTGGAGGGGACACGAGGGGTTCGGCACGACTCGGCAGACCTCCAAGGCCATCTGGAGGGCGATCCCGGCCAGCTCCCCGTTCTGGGACGTCGTGATCGGAGATCCCGGGGTCGAGAACCTGTTCGACGGCGCCGTCTACATCCGCGGCGCGATGACCCTGCAGGCGCTCCGCGACGAGGTGGGCGACGACGCGTTCTGGACGATCCTGCACACGTGGACCGAGACGTACGCGTTCGACACGGGCTCGACGGACGAGTTCATCGCGCTGGCCGAGCAGGTCTCCGGTCAGGACCTGGGCGACCTGTTCGACGTGTGGTTGTTCACGCCGAGCCGGCCGCCGGCCTCGGCCGTCACGGGTTCGGGCGTGGTGTCGGCCTCGCCGACGGCGACCGAGCACGCGACCTCGTGGCTCCGGGCGTTCGACCGCCGTAGCGCTCCCTGAGCTCGGCCTCCGATCCGCGCGAGCTCCCCCGACCTCCGGGGATCCAGGACTCGACGGATCGGCCGAACCCCGCGAGCTTCGCCCGCGAGGTTCGAGGCCGACCAGCTCCGGATCTCGACGCGGACGCGTCCGTCGGCTTCGGCTCGCCCACCGGACAGCCGGGTCCCAGACGCCGGCTCGAGCCCGTGGATCGCCTCGGCGTCGGCCGACCGCCGTCGCCGGAAGCGTCAGCCGGCGCTCGTCAGATCGGCGATCACCGACCGCCAGTGCGGCTCGAGGTCGAAGCCCGTCCGGCCGCTCCACCGGGTCCTGGGTCGCCACGACCGACCGCACGCGGTTGACGCGGAACGTCCGCATCCCGCGCATCCGTCCCGGCCACGAGGTACCAGACCGACGCCTTCGCGACCAGACCGAGCGGATGCACCGGCGTTCGGTCTCGGGCCGATCGGGCGCCGCGTAGACGATCCGGACCCGGACGCCGTCCACGACCGCCCGCTGGAGGACCGTCCAGGTGCTCCGGCGCCGGGACGTGCGCGCGGTCCCAGCTGTCGGGTCGATGCACCACGGCGGAGGCGGCCGCCTCGGCGTCGGCCGCGGCAACGGCTCGGGAGCGCGCGGACGAGCTTGCGCAGCGCGGCCTTGATCTGCGGCGTCGCCGCCGCCGACGGCGCCCGCGACCAGGAACAGCGTTCGAGCCTCCGGCCGCGGTCAGACCGCTCAGGTCGGTGCGGCGCACCACCCAGCAGCGACCAGCCGCCGCCCCGCCCGGCCTGCGAGTAGACGGGGATCCCGGCCATCGCGAAGCGCCTCGAGGTCCCTGCGCGCGTGCGCTCCGGAGATCTCGAGGACCTCAGTCGTTCTCCTACGATGACGGGGTGACCTGGCGCACGAACCGGATCGACGAAGGGACGCAGCTCCGCTGACACCCTCCGCACCTCGCGTCCTCGATCGCCGCGCGCTCAACCGGGCGCTGCTCGAACGCCAGATGCTGCTCCGTCGGCGCCGGGTCGACGCGCTCGACGCGGTCGAACGGCTCGTCGGCATGCAGGCGCAGGTGCCGCGAGATCCCTACGTCGCGTTGTGGTCGCGCCTGGATCGGTTCCGCCCCGAGAGGCTGGCCGAGCCGCTGGCCGAGCGGCGCGCGGTCCGCATGACCCTGCTCCGCGGGACGCTGCACCTGGTGACGGCGGACGACGCCCTCGCCCTGCGTCCGCTCCTGCAGCCGGTCGTCGAGCGCACGCTGTACGGTTCGAGCCCGCTCCGAACCGTGGCCGGGAGCGTCGACGTCGATGAGCTCCTGGCGATGTTCGAGGACCTGTTCGCGGAGGGGCCGCGGACGCGCGCGCAGCTCGTCGCCGCGATCGCGGAGCGATGGCCCGAGCGCGATGCGTCGTCGCTCGGGTACGCGATGTACCCTGCTCCCGACGGTCCAGGTCACGCCCGCGTGGCATCTGGGGTCGTTCCGGCGCCTCGGCCTTCACCACCGTCGAGCGATGGCTCGGACGCCCGGTCGGGCGCACCACCGAACCGGACGAGATGATCGTGCGATACCTGAGCCGCGTTCGGCCCGTCCGCGGTGGCGGACGCGCAGTCGTGGTCGGGGTTGACCGGGCTGAAGAGCGTGTTCGAACGCCTCCGCCCGCGGCTGCGTGCCGTTCCGGGACGAGCGCGGCCGCGAGCTGTTCGACGTCCCGGGCGCCCCGCTCACCGCTCGCGCGACACCGGCGCCCGTCCGCTTCCTGCCCGAGTACGACAACGTGCTGCTCGGCCCACGACGACCGCAGCAGGATCGGCCCGCCCGGAGCTGAAGGGATGGACCGAGGTCGGATGGGGGTCGGTGCTGGTCGACGGGTTCGGCGCGGCGCGGTGGAGGGCCGAGCTCGACCGGGACCGGGCGACCCTGTGGGTGGAACCGTTCGGGAAGATCGCGCGGGCCGACCGCGCCGAGGTCGCCGAGGAGGGCGACCGGCTCCTCGGCTTCCTCGCACCGGAGACCGACCGGCGCGACGTGCGGTTCCGAACCTTCCGATCCTCGGCGGCGTCCCGGTGAGGCGCCTCGGGCTGCGGGAGCGCCGGGCGCGGCTCGGCCGGCGCCACCTCCTCGCCTCGAGCGCGCCGAACCGTCGAGGAGACCGCGGCGGCGCTCGTGGGGCTCCACTCGAGCGATCCCGCGACGGTCTTCCTCTCGTCGTGGGCGCGGGTCGACGGGTTCGAGCCGGGCGATCTCGAGGACGCGTTGTACGTGCGCCGGTCGCTCGTGCGGATGCTCGGGATGCGACGGACGCTGTTCGTCGTGCCGGTCGAGCTCGCCCCGGTGATGCACGAGGCCTGCACGAAGGCGCTGATCCCCGGTCAGCGCTCGCGCCTGGTCCGGATGCTCGAGGAGCAAGGCGTGACCCCACGCGGTCGCGGCGAGGCGTGGCTCGCGAGGGTCGAGGCGGCGACGCTCGCCGCGATCGCGGCCCGGCGGAGGCCACCGCGCGCGAACTCACCGCCGAGGTCCCGGAGCTCGGCGCGAAGCTCACCGTCGGCGAGGGGAAGACCTGGGCCGGCACGATGGGCGTGTCGACGCGGGTGCTGTTCCTGCTGGCGACCGAGGGGTCGATCGTGCGCACGCGTCCGCTGGGCGCGTGGACGTCCGGTCAGTACCGCTGGGCGACGACCGAGCACTGGCTGGGGGCTCCGCTCGCCGAGATCGACCACGCGCGGGCGTGCTCCGAGCTCCTCGGGCGGTGGCTGCGTTCGTTCGGGCCGGCCACGATGACGGACATCCGGTGGTGGACCGGCTGGACCGCCGCGCAGGCGAAGGCGACCCTCGTCGCCGTCGATGCCGCGGAGGTCCGGATGGGCGACGACACCGGCTACGTGCTCCCCGACGATCTCGACCCCGTCGGCGACGTCGACCCGTGGGTGGCGCTGCTCCCGGGCTCGACCCCACCACGATGGGGTGGAAGGACCGAGGGTGGTACCTCGGCGACCACGCGGCCGAGCTGTTCGACCGCACCGGCAACGCGGGCCCGACGGTGTGGGCGAACGGCCGGGCCGTGGGCGCCTGGGGTCAGA
>ERZ1370068.506-contig-10460_pt1 | contig 51817 bp, 54 predicted proteins | sample MGYA00561227_ERZ1370068 | MGnify/ENA primary metagenome ERZ1370068 (study PRJEB38410, sample SAMEA6850437) | metagenome | study: Metagenomic assessment of the ecological functions of the soil: analysis of the soil microbiota associated with the... | reverse complement strand
GTTATACTTCGTTCAATTTACGTATTACTGTCAGCAACGCCGGCGCCGAGCGGCGGACCAAGTGAAGTGGCGATCACGATAAGCTAAATGCGCCAGCAAGCCGCTGGCGTGGAATCGAGGATCGGTCGACGTCCCCGCCGCACGACTGAGCACGGTCAGCATCGCTCTTCCTCGCCCAGAGCCACGCCAGCCTGCGGCTGATTCCAGTGTCGGGACCGCTCGCCGATTCATCAAACCCTCGCCGTCCCATTGGTGCGATCCATCTGAAACCCGGTGCCGCGTCGTCACGGTGAGGCGGCGATCGGTGGTGGCGCATTCAACACTGCCACCGGCATCGTTCCGGTCACGGTGCGTCCAGGTTTGAGAGGCCGATCCGGCGGCCGGGCCTGGGTCCTTCATCGTTCGCGGTCGACCGGCAGGCCGTTGGCGGTCGTCGTCGGACTCTCGACCCGATACGCTCACGCGAAACACGCTCGTGGATCACGCCAACGCCGGATCGCGATCGCGTTGAAAATTCGATGCACCAATCTTTGCCCTGCTCCTGACCAGTGCGCTGCTGGACTGGCGAGACGTCCCACGAGCTGGGCCACGCGACAGTCCTCACGGCGGCACGATCGTGGTGTTGCTCGGCGACTGCGCGTGGCCTGTGTTGGATGGCAGCTCGCCAGGCTGATCTGGCCGCGCGCAAAGCTCCGCCAACCGCATCTGTGGATGCCTGTGTGCAGCCACTCATCTGGCTCGCCTGTCGACTTCCCGCCCTGACGGGCCTGCTGATTGCGGCGTTGGCCGGACTGGCGATCTCGACGCATTTCGTTGTGGCGCGTGGGCGCCGTCGGCGCGAGGTGTGATCGTTCTGAACAGCGCCGAGGCGTGGCACGGCCACGAAGCCTGGCGTAACCGAGCAGCTCAAGCCACGCCCGGGTGCATCCTGGCGGGGATCGTGAGCAACTGGCCTTTGCGAGTCCCGTGTCACAGGCACCCGTGGATTTTCTGCGCCTCCCCTCGATCCGATGGACCCGATCGACTCTTCGTCGTTGTCGGGCTGAAGTCGCGCTCAATTTCGCGGCGGTCGGACTGTCAATTCTCGTTCACTTGCGGATCGCGATCTCCGCCTGGGGTTTTGTCGATGCTCGGACCTGGGCGTGGCGCCTGCGGGCGCCGTCGCGTGGCTCTGCGTGCCGCGTTCGTCGTATTGCTGTCGGGCGTGCTCGGCACCGGGTGCCGAGGGCCCCGGCCCTGGTGGTCGTGTTTGCGTGCTCGCCGCCACGCGCCTGATAGCCCGTCGCTACGGCACGAAGATGCGCCGCCTCTCTTTCAAGCCGTGCGACTCTTTGCGCTGCTGGTGCTGCCGTCGCTCGTGATATCCGTCGCTCGTCAGTACACTCGCTCGCTGCGCCGCCAACTGAAGGTGAACTGCGATACGCCCCGGAAGTGGTCAATCAACGACGTGACGTGCGTCTGCGGCTCATCGAGGCGCTCGGGCGGGATCGATCGGATCGAGGGCGATTACTCCCCACGATCTCGTTCGCGCGCCATGATCCCCCCGGGCGGGGGCGACGCGCCAAGCGATGCGGCGTTCCTGATTTGGTCGCAGACCGGACTCTCGACAGCGGTGACGTCAGTGTCGAGGCTCACAACAGCTTTTGGAGCTCTCACGTGACCGCTTCGCGCTGACTCCTGACGGCGCTCAGCCATGAACCGAAGCCTCCATGGCTGGGAAGTATTCGAAGGATACTCGCCGTTCTTTTTCGAAGAGCGTCACGTGCTTATTTGCTCCACGCGGGCACCGATTACATGTGCTTGACCAGCACGATGCGGACGGCCATCGGCGCTTCTGGCTTCCATCGTTATCGACGTGACGTACTCGACTACGGCGCAATCACGCCATTCATCTCTGCACCGCAGAGCCGTATGTGGCGCTGATGCAATCGGGCGATCGATCCCTCCGCCGCCCCACATGATGTCGACACGCCGTCTACGGCTGGAGCCGGCAGGTGCTCTACACGTCGGCGCAAACCGCGCAGCCGATGCCAGACGGTGCGTTTCTGGCGCGTCTCATGTCGCGCGAGCCGTTCTGGGTGACCGTGGGCTTCCGTGGCTCCGGTGCTTCGGTTGACGCCCTGTGTCCAACGATCGCGGGAATACCACCATCTACATGCTGACCACCGTTCAGGAAAACTGGGGGTTGGCCGTCTCAAGTCTCCCTGGCTGAATGATCGCGCTGATCTTGTAGTCTTGTTCCTGCTTTGCGATGGCACGCTGGCGCTGCTGCCAGTTCGCATCTGTCGGATTCCATCTCCAGGGCGGGCTGATGCGAGGTGCGGCGGGGCTTTTACCACTGGCTGACGCCGCGTTCGTGGCCACCGCCAGCATCATTGCCGGGTTCTGGCGCATGGCGCTGGTGTCGCGCGCCACCACGTCCACCCCAGCGTTGGTGTTTTGCCGACATCGAGGTGAAGCGACCGAACCACTTCGAGCACGGTGAGCGCGTCATCGAGAACATCAGTACTGCAAGCCACAACATTGGCAGCTTTGGTAATCCGTCGATATTCTGACATCATCGTCTGGCTCGATCGCCGACCCGATGATTGCCAGGACAGCTTGAACATTTCCTGAAACGCCGACCACCGCCTGGCCTCGACGAAGGCACAATCTGTTGCCGTCCACAGGTCTGTAAACGTGAACTTCGGCGTTGCGTATCGCGCCATTCTTCTCGACCGGCCGTCGCATGTCGGACGCGGAGACGCGGCGGCCTCAGTATCGTTGCGGCAGCGCCGGTGGGTCGCGATCGCGTGCCATTCTTGTGCCGTTGACGTCGCGGCAGCGGCAGGGGCCGAGACAGATTCAGGACTCGATCGGCGCGTCCTGCTACGCCGCGCTCCTGTTCATCATGCTGGGCGCCGGCATCAGCTGTACCAGCATGCCGAACGGATTCCGAGATCCGGTGAACCCGGCTGATGCGCAGCGCACGCAAACAGAAGGTCGCCCACGAGCGATCTCGACGCGCGAGTGCTCGCGGCCTCCTCCGATGGGCTGCGGCAGCTCGTCAGAAACGCCTTCGACGGCATGGCCGTCGACCTCCGGCGATCCAGCGCCAGGAGCTTTCGAGGCGCAGCAATCGGCTCCGCCGCTGTTGGGCTGGACGCTTGGCGCGCCAGGTCGCCCACGACATCCGAAGAGCCACGTGACGCCCCGTCCAGCTCGATGCCGAAGGCCACATTTCCGGCGCGTGCGCATCGATCACGGAAGCCCCTGGGCGGCGTCGTCGAAGGCGACGGGGCGTCGGCCTCATCCGCGGGCGAGGTGCGGCTGCTCCGCCATGATTTCCTCCGGAGTTCTCGAGCTTCGCCGCATCCCCAGCGCCGAAGCTGGTCGAGACCAACATCGCCGACCTCGTCGCAGAGTGTGGTCGATCCCTACCGACCGGGGCTGGAGGCACGCGTGTCCATCTGCGACAGAGATCGCTCAGAGATCTGCCGCTCCTGCCCGCGTCGACAAGAAATGCTGATCGGCCGCGCGCTGACCAACGTCGTCGAAAATGCCTTTGCGTGCGATGCCCGGCGCGGGTTCGCTGCCCGGTGTCACGGGGGATCGCGGGGATCCCGCGGGCGCCGTTCGCGTTCGCGTGCGCTGACAGCGGGGTCGGGATGGATGCCGACGCGCTGTGTCGCGAATCTTTGAGCCCGCTAGCTTCTCGACGCGGGCGGTCGGGACCGGCCTCAGGGTTGACTGATGCCAGCGCAAGCGTCCGAAGGCTCAATGGCGGCTTCCCGATCGCCGGTCGAATCGCAGCCCCGGCCGCGGCGTCGACCGTGACGAATCCGTCTGCCCGTGGAATCGGGGCTGAATCCGTCCTTCAAAACTGACCGCACGCCGCAGGACGTCGACCCTTACGGGCGCATGGCTGTCACGCAGTTCGATCGACGAGCGGCGCCTGGCCGCTCCGGGATCTTATCGTCTTAGGCGGCCGCGGGATCGAACCACGTGCGGCGCGATCCACTTCCGGGAAAGTCGCTGCTGCCGCCCCGAGCCGCCAGCGGCCATTCCATCAGAGAACGTGTTTGCTGCAGCAGCCGCGACGGGTCAGAAGCTCCGCGCGAGGCCCAGAGCGAAGACGCAGCTTGCCATCCGGCCTGCGTCACCGGAGCTTTCGAGACGGATGAAGTCGCCCGCGATGGGCTGGCCGCGTCTGCTTCCTCGAATCTCTCCGACTGCCGCCGCCAGCGGTTCTTCAATCGATCGCCGAACTCACCCTTTAGGGGATCGAGCCAGGCGCCGGCTGTCTTTGCGCGCCAGAACGGGCCTCCGGAGGGTGAGGCGAGGCGGGACTTCGGCGGATTCGGGTGAGCCGCGGAACAGCAGCAGTCCCGCACTTCTGCTTCATGGGGCCGCGACCGCTCGTGTGTCGCGGCGGTCGCCCGGCGATCTCTCCGCCGCTCCGCGTCACGCCGATTCGACTGGGACGGAAGCGCGATCGCACCAAACCGATGAACGCCGACAGCGGGTAGCTGCCAGCGCCATCAGGATATCAGCACCTCGTGCGGATACGTCACGACCAGGCAGCGCGATCGCGGCCACGCAGCATCAGGCACCTGGTAGCCGCGCCGCGCGCCGAGGTCGAAGCGTCTTGAAGCTGCGGAAGCGGATCGTGCTGACCATCAGCAGCGCCGGCACGAGCACCATCGCCATGCGCGAGCAGCGCCTGCGGCGTGGTCGTGCAGTCCTTACGGGATACGCAGAAGACGGTCGCCGCCGGCATGGCCGGCGGCCGCCGGACTCGGCATGCCCGACGAAATAGCGCTTGTCGCCGTGCACCGCTCTGGATGTTGAAGCGCGCCAGGCGCAGCGCCGCGGCGGTCAGGAACAGGAACCCGACCGCCCAGCCCGATGCGGCCGAGCGGCGCAGGCCCCACTGAGAACGCCAGCATCGCCGGCGCCATGCCGAACGAGATCACGATCGGCCAGCGAGTCGAACTGCACGCCGAAGTCGCTCGGTCGTGCCGGTCATGCGCGCGATGCGGCCGTCGAGCATGTCGAGGACGATGGCGACGCCGATGAACGGCGCGGCCGTCGTCGAACTCGCCCGCGCATCGCGTAGACGACGCAGGCCCAGCCGCAGAACAGGTTGCGCGATCGTGAACAGGCTGGGCAGCAGCGAAACGCCGTGGCGCAGACCGCGCCCGTCGTCGTGCCGCGCGGCACGGGATGAAGACGGACCGGCGTGGCCCCGCCGCACGTCGTTACGATTCAACGTTGCGATCGCTGTTTCACCGCTGACGACCCTGTCGCCGACCTTCACCGTGATGCGCGATGACGGCGGCAGAAACACATCGATCCGAGACCCGAACTTCATCACGCCGAAAGCGCTGGCCGCGCCCCGACCACGTCGCCCTCGCGCAGCCGGCGGACGATCCGCCGCGCCAGAATGCCGGAAACGGTCGCCGTAGCGGGCGACTGTACCGCGCCCGCGCGTCGCTCGAACCAGACTTCGGTCCACTCGTTCAGCTGCCCGGCCTCGGGCCGATAGGCCGGCGGGAACGAACCGGGATGATACTCCTCGCGTCACCCGCCCCCTCCACCAGGGGTCCGATTGACATGGACATCCATCAGGCGAGAGAAAGATGCTGATCACCCGCCGCTCGCCGCGCGCGCGCCGACGCCGGCCCGGCTCGCCGGCGGCCGCCACGCCGCCCGTCCGCCGGTGGGATCACCAGATTAGGGCCCCGCCTGGCGTCGACCGATGGTCGGGATCTCTGAAGAAAAGAGGAACGCGATTGCCGAAACGGCGAAGCGGCGCGGCCCAGACCTCGGCCCAACCACCATCCCAAGGCCACCGCCGGCACGAGCGCGAGGCCGATGAAGGGGGCCATCCGGCGCGATCGATGCAGAGCATCTGCGGCGATCATAGCGGGTCCCCTGCGGAGCCGGGCGCAAAGAGCGACCATCGGCTGTGAAGGCGCGTGACGAACTAGAAGACATCGTCATGCTTGAAACGCGAGTATTGCGGGTGCTAGAAGTCCCGCCTCCGGAGGGGTGGATTGCATAACGCGCTCACCCTGGAAGGGGAGGCAGAGCTGATGGCTGAGGCACGGGCTTGAAACACCTCCTCCTCAGAGACCAACGAGGAGTTCCGCAGTTGGCCTCCAGGCACCACGACACTCGACGATCGCCTGCACGAACTCGCACGCCAGACGCACTACCTGTCGGACGCCGAACAATTCGAAGAAGTCAGCCTCAAAAAACGCAAGTTGCTGATGAAGGACCGGATGGAGTCCATCATCCGGCACTACCGGCACTCTAGCACGCCCCCGCGCCTGCGTAGAGATTCCAGAGACTGAGGGCGGATCGATCGCCCTCAGCCTCCCCTTTCACCGAGCCAGAGAATCCAGCGAGAGGACCAGCGCGTCCTCGACCGGCGGTGTAGTAATTCCTCCGCACTCCGGCCTCGTAGAATCCCGCGCGCGTATAGAGGCGGCGCGCCGCGACATTGCTCCGCCGCACTTCGAGCGGTTGCGCTCGTCGCGCCGAGGATCGGCCGCAGCCTCGAGAGAGGCTTCAGGAGCAAGTGGCCCAGACCGCGCCCGCGAGGGTTCAGGTCGAATCGCCAGATTGTTGATGTGCATCTCGGAAGCGATTCGCCAGAAGGCGCAGAAGCCGCGCGACCGGAGTGGTCCGGCACACGCAGGACGTAGATGAAACAGACGTCGGGGCGCTGCAGCTCGCGCTCATGCCCACTCGTGTCGTCGGATTGTTGAACGAGAGCTCTTCGATTTCGAGCACGCCTTCAAGGTCGCTTCGGCGTCGACGAGCTTCTCGACCGTGGCGCTGCTCACGGACGGGCGTCTCCGCTCACGTTCGATCTCCGCGTCAGGACGGCGCACGTAGATTGGCTGGAGCACATGTGGCTTGCCGGCCAGGCCGTCGAGCGCGAGCCTCCGGCCGAGGCGCGGCGGATCCCAGCGCCAACGCGTCCGGCGTTTCTGGCGCGCCAGCGGCCTCTTCCCGATCTGCGCAATCAGCGCGCGGTCTCGCAGGAGCAGCGTCGCCGATGAACACGGCATGGCGATCGGCGAGCCGTGTCGCCCACGCTTCCAGAGCCGGCTTGCGGGCGCGCGGTCACCGGTTCTTCCACGATGTGCGGGTTGCCTGCTTCATTGAGTTGATACAAGGCGGCTAAAGACATCGCCTCGCTGTGCGTCCATCCACGCGCCGACGAATTCACTCTCCGCTCGACCTCGGTCGCCAGAGACGGTCCACGCCAGCGCATCCAACGCTGACACGCCGACCACGGGCCGGTCCAGCGTGAGCGCCAATCCCTGCGCGGTGGCGAGACCGATGCGAAGCCCGGTGAACGCACCAGGCCCGGCGGCCAGCCGCGATCAGATCGATCGCCGATCGCGCCAGCCCCGCTTCCCGCAACGCCTGGGCAATCTCACCTGGCACGCGCTCGCCATGCGTACGCGATTCGTCGCCGACGACCAGCGACAAGCCGTTCATCATCGCTGGTCACCGCGACGCTGCCGCCACGCGTTGTCGTGTCAATCGCGAGAACGATCACGCTCGGCCCAGGCCCTTGTCTTTCCGATCTGTTGTCGTGTCATCTGCGGCCTAGGATTCTGTGTCATCTGTGTCATCTGCGGCCCTGGTGACCTGTGTCATCTGTGTCATCTGCGGCCCTGATGATCTGTGTCATCGGCGTTGTGGGTAGCATCGTATACTCGATCACCACGTCCCTACGGCTGACCGCCGCTGTGTCCCAACAACCCACCGCCTCTTCTTCGTCTGGAATTCCGTCGTGGTGCGCCGCTGACGCCCGCGATGCGCCAGTATCTCGACGCGAAGCGGCAGCATCCGTCGACGCGCTCGTGCTTTTCCGGATGGGCGACTTCTACGAGATGTTCTACGAGGACGCGCTCGTCGCCGCGCGCGCGCTCGAGCTCACGCTGACCTCGCGCTCGAAGGATGCCAACGGCGACGGCCGTGCCCGATGTGCGGCGTGCCGTTCCACGCCGCGGACGGCTACATCGCGCGGCTGGTCAAGAAGGGCTATCGCGTCGCGATCTGCGAGCAGGTCGAGGATCCGCGCAAGGCCAAGGGTATCGTCAAACGCGAGGTCGTGCGCGTCGTCTCGCCGGGCACGCTGACCGACTCGGCCTATCTCGACGCGCAGGGAGCCGGCGTTCCTGATGGCGTTCGTGGCGACGGCGGCGAACACGGGCGACGAGCCGTGCGACACTATCGGCGTGGCGCTGCGTCGACCTCTCGACCGGCGAGTTCACGACGTCGCCGAGTATGCCGGGCGCTGAGGGCCTGCAGGCGCTGGCCGACGAGATCGCCGTGCTGCGGCCGCGCGAGATCGTCGTGCCGCGATCCGGGCTACGACGTCGCGCGCCGCCGGTCGCCGCGAGGCTGGCGCAGATCGGCGACTGCCGGTCACCGAGATCGACGGCTGGCACGTTCGAGCTCGAGGCGGCGCGTCAGCACGCTGCTCGATCAGCTGCGCGTCGCCGAGCCTCGAAGGCTTCGGCCTCGAGCGGCAGCCCGCCGCCGTCTGCGCCGGCGGGCGCGCTCGTCCGCTACCTGCGCGACACGCAGAAGGTCGGATCTCGCGCACGTGCGCACCGTGCGCCTAGCGGCAGCGCGCCGACGCGCTGCTCATCGATCCGACGACGCTCAAGCACCTCGAGATCATCGAGGCGATCGGACGGCGGCCGCGCCGGATCGCTGCTCGACGAGATCGATCGGACGGTCACGCCGATGGGCGGCCGGCTGCTCCGCGCCTGGCTGCTGCGCCCGCTCGCCGCGCTCGAGCCGATTCGCGATCGGCTCGACGCCGTCGAAGAGCTGCGCGGTGCGGACCACCGATCGCGGCAAGTTCCGCGAGACGCCATCAAGTCGGTCCAGGACCTCGAGCGCCTGATCGCGCAGGCGGCGCTCGTCGACCGCCGGGCCGCGCGATCTGTGGCGCTCTGAAGCAGTCGCTGGCGGCCGTTCCGCGGCTCGCGCAAGCTGTTGTCGCGACTGCCAGGCGCCGCTCGTGCGCAGCCTCGTCGCCGAGCTCGACGACCTGCCCGACGTGCGCGAGTGGATCGAGTCGACGCTCATCGACGAGCCGCCGGCGCTGGCGCGCGACGGCGGGTTCATCGCGCGACGGCGTCGACACGCGAGCTCGACGAGCTGCGCGCGCATCAGCCGATCCGGCAAGCAGGTCATCGCCGAGATGGAAGAGCGCGAGCGCGCGCGGACGGGCATCAGACTCGCTGAAAGTCGCGCTTCAACCGCGTCTTCGGCTACTACATCGAGGTCTCGAAGTCGAACCTGCACGCGGTGCCGGCCGACTATCACCGCAAGCAGACGATCGCCGGCGGCGAGCGCTACATCACGCCGGCGCTGAAGGAATACGAAGAAAGGTGCTCGGCGCCGACGAGCGCATCGTCGAGCGCGAGCTCGAGATCTTCGAGCGCTTGCGCGCGGCGCGTCGCCGCCGAGGCGCCGCGCGTGATCGAGACCGCGCGCGCGCGTCGCGACGCTCGACGTGCTCGGCGGCGCTGGCCGAGACGCGCGACGGTCAGCAACTACACCAAGCCGCACGTGCACGACGGCGACGAGATGATCGCCGATCGACGCGCGCCATCCGGTCGTCGAGCGCGCTCGGCCGGCCGGCGACGTTCGTGCCGAACGACGTCACGCTCGAACGGCACGACGCACCAGCTCGTCATCCTCACCGGGCCCGAACATGGGCGGCAAGTCCACCTACCTGCGGCAGACGGCGCTGCTCTGCCTGCTGGCGCAGGCCGGATCGTTCGTGCCGGCGCGCGAGGCGAAGATCGCCGCTCGATCGATCGCATCTTCGCGCGCGTCGGCGCGTCCGACAACATCGCCCGCGGCCAGTCGACGTTCATGGTCGAGATGCAGGAGACGGCGCACATCCTGCACACGGCGCGACGTCGACGCAGCCTCGTCGTGCTCGACGAGATCGGCCGCGGCACCGCCACCTTCGACGGCCTGAGCATCGCGTGGGCCGTCGCCGAGCATCTCGCGACGAATCCGCGAGCCGCGGCCGAAGACGCTCTTCGCCACGCACTACCACGAGCTGACCGATCTCGCCGACGCCACGCCCGGCGTCGTCAACTTCCACGTCGCCGCGCGCGAGTGGAAGGACGACATCATCTTCCTGCACAAGATCCTGGCCGGCCGCTCGGATCGCAGCTACGGCATCCAGGTGGCGCGGCTCGCCGGTCTGCCCGGCGTCGGTCATCGACCGCGCACGCGACATCCTGATCGCTCTCGAGCACGACGAGCTCACGCGCGGCGGCAGGCCGTCGATCAGCGGTGCGCCGTCCGGCGTCCCAGCAGCAGCTCGGCCTGTTTCAGGCCGCGAGTCGCCGGCCGATCGAAAAGCTGCGCGAACGCATCGCGCGAGATCGACATCAATCGGACGACGCCGCTCGATGCGCTGCGGATGCTCGAGGAGCTGAAGAAGGAAGTTGATGCTGACATGAACGATCACGAACGGCCACGGAGCGCGACAGAGCACTTGCTGGCTTGGTTCCGTGCTGCTGTGTTCGTCGTGCTGCTTGGTCTCGCATGCGCGCGCCCGCCTAGACCGGAGTCATCACGCGTCGCCGTGCTCAGCTCGCCCAACAGCCTCGATCCACGCATCGGCACGCGACGAAACGTCGCAGCGCGTGCATCAGCTGATCTACGACAACCTGCTGGCGCTCGACGACCAGCTCACGGGTCGCGCCGGGCTGGCGACCGAGCTGGGAGCAAGTCGATCCGCTCACCTACGTCGTGCATCTGCGGCAAGGGCGTGCGGTTCCACGACGGCCACGAGCTGACGGCGGACGATGTGGTCTACACGTTCGAGAGCTTCATCGATCCGGCGTTCGTCTCGCCGCGCAAGGGCGCGTATCGGCTGCTCGAATCGCGTCGAGGCGCGTCGATCCGTATACGGTCCGCTTCGTCGCTGAAGGAGCCGTTCGGGTCGTTTCCGATCAGCTGGTGATGCCGGTCGTGCCGAAAGGCGCCGGGCCGGAGCTGCGCGATCATCCGATCGGCACCGGGCCCTACCAGTTCGTGCGCTTCGCGGTTGACGATCATGTCGAGCTGACGGCCGTTCGCCGACTACTTTCGGCGGCACGCCGTCGCAACGACGGCGTCGTCCTGAAGGTCGTGCCCGACGAGATCATGCGCGGCGCTCGAGCTGCGCAAGGGCACCGTCGACATGGTCGTCAACGACCTGTCGCCCGACGTCGTCCACCAGCTGGCCGAGGACAAGTCGGTGACGATCGCCGGAGTCGCCGGGCACCGACTACGCCTACGTCGGCATCAACATGCGCGATCCGGTGCTGAAGGATCGGCAGCGTTCGTCACGCGCTCGGCTACGCGATCGATCGCCAGGCGATCGTCGATTACCTGCGGCGCGGTCTCGCCCGCCCGGCCGTCGGCATCCTGCCGCCGGCGTCGTGGGCGTTCGACGCCGGCGTGTTCCAGTTCACGCACGATCCGGCGCAGGCGCGCGCGCTGCTCGGACGAGGCCGGCTATCGCGATCCGGATGGCGACGGCCCGAGCCGCGGCTGCGCCTGTCGCTTGAAGGTGTCGACCAACGAGTTCATCCGGCTGCAGGCCGCCGTCATCCAGCAGGACCTGAAGCAGGTCGGCATCGAGCTCGACGTGCGCTCGTACGAGTTCGCGACGCTCTACGCCGACGTGCTTGAAGGGCAACTTCCAGCTGTTCACGCTGCAGTGGGTCGGCGTGTCGGATCCCGACATGCTGCGCCGCGTCTTTCACTCGAAGCAGATGCCGCCGAACGGGTTCAATCGCGGCTACTACGAGAATCCTGAAGTCGATCGCCTGATCGATCGCGGCGCATGGCGGCGCCCGACGATGGATGAACGCCGGCGGTTGTACGGCGAGGCGCAGCGGTCGATCGCGGAGGACGCGCCCTACATCAGCCTCTGCATACAAGACCAACGTCGCCGTGTCTACCGAGCAGAACTCGAGGGCGGCAAGCTGACGCCCATCGGCTGAGTTCACGTTCTTACGAGAACGTCTTACCACTAAGCGCAACTTGACCCGGGAGTCGGGTTCGGGAGTCGGAGCCTTCGTGCCCTCGTTCTCGTGGCTCAGCCCTTGATGCCGCTCGAGTTCGGCTTTCGCTTCGGTCGCATACTGCGAGTCGGCGTGCTGCTCGACGATCTGGCTGCGCGCGTCTTGCTGCGCGTCCTCGGCCTTCCCTGCCAGCGCGATAAGCCGCGCGCCAGCTTCCATCAGCACGCGCGTCGGCGAGGCAGTCGCGGCATCCTTCTGCTCGGCGCAGCTGGCCTTGAGCGTGGCGATGCGCCGGATCGCAACTGCGCCGGCGCGAATCTGCGCCTCGGCCTTGCCGCAGGCGCGCGCATCTGAGCAATCGATGCTGACCCGCTCGCCATCACCTGGCTCGTACTGCTTCGCCGCTTCGTCGAATCGGCCGAGCGCAACCAAGCGTGCTCGCAGCGTGATAGCGCGCGGTGATGCCGGCGTCGCTGGATGGGATAGGCGTCCGGCGGCGGCATGAACTTTCGGCAGCGCAGCTTCGAGCTTGGCCTTCTCGGTCGGGTAGGTGCCGGGCAACTGACCGCCCAGGGCATTCGGCTCGCTGGTGTCCCGGCCGGCGGCGCCGGCGATCACGCGAGACTCCTCGATCACCATCGCCCGGCCAGCATCGCGCGCCTTTGCCATCCACATTCGAGCGCCACGCCGCGTAGCCGGCCACGCCGCCGCCGACGATGATGATCGCCGCGAGCATCGCCGTCAGCATGCCGCGATTTTCGCCGCGCCATCCCTGCGCCTGGCCCATCGCCAACGCCAGATCGTTTTCCTTCAGTCGATGCCGTTCGGATGTTTTCATATTCGCCGTTCGCTATTCGCTGTTCGCCCGCCTTCGCTCACATTAACTGATTCGCGAGCTTCGGCGAGGCAAGCTCTGTTCTGCCGAACCTGTTGAACCCTGAACCTTCCAGAACCTTCCAGAACCTGTAGTTGGTGCGCGTGGCAGGAGCTGAACCTGCGGCTCCCTTAGGAGGCGGGTGCTCTATCCACTGAGCTACGCGCCTGTCCTTTTCCGCCATTTGACCGTCTCGCCGGGTTGCCGGTTGCGAATCGTTGCTGCAGCACCGAGTAAACGGGCTGACCCGCCAGTTTCTCTCGGCCCCGCAAGAAGTTCAACTCGATGAGGAAAGCGACGCCGATCACCTTCCCGTCGAGCTTCGACGAGTTCGAGCGAGCCGCCTTCGCCGTCCCCCCCGGTCGCCAGCACGTCGTCCACGATCAGGACGCGCTGCCCGCTTGTGACACGGCGTCCTTGTGGATCTCCAGCGCGTCGGTGCCGTACTCGAGCTGGTAGGTCTCGCGCGACGGCAGTCGACGGCAGCTTGCCGGGCTTGCGAATCGGCGACGAACCCGGCAGCCGAGTGCGTTCGGCCGACCGCGCGCGCCGAGGATGAACCCGCGGCTCTCGATGCCGACGACCGCATCGATGCCCTGCGCCCGTGAACGGCGCGGCCATCGCTGTCGACCGTGTCGCGAAACCCTGGCGCGTCGCTCAGCAGCGTCGTGATGTCGTAGAAGAGGATGCCCTTCCGGAAAGTCGGGCACGTGGCGGATCTTCGCTTTGAGATGGTCCATTTATTCCAAGTGAAATCCGACGTCGCGTGCTGTCGGGTTGGTTTGCTTCCACAATCACATGCTCGACCCGCGCGCGCGACGGTCCTTGGCGCAGCGCACGCCTCGAATCGCTCGGAGTGCCTCCGCCTTCACCCTCGGCCTCGGCTTCCACGCGCCCGTCAGGCGGGTTCCTGACGTAACCGTGCAGGCCCTCCCGGCGCGCAGCATCGGCGGCGAAATAAACCGGTAGCCGACGCCTTGCACGCGTCCACTCACCAGGAACCGCCGCGCAATGCGCATCCGCCCATTCTACCTTTTGCCTTCTCCCTTCTGCCTTCGGCCTTCTTATTTCGGATTCGGATCGATCTCGCGCGAGCTTCTCGCGCTTGAGCGCCGCATTCAGCCGCGGCAGCTCGGTCTTCAGCGACTGCTGCAGCTTCTGCAGTCTGCGCGTCGAGCTTCGCCGACAGTTCCTTGAACACCGGTGTAGGTCTGATCGGTCGGCTTGTTGTCGGCGCTTTCGACGACGCCCTGCAGCGCGGCGATCTTGTTGTTCAGCTTGATCGGGAAGTTCAGCGGATCCTGGCCGCTGCGCGGTTCTTGACCTGGTAGGTCTCTTCCTCGACGACCGTGATCGGCTTCAGCAGGCTGTCGGCGAGCGCCTGGATCTCGGCCTTCTTCTTCGGCGGCACTTTCCAGCGCCTTGTTGATCTGATCGCGGATGCGCGCGAACCTGGATCACCGCCTGCGTTCGCCGCGGTCACCTTGTCGCGGATCTCCGTCGGCCAGCTTGAACTGCTCGCAGCAGGTCGGCCTGTCGTGACCTGTCCTTCGAGCCGCTGTGTCGATGCCGATCGTGAAGTCCTGCGACTTCGGTCTCGCCGCCGGCGGTCACGCGCGGACGGTGATAGTCGGCCGGCGGCGCGAGCGGACCGCGCGCCGGCTGCGCCGCCCACATGATCATGCCCGGGAACACGGTCGCGCCTTCGTAGCGCAGGTCCCACGTGAACCGGTTCATGCCCTTCTTGACGCCGACGCGCGGCGGCGGCCGGCCGAACAAGCCGCCGCCGTCGCCGTCCGGCTGCGTGCCGGTCGTGCCGGCTTGGCGTCGCCGGTGAACGGAGCGCACGACGGTTGCCCTGCGCATCGAGGAACTCGATCTTCACGGTCGTCGGCTGTCGGCCTTCAGGTAATAGTCGATCGGCGACGTTGCGATCGAGGCCGCGCATGCGGATCGACCGGATCGAAGAGGTGCAGCGTTCTCGGTGGTGATCGCCGGCGTCGCCTGGCGCAGCACGCCGATGTTGTCGAGAATCCAGAAGCTGCGCCCATGCGTCGCGATGACCAGATCGCGATCGGCGACCTGCATGCCCTGGACCGACGTGTCGGGCAGGTTCAGCTGCAGCGACTGCCAGTCGCGCCGTCGTCGAACGACACGTAGATGCCGTTCTCGGTGCCGAGATACAGCAGGCCCTTGCGCTTGGGGTCCTCGCGGATCTGCCGCGCGAAGTGCGTCGTCCTTGATGCCGTTGACGATCTTCGTCCACGTCTTGCCGAAGTCGGTCGGTCTTGTAGACGTACGGCTTCTGATCGTCCATCTGGTAGCGGTTGGCGGCCACGTAGCGCCGTGCCGATGCGTGTGCGGCGACGCTTCGATCAGGCTGATGCGCGCGAACTCCGGCAGATCCTGCGGCGTGACGTTCGTCCCAGTTCTGGCCGCCGTCGCGCGTGACGTGAATCAGTCCGTCGTCCGAGCCCGGCCCAGATGGTGTTGATGTCCTGCGGCGACGGCGCGATCGTGAAGACGACGCCGTAGGTTTCGACGCCGGTGTTGTCCTTGGTGATCGGACCGCCCGACGCGCCCATCGTCTTGGGATCGTGGCGCGACAGGTCGGGACTGATCTGCTGCCCAGCTCTGCCCGCCGTTGGTGGTCTTCCAGACGTGCTGCGACGTGGCGTAGATCGTCTTCTTGTCGATCGGCGAGAAGATGATCGGGAACGTCCACTGGAAGCGCTCGGTGATGCCGCTCCGGAGCCGTAGCCCATCGGGTTGTCGGGCCAGACGTTGATCGTTGCGCTGCTGGCCGGTGCGCGCGGTCGAGCCGCGTCAGCAGGCCGCCGTAGCTGCCGGCGTAGAAGACGTCCGGTGTCGAGCGGATCGGGCGCGATGTAGCCGCTCTCGCCGCCGCCGACGTCGTAGTAATACGTCGTCCTGCCGAAGCTGCCGGCCTGGCTCGACATGCACGCCGTCGAGTTGTCCTGCTGCGCGCCGCAGATCTGATACGGCACGTGCGCGGTCAGTGAACACGTGGTAGAACTGCGCCGGTCGGATAGTCCTGGTCGGTCCAGCGTCTGGCCGCCGTTGACGCTGACGTTCGCGCCGCCGTCGTTGGCTTCGATCATCCGGTTCGAGTCGCTCGGGCGCGATCCACATGTCGTGGTTGTCGCCGTGCGGCACGCGCACGCTGCGTGAGCGTCTTGCCGGCATCGGTCGACTTGTAGATGTTGACGTTGAGGATCGTAGACGGTGTCCTTCACCTTCGGATCGGCGTAGACGCGCGTGTAGTAGAACGCGCGCTGGCGGATGTTGCGGTTGTCGTTGATCAGCTTCCACGTCGCGCCGGCATCGTCCGACACGAAGAGCCCGCCGTCCGGCTCGTTCTCGATCAGCGCATAGACGCGATTGCTGTCGGCGCCCGAGACGCTGATGCCGACCTTGCCCCACGAGCCGGCCGGCAGTCCGGGTTCTTGGTGATCTCGCTCCAGCGTGTCGCCGCCGTCGGTCGACTTGAACAGGCCGCTGCCCGGGCCGCCGCTCGACATGCCCCACGGCGAGCGCTGCGATTCCCACAGCGCGGCGTAACACGACGTTCGGCGTTCTTCGGATCGTAGACGAGCTCGACGGCGCCGGTCTTGTTGTCGCGGAAGAGGCGTGCGTCGCCAGGTCTTGCCGCCGTCGGTCGTCTTGTAGACGCCGCGCTCGTCGCTCGGCGCCGAAGCCGTGCCCCATGACCGCGGCGAGCACGGTGTCGCAGTTCGTCGACGGATGCAGCGCGCAGCTTCGCGATGACCTGCGAATCGCTCAGTCCAACCGCCGCCCAGGTCTTGCCGCCGTCGGTGGTCTTGTAGGCGCCGTCGCCCATCATGATGTTGCCGCGGATGTCGGACTTCGCCGCCGCCGATGTAGACGACGTCGGGATTCGACGGGCAGATGCCGACGGAGCCGATCGACGACATCGGTGATCTTGCCGTCGGTCATCGGCGTTCCACGTGGTGCCGCCGTCGGTCGTCTTCCACGCTCCGCCGCCGGTGGCGCCAAACCAATATTCATTCGGCCGCGCAGTCGCTGCCGTCTGCGGCGATCGATCGGCCGCCGCGCGCGCGGACCGACGTTCCGCCAGTCGCATGCCGCGCGTAGAGCGCCGGATCAATGGTGTTGGCCGTCTCTGCGCCACGACTCGCGGTTCCAACTGTGGTGCGATCGTCAGCGCAGTGGCGGCGAGGACAATAGTGGCGACAGTGGTTCTGATCACGGTCATTCAGCTCTCCGGAAAAAGGTCGTCACACATTCTAAGCCGCAGGAGTTGCCGATCAGCGTCTGGGTGGGGTCGAACACTGCCACCGGCAGCAGGAAACGGTTACCGCTTGCGCGCCAGCACGATGAGGCCTGCCGCGTTCAGACGACGATTCGCAGGCGGCAGGCGGGTGCCCAAGCGGCGATGGTGGAGTGCCGTGCCGGGCGCTCAGGCGATCGAAGCCTCATCCGCGCGATCGTGGATCGACAGAAGACGACGGTGACGAATCGTCCTGCGCTCTCCATCAGAAACGCGTCCTGCAGTGAGGCGTGCGCGCCGCCGGAAGCAGTCGCAGCGCATGCCCAGACCTCGGCGACGCGCGCAGGTGACAATATTCTGGCGAACGCGCCGCGCCACGGAACCGACCGTACGGTGATCAATGAAATCGTGATCACCGACGATCGCGAGTTTCTCGACGGCTTCTGCCACGCCGCGGACGCGCGGCAAAGTGGTTGTGGATCAGGCGGAGATCTTTCGGTGTTTGGTGTGCAGCCACAGCATGGCCGCACCAGCGATGAGCGCGACAAGGACAACAATCTCGGCAGCTTGTTCGAGTGCGGGCGGGAGACTCGCTCGTTGCGAGAACAGCCAGGTCCCGGTGAGCAGGACGACAAGAACCGAGACGCTGTAAAGCCCGTTTTCGATCGTCACCGACGCGATGCTGGTCGTCGTTGTCAGATCGGAGCGGACCATCAGAACCCTGGCTGGCTCACTTGCGAGCAGACCCAGTGGCGTGACGTTGCCCATCGCATCGGCGACCAGCAACGCGACTGAAGGCGTCGCCGAACGCCAATCGCGGGCCTGCTTTCGTATCGCGGTGCGCCGCATCGGCGGGCGCCGTCCGGCCGTTGGCCTGCTCGACACAAAGCATCCACGCGCGTGCTCGCATGGCCATGGATGGCGCCAGGACGATGATGACGAGGAAACCCAGCCCACATGGCCACGCACGACGGTATCCAGCCAACCTGGCGGATAGCGAGTGCGAGCAGCGCGCATCCGAGGACGGCGGCCAGCAGAGTCACGATGGAGAAGTGTCGGCGAGCGTGGGAGGCGGCTCGGGCACGAGGAAGCGTCAGTATAATTAGGCCTTCAGAAGAAAGCAGAACGAAGAGCGTCGAACGAAAACAAATTCGAAAAGCGAGGCACTGTGGCGGACCGGCTGGTCGGCAGCAACTACATCGACGCCCGATCTCGTGGCCAAGGTCACCGGGCGCGCGCGAGTACGCCGAGGACTTTCGCGCCGACGGCATGCTGTTCTGCAAGCTGCTGCTGCAGCCCGCGGCCGCATGCGCGCGTGCGCGGCATCGACACCAGCCGCGGCGCTCGCGCTGCCCGGCGTGCAGCGCGATCCTCACCGCCGACGACCTGCCCGCAACTCGGCGGCGCGCGAGCGCTGCGCTGACCAACGAGCCGCTCTACGGCGGCGAGCCGATCCTCGCGGTGGCGGCCGATCGGCGAAGAGATCGCCGCCGACGCGATCGAGCTGATCGACCTCGATCTCGAGCCGCTGCCCCTTCGTGGTCGATCCGATCGAAAGCCTGCGGCCCGGCGGCCCGAATGCGCGCACCGACGGCAACGTCTGGTGCCGCGCGCCGGCGACGCCGGCGCCGGCCAGCCGCCGCGGCCGTCGGTTCAGACGGCTGAAGTGGACCGACGCGGACTTCGCCGAAGCGGCCGAGGGCCGCATGCCGATGGGCAAGGCGACCGAGGAATGGTCGTTCGGCGATCTCGACGCCGGCTTCAAGAGCGCCGACGCTCGTCGTCGACGAGACCGTTCGTGGTGCAGTCCACCGGCCATCATCCGATGGAAACGCGCAGCGCGATGGCGTACTGGCAGAACGGCAAGCTCTATCTGCACTGCTCCACGCAGAGCGTCGTCCGCACGGTCGATGCCGCTGGCGCGCTGGGTCGGCATCGATCCGGCAGACGTCGTGTCTGATCAGCGAATACGCGGCGGCGGATTCGGCAGCAAGGGCGGCGGCGCCGTGTCGATGGCGATTCCGGCGCTGCTGTCGAAGAAGGCCAACGCGCCGGTGATGATGCGCATCAGCCGCGAGGAAGAGCAGCTACATCGGCCGCGCGCGCGACCGAGCATGGTCGGCCGCGCCAAGGTCGGCTTCCGCGAAGGACGGCCGCATCACTCGCGCTCGACCTCTTCATCGTCGAGGACAACGGGCCGTACGGGCCGATGGGCGATCATCGCTCGGCCGGCAACGCCGCGTCGCTCATCTGGCAGCCGGTCGGCGATGCGCTGGCGCGGCGGTCAGCGGTGCTGACCAACACGCCGCCGCGCACGCAGCAGCGATCGCCGGGGCCGATGCAGGCCAACGGCATCATCGAAGCCGGTGGTCACGAAGGCCGCCAAGCAGCTCGGCCTCGATCAGGTCGCGATCCGCCGGATCAACTCGCCCGAAGGCAAGGCGCTGTACGGTCCGCCCGACGCCGGCGGCGGCGCGCCGTCACGTCACGAGCGCGTTCGTGAAGGAGGCGCTCGATCGCGGGCGCCGAGCTGTTCGACTGGGACGAGCGCAAGGCGCGCGCCGGCACAGCGCGACGGATCGAAGGTCCGCGGCGTCGGCGTCGCCGTCGGGCCGCACGGCGCGGGATCGATCGGCTACGACGGCCTGATGACGATTCAGCCCGGACGGCAAGCTCTACGTGCAGTCGGGCGTCGGCAACCTCGGCACGCATTCGGTGATCGACCTCGCGCGGGTCGCGGCCGACGTGCTCGCGATGCCGTGGGAGAAGGTCGAAGTCAACTGGGGCGATACCGGCAAGCACGTGCCGTGGACGTGCATGTCGGTCGGCAGCCAGACGACGCATGCGATGACGCGCGCGAATCTCGCCGGCGCGACGGACGCGAAGCGGAAGCTGCAGGAGATCGCCGCGACGGATCTCGGCGGATCGCCGGACGACTACGACGCTCGGCGGCGAGCGCGTGTTCCGGCAAAGGCAACCCGTCGCGCGGCCTGACCTACGCGCAGGCGGCGAGCGCGCGCGATCGAGCTGGGCGGCAGATTACGACGGCCACGAGCTGCCGGACGACATCCACGCGGTGACGACAGCCGTCCGCGACAGCGCTCGCCGGACTCGGCCTGATGGGCGTCGCGAAGGACATCTACCCGCGCGACGGCGACACCTATTCGTTCGTCGCCGGCTTCGCGGAAGTCGAAGTCGACGTCGAGACCGGCGAGGTCGCGCTCGTCGATTATCTCGGCGGTCGGCGACGTCGGCACGGTCGTCAATCCGCGCAGCCTGCATCGGGCAGATCAACGGCGGCATGCTGCCTCGGCATCGCGCCACGCGCTGCATGCAGAAGTGGGTCTACGATCCGCACTACGGCGTGCCGCTGGCGCAGCCGCTTCCACTACAACAAGCCGCTCACGATCCTCGACATTCCGGACGACGATGCAGGCCGAGCGCGCTCGGCATTGCCCGATCCGCGAAACGCCGGTCGGCGCGCGCGGCGTCGGCGAGCCTCCCGTCGGCGCGGGCTACGGTGCGGTGCTGAACGCGATCGCGGATGCCGATCGGCGTGGACGCCTTCCGCCGCGCGCCGGTGACGTCCGACATCATCCTGATGTCGCTCGACGCACGGCAAGCGGATGCACGAACCGCTGCAGTCGCATATTTGACGAACCTCACAGGTTCTGCGGGTTGTGACGACACTCACAGGTTCTACACGTTCTGCAGGTGCTACTGGTTCTGCAGGTTCAGGTTCTACAGGTTCGCACCGGAGAACCTGAGCCTGAGGAGCAGCAGAACCTGCAGCACCTGCAGAACCAGTGAGTTCCACTATCTGCTCGACATGTTTTCCTGCGTATGTCGAATCACCCGTCCAGCCTCGCCCCGTGTGCTGCCCTCTATCAATTACGACCACGCCGTTGACGAGCACGTAGGGCACGCCGGTCGCGTATGACTTCGGGTTCTCGAACGAGTTGGTCTCCCCACCCGCGCCGGATCGAAGATGGCGAGATCGGCGGCGAATCCCTCGCGCAATTGCCCGCGATCTTTCAAGCCAGAATCTTCGCCGGCAGCGACGTCATCTTCCGCACAGCGTCCGGCAGCGTCAGCACCTTCTCGTCGCGCACGTAGTGGCCGAGCACGCGAACGTTCGTGGGTAGTTGCGCGAATTGGGGAACGCCAGGAGCGTCAGGTTGATCGCGGAACCGTCGCTCGCGATGCTCACCCACGGCAATTTCATCACCGTGCGCACGTCCATCTCTCCCATGGTGTGAAAGATGCCGCTGATGTTGCCGCCTTCCTCCGCCATTAGCGTGATGCACGTGTCCATCGGATCGCTTCTTCACCGCGCATGCGCGCGATCCTGAACGCGACGATCGCGGGTACCGCTCCGCCGTTGACCCGTGCGTGATCTGGAACCCACCGGGATCGAGGACGGTGCCGTCAGGCGCAGTCCCGCTCCGAACACGTCCTCCGCTCCTCGCACTTCGGCCCAGACGACGAGGAAGTTCGTGCCGTCGTGACCGCGATCCGCGGCGCCTGCGTCAGGATTCCCTGACCGGACGCGAGAACGATGCTGTTCGGGTCGAGCACGTTGCCGTCGGCGTCCACCCGTGCCGCGTGGATCGAGTCGGTCGGTCCGTCGTCCTGGACCGGACCACGACGTGGTACATGCCGCCGAAGGCGCTGCCCGACAGGACGACGTTGCCGCGTCGAAATCAGCCGTTCGGGTCGACGAACCGTGCCGTCGGGCAGGACCGCGTGCCGCGCAGGCTGGACGCACCGCCCCAGGCGACGGGTACTCGCCGGTCCCGAAGGAGACGGTCGGCGACAGCTCGTACGTGCTCGCATGCGTGAGTTGGATCCGCTCGGGTCAGGCACGCTCCCCGCCGAAGACCACGCCGGGCGCCGTAGATACCGCTGTCCGACGAGCGATAGTCCTCCCAGACGGCGAAGTAGTTCGTCCCGTCGAACGCCACATCGGGCTTTTTCGTGAGACGTAGTCGTGGTCGGGGCACTCGCAGTTCGTCCACGTGCTCCGCCGGCGAGGATCGCAGCCGCGATCAGCCCCACGAGCAGCCGACGATTGTGATCAACGCTGGTCGGCGCGCACTCGAGTGCATAACTCCCCTCCTTCCGGATATTGACACCGGATCTCGACCGGGGTCAAGCCGCCGATGAGAGAGCCCGCCCGGGATCAGTTCCAGACGCGGACGTCGCGGTACAGCGTGTCGCGCTGCACCGGGAGTCTTGCCGAGCGCCTTGATCAGCGTGGACGAAGCTCGTCCGTCGATCGCGCGGTGCGTCGTGCCGGCGGCCGAGACGACGTTCTCCTCGATCATCACCGAGCCCAGGTCGTCGGCGCCGAAGCCGAGCGCGACCTGGCCGATCTTCATGCCCCTGCGTCACCCACGACGACTGGATGTGGTCGACGTTGTCGAGGTAGATGCGCGACGACCGCCTGCGTGAGCAGGTAGTCGAACGAGGTCGGCGCGCGTCGTCGACGGCACGCGGTCGCCGAGCCGGTTGCCGTCGTGCTGGAACGTCCACGAGATGAAGGCGCGGAAGCCGCGCGTCTCGTCCTGGAGCTCGCGGATCCGCCGCATGTGCTCGACGCGCTCGTCGAGCGTCTCGACGTGGCCGTACATCATCGTCGCGGTCGTCGACATGCCCGAGCCGGTGCGCGTGGCGCATGACGTCCGAGCCACTCGGCGGTCTTCGTCTTCTTCGGCGCGATGATCGTCGCGGACGCGGTCGACGAGGATCTCGCCGCCGCCGCCCGGGATCGAGTCGAGGCCGGCGTCGCGCAGCCGCGTCAGCGTCTCCGGGACGGTCGAGCTTCGAGCGGCGCGCGATGTGCTGGATCTCCGGCGGCGACAGCGCGTGCAGGTGGATCGGGTAGCGCGCCTTGATCGAGCGGAAGAGATCCTCGTAGTAGTCGATCCCGAGGTCGGGATGGTGGCCGCCCTGCATGAGCACGCCGGTGCCGCCGATGCGCGAGCGTCTCCTCGATCTTCTTGTAGATCACCGGCTTCGGCAGCAGGTAGCCCTCGCGCGGTCGCCCGGGCCGCCGGTAGAAGGCGCAGAAGTCGCAGTCGGTGACGCAGACGTTCGTGTAGTTGAGGTTGCGGTCGATGATGAACGTGATCCGCGCCGGGTCGGTGCGGCGGGCGCGGAGCTCGTTCGCGGCCGCGTCCGACCGCGACGAGGTCGCGCGAGCTCGAGGAGCGCGAGCGCCTCGTCGTCGGAGATCCGCTCGCCGTCGAGCGCCTTCTCGAGGATCGGTGCGGTCAGGCCAGGCACTCTCGACCTTGTCCATGCTCGTCCGTGGTCACCTCAGGCCCCACTCCGGTCTGGTGGCCGTCAGACGATCGCGTTGCCCTGCGTGTGCAGGATGCCGCTCGGGACTTTGAAGCGCTTCGTGTACGCGTCGGCGCTGGCGCCACCGTTCGGCAGGAAGAGCAGGTCGAAGAACTGTCGTCCCGTCCGTGACGCGGACGACTGTTGCGCCCGCGGCCGCAGTGACCGTGGTCTTGCCGACGCTCTTCGAGACAGTCGCTGCTCTTCGGGTACGAGTACTTCCGTGTTGCCTCTCGCCGACAGGCCACCGCGCGCGAGTGCGACGAGGCGCGAAGCTCGTGAACAGCAGGTCCCCTCACGCAGGCACCGCCTCGCCGTAGACGAACCTGAGGTTCGGGACGCGGTCGAGCTCGCCGGCGTCACGGGCCAGCTCGAGGAACGTGAAGCAGCGCCGCGCGCTCGCGCGGCCCGAACCGGTAGCGCAGCTTCTCGAAGTAGCGCGCGAGGAACCCGGCCGGGTAGCCGTAGCGCTCGCATCGCCTCGTGCGCGAGCAGCTCCGGCTCGGCGCGCGCGCGTCGCACGGACGCGACGAGAGCGTCCTCCGAGCTCTCGACCACGCCTCGGCGCGGCGGCTCGGCGCAGGCCCAGACCGCGAACACCATCGGCAGGCCGGTGCGCTCGAGTCCAGATGCGCCCGAGGTCGTGGTGCGGCGTCGGGTCCTCGAACGCGCTCTGCAGCGCCGCGTCGCCGATCAGGAGCTTCGCGTCGGCCTCCTCGCCGAGCGGCACGTGCGTCGCGCCTCGGGGAGGAGCACCTGCGTCAGGACGACCGAGGTCGCGCTCTCCGGGCGTGACCGCGATCGCAGTCGCACCTGCTCGAGCGGCTTCGGCGACACGAGCTGGATCGAGTCGACCGCGCCCTCGGAGGAGACGCAGAGCCGCGGCAGGAGCCGCAGCCGGTCGGCGTTGCGCGCCCACTCGATCGACGAGATCGGCGCGACGTCGACCTCGCCGGCGAGCAGCCTGCGGTTGAGCTCGGTCGGGACGCCCGCGCACCTCCTCGACCTCGGCGTCGAGCCGGTAGAAGACCGGCGCCATGTTCACGTACGAGATGCGGCCGAGACGGATCACTGGCGCCCACGACCCTCTGGACGCGTCTCGCGCGGAACCGGGGACCCCGACTGACCGCGCCCCTGCCGCTGAGGCTACGGGCGCAACCCGCGCGTGTCTATGACCGATCGTGCCGACTCTGCATCAGTCGTCCCACCGGCGGAGCTCGTTGTAGAGCGTGTCGCGCTGCACCGGGATGCGGCCGGCCTCGCTGCACGACCGCGGACGAGCTCGTCGATCTTCTGCTCGGTCTCGGTCCGCGCGCCGGCCGCGTGGAAGATCTCCTCGCGCACGACCGTGCCCTGGACGTCGTTCGCGCCGAAGTGCAGCGCGACCTGCGCGAGCGGCAGTCGCCATCATGATCCAGTAGGCCTTGATGTTCGGGATGTTGTCGAGCAGCAGCCGCGAGACCGCGATCATCTTCAGGTCGTCGGAGCCGGTCGTGTGCTGCCAGCCGCGGCGCTCGAAGACCGTGTTCTCCGGATGGAACGCGAGCGGGATGAACGCGAGGAAGCCGCCGGTCTCGTCCTGCTGGTCGCGCAGCCGGAGCAGGTGGTCGACCCGCTCCTCGTACGGTCTCGACGTGCCCGTAGAGCATCGTGCAGTGCGTCGGGATGCCGAGCCGGTGCGCGGTGTCGTGGACGTGGAACCAGTTGTCGGGATGCTCCTTGCCCGGCGCGACGAGCCGGCGCACGCGGTCGGCGAAGACCTCGGCGCCGCCGCCGGGCAGCGACCCGAGGCCCGCGTCGCGCAGCTCGCGCAGCACCTGCTCGTGCGTCAGCCCGCCGAGCTTCGTCATGTGGTGGATCTCGGAGGCCGTGTAACAGCTTCAGGTGCACGTCCGGCAGCGCCTCGTGCAGCTGCGCGATCGATGTCGACGTAGTAGTCGAAGTCGACGTGCGGGCTCTCGCCGCTGACCATGTGGATCTCGGTGAAGCCGGTCAGCTCGCGCTGGCGCAGCGCGTCCTCGACGAGCTCCTCGGCCGTGTACGTGTAGGCGCCGCTCCTGCTTCTGCGTCGACGGCGAACGCGCAGAACTTGCACTTCACGCGGCAGACGTTCGTCTGGTTCAGGTAGAGGTTCTGGACGAAGTAGACCTCGTCGTCGCCGCCGCGCTGCGCGGCGCGCGAGGTCGGCCAGCTCGCCGAGCGCGAGCAGGTCGTCCGACTCCATCAGCGCGAGGCCGTCCTCGAGGTCGAGCCGCTCGCCGGCCTCGACCTTCTCGCGGATCGCTTCGAGCGTCGAGGTGCGGTCGAGGACGGCCACTAGCGCAGTCCCGTCTACCACGGCGTCGGCAATCGCCTCGAGCTCGTCGCGCGCTCGAGCGCCGTCGAGGCACGCCAGTGCCCGTTCAGCGTAGTCGCGGGCGACCTGCCGGGCCTCGCTCGAGCGCGCCGCTCGCCGCGACGCGGAGCAGCGCGCCGTCGAGCGGGCCGCCGGCGAGCGCCGTCGCGCACGACCTCGTCCTCCTGCGCCGCGAGCAGCAGCGGCAGCGTCGGCGTCCCCTCGCGGAGGTCGGTGCCGGCGATCTTGCCCGTCTCGATCGGTCTCGCCCGCGCAGTCGAGGCATGTCGTCGACGATCTGGAACGCGATGCCGAGCGCGAGGCCGAACTCGCCGAGCTCCGGCCGGCCGCCGAGCGAGGCAGGCGCGCCTCGAAGAGCTTCGCCGTCTTCAGCGCGCAGCGGCTCGAGGTACGCCTCGACGGTCGTGTCCGGATCGTGCCGCTGGCGCGCGCTGCAGCGCCTCGCCGCGCGACGAGCGCGAGCGCCGCGTCGGCGAGGATCGCGACAGCGCGTCGGCGTCGCCCGTCGCCGCGAGCTCGGCGAAGGCGCGCGCGAAGAGGTAGTCGCCTGCCGGCGCGCGCGGCGTCCGGCGCCGTAGCGCCGACCAGACCGACGGCTCGCCCGCGCCGCAGCTCGGCGCCGTCGATGAGGTCGTCGTGGACGAGCGCTCGCCATGTGCACGAGCTCGACCGCGACGCCGGCCGCGAGCGGCGGCTCCGCGCTCCGGGGTCGGCCGTCAGGAAGACGAGCAGCGGCCGGAGCCGCTTCCCGCCGGCGGCGAGCGCCTCGGCGCCGATCTCGGCGACGAGCCCGGGCCGCGCCGCGACGGCCGCGGCGAGCCGGTCCTCGAGCTCCTCGAGGTACGCGTCGAGCCCGGGGCGGCCCGGACCGTCGCGAGCGCGCTCATCGCGCCGACCCCGTGTGCAGCGCGACGATGCCGCCCGCGAACAGCCGCCAGCGGATCTCGCCGAAGCCCGCCTCGTCCATGAGCGCGGCGAGCTCCTCGCGGGTCGGGAAAGCGGCGCACGCTGGCGGGCAGGTACGTGTAGGCCGCGCCGCCCGGCAAGACTCTTCCCGCGGCCGGGACGAGCGACGTCGAACCAGAGCGTGTAGAACGGGCGCGAGCGGCCCGCGCGGCGCGTGATCTCGAGGATCGCGAGCCGGCCGCCCGGGCGCGAGCACGCGGCGCAGCTCGCGCAGGCCGCTGCTCGAGGTCGGCGAGGTTGCGGACGCCGAAGCCGACCGTCGCCGCGTCGAAGGACTCGTCCTGCGAACGGCAGCGCGAGCAGCGTCGCCTTCGACCCACTCGATCGCGCCGCGCCTTGCGGCGCGCGCGCTCGAGCATCGCGCTCGGAGAAGTCGAGCCCGGTGACGCTCGCCGCCGCGCCTCGCGCGGCCGCGATCGCGAGGTCGCCGGTGCCGCAGCAGGCGTCGAGCACGCGGTCGCCCGGCCGCACGACCGCCTCGGCCGCGGCTCGCGCGCCAGCGCCGGTCGAGCCCGGCGGTCATCACGCGGTTCATCGCGTCGTAGACGGGCGCGATCCGGTCGAACATCGACCGCACGCCCTCGGACGGAAGCGTTCCGCTCTCGCAGCGCGTCACGCGTCTCACGCTGGACACTGTCCGGCACTCGCTGGCACGCGACATGGCTCGTTAGACGCGGCTCATTCGTCGCCACGGCTGACGAGGTCTGCTCGAGGCCGAGCTGGGCGAGCGCGCGGCCGACGACGAAGTCGACGAGGTCGTCGACCGACTCGGCGCCGTGGTAGAAGCCCGGCGCGGCGAAGAGGATCGTCGCCCCGCCGCGGCGCAGCGTGAGCAGGTTCTCGAGGTGGATCGTGCGACAGCGGCGTCTCGCGCGGGCACGAGCACGAGCTTGCGCTCCTCCTTCAGCGCGACCGCCGCGGCGCGGTGGATCAGGTTCGCCTCGCCGCCGGTCGCGATCGTGCCCGCGCGTCGCCATCGAGCACGGGCAGACGACGTAGCCGTCGACCTGCGCCGAGCCGCTCGCGTACGGCGCGCGCAGTAGTCGTGCGGGTCGTAGACCGTCACCGCGTCGCCGGCGCGCTCGGTGAAGCGCGCGAGCACCTCGTCGCGCGGCAGCCGCGGGTCGCCGTAGAGCTCGGTCGCGAGCACCTCGATCCCGGCCGCCGGAGGCGCACAGCGCCGACCTCGCAGCCCGGCGGCGGCCAGCGCACTCGACGAGGCGCGCCGCGTACGGCGCCCCGGAGGCGCCCGTGATCCCGAGGAAGACGCGCACTACTGCCCGCCCGCAGCAGGGCAGTCGCTCGACTTCGGACTACACGTGCCCGAGGACTGGAGGAACGTGCCGAGCTGCGCAGGTTGTCCGCCGCCGAGGTCGTACGAACTGCGGCATCACGTTGTTGCCGAACTTCGACGGGTTGGAGACGTAGCCCGCGAAGCCGCGACGCCTCGGTTCGACGTCTTGCCCGATCGCGGACAGGTCGGGCGCGCCGAGGTTCGACGTGCCGGCGCCGAGGTACGTGTGGCAGTTCATGCAGCCGACCTGCGCGAAGAGCTTCGCGCCCGGCCATCGGCCGTCGGGTTGTCTGCGAAGCCCTGCTTCTGCGCCCACTGCGGCACGAGCACGAGGTTCTCGGCGGCGAGCGGCTCCTTCGCGGTCGCGCCCTTGTAGGTCAGCGCGCCCATCGAGATGATCGACGAGGATCGCGGCGATCATCGCCACCGGCCGCCGCGAGCGGCCGCCGCTCGCGCCCGATGTCGATGAACGGCAGCGCGATCAGGAGCACGATCAGGATCGTCGGAATCACGACCGTGCCGAGGATCACCGACTCCGGCCACTTGAAGATCCGCAGCAGGTAGAAGAGGAAGTAGAAGTACCAGTCGGGCCGCGGGACGAAGTTCGTCGTCCCGGGTCGGCCTTCTCGTCGTAGAGCTTGCCCGAGCCAGCCCGAGTGCTCGCGGATCCTCGTGCGGCGTCGTGTACTTCCAGATCACGGCGAGCGCCGACGATCACGCACGACGACGACGCAGGCTCATCACCGTGTCGTGGAACATCGCGTACGGGAAGAACGGCTTCCCGCGCGTCTTGACGTCCTGCTTGTAGCGCGCGTAGCTACGCGCGGCGCTCCTCGAGGCGCCTGTCTCATCGCCTCTTCGCCCCTCGCGGGCCGGCCGCGACGAGCCCTTCCTCGGCGCCGGCGGCGGCTCCGGTCGCGCCGTGCCGGCCTCGGTCGGGCGACCACGGCGGCGAGCTGACGCCGAGGCGCACGACGAGCTAGAGGTGCAGCCCGATCAGGCCGACGAGCGCGCCCGGGAGCACGAGCATGTGCAGCGAGTAGAAGCGCGCCAGCGTGTCGGGCCCGATCGTCGTGCCCGCCCTGGAGGACCGGCGCCGAGGAACGGCCCGACGAACGGGCCCGGTCGCCGTTGCAGGTTGACGCCGACGACCGTCGCCCAGTACGCGGTCTGGTCCCACGGGAGCAGGTAGCCGAAGAACCCTTCGATCATGCCCAGTACGAGGATCAGCGCGCCGATGATCCAGTTCAGCTCGCGCGGGTACTTGTAGGCGCCGAACAGGAAGACGCGCGCCCATGTGCAGGAACAGCAGGATGATGAAGACGCTCGCGCCCCAGCGGTGCATGCCGCGCACGAGCCAGCCGAGCGTGAGGTCGTCCGTGATGTGCCGGATCGACTCGTACGCCGTAGTTCGGATCCGGCTTGTAGTACATCGCGAGGATCACGCCGGTGACCGCCTGCACGATGAACGCGGTCAGCGTCGCCGAGCCGAGCGTGTGCACCCAGCTGATGTCGCTCGGGACCTTGCGGAAGAGGAAGTACTTGATCCCGCCGACGAGCCCCGAGTGGCCCGGGATCGAGCCGCTCCTCGAGCCAGTCGAGCGGGTAGAGCAGACGATGCGACGCAGCTGATCGAGGCGGCTCGGCTTCTTCTTCGCCATCAGCGGGGCGGCTGCACCGGGTAGAGCCAGGCCTCGGGCCCGTCGACGTGCTGGCCCGGGCCGGCGAGCGGGTACGTGTGGATCTTGGCGTCGGCGCCGGTCCCGTCGACCTCCGGAGACCGCGAACGTCTTGCCGAGGAGCAGGCGGCCGTCGACGATCTCGAACTCGTAGCGGTCGAGCGCGCGCGACCGGCGGGCCGGCCGTGCGGTTGCCCTCGGTGTCGTACTGGCCGCCGTGGCACGGGCAGCCGAAGCCGGCGGCCGCCGCGGTCGGGATCCGCGTCACGACGTTGTTGCCGGCCGTCCTCTCGGTCTTCGTCTCGTCGGCGAGCGGCAGGCCGTTCACCTGCACCGGGCAGCCGAGATGGACGCAGCGGTTGGAGACGATCGTGAAGCTCGGGCTCTCGCCGAGGCAAGCCGTTGTTGCGGATGTACGCCGTCCGCCGCGAGACCTCGCCGTCGTCCGGCTTGAGCATGAACGTCGCGATCACGAACTTGTTCTCGGGGAAGTCCTCGATCGCGCCGACGTCGATCTTCGGATGGCCCTGGCTTGATGAAGGGCGGCAGGACCGTGAACCCGAGCACCGGCAGCGGTGACGATGACCGCCGATCAGCCGCGCCGAGGCCGAGCGTCGTCGCCTCGAGGAACTTCGAGCGCGGGTAGCGGACGATCTCGCCCTCGCCCGGCTCGGGGCCCGCGGCTCGGGCGCCGGCTGGCTGCCGCGGAGCCGGAGGCGGCTCGGCCTCGGCCGGCGCCTCCTCGTGGCGGAACGGTTTCGTCGCGTCCCGGATCCAGAGGAACCCGAAGATCGCGGCGACGACCGCGCCGACGACGAGCGACGATCCTGCTGATGATCAGGCCGACGAAGATGCAGGCGATGCCAACGGCAAAGCCGACCGGCCAGATGGTCGGGGTCGGCTCGTGGGAAGTGCGCCTGACCCTCGTGCGGATCCACGTCGTGGCGCGCGATTCAATCGGGCTTAGCGAGCCAGCGTCAACGACGTAGCACTTGCCGCAACGCCGCGCGCACTCCGACGAGCGTCGTCCGTTCCGTTGTCGGTCCAGGCTCGAGCCGATGCCGTACTCGGCCCAGCGGCGGTCGACGAGCGCCCTGATCTCGTCGCTCATCACGATCTCCTCCGGCCACTCGCGCGTGCCCTCGTCGGGCCCTTGTGCGGTCGCGTCGATGCCCGATCTTGCCGCCGTAGAACTGCCGCGTCGGCGCGTGGTCGAGGTGGTCGAGCGGGCCCTTCGGTGAGCAGCACGTCGCGCTTCGGGATCGACGTTCGCGGCCGACGCGGAAGAAGACCTCCTCGTAGTCGTGGACGTCCACGTGCTCGTCGACGACGACGACCGACTTCGTGAGGCTGAGCAGCCCGAGGCCCCAGATCGCGTGCATCACCTTCTGCGCGCTGGCCCGGGAAGCGCCTTGCGGATCGAGACGATGACGCAGTTGTGGAACGCGCCCGCGACGGGCAGGTCGTAGTCGACGATCTCCGGCACGCTCATCCGGATCGCCGGCAGGAAGATCCGCTCGGTCGCCTTGCCGAGCCACGCGTCCTCGGCCGGCGGCTTGCCGACGACGATCGACGGGTAGATCGCGTCGCGCGCGCATCGTCATCGCGGTCACGTGGAAGACCGGGAACGGCTCCGGCGGCCGTGTAGTAGCCGGTGTGGTCGCCGAACGGGCCCTCGAGCGCCAGGTCGCCCTGCTCGACGTAGCCCTCGAGCACGATCTCGGCGTTGGCGGGCACCTCGAGGTCGATCGTCTTCGCCTTGCACGAGCTCGACCGGCTCGCCGCGTGAGGAAGCCGGCGAGCATGAACTCGTCGATGTGCTTCGGCAGCGGCGCCGACGCCGAGTACGCGCGTCACGGGGTCGAGCCCGAGCGCGACGGCGACCTCGAGCCGGCCGTCGGTGGCGAGGTAGTCCATGCGCCCGTCCTTGTGGATCTGCCAGTGCATCGCGGTCGAGCGCGCGGTCGAGCTTCTGCATCCGGTACATGCCGACGTTGCGCGTCGCCGGTCTGCGGGTCGTGCGTGATCACGGCCGGCAGCGTGATGAACGGCGCCGGGTCGCCCGGCCAGCAGCGCTGGATCGGGAGCAGGTCGAGGTCGACGTCGTCGCCGGTGAGCACGACCTCCTGGCACGGCGCCGCTGCGCACCGTCTTCGGGCGCGAGTCGGCGATCGACTTCAGCTTCTGCAGGCCGCGCACCTTGTCGACGAGACCCTGCGGCGGCTGCATCTCGAGCACGTCGCCGAGCTTCGCGCGCCGACGTCGTCGAGCCGCTCGACGCCGAACGCGAGGCACATCGCGCCGCTCGGTGCCGAACTGGTTGATCAGCAGCGGGTGCGACGAGCCCTTCGGCTTCTCGAACAGGAGCGCCGGGCCGCCGGCCTTGACCGTGCGGTCGACGATCTCGGTGATCTCGAGGTACGGGTCGACCTCGGCCGACGACGCGAACGAGCTCGCCCTCGCGCTCGAGGAGCGCGATCCACTCGCGCAGGTCGGCAGTCGGGCTCATCACGCCCAGTCTACGAAGCGCCTAGTGCGGGCTGCGGCCGCGGCGGTGGTACCGGAAGCACATGTACGTCTCGCCGAGGACCGGGAGGCGGCGAGCACGAGGCCGGTGATCAGCATCCCGAAGATGACCTTCTTGCCCTCGGAGGCCGCATCGGCGAGCACCAGGGCTATCGCGAGCGCGTGAGCCGATCGGCGCGACTTTAACGAACCCGCTGGCGATGAGCGGCGAGCGCGCGCTCGACCGCTTCCTCGCCGGCGGTCTCGTTGGCGAGCGCGACGAGGGCGTCCGGGTCGTCGCTCTCCTTGAGCCCGCCGTGACCGAGGAGCGCGACGCACGCCGCCCACGCGGGGCCGTCGTCGCCTTCGCCTCTGGCCTGCAGCTGCGCGCAGAGCGAGATCAGCTCGCCCATGTCCGCGACCGCCGCCACCGAGCCCGCGGCCGAGAGCCGGACGAGGCCCTGCGCGTACAGGTAGTCGCCGAGCAGCAGGATCGTGTCCTGGTCGCCGGGCGCGAACAGGCGCGGGCGGCCGTAGTGCACGAGGTAGCCCTCGTAGATCGTCTCCACGGCCAGGGCGAAGCGCGCATCGGTGAGCGGCGAGAACACCGCCTCGCGGTCGCGGGCGCCGCGCGGCCGGAGCGCCTCTCGCCACAGCGAGCCGTCGCTCTCGGCCTCGAGCGCGATCTCCTGCCAGAGGTCAGTCTGCGAGGAAGTCAGCGGCGGCCTCCACCGTCCGGTCGATCTCCTCGTCGCCGTGCGCCAGGGAGACGAACATGGCCTCGAACTGCGAGGGCGGGACGTAGACGCCCCGCTCGAGCATGTGCCGGAAGTACGCGCCGTACCTGGACGTGTCGCAAGCCGACGCCTGTGCGAAGTCTGTGACGGGGTCGGACCCCGACTCGGAACTGGGAAGAAGAGCGTCAAGAGTGCGCCGACGCGCTGGACACGCGCCGAGCGGGGCAAGGCCTGCTTCGAGGCGCGCGCGCCTTGCGCTCGAGCTCCTCGTAGACCGACGGATCTCGCAGCCGCCGCAGCACCGACAGGCCCGCGGCGGTCGCGAGCGGATTCCCGGACAGCGTCCCGGCCTGGTAGACGTCGCCGACCGGAGCCAGGTGGCGCATCACGCTCGGCCGCGGCCGCCGAACGGCGCCGAGCGGAAGCCCGCCGCCGACGATCTTCCCGAGGACGGTCAGGTCGGGCGCACGCCGAAGCCGCTCCTGCGCGCCGCCGCGGGCGACGCGGAAGCCGGTGATCACCTCGTCGAAGATCGAGCAGCGCGCCGGACGCGTCGCAGAGCTGACGCAGCGCCTCGAGGAACCCCGGCTCGGGCGGGACGACGCCCATGTTCCCGGCCACCGGCTCGACGATCATCGCACGCGAGCCCCTCGCCGTAGCGCTCGACGGCGCGGCCGCGGACGTCGACGTCGTTGTACGGCGACGACGATCGTGTCGGCCGTCGCGCCGCTCGGCACGCCCGGCGGTGGACGGGATCCCGAGCGTCGCGAGGCCCGGAGCCGGCCTCCGCGAGCAGCGCGTCGGCGTGGCCGTGGTAGCAGCCTGCGAACTTGAGGATGCGGTCACGCCGCGGTCGCCGCCGCGCGCAAGCCGGATCGCGCTCATCGCCGCCTCGGTCCCGGAGCGAGACGAGCCGCACCTGCTCGATCGACGGGCACGGCGTCGACGATCTCGGCGGCGAGCTCGACCTCGCGCCTCGGTCGGCGCGCCGAAGGTCGTGCCGTCGCTGCGCCGCCTCCGCGCACGGCCTCGACCGTCTCCGGGTCGGCGTGCCCGAAGACGAGCGGCCCCAACGACATGCACCCAGTCGACGTAGCGGTCGCCCGTCGACCGTCCTCGAGGTACGCGCCCTCGCCGCGGCGCACGAAGAGCGGCTCGTCGAGGCCGACGGCGCGCATCGCCCGCACCGGCGAGTTGACGCCGCCCGGGATCAGCCGCTCCGCGCGCGCGCCAGAGCTCGGACTGCGGCCTCAGAGCCAGGCCGCGAGCTCCTTCGCCCAGTACGTGACGACGAGGTCGGCGCCGGCGCGCGTGATCGCGGTCAGCGACTCGAGCGCCGCCTGCCGCTCGTCGAGCCAGCCCGCGCGCCGCGGCCGCCTTCACCATCGCGTACTCGCCGGAGACGTTGTAGGCGGCGACCGGGCAGGTCGAAGCGCTCGCGCACGGCGCGGATCACGTCGAGGTACGGCAGCGCCGGCTTGACCATCAGCACGTCGGCGCCCTCGGCCACGTCGAGCTCGCACTCGCGCAGCGCCTCGCGGACGTTCGCGGGATCCATCTGGTAGCCGCGCCGGTCGCCGAACGACGGCGCCGACTCGGCCGCCTCGCGGAACGGCCCGTAGAACGCCGAGGCGTACTTCGCCGCGTAGGCGACGATCGGCGTCTGCCGAAGCCGCGTCGTCGAGCGCGCGCGGATCGCGCCGACGCGGCCGTCCATCATGTCGCTCGGCGCGACGACGTCCGCGCCGGCCTCGACGTGGCTGACCGCGGTGCGCGCGAGCAGCTCGAGCGTCGCGTCGTTCGTCGACCTCGCCGTCGCGCGATCACGCCGCAGTGGCCGTGCGACGTGTACTCGCAGAGGCAGACGTCGGTGACGAGCAGCGAGCTCCGGGAAGCGCTGCCGCAAGCGCGCGCAGCGCCTGCTGGACGATCCCGTCCGAGTCGTACGCGCCCGAGCCCTCCTCGTCCTTCTCCTCGGGGATCCCGAACAGGATCACCGCCGACAGCCGAGCGCCGAGCAGCTCCTCGCACCTCGCCGGACGAGGTCGTCGACCGAGAAGCGCCCGAGCGCCGGCAGCTCCTCGTTCGGCGCGGCTCTCGGGCCGACGAAGAGCGGCGTACACGAGGTCGTCGAGGTCGAGCCGTCGTCTCGCGAACGAGCGACGCGCAACGCGCCGCTGCGCCGCAGCCGCCGCAGCCGCGTGGCCGGAAACGCGCTCACGGAGCCACCTGTAGCCTCGGGCGGCTCCTCGGTGGCACGGGCTTGACCGGCCGCGTCTCTCGACCTCCAGCTCGAGAGGCACCGCGCCGCCCTGCCAGGAGTCGAACTGAACCCGCTCGCCGAAGAACTCCCACAGCGCCCGCATCACGGCGAGGAACGGCAGCGCGACGAGGATCCCCGGCAGCCCGTACAGCTCTCCGCCCGCGAGCAGGCCGAAGATGACGAGCAGCGGGTGCAGCCGCAGCGCGCTCCCCATCACGTTCGGCACGACGATGTGGCCCTCGATCTGGTGGATGCCGAGGAAGAGGAGCGCGACCCAGACTGCCGAGATCGGGTGCGACGACGAGCGCGTAGATGATCGGCGGGATCGCGCCGAGCCACGGCCCGAGGTACGGGATCAGCTCCGTCACCGCGACCCAGGCGCCGAAGAGCACCGCGTACTTGTCCGCGCCGGGCACGAGCCCGGTCGTCCCGAGCGACCCACATCCCGATGCCCGCGCTCGTGCCGATGATCAGCGAGAGCAGCACCTGCCCGCGCACGTAGCCGGCGACGGCCGCGCTCCATGCTGCGACGATCAGCCGGGCTCGGCCCGGTCGAGGCGGGAAGCGCCGGTCGATCGCGCTTGCTCAGCCGGCTGCATGTCGAGCAGCATGTAGATCGAGACCACGAGGATCAGCACGAGCGCGAAGATCAGCTGGAAGATCGAGATCGCCGCGCCGCGCGAGGAAGTCGATCGACGTCCGATCGTGTACTTCTCGACGTCCTTGCCCTTGATGCTCTGGGCGAAGTCGGTGCCCTGCCTGCTTGACGTCGACCCGCTCCAGGTGGTGCGTGTCCAGCCAGACCTGGAGGCGGTCGACGTCCCGCTCGAATCCGGTCTGCGGGGGCCGTCCGCTTTCGGTCGTAAGGTAGTTGTCGATCCGATTGGCAGCCGACTGCGTCCGGTCGACGACGATCACGCTCGACCGCGATCACGACAGCGACCAGCGCGGCCGCGAAGCCGAGGTAGACGATCGCGATCGAGAAGCCGCGCGCGGATCCGGAGCCGTTCCGAGGCGCGCACCAGCGGGTCGAGCAGGAGCGCGATCAGCGCCGCGACGAGGAACAGGAAGACCGCGTGAAAGACCTTCCCGCTACGATCAGGAGCGCGATCAGCGCCAGAATCGGAAGGCCGACCAGCTGGATCCAGCGCGGGATCTGGATCGTCGGCGGCCTCCCGACATGACGCGACATCGTACCGCGCAGGTCCTGACGCTCAGGCCGCCCTCGTGGGACTGGTCCGCCTTCGAGGAGGGCAGCCTCTCGCGCTCGAGCCGCCGGACGTCTGGGCGGAAGCGCCGCCGTCACCGCGGCTCGCACTCCTACAAGGCCGTGCATCCGGTGCGTTTTGCAGGAGGCAGAGACATCGGTTACGGTGCCGCCCATGCCCTCGCCCGCCCCGGGCAGGCGCGCGCGCACGTCGAAGGCTCGAGCCTCGGCGAGACGAAGAACCCGGCGCATAGCCGGTCTGGTCGCGGTCGTCGATCGCGCTCGTCGTCACGTTTCTGCTCACCGCCTTCGGCGAGCAGCGGCGCTCGTCGCAGCCCACGCAGACGCGCCCTGCGCCGCGCGAACCGGCTCCTGCCGGCCGGTCAGCCGCGCCCGCAGGTCGTCGCGCTGCGCGGATCGCTCGGCTGCAGCTCCCGATCGCGCAAGACCGCGTGACCGCGATCGGCTACCACGCGGCCGGCGACGGCGCGCTCGCGCTGGACGCCGGTCGGCGCGGCAGGCGAACGAGGGCCTCCTGCAGCGGATCGCGGCACAAGCTCTTCGGCGGCAACGGGCACGGGCTCGTCGTACTACATGCTCGGCGGCGGCGAGCGGCCCGAGCACCGCGTCGCTCGACGTGGTCGCGCCGTCCGGGACCGACGTCTACTCGCCCGGTCGACGGGACGATCGTCGGGATCACGCCGCTGACACTCCGCGGCCAGACGCTACGGGTCGCGGATCGACATCCAGCCGACGAGCGCGCCCGTCGCTCGTCGTCTCGCGTCACGCACCTCCGCCCCGATCCGGCGCTGACGGTCGGCTCGTCCGTCGCAGCGTCGATCTCGAAGATCGGCACGATCATCGACTTCTCGCAGCGTCGAGCAGCGCAGGCGCTCGCCCGGTACACGCAGGACGCGGGCAACCACGTCTCGCTCGAGGTCCACCCGGCCGCGACGCTGGCTACGGTCCCTGAGGATCCTCTTCGTCGCGGACGTGATCGGCGCGCCGGGCCGGCGCGCGGTCGAGGAGCGCCTGCCGGCGCTGCGCGAGGAGCTCGGCGTCGACTTCTGTCGTCGTCAACGGCGAGAACGCGGCCGACGGGCTCGGGATCACGCGCCAAGCTCGCCGACGCGCTGCTCGCCGCCGGGCGCCGACGTGATCACGCTCGGCAACCACGTCTGGCGCCGGCGCGAGATCGTGCCGTACCTCGCCGGCACCGACCGCGTGATCCGCCCGGCGAACTCTCGCCGCACGTCGCCCGGGCCGCGGCCTGGCGGTCGCAGTCGGCGACGACGGGACGCCGGTCGCGTGATCAACCTGCTCGGCGAGCTCTGTCCTCGACGCCGCGGTGAGCGCCGTTCGAGATCGTCGACGCGGCTCGTCGAGGAGGCGCAGCGCGAGACGCCCGGTCGTCGTCGTCGACTTCCACGCCGAGGCGACGAGCGAGAAGGTCGCGCTGGCCCGCTGGCTCGACGGCCGCGTGACCGCCGTGCTCGGCACGCACACGCACGTGCAGACGAACGACGCGCGCGTCCAGCCGGGCGGCACGGCCGCGATCACCGACGCGGGCATGACCGGCCCGCACGACTCCGTGATCGGCGTCAAGGCCGAGCTCGCGATCCAGCGCATGCGGACCGGGATCCCGGTCCGGCTTCGAGCCGGCCGAGGGCGGCGTGCGCCTCGAGGGCGCGCTCGTCGAGTGCGACGGCTCGACGGCCGCGCTACGAGCTGCGAGACCGTTCGCGTTCGCTGCCCGGCTAGGCAGCGCGCGAGCACGCGAAGAGCGCGACGAGCACGAGGTCGCGCGATCAGCACGAGCCACGACTCGGGCGCGTCGAAGTGCAGCGCGTAGCTCCCAGTAGCGGTACGGGAACCAGAGCTGCGTGAGCGACGAGCGCGGCGGCGAGCAGCAGCGGACGCGCGCAGCGCCGCGCCGCCCGCGCGACGAGCGGCACGAGCGGGATCGAGCCAGATCAGGAACTGCGGCGACAGCACCTTCCCGAAGCGCGACGAACGCGCACGACGCGCGCCGCGGCGTCAGCGGACGCAGCTCGCTCGCGCGTCGGCCGGGCCGCGGGCGAACGCGGATCCAGAGTCGCGAGCAAGCGCGGCGAGCTGCAGCGACGGCTGAGAACGACGGCGAGCGCGTCCGGCCAGTCGCCGCGCGAGGTTCTGCGAGCCGTGGCTCGAGTCCATCGTCGAGGCCGAGCCCGAACGCGTGGTGCGCGGCGAGGAGGAGCGCGGCGCCGAGGCTCTCGATCTGCAGCGGCCGCGACAGCCTGACCGCAGAAGCTGTGCCAGACGCCGTGCGGGGCGAGCACGAGGAACGGCACGAACGCCGGCGGCGACGACGGCGACGCAGCAGCCCGCGCGCAGACGAGCGCCTCGCGCCGCCCGCGCGCCGCCAGACGTACGACGACCGCGAGCGGCACGAGCACGGCCGGGTAGAGCTTCGCCGCGACCGCAGCGCCGAGCAGCGCGGTGCCCGAGCCGGTAGCCGTCCGGCGAGCGAGCGCAGCGAGCGCCGCGGCGCGTCAGCGCCGCCGGGCCAGAGGTCGAAGCGCGAGAGCACGACCGGCCCGAGCAGCGACGACGGCGAGCGCGGCGAACCCGAGCGACGGCGGCACCACGCCGCCTCGCCGCGCCGAGCGCGACGAGCGCAACCGCCAGGCAGATCACGATCACGCGCCGAGCGACGCCATCCGCAGCTCGAACCGGCGGCGGAACGTCGTCGCCGTCCGCGCCGCCGAGCGCAGGCAGCGACGAACACCGGGCAGCGCGCCCGGCGGATACTCGAGCGCGAAGTCGCGGTACGGCACCTCGCCCGTCGTCGATCGCCGTCGCCGTAGCGCTCGTAGACGGGCGTGTCGATGATCTGGTCGTGCGTGAAGAACCCGTGGTGGAGCAGCGCCCCACGACGCCAGGAACAGCGCGCAGCGCGACGAGCGTCGCCGCCACGCGACGAAGCTGGTTCAGCCGGCCGGGACGAGCTCGCGCTCAGCGTCGTCATCGCGCCGGACCGTCTCGCGCGGCGGCGGCGCGGCGCAGCCAGCACGACGAAGGCGACGAAGGGGAAGAACCACGGGATGTAGAGGTAGAACCAGTGCGTCAGCACGAGCTCGAAGCCGATCAGCAGCGCGCGCGGTGAGCGCGGCGAGCTGGAGCGGCGTCTTGCGCCGCGGCACGAAGCGCCGCAGGCGAGCGCCCCGAGCGACGAGCAGCGCCTCGCAGCACGCTGCTGGACGAGGTGCAGGTCGGGGATCCCGCGCGCGTGGTACTGCCGCCAGTCCCAGATCGAGAACGGCGAGTCGCGGCCGAGCTGCCAGCCGATCGTGCGGTCCCAGAAGACGCGCGCCGCGTGCAGCGGGGCTCGGCTCGAGCAGCAGGATCGAGAACGCAGCGAGCGGTCGCGACCGCGAAGCCCGCTGCGAAGACACGCGCGGCCGCGGGCGCCGGCGCGTCCGGGATAGGAGCCCCAGAGCGGCGCGAGCAGGAGCGCGCGCGAACTTCGTCCAGCCGGCGAGCGCGACGAACGCGCCGCGCGCCGCACGGCGACGTCGCGAGCCAGAAGCCCCAGATCGAGGAACGCGGGCATGATCGCGTCGTTCGTGTTCGAGCTCGACGCGTACTGCGTGAACGGATACGCGGCCCACGCGAACGCGAGCGTCGCCGCGAGCCGCGGCCCGCCGAAGCGCCAGCCCGACGAGCGCGAGCCCGAGCAGCGCAGAGCAGGTCGAAGGCGATCGACGTCGCGTGCGCCGCGGGCAGCGTCGTCCCACTTGCCCGCTCCAGCCGAAGAGCGAGGTACGCCGGGCATGTACGCGCTCGTAGGCGACCGGCCCGTACGTGTCGCCGCGCGGCGTTCGCGGACTCGCAGCGGCCGTTCGTCTGGATCCGGTCGCGGATCTCGCCGTCCGCGTCGGCGCGGCCCGCACGCCTTGCAGGCTCGTCCTCGACCGGCATGTGGCCGTACGGCGACTCGCCGTGCGACGATCCGCTGCGCGCCGATCACGCCCGAGTAGCCGACGTCGATCACGTTCGAGCTCGCGCACGTTCAGGCCGACGCGGAAGCCGGCGAGGAAGACGGTCGCGGCGAGCGAGCAGCCAGACCGGCCACACCGGTCGCGCCGCGCTCGGCGCCCGCCGCGCGAGCGCCGATCCAGAGCGCCGCGCGCGAGCAGGTAGAGCGAGCGGCGGATAGGCGAGCGGCACGCTCGTGAAGATGTCGCCCGCGGTTGAAGAACCAGAGCGAGACCGAGAACGAGAGCAGCACGAGCAGGTCGAGGTTGCGCAGCGACAGCGGCCGCCGCAAGTCGGCGAGCCCGAGCAGGAAGATCGCGCAGAAGCGCGAGCCAGACCGGGAGGCTGTTGATCTTCTTGCCGCCGAACGCGCCCGTCGTAGCCGCGGGCCATCTTCCAGGCGACCTGCGGCCCGGTCCAGGCCTCGGTGACGGCGCCGGTCGCGTCGTCGACGCGACCGGTCGCGATCTCGCCCGCCGAGCCCGACCAGACGCTCGACGCTCCAGTCGCGCCGTGTCCTTGTCGAAGGTCGCGTCCGTCGTACGAGGTCCGCGTCGGATAGCGGTCGAGCCAGTCGGCGACCTTGTCGTCGCCGAGGAAGATCGCGGTCACGCGCTTCTCGGTCAGCTGCGCCGGCCCGGCTTCGGAGTGAACGGCGTTCGGGAGCGGCCTGGCGTCGTACCGGTCCCGGTCGCGGCGTGCGCGGCCGGAGCGAGCACCGCGACGCGCGAGCAGCAGGGCGAGGACGACTCGCCGCGTCACGTCCTACGGCGCCGGAACGACCAGAGCTTGTTGCCGACGAAGTTGAGCGGCGTGACGAGCACGATCGCGATCGCCTGCGCGACGATCTTCGCCGACGCCGACCGCGACGAGCAGCGGTCAGCAGCAGCTAGGTTGGCGGCCGAGCGCGAGCAGCCGAGACGACGAGGAAGCGCAGCCCCTGGTAGCCGACGTGGCCGCGCTGGCCGCGGAACGTCCAGAGCCGGTTCCAGCGTGTAGTTGTTCGTCGACCGCGACGAGGAACGAGCACGGCCGCGGCGAGGTTGATAGTGCATGCCCGGCGTGCGACAGCAGCGTCGTAGACGACGGAGGTTGACGACGTAGCCCGCCGCGCCGACGGTGCAGAACTTCGCCGAGCTGGACCCAGTTGTGCGGCGCCGGAGCGCGCTCGACGCCCGTGTTGCGATGCTCGACGCCCCGTTGCTCACGGCTGCGAGCGTAGCAGCGTCGCTCCACGGCCTAGAGAGCGGAGGGCGCGGCCGTGCCGGCGGTAGAAGTCGAGCTGATCGCGGCCGAGGAGCACGAGCGGCGATCCGACCTCGACCACCTCACCGCCGAGCAGCGCGTCGCGTCACGGCAGGAACCGGTGCGCCGCCGTCCCCGCACGAGCACGTCGAAGCCGACCGGGCGCTCGCCCCGTCATCGTCGAGGATCACGTCGACGACGCGTCCCAGCTCGATGCCGTCCAGGACGACCCGCTTGCTGAGAAGCTCGACCCGGTCACCGCGATCCATTCTGCCTGGACCGGTGACGTGGCAACTCAGGCAATCGAGAAACCGTGCTCGCCATGCGGCTCCGCCCAGGTCACGTCGACCTCGTCGACCCGTGCGCCGCGCGGGCCGCGGCTGCACCAGGAGACCATCGACTCGACCCGTTCGTCCTCGCCTTCGAAGACCGCCTCGACCGAGCCGTCGGCCGTGTTCCGCACCCAGCCGCCGACGCCGAGCGATCGCGACCGGTCTCGCGCCTCGACCCGAAGAAGACGCCCTGCACGGCTCCGTGCACGACGACGTGGGCACGCCATCACTCCTGAACCCCTGCTCGCCGACGAGCGGCACGAAGCGGCACGGGACCGAGTGGACGACTGGCCGGCTCCTCCGGGCTGCGAACGATCACCTCCAGCCGCTGGCCCCAGCGCCCGCCGACGGGCACGGCGAGGCGCCCGCGCGGCTCGAGCTGCTCGTAGAGGAGCTCCGGAAGCCCGGGGCTGCGGCGGCGACGGCGATCGCCGTGAACGGCGCCTCGCTCCGGGAGGCCGAGCGATCCGTCGCCGACGTGGACCTGCACCCGGTCGTAGCCGGCCGCGGCGAGGTTCTCGCGCGCCTGCTCGGCGAGCTCGGGGATGCGCTCGATCGTGTGCACCTCGTCCGCGAGCTCCGCCAGCACCGCGGCCTGGTAGCCGGAGCCGGTGCCGACGTCGAGCACCTGCTCGCCGCCCGCGCAGCGCGAGCGCCTCGGCAGATCCGCGCGACCATGTACGGCTGCGAGATCGTCTGCCCGTGGCCGATCGGAAGCGCGGCGTCGGCGTAGGCGCGGTGCTGCTCGCCGGCAGGGACGAAGAGCTCGCGCGGCACGCGCTCCATCGCCGCCAGCACGCGCTCGTCGCCGATGTCCCGCGCGCGCAGCTGCTCCTCGACCATCCGGCGCCGGCGTTCGTCGTCAGCGCTCATGGGAGACGCCGAAATGCGTCGAGCACGCGCGGCGTCACGTCGACGATCCTCGCCGGAGGCGCGCTCGAGCCCGATCGACGAGCATCGGCACCTCGGAGTCGCCGCGCTCGCAGCGAGCCGTGGCTCGCCGCCGCCGACGTGATGGCGGCCGCCGAGATCGGCGAACTCGACTCCCGGCGCGGCCGAGACGACGAGGTCGCCGGCGTTCGGGTTGGCGAGCGCGGCCCAGGCGCGCTCGAGCGCATCGGGCTGCGCGAGCGAGCGCGTCAGGTCGCCGCTCGTCTGCCAGCCGTCCGCCGACGGCGCGAAGCGCAGCTCCTCGCCGTCCTGCCTGCGCCACCGCGGACCCGTCCTCGCGGAACAGGACGACGTCGACTCCGCCGTCGAGCCGCTCGGCGAGCTCGCGCGGCGTCGTCGCGACAGTCGGGCAGGCGGTAGACCATCCCGGCGCGATTGGACGCGGTCACGACGAGCTCCGCCGCGCGACCGTTGCCTCGGCGGAACGGGTCAGGCCTCCGAACGCGTCTCGAGGCGCACCGCGCGGTCGACCTGCGTCTGCCCGTGGTCGGAGCAGAGCAGCACCGCGTAGCGCTCGAGGAACTCGTCCGGCCCGCCCGCGGCCTCGAGCAGCGCCGCGATCGCCCGGTCGCGTGCGCGCGAGCGCCGCCGTGCGCCGCCTCGGGCCCGTGCGCGTGCGAGGCGTAGTCGTAGTCCGGGAGGTAGAAGACGAGGAAGTCGAAGCCGTCGCGGGTGACGAGCCAGCGGCCGACCGACCGCCGCGTAGTCGTCGATCGAGCCCGCGCGCGCGCGTGCGGACCGCGAGCGGCGCACCGGTCGCGTCCGACTCGAACAGGTTGAAGTAGAAGAACCGGCTCGGCCCGTAGGCGGGACGCGTCAGCCACGGGACGTGCGGCAGCGTGCTCGGCTGCGGCCCGCGGTAGCAGACCATGTTCACCGCGGCCGTCACGAGCCCGGCGTCCTCGAGCGCCTCGAACACGGTGACGGCGCTCCGTCGAGAGGTGCTCGCTCGTTCAGGTTGAAGATCGACGTCGCGGATCGTCGCGCGTCGTGCCCGCCGCGCGGACGGCGCCGAACGACGAGCCGTACTCGACGAGCGCGCTGCTCGCCGCGGTGGTACCAGACGAGGTGCGGGATCTCGTGGACGTCGGGTGCGCGCCGGTCGCGATCGACGAGAGGCAGACCGGGCGTCAGCGACGGGAACGTCGTCACCGCGCGCGCGGTACTCGCCGCGGCTCATCAGGAAGCGCGAGCGCCGGGCACGTCCTCGGTCTCGACCGCGCGCTCGAGCATCGGCGGGCGTCAGCCCGTCGATGACGATCAGGACGAGCTTCTCGGGACACGCCCTAGTCCCGGGCGAGCGTGCGGAGACCCGCGTACCGCTTGCCGGCGCGCCGACGCAGGCGCATGCCCAGTGCGGGAACGGCCACGAGCTCGACGTAACCCACACGATCGGCACGAACGCGAGCCCCGCGATGCACGACGGCCGCTCCGAGGACGAGCAGCGCGGTCGCGAGCGGCGTCCCGCCACGGCCAAGCGCGCCGCGGACGAGCTCGAGCGCCCCGACGCCCCGAGGACGCCGCCGAGCCCCTGCCGCAGCCGCCTCGTGCGCGTCGGCGAGCGCGATGCCGAGCGCAACACCCGACCACGGCCGCCAGGAATGGTGCCGCGAGCGCGAGGCGACGACCTCCGAACACCCCTGCGGACGCGACCCCGGAGCGCGACGCCCAGGCCGGCGAAAACGCCGATCGAATACCAGTCACCCATCGAGGTCAGTGTAGTTCCACCGCGTTTCGTGCCCGGCGCGACCGGGGACAAGGATGACCGATGACCGGCCGATCCGAAGCAGCCGGCCACCGACGCCGGAGACCTGCTCGTCTTCTTCTCCGCGTCGGCATTCAGGGGCCGGCAGGCGGATGGAGAGCCTCCTCGCGCACCTCGGCGCGCAAGGAGCGGCACCGGCTGAGCGTCACGCGAGTCGACGTCGACCAGGAGCCCGAGCTGGCCGAGCGGTTCGAGGTCCGGAGCGTCCCTGACTCCTGATCCTGATCAAGGGCAGGCGCTGCCGTGGCCCGGCTCGGAAGGCAAGGCGCGCGCGGCCGAGATCGAGGAGCTGGTCGACCGGCATCTCGGCGACGGCGTCGAAACCGGCTCCGAAGGAAAGTCCGTAATGCCGGACACAAACCTCACGGGAGGAGAAGCATGCGCAAGCTTGCAGTTGCTGGTTTCGCTGCTCGTTGCGGTCGGCCTGACAGCGTTGGCTCGCGGCCGCATTCGCAGACCGAGGCATGGTCACCATGGTGGGAACGGCGGTATCGCGGTTCTCTGCGACGCCTCGTACGGGTTTCGAGGAGACTCCTTCGGAGTCGACTCCCGGGCCGCGGCACGTTCAGGGCCAGGATCGTCAACGGCGACACGATCCACTACAAGCTCCACTACGAGGGCTTCGAGGTCGGCCGAGGGCAACACGCTCTTCTCGCACATCCACTTCGGACAGCCCGGAGTGGCCGGTGGAGTGGCCGCGTTCCTGTGCGGCGGCGGCAACAAGCCGGCCTGCACGCCGACCGAGGGCACGTTCGAGGGTGACATCGTCGCGAGCGACATCGTCGGCCCGGCGGGCCAGGGCATCGCATGCCTGGCGAGATGGACGAGGTGATCACGCGCGATGAGGAAGGGCTTCACGTACGCGAACGTCGCACACGACACTCAACCCGGCCGGATTGATCCGTGGACAGATTCACAAGGGCTCCGGCCATGGTCATGGGGAAGGCGAGGCGGCGGCCACCACTAGCGCGCTGACTCTGCTGGTCGCGAAGAGTCCCGGTCTCGGCCGGGCTCTTCTCGTTGCTACGTGCCTTCGAGCCGTGCGGATGACGGCCAGGCCGAACTCGGCGGCGCGGGCTCCGTCGACCACGCGGTGGTCGAACGTGACCGAGACGTAGCCGGTCTGGCGCGATCGCGACCTCGCCGTCGCGGACGACCGGGCGCTCGGCGATGCGGCCGATGCTGAGGATCGCGACCTCCGGGTGGTTGACGATCGGTGTCTGGAGCAGCCCGGCGAGCTTGCCCGCGCTCGTGACCGTGAACGTCGAGCCGCGGAGCTCCTCGGGCTTGAGGGCTCCGGCGCGGGCCGCTTCGGCGAGGCGCTCGACCTCGTCGGCCAGCTCGTCGACCGAGGCCGATGTCGCAGCCGCGGACGACCGGCACGACGAGGCCCTCGTCGGTCTGGACGGCGACGCCGAGGTCGTAGCGGTCGAGGTAGACGATCTCGTCGCCCTCGAGCCGCGCGTTCAGCTCGGGGAACTCCTGCAGCGTCTCGGCGCGCCGGCCTTGAGCACGGTCGGGACGAGGAGCTTCAGGTCGACGCTCGAGAAGTCGCACTCCTCGACCCAGGTCACGGCCGGCACCTCCTGGTGCGCGCGGGCCATGTGCTCGGCGATCAGGCGCCGCACGCCGCGGAGCGGCTCGCGCCGTCCCTCCGAGACAGGTCCCGGTGCCTGACCCTCGGACGTGGCCGCTTGCGCACGTCCGCTTCGGTCACGCGTCCCTGCGGGCCGCTGCCGGCCACGCTCGAGGTCGACGCCGAGCTCCTGCGCGAGCCGGCGGACGAGCGGCGTCGCGCGGACACGTCCGCCGGGGCACGTCCGGCGCCAGGCTCTGGGACCTGTCCCTTGCGGCGGCGGGCGCTTGGCGCTGCTCGGCTGTCGCGCCGTCCTCGCCGATCACGACGAGGACCGTCCCGACCGGGACGACCTTGCCCTCCGCGACGAGGATCTGCGCACGACCTTGCCCGGCGGCCGGCGACGGGATCTCGACCGTCGTCTTGTCCGTCTGGATCTCGACCAGCGGCTCGTCCTCGGCGACCTCCGTCGCCCCTCGGACACGAGCCAGCGGGCGACCTCGCCTTCGGTCAGGCCCTCGCCGAGGTCGGGAAGCTTGAACTCGTACGCCACGGCGGCTGAATCTATCTGGGCCGCCCGATCCAGGCGTCTGCAGGTGCGATCAGGCACGCGCAAGCCCGCCGTCGGTCCGCCAGATCGAAACGGCCTGCTCGTCACCGGCCAGTCGAGGCGCATCCTCCCGAGGCACGTACGCCGAGCTGGAGCGTCCGCTCTCGTTCCAGATCCCGACCGCGTTCGGGTCGTGCTCGTTCTCCGGCTCGGGCACGAGCGCGAGCCGCCTCCTCGGGTCGAACGACGGATCGTCGAGCGCCTCGAGCCGGAACGGACACTCCCGCCGCCGGCACGACGAGGATCCGCGGGTCCTCCCAGTGCACGACCTCGCCCGGTCGCCGCATCCCGGAGCCGGTAGCCCGACTGGGCGCGCTCGAGCAGCAGGCGCAGCCGCTCGCTCAGAGCTCGGCCGAGTAGCCGCGGATCGCGCGCTCGTAGCGGCCCATCCCGGCGCATCGGCGCGGAACAGCGCCTCGACGAGCTCGCGCCAGGCCCCGCCTTGTCGTCGCGCTCCCACCGCGTCAGCGCCAGGAAGACGCGGAGCGCCGCATTGTCCGGGAACCGCGTCACCGCCTCGCGCAGCACCCGCTCGGACTCCTCGAGCTCGCCGACGTTCCTCGAGCGTGCTGCCGAAGCCGAGCAGCGCGCCGGGCAGATCCTCGTCGTCGATCCCGGCGTCGAACGCGACGCGGTACTCGACGACCGCCTCCGCCTCGCGGCCCGCGCTGTCGTGCTCCCACGCGCGCCGAAGCGCATCCGAGCCGGCGCCCATACGTGCCAATCTACTGGACCGAATCGCGTCGTCGCGCAGCACGGCGTGGACGCCCTGACGCCCCGTTCACGAGCTGCGTAACCCGGAGGTCGACGGCGACGCTCGCCAGCGCAGCGCGTCGGCGCGCGAGCCCGAGCTCCCGGTCCATCAGCGCGAGCATGCCGTCGACGGCCTGCGCTGCCGCCTCGTCGAGATCTTCGTCGAAGCCGAACGTGATCCAGGCGCCGTCGATCCGAGCGATCGGGTCACTCGAGCACCGGGTCGTCCGGCGAGCGAGACCGTCAGCTGAGCGCGCTCGATCGGAGCCTCGATCGATCGCGAGCTGGGAGCACCTCGCCGTCGCCCTGCCGCGCGTGGCCGTCACCCGGCAGAGAGCAGCGCGCCGTCGACTGGAATCGGCAGGTAGAGCGTCGTCCCCGGCGACGAGCTCGGAGCAGTCGATGTTGCCGCCCCAGCGCCGCGGCGGGCCGGTCCAGTGCACGCCCGGTTCGGGCGGAGGCATTCCGATCACGCCCAGGAACGGCGTAGGTCGAGCTCGTGCGGCCGAGCTGGTCGCGGCCGGTACGCCGCATCGTGGTCGAGCCGCCAGACGAGCGTGCGTGTCGCCGTCCGCCAAGCGGAGGCGCTCGTTCAGCGGCGTCGACCAGCCGCCGGCGTTGGTCACGCCCCAGGTGCCGACACGCACCTCGTCCGAGTCCGGACGACGAGCGTGCCGCCCCGCGCGCGCGCCACGCACCTCGGATCGGCCCGCGCAGCGCGTGGCCGCCGTCGAGCTCCTCGTCGCGAGGCTCGAAATGCCACGCGCTCCTGTGTCGCCGGGCGGCGGTGATCCCCAGCCCGCGTTCGGCATCGAAGAACGCGACCGAGTCGCCCGGGTCGATCGTCAACGCGGGCCGGCAGGTCGCGGCGAGAAGTGGCCGTGCAGGTTGCGGCGCTCGAGCGGCAGCTCGTGGAGCGCACTAGTACTGAGCAGCTTGTCGACCGGCGTCGACGACGCGCTCGACCGACGGCATGTACGCGTCCTCGATCTGCCAGTACGGGTACGGGACGTCGTAGCCGGTCACGCGCAGCACCGGGCCCGCGCAGGTCGAGGATCGCCTTCTCGGCGAGGATCGCGGCGAGCTCGGCGCGCGTAGCCGGCACGTGCGCGGCGCCTCCTGCACGATCACGACGCGCCCGGTCTTCGCCGCCGACGCGAGGAGCGCGTCCTCGTCGAGCGGCTTCAGCGTGCGGATGTCGAGCACCTCGACCGACGCTCGTCGGCGAGCGCGTCGGCGGCCTGCTCGGCAGAGCGGCACCATCGACGCCGTACGCGACGAGCGTCACGTCGTCGCCCTCGCGCGCGAGCCGCGCCTTGCCGAGCGGGACGACGTGCTCGCCCTCCGGCACCTCGCCGCGCATCGTCCGGTAGTGGAGCTTCGGCTCGAAGATGACGACCGGGTCGGGATCGCGGATCGCCGCGGCGAGCAGGCCCTTCGCGTCCGCCGGCGTCGACGGGATCGCCACCTTCACGCCCGGCGTGTGCACGTAGTACGCCTCGGGCGAGTCGTCGTGCAGCTCCGGCGCGCGCACGCCGCCGCCGTACGGCATGCGCATCGACGAGCGGGAACTCCATCTTGCCGCCGGTGCGCCAGCGGTAGCGGCCGACGTGCGTGATCAGCTGGTCGAGGCACGGGTAGCGAGAACGCGTCGTACTGCATCTCGCAGACGGGCCGCCAGCCGGCCATGCAGAGGCCGACCGCGCGTGCCGAGGATCCCGGCCTCGGCGAGCGGCGTGTCGACGCAGCGGTCCGCGCCGAAGCGTGTCGCGCAGCCCGGCGGTCGCGCGGAAGACGCCGCCCGCGCGGCCGACGTCCTCGCCCATGACCATCACGGTCGTCGTCGCGCTCGAGCTCGACGTGGAAGCAGTCGTTGATCGCCTCGACGAGCGTCGAGCTCAGCCACCGCCAGGATCCTCCGCAGCTCGGCGAGGTCGGCTCGAACGACGCGGGCGGATCGGCGTAGCGCGTGCTCGAACAGCAGCGCCGGGTCGGCGGGCGGCTCGGCCTCCGCCGCGGCGATCCCGTCGCGCATCGCCTCGAGCGGCCTCGGTCCGGATCGACGTCGGCGCAGCTCGTCGTCGAGGACCCCGCGCGCCGCAGGTAGCCCTCGTAGCGGCCGACGCACTCGCGCTGTCTGCTCCTCCTCGACCCGCTCGAGGTCGATGTACGCGCTCGGGTCGTCGGCCGTCGCGTGCGGCGCGGCGCGGTACGGTGACGCGCCTCGATGAACGTCGGGCCCTCGCCGCGCGCGCGCGCGCGCGACCGCCTCGCGCGTCGCCTCGTAGCACGGCCAGCACGTCGGCGCCGTCGACGCGCACGCCCGGGCATGCCGTAGCCGACCGCCTTGTCCGCGAGCGTCTCGGCGCGCGTCTGCGCCGTCGAGCGGCGTCGAGATCGCCCAGCTGGTTGTTGTTGCAGAAGAGGACGAGCGGCGCGCTGCATGACGGCGGCGAAGTTCGCGCCCTCGTGGAACGCGCCCTCGCGAGGTGGCGCCGTCGCCGAAGAACGCGATCGCGCACGCGTGCTCGCCGCTGCAGCTTCTTGCCCCAGGCGAGCCCGGCCGCGTGCGGCACGTGCGTCGCGATCGGGACGCAGATCGAGCGCGACGTTGTAGTCGGCCGGGTTCCACCAGCCGGCCGGATGGCCGCGCCACCAGGAGAGCACCGTCGCGGCGGCATGCCGCGCAGCAGCCCGATCGCCGACTCGCGGTAGCTCGGGAAGATCCAGTCCTCGTCGTCGAGCGCGTAGACCGGCGCCGGCCTGCATCGCCTCGTGGTTCCAGAAGATCGCGTACGTGCCGATCCGGCCCTGGCGGTGGTAGACGACCGAGCGCTCGTCGTAGGTGCGCAGCAGGACGAGCGCGCGGTAGAGCTCGAGCAGGTCGTCGTCGCCGAGGCCGTCGACCTCGCCGTCGGGCACTGCGCTCGCCGTCGCCGATCACGCTGGCGCAGATCCCGTTCAGCGGGGAGCACCTGAGCCATGCCCCGATTATCTCAGCGGCAATACGAGACGCCGACGGAGGGATTCGATCCGGCGACGGTGAGCGCGCTCTGACGACACCAACGCGGCAGGCGCCAAAACGGCGCCCCGCTATCAGCCGGCGCCGGCCGAGCGCCGCGCAAGCAGGCCGAGCAGTCCGGAGGGCGCCGATGACGGCTGCGACGCCTGCAGCCTCGAGGGCTGCCCCGCCCGCGCACTCCGCCCGCGCCGAGCACGAGGACAAAGGCGGCGACCGCGGCGGCGGCCCCTCCGCAGGCGGCGAGAAGGTGGCCGAGCCGCCAGAGGACGAGATCCGGCTCGCTCCAGCCTCGCCACGCGCCGCTCGATCGACCAGTGACGAGAGCTCGGCTTGCGCGAGCAGGAAGGTCGCCGCGTAGAGAGGCGCGTACTCGTCAGGCGAGCCCTGGGCCGCGAACCAGATGGAATACTCACCGCCCTAGCGCTACCAAGCCCGGCGACGCCAGGAGCCGCTCGAGCGCAGCAGCAGCCCGGCGTGAGCAGGGCCAGTCACGGCGCCCCAGTACCAGCGCCAGCACGTGCAGGAGGCGAATGTCGAGCGCGGGATAGGCCGCGAGCGCAGCACCTGCTACCGCAAGCGCGGCGCAACTACGCGCACCACTCCGGGCGTGGCGCCTGGATACTCGCACCTCCTCCATCCACGGCCTCCATCGGCACGCCCTCGCGCCACTCCGCGATCGCAACTCCCCGCGCCGCGAACACGAGCGCAGCCTCCGCCGGGCGCGCAAGTGGTACCCAGCTGATCCGGTCGGTCGGGCCCTCGACGAACGGAAAGGGAGACACACCGAGCACGGCCAGGTCGAACCCTCGTGCGCGGAGTCGAGCAGCGCGCCAGCCGCGCGCTCGTCAGTACAACGGACTGAGCGCGATCACGAGAGGCGCACGCGCGGCGGCAGCGTGCGGCGGGAAGCACGTCGAGGGCCTTCCACGCGTAGCTGAGCGCGATCTCGGCGTCGAACGCTTGAGTCACGATGCAGCAATACGTAACT
>ERZ1370068.9982-contig-8719_pt1 | contig 51824 bp, 88 predicted proteins | sample MGYA00561227_ERZ1370068 | MGnify/ENA primary metagenome ERZ1370068 (study PRJEB38410, sample SAMEA6850437) | metagenome | study: Metagenomic assessment of the ecological functions of the soil: analysis of the soil microbiota associated with the... | reverse complement strand
GATAATACACTTCGTTCAGTTACGTTTGCCGGCAGCGTCCACGCGGCGTCGTCGTCCAGATCACCATGCTCGCTTTTGCGGCGAGCGGGCCACTCACGATGGGAAACTTGACAAGAATTGCAGGGAGTCTTCGCGTTCGGCATATTCGACTCTGCTTCAGCGAGGCGCCGTTTGGGCGCCGGTGCTCCAATAGACCGGCTTCTTCGATTGATAGACCAGGCCTTTTTCGAGGAATCTGGCAAAGGAACGGATAATATCTCGCCTCGTACTGCGGTGATAAGGTCAGATACGGATTCTCCCAATCTCCCAGCACCCCCAGCCGCCGAAATTGCCGCTTCTGAATTTCGATAAATTTGCGGGCGTCGCGCCTCTGAACGCCTGCGACTTCGCGGGAGCGCGTCCCTTCGATTCCTCGACGACCTCTGAACTCGATCGGCAGGCCGTGACAATCCCATCCCGGAATGTATGGGGGCCACGGTAGCCCGCCATCGTCGCGCGCCTTCACAACGAAGTCCCTTCAGGATTTTGTTGAGGGCGGTGCCCATGTGCACGTCGCCGTTGGCAAATGGCGGCCCGTCGTGAAGAATATATGTTCTCGTCGCCTCCTTGCGGGCTTCCTGAATGCGTTCGTAGAGCTTCTGACGCTCCCATCGGGCGAGAATCTCCGGCTCAAGGGTCGTCAAGCCCGCTTTCATCGGAAACTCCGTCTTCGGAAGGTTCAATGTGCCTTGTAACTGCTCATCGCGAACAAGAACCCTTAGCAGCGCGTCTCACTATGGTCAAACCTACCGCTCTCATCGATTTACCCCTGCAACGCTAACTTCTCTACGCGCATGTAATGAGATTTGGCTTTTTCACCGCAAACGCCATGATCCCCTGCCATCGCCATGAGGTGCTTTCGCGGTCTGTGCACGGCTGCAGTTATGTTCCTGCTGATTAAGTCCCACGTTCTCGCTGAAAGCCACGTCCGCTTCCGACACTGCAAATAAGGCGGCGGAGAAGCACCAGCAGCCAGCCGGTGAGGGACTTTGACTACGCCGAAGTCCTTCAGAAGGCGCTCTTCTTTTGATGCGCAACGTTCAGGGGATTTGCCTGACGATTTTCGCGTTCCATGGCGGGGCGACTCGGCCCTCGACGATGGCCAAAGATGCCGGGATTGATCTCACGGGAGGATATTATGACGCGGAGATCACATGAAGTTCGCCCTGCCGCTGGCCAGCGCGCTCACTCTGATGGCTTGGGGCGCCATCGAATACCGTGGTGGATATGAGCGCGCCGGCTCAATGGTCCCATCTACTCGATGCGATTCGGTGGGGCACCGATTGGATCATGAAAGCTCATGCGTCCGAGCGCGTGGTGTTATGCGCAAGTGGGCGATCCGCGATCGGATCACTCGTTCTGGGGGCCACCCGAAGCCATGAAGATGAACCGCCCGGCATTCAAGATCGATGCGCAGAGAATCCTGGCTCCGAGATCGCCGGAGAAGCCGCAGCCGCGCTGCGGCCGCTAGCATTCTCTTCCGAGCAGAGGATCCAACCTATTCGCAGAACCTTCTCGGCCATGCGCAGGCGCTTTTGACTTTGCCGACTTCCACCGCGGCAACTATATCGATGTCATCCCGAGCGCCCGGGACTATTATAATTCGTCCGGGTATCACGACGAGCTGATCTGGAGCGCGCTTTGGCTTTATAAGGCGATCCGGCGAAGGCGAGTATCTACAAAAGGCAGAATCGATCTACCGCAGAACATTTCGCGAAAGCTTCAATGCGCTGGACCCATTCATGGGACGACAAACGCTACGGGGCGACTATCCCTTCTCGCCCAACTGACAAAGTGCGAGACCTACCGTGTGGCGGTTCGGCGCTGGTTGAACTACTGGATAATCGGAGATCAAGGAGAGCGAATCAGAATACACGCCACGGTAATGGCCGCCGTCAAGACTTAACGGCACATATGGCCTTTAAACGGACTTAAAAGCCATGATGAGCGGTTGAGACAGCGAGCTCTTGACGACCCAGAGAAGCGCAGCATAGCAATCTCGGGCCTCGATTTCGTCAGGGCGAGTAAATCAGCTCTGAATCAGTTTGCGTTGTGGAGCAAGCGTCAGCGTTGCCGCGTTCGAGATCGCTCGACAAAGGTTTCGTAGCCGCATTCCGACGCGGCGGTCCGACTCGGGAGTGAGCTAGGAGGAAGTGCCAGTTCCAGAATCCTGCAGTTGCATGACAAAGCTCGATAGCTTCGTGCCGTTTGGTCTAAAGACCTCCGCCACCTGGCGGACGATAGCAAATGGAACGGAATCGCTCAGCCAGAGCGTCCCTTGTTTCGATAGTCGGCACTGGCTCCGAGCGTGCGGAGCGAATAGGTATAGCGGTCGCAGGTGCGGCCATCCATCTTCTCGGTCTTCTCGAAGGTTACCACGCCTCGAAAGTCTTTCTCAGCCTGTCGGATTTGATCCAGAGTGGCGTCGTCCACCTGCATGATCCATTCCGCTCGATGACATCGACATCTTTTCGATAAATTTTCCAAAGCTCAATCCGTCGCGTCCGAGATCTGAAGTTCCTGTGACATGACGTAGGTGTTCTTCGATTGGGAATTCTTGCCTGGTGCGATCGATGTTGTGACGGTGAGCTCAATGACGATCTTGCCGTCGACATCTTTTTGTCGCTGGTAGCGGAATATCGCCTTCAACCGGCTGCCCGAGGTGAGAGCATACTCCGACCATGCGCGCGGTTTCGTCGCCTCGAAATGCGATTTCCGCAACTCGCCGGCCGGCGCCGATGCGAGCGAGACGAGCAGGGCGACAACCAGTTGCAGAAGAGCACTGCGCTTCATTTCCTAGCGCCAGGCCACTCAATTATTGTATGGTCGCTGGTTGAAGACAGATTTCATCCAGAGCTAGCTCGCTCGCAGCGACATCCTCGAGCTCGGCGAGGCTTTCCACTCTGTGCCAGTCGGTGACGTAGGCGTGGCGCACCAGGCATGCCGCGAGTGTAGGCCATCAGGCGGGAACGCATCGCTTTCATGGCGAACCGTTCGTCGCGTCTCCAGATAATTTCCTGCCAACAATGGTCGCGCATCGAGCTCGCCACTTTTCGCTCTCGCGTCGGGGCGGCAGGAAGAATGCCCGTTGCAGCGCCGTTCGGATCTCAGAAAATATCCACGGCGAGGCCATGGCAGCACGCCCGATCATCAGGCCAGCAACATTGGCTTCGCTCTTCCGCTTTCAAGGCGTCCTGGGCGCTGCCAATGTCTCCATTGCCGATGACGGGAACTCCACGGCCGCGGCAACTGCCGCAATCACCGACCAATTCGCCCGTCCAGAATATCCTTGCTCTTTGGTCCTGCCGTGCACGGCGATGCGGCAGATGCCGCATTGTTCCAGGATTTTAGCTGCCTGGCACCGCGTTGATGGAGCGGTGATCCCATCCAATGCGAATCTTTGCCGTCACTGGAACGGGCTGGGCCGCAGTGACCACCGCATGGGCAATGCGCGCCAGGAGGGGCAAATCGCGCAGCAACGCGCACCCTCCATTCCTGCACACCACCTTGTTCACCGGGCAGCCGAAGTTGAGATCTACAAAAATCCGGCTCTACCCAGTCGATGACGGCGCGGGCGGCTTCAGCGAGGTGCTCCGGATCAGCCCCGAACAGCTGGACGCCGAGGGGACGCTCTTCTTCGAAGAACTCGAGATAGTGCCTGGTCCGCGCATTTCGATGCAGGATTCCCTCGGCGGACACGAATTCCGTGGTGAGAACATCTGCCCCCTGGCCTTGCAGATGCGGCGGAAGATCGTGTTCGTCACCCCGCCATCGGCGCAGAAGCAGTGGAAAGTCCGGCGAACATCAGCCACGAATGTTTCGGCCGCTGCTTCCTCGAGCGCAAGGGATTTTTCCTGCCCTTGAATCGAGGCTGGACGGCCCGACCGAACGGCTGCTACGCCAATTCGATGGCATTTTCGAGGACTATTTCCTCGGGATCGCTATCGCTTGGAAGGCTTCTGCTTCGCGTTCCGTTCCGTGAGGTGTGGCTGTCGGTGGCTCTGCTGTTGATTGTTGGCGAAAACTATCCTTTCTCGAACTTCCCCATGTATTCCCGGCTGGAAGAGGAAGCCGTTTACTTTGTTGTCTTGAACGGTCGCGGCGAGATGCTCCCCTATGTCACCATCTTCCGCTCGCGCTCGACATACGTTCCCAAGGCTTTGAAGGCTGAACGGCGGAAGCTCGAGAACGAAGGCCTGAAGTTCTGATGTCGCTCTGACTGCAAGCGGGCCGAAATGTTCTCTGGTCCCTGGTCCAGAGGGCGGAGCCGCAGAAACGAGCTGATCTTTTGCGAGATGGCTTGAGACTGATTGAAGTGCGAATCTCTGTGGAGGATTCGCGTCTCAAGGAAGACGAGACGCTGCTGGCGGAGATCCTTCCTGGTGCTGATGAAGTTCGATAGCCAAATCGTTCCGCATTCGTGCTGGGAGATGGCATTGATGCGCATTGCCTTCGTCGCAATGGTTTGGCAGAGCGTTCCCTCGCTTTTTACTATCCCGCTACGCTGTCCGCATCCAAATGGTCTGGCACGTTTCCTGGACCTGACCTTTCTCATGAACCCCGAGATACTCGGAACCCTTCGCGGATTGCTGGCCGTCGCGCGTCGTATTCTATGCCGCGGGATTCTTGATGTTCGTCTCGCTTACTTTCATAACGTTCTTGCTGTCGGCATGCGGATCGTTCGAAAACTCTCAGGGCGCCATCAACCACACCCTTCAGCCACTTGCCTTGGTGGCGTTGGCCCAATGGGGCGTGGCGGGCTATTTCGCTGGTTCGCAATCGAGTGGTCGATAGACGAGCATTCTTCCCTGTCGCGAATGCCGAAACGCACCGGCGCTTGGTGCATGCAGCCAAGGTGCGCTCTGGTTTCGTGCTACGTGACCTCAGCGATTACCAAGCTCGAGCGGAGCGAAAGGCGAGTGGCTCCAGAGAACGCCAAATCTGGCTGTGGCGATTGCCAAGACTAATACCAAAAACTACCTCAACATTCAGGAACGGCTGGATCACCCTTGCCAACGCAGTCCCCCAATTCATCATCGATCACCCAAATATAACCCGGCTGTTCTTCGGTTTGGGTTTTGCGCTGGAGCTGTTCTCATTTCTCGCCTTGCTCGGACGCTGGCCAGCGATTTTGATAGGAGTAAGCCTGATTCTTATGCACGACATGATCGCTCGCATCATGGACTTGCATTTCGCCGTTTTCGAGCGCCTGGCCGTGATTTTCCTCGTCAACCTTCCCTGGCTGGCAGCGCTGGCCCTCGGAGCAATTCTGGCACCTGAGGCGTCGCTCAATGCGACGACGCCGCGATCAACGCAACGAGCCAGCGAGCATTTCGTAGACCTCATCCTGGACAGCAGATAGCTGGTCCAGCGACAGCCGAGGATTCGGGACTACGATCGACTCGCCCGTGCCGGCATGCTCGTAAACGAGCAAACTGATCATCACTCGATTCAATTGGACGCAGGATCCGTTTTCGCTCAAGGATTAACGCAAGAGAATATACCGGGCATTCGTCGATGCGGGGTCCGCCTCTGAGACGAGGCGACGAAGCAGGTTCTCTGCGTCCTCCTTGCGAAGCGGTTCGGGAGGTGGTGGTTGGGGTGCTTCGTAGCTCGAGCGCCAGAATGAAAATGGCTGAATGTTCTCGTTTCGTTCGTTCCAAGCCTTTTCGCTGATGTCTTCACGGCGGAACCCGTCCCCATCACGGAAGAGCAAGGTGTAGAAGCGATTCCCCCTCCTCGAATGGCTTGCCGGTTCGCGCACAGAATCGCGCACGGGATTTGATGTCCCACTCGCCTTCCATTACTAGCTTGTCCAGGGAGTCTGATCTTGGGAAGCTCGCGGTTAGTCGATCTGAACCAGAGCAAGCCCAGGCCGATGAGGAAATAAACTGCCATTGGTCCCCAAGTTGCCACCCAGGGCGCGATGCGATTTCCTTTTCCGAGGGCAACGAAGAGGCTACTAAAGAAGACGAGTGAAAAAAACAGTCCGATCGCCAGGGCAACTCCTCCCAATATTCCTCGACGGTTATAGACAATTCCAAGTGGCGCCGCGATGAACACGACCAGCAAGCACACCCACGGCAAGGCCCATCGGTAGTGGAGTTGCGTGCGGTACGGCGCCAGCCGAACCTCAGGAAAGTCCTGGTTGTAGACAAGGTAGTCTTCGAGTTCCGGCACCGAAAGATAGTCGGGGTTCATGACTGAGCTGGCAATCCTCCAAGGCGTTTCGCGCCAACCTTCGATTGTGATTTCCTCCAGCAGTTCCGACTTCGAGATTCGCCCGTCAACCCCGATTTCGACATAGCGAGCTCTATCCAGGCTCCAGCTTTGGGTAATCGGATTGTAGTGGGCGTCACGGGCATACCATTGTTTGATGATATTTCCCTCCGAATCTTGCTGGACGATTTGCACATCGATTAGCCGCTGGCTGTCCGCATAGATTTTCCGCATGAACCAGGTGCGTAGATCTTCGCGATTTCGATAGAGGTGACCTGTGAGTCCGACCTCGGTGGTTTTGCCGCGCTTGATGTCCCGTAGCATGCGCTTCTTGATCATCGCGGCATGGGGGCGCTTTCGTAATTGAAATACCCCGTAATTGCCACGAGCAACAAACCGATCAGCATCAGCGGCACCAGCACGCGCGTCACGCTGACACCAGCTCCCAAGCATCGAAATGATCTCGTTTGAACGCGACATCGCCGTAAGCGAATAGAGCAAGGCAAGTAACGCGCCGACGGGAAGAGACACCACGATGATCTCGGGGATTTGGGATTTGTAGTATTGAGCGAGGATGTCGAACCCGACCTTGCCTTGAAGAAAATCCGGAAGATTGTCGCTAAGGTCGAAAATGAACCAAATCGCGATGAAGCCTAGAACGCAATACACGAGTGGCAGGAAGAACTTTTGCAGCACGTAGCGGTCGAGTATCCTCATCAAGTTAAGCCCTCAATCAGTAATGGTCGCCTTTGATTCCGTCAACAAGCCACCATCTTTCTCATGATCTCTTTGAGGGAAGATGTCTCGGTGGAGGGTGGCGCAGCCCTCGAGGCGGAGGTCGAGAACATCTTCTCGCCCGGAGGCCGGCTTTCAAGCGCATCAGAATTACGAGTTTCGGCCCGAGCAGCAGCAAATGGCCTGCGATGTGGCCCGGGCGCTCGAATCCGGCGAGCACCTCGTTATTGAAGCGGGCACCGGGGTGGGAAAGTCGCTCGCATACCTGATCCCAGCCGCTCTCTATGCCGTGCGAACCAAAAGCAAAGCGGTCATCTCCACTCACACGATCGCGCTCCAAGAGCAGCTTATCTACAAGGATATTCCCCTGGTTCAGAAGTTGTTGCCGATCGAGTTTGAAGCCGCCCTGCTCAAAGGTCGCCATAACTTTCTTTGCGGAACGCGTCTGGAACGCGCCCTCGCGCAGGCAGGCGATCTCTTTACGTCCGGGCAGCGCGCCGAGCTCGAGCGAATTCGGGAATGGAGTTTCACGACCAGGAACGGCTCGCTGAGTGATTTCGAGTTCCAGCCGGAGCCCGCGGTTTGGGAAGAGGTGAGAAGTGAGCAGCATGTCTGCACGCAGAAGACATGCGCAAAAATCCACGCTGTTTCTATCAGGCGATGCGTCGGCGGGTGAGTGGAGCCGACATGGTCGTCCTCAATCACGCACTCTTCTTTACTCTGCTGGGTGGTGCGGTCGATTTTGAGGGAGCGTGGGCATGGGGTCCTTTTTGCAAAGGATTTTGTCATTCTTGATGAAGCGCACACTATCGAGGATGTCGCTTCCCGCCATATCGGCCTGGAGGTCTCCCAACTTGGCCTGCGCCGCTCATTACAGCGCCTCTATAATCCCTCGCTCAAAGAAAGGCCTTTTCAAGCCATGAAGAATGGGCCGGCCTGTCAGGTGGTTGCAGAACTCATCCCGAAGAGCGAGGCATTCTTCTCCGACGTCTCCGCCGCCTGCGTCTTCAAGCGCGGACGCGCTTGTCGTGTTCGCGAGCCCGGACTCGCGGATGCCGCAGAGTTGAGCGGTGGACTCGTCCGCCTCAGCGAGTTGCTCAAGATTGAAGCTGCCAAGGAAGCAACCAGGATCGTGCCAGCGAACTTCGAGGAGGCGGCGAGCCGCCTGCAAAGCGAGATTCGCTATCGAGAATTTTCTACGGACTGAGAGCGCCGATCACGCTTACTGGGTCGAGCAGTATGGTCGTAGCGACGCCTGGTGTGCCTTGCGCGCGCTCCGATTCAGGCGGCCGAGATTCTTCGCCGTCTCATCTTCCGCGAGCACACCTCGACGATCCTGACCAGCGCCACCTTGTCCGTCGGGGGCAAGGAGCTTGCGTATTTTAGAAATCGCGTTGGAGCGACCGACTGCAGTGCCGTGCAGATAGGTAGTCCATTCGACTACATGAGGCGAGATGCGACTACATGTGGTCAAGGGTATGCCGGAGCCGAAGGATACCGCATACGAGGCAGCCTTGGAGAAATGGATCGCGTAGCTTCGTGGACCAAAGTCGTGCCCGCGCCTTCGTCCTTTTCACCAGTTATCAGACGATGCGGATCGCGGCTCAAGCACTCGAGCCACGTTTTCTTGCCAAGAGGCTGGAACCTGCTCGTGCAGGGAAATGGAATGCCAGCCTTACGAATGCTCCGCGAGTTTCGGAATGACCCGCAGAGCGATCCTCTTTGGGGTGGACAGCTTCTGGAGTGGTGTCGACGTGCCCGGCGAAGCGCTTTCCAGCGTCATCATTACGCGACTGCCGTTTGTCACGCCCGGACCATCCTCTTACCGAGGCCCGGCTCGAACAGCATCGAGATGGAAGGAGGCCGGCCTTTTGAACAATACTCACTTCCCGAGGCGATTCTCGAAGCTTCGCCAGGGGAGTTGGCCGTCTGATCCGGACCAAGCAGATACCGGCACCATCGTTATCCTTGACAGTCGAATTCTGAACAAACCTTACGGACGCGCCTTTCTCCGCGCGTTGCCGGAATGTCCGATTCAGATCCACTGAGTCGGGCGAAAGGCAGCAAGTTCGGCTGTCTAAGCATCTCTCGGCTGGGTAATCTTGGCGGCGGCATTGACGGTCGTTCTTACTCTTTTGCTGTTTTGGAGAATGGGGCAGAAGTCACCCAAGAGGCGCGCCGCATGGCTGAATCCCTGGCCAGTGATTTCGACCAGGCCTTTCAGTTTACGCCGCAGATCAGCGTCGATTCAGTCGTGGTGATTGCCGCAAACACTCCCGTGTTGGAGTTGGTGACTACACACAGGGAGCTCCTGGTGCGCCATCGCTGGTCGCACACGTGGCTTCACAGCACCAAGAACCTCGAAGTGGAGGCGACTTTCACGGCTAAGGCCGGCTTCGACCTGAAAGAGCCTTTTCGGATCAATATCGACCCGCGAACGGGCTACATCAGCGCGGAGTTGCCTCCTCCGAAGCTCCTGTCCATGGGCATGAGCGACGTTCGTGTTCTCCAGGACGAAGATGGATTTTGGAACAAACTGACTGCTGAAGATCGGCAGACGGCGTTCCGCGCCCTGGAAGACAAAGCGCGGAAGAAGATCAGCAATTCCAAGCTTCTTCCCGAGGCCAGGCTCGAGGCTGAAAGCAAGTTCGCGAGCTGATCGAGAAGACAAGAAATGCCACCAACTTACCGAAACGCCCGACAGAACCGCTCCCTTAGTGATTGGAGGATTTCAGGGGAGCTCTGCGCGCAGGATCTCAGCGATTCGGTCCATCTCTTCTCGCGTATTATAGAAGTGCATACTAAAGCGGAGCCACTGTCCGCCGTCGCGCGCCATCCGCAGCGAAGCGGTCACCTTTCTTTCTCCAGCGCCGCGAACAACGCGCTGGCTTCTCGTTTGGGGTGACGCGCCGTGACTATCCCGGAGCGCAACGGTTCTTCCGACGATGGGGAAAGAAACTCGAAACCCATTGCTGCCAGCAGTCCATGAAGGTAGTCCCGCACATCGAGGATTGCCGTGGCAACAGCTTGCGACCCGATCTCCTGGAGCATTTCCAAGCTGGCTCGCATCCCATACGCGCCGGCCACGTTGAGGACCCCAGGCTCATAGCGCTGCGCCGTCTCGTGGTATTTCAGCGCCTCCTGCGCGAGAAATTGCGGTGCGCTTACATTCCAAGCTCCTAGCAAAGTTGGACGGCAAATCTCGAAATTTCTCCTGGCGACAAAGACGATCCCAATCGCCATCGGGCCAAGCATCCACTTGTGAGCATCCGCACTCAGGAAATCGACAAACTCAACGCTTAAAGGAAAGGCGCCCGAGCGTCTGGATGGCATCCACCGAGAAGAGCACGCCACGCGCGTGAAGGAGCGCACCGATCGCATCCACGTCAATCCGCCAACCTGACAGATAGTGGCAGGACGCCAGGGCGACCAGCCGCGTGTGCGAGGAAAGTTGCCGCTCGATCAATTCAGGCGTGATGAGTCCTGGTTTTCCGGAGAGATGCGGCGAATGGTGACTCCTTGCGAGACGCAGGGCCATCCAAGGATAAACATTGGAAGGATAATCATCCTGGTAGATGACGACTTCATCGCCCAGTGCCCCAGGAGAGACCGTTGGCGAATAGGCTCAACCCAAGCGAAGTGGGCCCAAGCAGAGCAATCTCGGACTTATCCGCGTTAATCAGCTCGGCAGCAACTCTGCGAGTTTGATCGATGTCTCGCAAGACCACGCCGAATTCCTGATGATTCTCGCAGCTCGCCTGCACGTGGGCGATCATCGCATCCGCGGCGCATTTCGGAAGCGGTGTGACTCCCGCATGCGCGACAAAGATCTGCTTCTTGGCGACAGGAAAGCGTTCGAGACGCTCAGCCTCGCTCGCAAACAGAGTCATGGCTTCTTTTCCGCCTCTTCAATAAGTTTCCAGAATTCCTTGGCACTCCCGAGTTGCTCGTCTTCCTCATCCATCGGCAGGTTGGAACGATAGAGGAAGTCCCGAATTGGTATTTTTGTGCAGGACCCGATGAATGAGAACCCCTTCCGGATGCCTTTCGAAATAGATCCGATAATCTTTGGCGCGGCAACGGTGCAACAAGCGGCCTCCTCGCTGCACTCTGCCAAAGCGGCTGGAATCGAGATTGTCAGGTCTTCGGGAAGCAAGTGGAACTCCGATAGCAAATCGAGCTGCAGTTCCTTCGGCAGAGCCGCCATTTCTGCTGCGCTGATCGCATTAAATATCATCTGAAACACGGCCCTCCATCACGAATGGTCGGGGAACGAGAATCAAGACTCTATTGCACCGAGTGCCGAGAAACTCACGACGTTCGGTCTTTAGGCACCTACCGAACTTGTCACTCCGGCAAAGCTTGGCGCGGCGAGCTCGCAGGCGAGCCGAATTGCTGCAATCATGCTCGCGGGGCGCGCGATCCCTTTTCCAGCTATCTCAAAAGCTGTTCCGTGGTCTGGACTCGTTCTGGGGCAACGGCAATCCCAACGTGATGTTTACACCCTCATCAAAGGCGTGGAGTTTCAGAGGAATTAAGCCTTGATCATGAGTACATGCAGAGGACGGCATCAAACTCACCCTGGAGGACCCGGTGGAAAACCGTATCGGCTGAGTGCGGCCCGGAAATCTCGACCGCAGCATTCAGCGACCGACGAAGAGATTCAATCGCCGGAGCGATGATCATCGATCTCCTCTGATCCTAAATCCCCGCCCTCGCCAGCAGTGAGGGTTGAGCCCAGCGACGGCGATGCGAGGATGCCGGACGCCCCGACGCAGAAGGAACCTCGCGAGGAGTTGTCCGACTCTGACGATCTCCGATCGAGTGAGAATGCGGGAAACGTCGACCAACGGAATATGCGCGGTGGCCAGCGCGACAGTGATTTTGCCTCCGGTGAGGCACATCGCAAAATTATTTACTCCGCAGCGGTCGGCAAAGAATTCGGTTTGGCCGGGAAAGGCAAAGCCGGTTCCGTGCAGCCATTTCTTAGAGACTGGACCAGTGACAACCGCCTGGATTTCTCCGGACCTGGCCAGCGCCACCGCTTCCTCGAGCGCCTCGAGAGCATGTTGTGCAGAAGCAAGCCCGGGTTTGCCTGAGTGCAAAGGCTATCGCTAGACGCCGATAACTAGCATAATCGACCCCCGGCGGCAGGAGTGAGCTTTCCAGGGCGGCTCCGACGATTTCTGGTCCGATTCCGGCAGGATCGCCGCAGGTGATCCCGACCTTCACGCCTTAGGAGAGTATCTTGATGTAGGCCTTCTGACGCAGCGTATCCAACCAGCGTTCCTGAGCTTTGCTGCGTTCCTGCTGAATCAGATTCTTTTCGATTTCGTCACGAACGTCGCCGATCGGTTTGATGGTCGCATTGCGCTTCGCTTCGACCATGATGATGTAATACGTTTTGTCGATCGCGATGACCGGGCTCACCTCGCCGGGACGCAGCGAAAGGCCACGTTGGTCAGCTTTTCGTTAAGGGTATTGCGCTCGATCCAGCCCCAATCTCCCCGACCTGCTGCGTCGTCTCATCTTCAGAATACATCTCCGCCATCCGATCAAATTCGGCGCCCTTGCGCGACCTTATCACGAATCTCCTCGGCGAGCTCTTTCTTGCTACCGATGTCCGGGACATCGCCGGACGATCCTTCGCGAACGACGATCATGCGCAATTTGACCTGTTCGGGCGTGGCATAAGCCTGCTTGTTCTTTTCGTAGTAGGCTTGGATCTGCGTGGGAGAGATGACAAAGTTGTTGTCGACCTTCTGCTGACGCATCGCCTGGATAACGATCTTTTCTCTCTCGATCTCCTTGAACTGAGTCAAAGTATAACCTTGAGCCTGCAAGTTCGCACAAAGGCCGCCCTGTCCCCCCAAACTCCTGGCGAATGATCGCCTGAATCCTGTCGTCGACGATATAATCGGGAATGGCTGCGCCCTTTCTCCTGCAGTTTCTTGAACTCCTGCAATATCAGTTGGCGGTCGATCAGGTCTTTGATGGCCGAAAGGCGCATCTCCTTGAGCTTGTTCTCGAGTTCAGCGCCGCTGTAGATCTCGCGCAACGAGCGTTCGCGTGCGCCGATCAGATCGCGCACCTGAGAAATCGTAACAACATCGTTGTTTACGATGGCAGCGATGCCATCGATCACCTCTACTCTCTGCGTAAGCGCCTTGCCTGCCAGCAGTAAATGTCAGGGCGAGGAAAACTGCGGCGCGTCGTCATGGACAGGGAATCGTTTCGATGCTGGATAAAATCTCGCGCAACGTAGAGTCGGGGTTGGAGCCCGTCAAGCGGGGAAACCTTGCCATCCTTCTGCAACAGTTCGCGACGTTGAGTGAGCATCAAGCGTCGATCGCGAACCTCGACCATAGTAATCTTGCGCCGTGCCGCCTCGATGCGCATCGTCGCGGTCAGAAGCGCATTTTCGGCTTGGCTGGGGAGAGGTCCAAATCGATCGCGCCACTCGGCTCTGAGCTCGTCGATGGCATGCGCGATCCTCCGCCTCCGCCAGCCGGCGATAGCAGGCAATACGAGTCCGCGCATCCGGGATGTAGCGAAGAAGGCAAGAAGGCTCCAGCGAGCTCGTGCGGGTGATCTGTTCCACCTGGCCTCTTCGGTGGAGAGGAAATCGATGCGCAGTCCGGCCGGGGCTCGCACGCGACGCGGATCTTCCGGAGAGAGTTTCCACGGCCTGCCTGAGCAGCTTGCAGTAGAATCGAAGCCGACGGCGATGATGTGTCCGCTCTGAGCCGTTCCGAGCAAGTTTCCCGCGCCGCGAATTTCGAGATCACGCATCGCGACTTTGAAATCCTGAGCCGAGCTCCGGAATATTGTCTGATGGCGGAGACGCGCTTGCGCGCTGCGCCCATAAGGTCGCGAGGAAGCATGAGGAAGGCATAGGCCTTTGTTTGCGAACGGCCCACACGTCCACGCAGTTGGTAAAGATCGGCAAGGCCAAAGAGATCCGCGCGATCAATAACGATCGTATTGGCATTGGGAATATCCAATCCACTTTCGATAATTGTCGTCGAGACAAGCACGTCGGCATCGCCTGCTACGAAGGTGCGCATGACCGCTTCGAGCTCGTGCTCGCTCATTTGACCATGGCCGATGACGACGCGCGCCTCAGGACAGAGCTCTCGAACGCGCTTGGCGACGCGTTCGATTGTTTGGATCCGGTTATGAAGGAAATACACCTGCCCGCCGCGCATGAGCTCCCGATGGATGGCATCCCGAAAAATTCGCTCGTCGTAGGCGCTGACGATCGTCTCTACGGGCTGCCGATTGAGCGGCGGGGTTTCAATGAGTGACATGTCCCGCGCGCCCATAAGTGATAGGTACAACGTGCGAGGAATCAGGAGTGGCCGACAGAGTGAGCACATCAACCTGCCGAAAGCGCTCCTTGAGGATGTCTTTGTGTTTGACTCCAAACCGCTGCTCCTCATCAACCACGAGCAGGCCGACATCCTTAAATCTGACGTCCGGTGAAACCAACCGGTGGTGTTCCCACGACGACGTCGACGCTGCCGTCCGCCAGCCCTTGCGAGCACTCGCTTTTGCTCAGCAGTCGTTCGAAACCGGCTGAGAAGCTCTATACTGCACTGGGTATTCGCTCATGCGTTCGCGCAGGGTCTGATAGTGCTGCTGCGCCAGGACGGTCGTCGGAGCCAGGAGCGCCGCCTGCTTGCCGCCCATGACGGCCTTGAAGATCGCCCGAATGGCAACTTCTGTCTTTCCAAACCCGACATCCCCGCAAATCGAGCCGATCCATTGGCCGCTCAGATTCCATATCCTCCTTCGTCTCCGCGATGGCTTTGATTTGGTCCGGGGTCTCCTCGAAAGGAAAAGCGTCCTCGAATTCTCCTTGCCAGTGTGTGTCCGGTCCGAAGGAGAAACCCGGCTTCGAGGTCGCGTTCAGCCTGCACCTGCAGCATGCGTGAGGCGTAGTCGAGAATGGATCGTCGGGCTTTTTCGCGCGTTCGCGCCCAGCGTCCGTCGCCCAGTTCGGAAAGCTCGGGTGCGTCTTCCCGATGCCGACGTAGCGTGCCACTTGCCAGGCCTGATCGAGGGGCACATAGAGCCGGGCACCTTCCGCGTATTCAAGGACAAGACCTTCGCCGCCGCCATCACCGGGGATCATCTGCAGGCCCTCAAATCGCCCGATGCCATGATCCAGAGTGAACGACATAGTCGCCCGGCTCAAATTCAGTGAAGTCGATGGCTGCACGCGTCGCCATCAACCTCTCGCGTCTCTGGGCGCGGCGACGTTGGCGCAGCGAGGACGAGCGGCCAAACAGCTCGGCGTCAGAAAGTACGACCAGCTGCGCCGCTGGGAAGACGAATCCTCGCGTAATCGGAAGATGAAGAAAAGTCAGGACCGGAAACGTCAAAAGCATGCTCGGTTGCGAGTTCCTGAAATCGCTCGATTTCCCCGTGACTGCCCGCCGCAAGCGCCACAAGCCAGCCTGCGCCTTTGCCACTCTTCGATCTGACGAAACAGCCTGTCGCGCCTGACCGCATCGAGAACAAGATCGCCCGCGTCGAATTCTCCAAACGGCTGGGGAAACAACGAAATCCCGCTCGTCGCCTCCCTCTGCCGAAATTCGAAAGTCAGAGCGCTCCTCGCTACCTGCCAGATCGATGATGAAGGTCTTGGCTTCTAAGATAATTGCGTAGCGAGACTCTGTTGCGCCTCTAACTTTCCCGCGAAGATCTCGCAGGAGTCCGCTTCTTTGATCGAAACCTGGCTATCCGGGTCAAAATTTCGGATCGAATCGACGATCAGATCGTCGAGCTCGACTGCGCACTGGGTAGCGCGGCTTGCCAGGAAAACACGTCCATAATGCCGCCGCGGATGGAGAACTGCCCGCGAGCGGCCACTTGGAAACACGCTCATACCCTGAATTGGCCAGCACTCTCAGCTGCGTCCGTCAAGATGAGCGTATCGCCTGTGGCCAGGCTGAAGAGCGATCCAGTCAGAGCGGATGCAGCGGGGACGTTCTGATCCCACTGCGCCGAGTGGACAACGAGAGGTCCTATCGGACGGTCTCGTGCCAACAGTCCCTAAAATCTCGAGTCGCTCCGCGACGGTTTCCGGATCGCGCAGCACTTCCTCGGCAAAAGCCTCCCATTCCGGCAGCAAGCGCGCGGCGGGGAGCCACGCGCGCCAATTCGGAAGCAAACTCCTCTTGTCTGCGAACATCAGGACAAACAACCCAAACCCGCCGCTCCTTCACCGCGCGGGCAAGGCATGCCACTACAAAGGGTTGCGCGGCTTCGGCGACATCGGCCAAAATCGCTTTCTTCCCGTCTTCAAGCGCAGCAAAGGCGCGCGCGAAAATCGCTTCACTCTCGGAGAATTCTTTCACGTGCATACCCGGCAAGCGCCTCACCAGTGCTGCGGGAAGGCAAACGCGCGCCCTCGAATCATGAGAAACCGGCATCACGCCGAGCCTGCTGTTGGTCAGGAAGCATTCCTCGGCTGCGCTGATATCGTCGAGCGACGAAGCGATCCTCCCGCACTGGCGTCATTCTCGTAATCCATTGACGCACGACTCCCTGGCGCACTCCGATGTCCGCCGCGGGTGTCCGCAGAATGCCCTCGATAAGAAAGAAAACGTTCGCCATCGCTGCCGAAATCACAACTCTCTCGATGTTCACAATCAGCGTCTCGTCAAATCCATTTTCCCGTGCGAAGGCGAGCGCTCTCACGTTTGGCCAGTAGTTTCCCGGTTTTCCACCCGCCAAGCACGGGCACAATCGGTGTCGGCGTAACACCCAACCGGAAACCACTCGTGCGATCTCCGCTGGGTTCAGGAAACTCTACCGGCTCGAAATAGGCGAAGGTGCGCTGATGCGATGCCGAGACAGCCAGTAGAGCGCCGTCCCCGGCTGTAACAGTAGATTCGAAGCAAGCCCGTCGGGAAGGTCTGCCAGAGTCGTTGATGGGCATCGGACTGTTTCCGCCTGGAAAGCCTGCCGTCTTGCAGGCTGCTGACAGCGCCGCCAAGTGTTCCTCGAGGAAAAGCATCTTGCCATTCCGCACGCGCGACGTGTCTCAAAGACGCTCATCCCGTAGCGAAATCCGCGGTCCGATATCGGAACGTCGGCCCCTTCGCGGAAAGATCCCTCAACAAGTGTCCAGGCGTGAACGCCCTTCACTCGTCGTCGAGACTTCCCAACGCGCCGTTACGTTCCAGGCGCTTGCGCAGCGTGGCGCGGGTTATGCCAAGAAGCTTCGCGGCCCGGACTTGGTTGCTGTTCGTCTTGCGCATCGCCCGCAGCGTAAACTCCCGCTCAAGCCACGGCAGCAGCTCGATCGCTGGCGTCGGACGGACGCCGCATCGAAGAGCGCTTCGATGGCATTCTCGACGGAGTCACCGCTACCATTGATGTGCTGCTCGGACGAGACTCGAGGAGACTTGCCCAAGCGGGATATCCTTCGGCAAGAGCACGTCCGCGGTCGCCAGAACGGAAGCTCGTTGAATAGTGTTTTCCAGTTCGCGGACGTTTCCCGGCCACGGATACGCCTCCAACACACGTGCAGCTTCCTCCGATAGCTTCAGCGGTGGCTTGTGTTTGTGATGGGCAATCTTTTGGAGGAAGTATTCCGCGAGCTGGCGAATGTCCTCCTGCCTGGAGCGCAGGAGGCGGAAGATGGATGCGAACCACATTCAGTCGATAAAAGAGATCCTCCCGGAAGCGTTTCTGGGCAACTTCTTCTTCCAGGTTGCTTGTTCGTTGCGCAGACGATGCGAACGTTCGCGCCGGATGGTCTGGTTGCCGCCCACCCGAGAAAACTCGCCCTCTTGCAGAGACCCGCAGGATCTTGCTTTGGACCTGCACGGGCATTTCGCCGATCTCGTCCAGAAACAGCGTGCCGTTATCGCTTTGCTCGAAGCGTCCAATCCGCTGGCTATGCGCGCCAGTGAAGGAACCCTTTTCGTGACCGAATAACTCGCTCTCCAACAAATTTTCCGGGATTGCTGCACAGTTGATCGCCAGAAAGCTTTTGCCACTGCGAGTGCTGTAGTTGTGGATCGCGCGAGCCACCAGCTCCTTGCCGGATCCGCTTTCTCCCGGTGATCATTACCGGCGCATCGCTGGCAGCCACGCGTCCAATCATCTTGAAGACCTGTTGCATGGCATCCGAACGGCCGACAATCTCGTCCTGATGCTGTTCAATGGTCAGGACAGGCTTGAAAGTGTTCGCGGCCTTTAATTCCGCGGCGGCCTTCAAAGCCGAATCAACAACAATCTTCAAATTGAAAGGCAACTGCTCCTTTCGCACGAAATCGAACGCTCCCATCTTCATCGCCTCGATAACGTTCTGATTCGTGCCAAAGGCACTGACTGATGATCACCATCGCATTCGGTGAGTGCTTTCGAATTTGCGCCAGCAGCTCAATGCCCGAAAACGGACTAAGATTGAGTTCAGCCATCACCAGCTCAGGAGTTTCCATGCAGAAACTCTTGTAGGCGGCGATCCGGCAGAGGTCTCCGTAATCACACGCGTTCCTGTCGTCTCTAGCTGGTGCTTGGCCCAGTCGAGGAAATCAGTTTCCTGGTCGACAAGAAGGATGGTTTGTTTCGCCATGGTGACAGATGTTCAAAAATCAACAGCAAGAAACGCCACGGGATGCGGCCTAGCAAGTCAAGGACAATTCCCTCAAGAGAAGGCAAAACGAGCAAAAATCAACAGCAGCAGGTTAAACTCCCGCCGTATCGGCGAGTTCTTCTGGCTAAAATCGCGCAAAGCGTTAAGGAAATCTTCTTTTCGGAAGTCCGGCCACAATTTGGAAGTAACATGAATTTCAGTGTAGCTGAGCTGCCAAAGTAAAATTCGACAGTCGAACCTCCCGGATGTGCGGATAAGCAAGTCGGGATCAGGAAAGTTCGCCGTATAGAGCCGCTTACTGAAGAGTGCTTCGGTGATATCTTCTTCGGCCAGTTTGCCCGCAAGCGCATCGCGAGCGATGCTCTTGACGGCATCGACCATCTCGGTCCTGCCGCTGTAACTAAGCGCCAAGATCAGCGTGAGACGTGAGTTGGCGGAGGTCGAAGCGATACGCTTCGACGAGCTTCGCTGGCAAATCTCCGGAAGCTCATTGAGGCGGCCGATGGCCTGCAGGCGCACGCCGGCATCATTTAGCTCCTGCAATTTCTCCTGGAGGAAGCGCTCGAGCAGTCGCATCGAGCCCCTGGACTTCGACCGCCGGACGCTTCCAATTCTCGGACGAGAAGGCGTAGAGCGTCAGGTATTCGACTCCGCTCTCGATGGCTGCATCGATGCATTCGCGGATAGACTTGGCTCCTTGTTCCATGACCGGCGAGGCGGGGAGCCCGCGGCGCTGCGCCCAGCGCCCGTTGCCGTCCATGATGATCGCGACATGACGAGGGAAGCTTTCACGGGCACGGGGAACGCTACAGACGGATTGTCTGCTCCCGGTCGGCGCCCACACTTACGATCGAGAGCCTTGGACCCGTTAATGAGGCGATCTTCTTGAGGTAGTTTCTGGCTTTGGACGGAAGTTCGCGGAAGGTTCGCGCCTGTGCCGTCGACGCGTTCCAGCCCGGCAGTTCGATCAGGACGGGAACACATCGTTTGAGCTCGCGCATGATCAGAAGGGGGAACAGTCAACGTCTTCGTGCCGAGTTTGTAGGCGACACAAACTTTGATGTTCTTCAACGTGATCGAGTCCGTCGAGATTGGTGACGGCGAGCTCATCAATACCGTTAATCATTGAGGAATAGCGCGTCGCTACCGAATCAAACCAGCCACACCGCCGAGGACGACCGGTGGTCGAGCCAAACTCTCTTCCCATTGCGTGCAGCATATCGGAGATTTCCTGGTTCTCGGTTGGAAAAGGTCCTTCCCCACCCGGGTCGTATACGCCTTCATGACTCCAATGACGCGATCGATCCGATGCGGCGGCACTCCGGTTCCCGTACATGCTCCTCCAGCGGTCGTATTTGACGAGGTCACGTAGGGATACGTGCCATGATCGAGGTCGAGGAAAGTGCCTTGAGCGCCTTCGAAGAGAGAATATTTCTGCCGGCCTTGATCGCTTCATGGAGGTAAACAACCGTGTTGGTAATGTAGGGAGCGAGCTTTCGAGCCGCCGAGAGATATGGCCTTTTACTTCCAGGAAATCGATCGGCTTCTCACCAAAGGCTTCGAGGATCTTGTTGCTCTCCTCAACCTTTGCCTGAAGTTTCTCCGAAAAAGTCTTCGGGTGCGACGAGATCGCCCATTCGCAGAGCCAGTCCGCTCCACCTTGTCACCGTAGCATGGACCGATTCCGCGCTTGGTCGTGCCAATTTTCTTGTCGCCCTTGGCGCGCTCACGGCACTCGTCGAGCATGCGGTGATAGGGGAAAACCACGTGCGCGCAATCGCTGATGAAGAGATTGTCGGCGATGGTCACTCCCTGCCTTCGCAGGCCCGTTAGTTCGCGAATAAGATCGATCGGATCTACCACCACCGCCGTTGCCAATGACGCACGCCTTCCCGGTGCGGAGAATTCCCGAGGAATCAGATGCAAAGTGAACTTCTTGCCGCCGATAATGACCGTATGGCCGGCGTTGTTTCCGCCTTGACTGCGAACCACGATATCGCGCCTCTTCCGTGAGGAAATCGATGACTTTTCCCTTGCCCTCATCTCCCATTGAGCCCCCACCAGGATCGTATTTGGCATAACGCGAAAACTCACCAGTATTGGCGCTCGCGCCAACCTCGCTCAAGATAAATAATCCTCCCTTTGCGGCCTGAAGCTGACCGTCGTATCCTGGGTCTGTGGAAAGCGCCGCGTCCAACGGCCTCTGCTTGGAGTCACTTCTACCGTGCGCTGCGGCTGCGATGTCCGGCCTGCGGGGTTAGCCCAATATTTATCAGCTGGAAAAAGTGCGCTCCCTGCGTGATTGGTTTGCCCCGCTGGATGGATGCCCGCGATGCGGATATCCGTATGAGCGCGAGCCCGGCTACTATTTGATGTCCATCTGGGCGATCAACTATGGAGTTGGCAGCGTGCTGGCTCCTGGTCATTTATGGCTTTCTGGAATGGAAACTCAAATCTGCCCATATGGCGAGTTGCTTACGGCAGTGCTTGTGCCGGTGTTTCTGTTTCAGTCTGCTCGTTTGCACGGCATTCGAAAGCTCTGTTCCTGGCCCTCGATCTCTTCTTCGATCCTCACGAGAAAGAGGATGGCAACGATGGCGGAAACGTTCCTGTCAAGCCGAACGCCTCCCGAGGGCGATGGGCCTTCCGAGAGACCCGGGAGGCTCTTTGCGATCGAGCGAAGGTGGTGCGATAAGGCTCGCCCAATCATGCGAGTCCTTTGCCTTCCTGCCTTGCTGGTTCTTTTGCTGCTGCAGCTGTTCCACGCCGACGCGCTCGATCAGATTGGGCAAGCCCGTCGACCAATCAGCTGTGCCTGGTTCCGAAGTGAGGTTCAAGGTTTCGCTGCCCGGCGCGAAGGCGATAACGTAAAAGTGGCGAGGTTACGGGATGGGTCGCTCGTCTCACATCGTTAAGCGGTTGGGTGCAGGCACCGACCGGATGTTGACCCCGGAAGAATTCTCGCGCTTCTACTACGGTCGTGAGGCTAGCCGTGGCTGGCTTTTCGTGATTTTCAACGTAACGAGCGCCGCCGGACTGGCCTGGGTGGCGCGTTGGACTCCTCGGCCAATTGCTCTTCACACGGGCGTATGCTCGTCCAGTGGCTGACGAGCGAGAAAAGCATAGCGCTCGGTTGTGCCGGTTTCATTCTGGTGGATGAGCCTGGTGGGCGCCACCATGCTGCTCGCTCTACTTCATCTGGAGACGCGACGATTGTCGGCATTCTTGGACCAAGCTACCGGCTGGATCATCTATATCCGCAATCTGATCCTCATCCATCGGCTCGCGCAGCTGATGGGAGCTAGAGAACAGGCAGCCAACGACGTTTTCTATCCGCGGAGTACAGCCTGCATCAGGTTCTTAGTTCTTTCCTCTGTTTTTCCCTCCTCATATAGTTGGGCATGGACGTTGGCTGGCAACCCCTCCCCCGTAATCAGGTAAAGATCCCCGACGGCGTTTTGGAAGCGATGGCGCGACCTCATCGGAGAGACGACCCTGGCTCACCAGTTCGAGGAAATGTGCGCCGACGGGCACATGGGCGATGCTGCTGGATCGCCGAATGCATCGTGGCCGCGAACTTGGCGATCCTGGGCGGACGCCGGATACTGGGGGTGGCAGTGTTTTCTGGGACTCCGATCTGGGTAAGTGGCTCGAAGCAGCCTCCGCGCCGGCTCGAACAAACGTGCGGATCGCAGCATCTGGAGAGCTCGCGTTGAGTGAAGGTCATTGCGCTTGATTGAGCGGGCGCAACAGCCGGACGGTTACGTCAACAGCCATATATTCTCACCTGGCGTCCACAGCACCGGTTCAAGAATCTGCGGGATCTGCATGAACTCTACTGCGCCGGACACCTCATCGAGGCGCGCCGTGGTTCATTTGAAGCGACCGGAAAGGATCGCTTAGCTGCGAGTCGCGCGGCGCTTTGCAGATTATATCGATTCTGCGTTTCGGTCGAGAGCCGGGCAAGATTCGCGGTTACTGCGGACACCCGGAGATCGGGCTGGCGCTCCTGCGCCTCTACCAGCTCGACCAAGGAACGCCGCTATCTCGACCTCTGTCAGATACTTTATCGACGAACGCGGAAGTCACCACTTACTTCTTCGATCAGGAGGCTGTTGCGCGTTTGGACTCGCGCCCGTTTCGGCGCAAACCATCCCGGTTCGCCCCATGCCGTACATGCAGGCGCACGAACCGAATTCGCCAGCAGACCAAGGTCGTAGGTCACGCGGTTTCGTGCGATGTATCTTTCGCCGCCGCAGCCGGCACTGGCATGTCGAAAGATGGTGATGACGAACTGCTCGCAACTCTTGCGACGCGCCTCTGGCAGGATGTCGTCACTACGAAGCTGCTATATTACCGGCAGGCATCGGTTCTGCTTCAGAGAACGGAAGGATTCACACGGACTTACGATCTTCCAACGAGAATTCGTACGCCGAGACCTGCGCTTCCATCGGCCTGTTTCTTTTGGCGCATCGCATCCTCCAGGCCCGACTCTGACGGCCAGTACGGCGATGTGATGGAACGGGCGCTGTATAACAACATTCTGTCAGGTATCGGGGTGCGACGGCCGTTGCGTTCTTCTATGATAATCCGATGGCCAGCACTGGCTCGAAGGCGCGAGTCGATTGGCCATGGTGGACTCCGTGCTGTCCTCCGAATCTTGCGCAGCTCGTTGGCTCACTTGTCGGGATATCTCTATTCCCAGAGAGCTGATGCGATCGCCGTTCATCACTACGTTACGAGCGAAGCGGTCGCGGACGATTCTCACGCTGTCTGCGTGCAGAGCGAGTTCCCTACTTCGAGGAAATACCTCCATCGAGATTCGAAAGTGACGATGCACCGATGAGAGAACGTTCTATTTCCGAATACCGGCGTGGTCTGGACAATCCAGCATCTCGCATCAATGGCGAGAGCGATGACTCCGTCAGTCAACCAAGGCTATGCAGAGGTGCGCCGAGTATGGAATTCGGGCGACTCCGTGACGGTGGAGTTCGCCGATGAAAGTGTAGCAAGAAATTCTCCGCTACTGAAGTTGACGTGAACCGCGGGCGACTCGCCGCTGACCCGAGGCCCTCTGGTGTATTGCCTCGAGCAGTCGACAATGGCCGCCAACCTCGATGCGCCGTCACGATTGCTTCTGACGCGAACTTTTCTGCCGAGGAGCGTTCAGACCTAGCTCGGCGGAATCGTGGCACTTACTGGTCCAGCGGTTCGCGAGCAGACCGATTCCGGCGAGCCCTATACAGCGACCGCCCTCCGACTGAGGAGAGAATCACCGCGACGGCGGTCCCGTATTACGCATGGAATAATCGCGGAGTCGGAGAGATGCTCGTATGGGTCCGTCGTGCTGTCGACTAGGAGTGGTCTCCACTCGACCCTAACAACGAACTTTCTTCTCCCCATGAACTCGATACCTGGACGCTGGTGGCTTACAGCCGTAGTCGTCATCGTTACTGCCGTCCTGCTTCTCACCCTTCTATTGGGTGCTCGTCGGAAGCTTCATGACCCCGGCGGAGCTTTTCGGTGTCAATCAGACCTTCTGGCCGAGACACTTTGTCGTGGAGAATTGGTCGAAGGCGCTTGAGCGACTCTGGCCGCACGTTCGAAACAGTCTCCTGGTCAGCATGCGGCCACTTCCATCGGCACGCTGCTCATCACAGCGCCGGCCGCTTACGGGCTCGTCTGGAAAAAGCCAATCGGTCGCAATGCGCTTTCCTCATTCATGCTGCGTGACCCAAATGCTACCGGGCATCGTCTTTGTCATCCCGCTATTCATCGTCTTCTCAAGATCAATCTCGTGAATACGCATGTTCGGGCTGATTCTGGCCGACATGACCTTCACGGTCGCCGTTCGCGCTGATTATGCTCTCGGCCTACATGAAGGAACTGCCCTACGAGCTTGTCGAGGCGGCCACTGGTTGACGGGGCCGGTCCGTTCCGTCGCGCCTTCCTTTCCGTGGTGCTGCCCATCACCCTTCCCGGCCTGGTCACCGTCGGAATCTTCAGCTTCCTGATGCCTTGGGGCGACCTTCTTTTCGCCCTGAGCCTGATTACCGAGAGCAGTTTGCAAGCCCCTCACGCTGGAGCTTTACAAGGCCTTCGGCCAATATGGGATCGATTGGGGCTTTTCTGCTTCCGGGAGCGTCCTCACCGCGATTCCGGCGTTGATCTTCGTAATCTTGGCCAGCCGTTTCATTGTCGCAGGCGTTACCCGCCAGGTGCGGTCAAGTGAGCTGCCAGCTGCAATGAAGATCACCCCAAGGAAGCTGGCTCTCGAAGCCTCGCCCTACTTGTTCATTCTGCCCGTTCGTCATTTTCTGCCTGATTTTGTTGCTTTACCCAGTCGTCTACAGTTTGGCGCTGAGCTTTCGTGAAGCGACCGTTGAAACCTTTGTCAGTGGAGAGATGCCGTTCAACGGCCTCACTCAGTATCAGGCGGCCTTGGCGGACCCAATTTTCTGGAGGGCGCTGATCAACACACTCCTCTTCGCATTCTTCAGCATCCTCTTCCAGTTCACCATTGGCTTTCTTCTCGCCTTGCTTTTTCAAGCGAGACTTTCCGTGGAAAGAACTTTTGTCTGGCGGCCCTGCTTGTTCCTTGGGTCTCGCCAATCTTGACAGCCGCCAACATTTTCAAAGGGCTCTTCAACGAAGTCGGCCCGATCAACCGACTTGCCCAGCTGATTGGGCTCGGTCCGTTCCCCTGGCTGGCTGACCCGAGCTATGCGCTCTCCCGCCACGATTGTCGCCAATATCTGGATCGGCTTTCCGTTTAATTTCATCCTACTGTATGCGCGGGCATGCGCAGCATTCCGGAGGATGTCTACGAGGCGGCCAAGATTGATGGAGCGAGCTTCTGGCAGCGGGTAGGTTTATATCACGTTGCCGATGCTAAAACCAGTCACCGTGGCGGTGCTCATGCTCGGCACCATCTACTACCGTCAAGGTGTTTGATATCGTATGGATCATGACTGGCGGCGGCCCAGCCAATGGAACGCACCTCTTGTCTACCTACGCGTACCAGGTGGGATTTTCGGTGCTCAACTTCGGCGAAGCCGCGGCCATCGCCACCCTTCTGGTGCGTGCTTCGTGCTCTTGCTCTAACCTCGTTCAATTTCTTCTCCAACGAGGAAGATGACTCTCTTTCCAAAACGTGTCATCCTCAGTCAGCAAAATGAAAACCAACACTACCCTCAGAAAACCCCAGTTCCGCCGTTTCGTGATGCTCGTGCTCCGCTCTTGCCGGTCTCGCACTCGCCAGTGCCAACGCTCAAGTAACGGTCGAGGTCATCCATTACTTCAACGTGGAGGGCCAGCTCGCCTCCCTGAACGAAATGCAGAAAGAGTTTGAAGCGGCCAACCCGGACATCAAACTTCGCTTCACCTTTGTGCCATTTGGCGAACTGGTCAGCCGAACGCTGCAGATGGCTGCCGTGCGTAAGCCGCCGGCCATTTCCGCGGTTGACAACCCCGACGTGCTGAGGGTCGCCAAGGCCGGTATTCTCAAGGATATCTCGGCCGACGTTGCCAAGATGCAAAGTCTGGGAGGACATCTACGCCGGACCAAAGGCCGCCGTGAGTGAGGGAAACAAGGTTTTTGGCATGCCGATCGGCAGCAACAGTCTTGCCCTCTACTACAACAAGAAGATGCTTACCGAACGCGGGCGTGACCTCGCCGCCTAAGACGTGGGCCGAGCTTGACCGAAACCGCTACAGAAGACGACCAAAAGCCCGGTCTATGGCATTGCCTTCTCCGCGGTGAATGACGAGCAGGCCACCTGGCAGTGGGAGCCGTTCCTTTGGAGCAATGGCGGGAGTTTGACCGATCTTGGCTCGGACAAGGCGACCGAGGCTCTCCAGCTTTGGGTTGATTGGGTGAAGAACGGCTTCGCCTCCAAGGATGTGGTCAATTGGAGCCAGGGCGACGTGCCGAATCAATTTCTCGGCGGTCGCGCGGCAACGATGGTGATGGGACCCTGGCAGCTCGCCAATGTTGAGAAGAGCGGTATCGATTTTGGCATCGTCACCATTCCCGGTGCCGAAAGAGGGCGAAAAGCCGGTTGTCCCGCTCGGTGGAGAGGTCTGGTGTGTCCTCAAAGGCGACTCCAAGGTCGAAGAGGCTGCGATGAAATTCGTCGCGTTCACCCAGGAGCCTGAACGTCTCCGCAAGATTTGCGATACCTTCAACTACATCTTCGTCGATCAAGCAGCGTCGCCAAGCAGCAGGGTGAAGCTAAACCTGCAATTGCAGCCATTTGTTGACCAAATGGAGACCGCCCGCGCCAGGTCCCAGGACGGTGGAGCAAAATATCCCGAAATCTCCTTGGCGACTCGCACCGCGATTCAGAAAGCGCTCACCGGGCGAAGCCAGCGCCGCAGACGCGCGTTGAAGGAAGCGGCCGCGAAAATCAAGGAGATCCTCGCCAAAAAGTAGAAGCTGCAGGAGTCGAAGTGAGGCGACGCAGGCGTCCGCCTCATGCAGGAAGATCATCGCCAGACTAGAGCGCGACTGCTTGGTCGCGCAGGAGTGTATACTATATGTTGCGTCGCGAGAACAACGCGTTGGTTCGCGAATACGCCAGCGAGACGCTGGTGATTGAACCCTGGGGCAAGGATAGTCTCCGCGCGTCCGCAGTCACCGATGCGCCCATCCCTCGATGAGCAGGACTGGGCGCTACTGTCGCCGAGAGCTCCGAGGAGCCGAAGATCTCCATCGGAGCGGACGGCCGCGCATCGATTACCCACGGTCGGATCACTGCCCGCGTCTGACCCGAGAGGACAGATCGGCTTCTTCAATCAAAAGGGCGAGAGCTCTTGCTGGAAGAGTTCATGCGCGTGCAGGCTCGGCGACATGACCAGCGGCGACGGTCAGATCGACCAAGCGGCCGTGACACTACTTCAACAGCGCACTCTCCATCTACCCACGCGAGTTCAAGCCGATCATTGGCGGAGACTACGCGCTGACCGCCCGCTTCGAATCGCGACCCGAGGAAAAGATCTTTGGAATGGGCCAGTATCAACATGGGTTCCTCAACCAGAAAAATTGCGTGCTCGAGCTCGCCCAGCGCAATTCGCAGGCCTCGGTGCCGTTCGCGTTATCCAGTCTCGGATATGGATTCCTCTGGAACAATCCGGCGATCGGCAAGGTCGCTTTCGGCAAGAACTGCACGGAATGGACGGCGCTGTCCACGAAACAACTCGACTACTGGATCACCGTCGGGGACGAGCCTGCGGAGATCCTCGCCAACTATGCGGCGGTGACGGGCACGGTTCCGATGATGCCGGAGTACGGGTTGGGTCTTTGGCAATGCAAGCTACGCTACCAGACGCAGGAGGAACTGCTCACGGTCGCGCGCGAGTATAAGCGTCGCGGCTTGCCAATCGATGTAATCGTCGCGGATTTCTTCCACTGGCCGCTGCAGGGCGAATACAAGATTCGATCCTGACTACTGGCCCGACCCTGCGGCGATGGTTGCGGAACTCGAAGCGATGGGAATCAAGCTGATGGTGTCCGTCTGGCCGACCATCGACCGAAATTCTTCCCAGTTTGCGGAGATGCGCGAGAAGGGGCTGCTCGTCAGGACCGAGCGCGGTGTCGATCACGACAATGGAATTTCTCGGCGACACGGTCTTCTACGATCCCACCAACCCAAGAGCACGCGAGCATGTCTGGCAAGCTGGTCAAGCAGAACTACTACGATCAACGGAGTCAGGATCTTCTGGCTCGATGAAGCGGAGCCGGAGTACGCGGTCTATGACTTTGACCACTATCGCTATCACCTCGGCCCGAATCTTCAGGTGGGGAACATCTATCCGCTGAAATATGCGCAGGGTTCTACGAGGGTATGGCCGCCGAGGGGCAGGCAGAATATCGTCAATCTTCTCCGCTGCGCTTGGGCAGGGCAGTCAACGATATGGTGCGCTCGTCTGGTCGGGTGATATCGATTCAAGCTTTGAGTCGTTGCGCAATCAACTCGCCGCTGGCCTGAATATGGGCCTCGCAGGCATTCCGTGGTGGACGACTGATATCGGGGGATTTCACGGCGGCGTGAACAGCGATCCATCCTTTCGCGAGTGCCTGATCCGATGGTTTCAGTTCGCAACTTTTTCGCCCGTGCTCCGGATGCATGGTGATCGCGAACCGCACGGCAAGCCGCTCTCGAGACCGGGCGGAGGCAAATGCGTCAGCGGCGCGCCAAACGAGCTCTGGAGCTTCGGCGATGAAGTCTACGGCCATCTTGGAGAAATACCTTCGCCTCGCGCGAACGAATGCGCCCATACGTGCGAGAGTTGATGACTGCCGCCCATGCAGCGCGGCTCTCCGATAATTCGGCCGCTGTTCTATGACTTTCCCGGCGGATCGCGAGGCTTGGGCAATCGAAAATTCCTACATGTTTGGCCCGGATGTTCTCGGTGGCACCCATCTTGTTTGAGGGGAGCGCGCCCGGCGATGTTTATCTGCCCGCCGGAGCGCGTTGGATCAGCCATGGCGAGCGGAGAGGTGCATGATGGCGACCAGATTCTCAATGAAGCCTGCTCCCCTTGATCACTTACCGGTCATTTTTCGCGCGAGGACGGATCATTTCGAATGTAGATTGTGGCGCCTGAGGAAATCAAACTATGATTACAAGGACAGCTCTTCTGGACGCAACGGGACACGAGAGCACGCGAGCCATTTTTGAGGGGCCGCCTTGTCTGACGTGACCGCAGGAGGAAGCCGATCGAGTGCTCAACAGTGCTGTTGCGTTATGGGGTCAACCACATCGATGTCGCCGCGAGCTATGGCTGATGCGGAATTGCGGTGGCTCCCTGGCTGCGCAAAGGTATCTCAAAGCAGTTCTTCGTCGCGACCGAAGACTGATGGCTCGCACGTATGAGGACGCCAAGCGGGATATTCACCGCTCTCTGCAGCCGTCTGGGCCGTGAAGCAGGTCGACTCTGATCACAGCTCCACAATCTTGTGGACCCGATCGATTGGGATACCGCCTTAAGTCCGAAAGGCGCGCTGGAAGCTTTGTCTCGAAGCGCGTGAGCAAGGCTAGTCGCTTTATTGGTATCACTGGGCACGGGAGTCAAGTCGCCGCGACGCATCTTCGCAGTCTCGAACGATTCGACTTCGACACTGATCATCGCTACCCTACAATTACCTCATGATGGAGGATGCCCATTATGCGGCGATGTTCAATCGCCTCGTTGCCGTATGTGAAGAGCGAAACGTCGTGGTGCAGACGATCAAGGCAATTGCGCGCCGGCCGTGGTGGGGCCGCGATCACACCTGCGCCACCTGGGGTATGAGCCGTTCACGGAGCAGCGTGATATCGACGCCGCGGTGCATTGGGTCATGGCCCGATGCCGGAGTCTTCTTGATGACTGCAGGGGACATTCACCTCGCTGCAAAGGTTCTCGATGCCGCTGATCGCTTCACGACGACCCGGGCGATGAAACGCTCAGGAGCTCACTTCCCGTTTGGCGGCGATTCCACTTTTCGCTTAGCACATCGCTTTGCTTCCGTCAGCCCGTCATCGCAGTGCTTGATTGTTCCGCATGAAATTCACCGGATGGCCAATGGCTGCTTTCGGCCGTGGCGTGACGGCACATTACGCCGCCGAAGCACGCTCGGTCACTTCTGAAGATGGCCGGTTAGTTATCGAAGCTCCCGTTCGCGCGATCAGGAGACCGCGGCAGACACTCTCCAGGGACCTTCTTGACGTGTCACGCTCAGTTCGCCGATGCGCGATGTCATCCGCGTTGCGAATTGAACATTTTGCCGGCGGTTCTGGCCACGCGGTCCGCAGATTCCCATTTTTCCCCGCGGAAATGTGAGTCCCGGAAATCAGGGAAAGCGCGGACTTCGCCATTTTCAAGAGCGGGGAATTAGCGGCGCGGATCAAAGGAAGAACTGGGCGCTGACTTTCGAGGCAGGTGGCCGCGTCCTGACGACGAGCGGCTGGCGGGCGATTGCCTACATGCAAACAGCGAACTGGGGCAATCATGTCGTCGAGACAACTCTCCTCGGCGTCGGCGAGTATGTTTACGGTCTGGGCGAGCGCTTCACCGCTTTCGTGAAAAATAGTCAGGTCGTCGAGATTGTGAACAAGGACGGCGGCACCGCCAGCGAACAAGCTTACAAGAACGTCCCGTTTTTACCTAACCAACCGTGGGTATGGCGTGCTTCGTCAACGACACCGGCCCAATCTCGTTTGAGATTGCCTCCGAGAAGGTGGCTCGAATCCAGTTCTCTCTCCAAGGCGAGGGTCTTGAATATTTCATCATTTACGGGCCGACACCGAAAGAGGTGCTCCGGAAGCTAACGCGCCCTCACCGGACAGCCCGGACTGCCGCCGCCGTGGTCGTTCGGCTTGTGGCTCTCGACGTCGTTTACGACCAACTACGATGAGGCCAACCGTCACCAGCTTTATCGATGAGATGAAGCGACGGGACCTGCCACTGCACGTCTTTCACTTCGACTGCTTTTGGATGCGCGAATTTCAGTGGGTAAACTTCGAGTGGGATCCGCTCGTGTTTCCTGACCCGCCCGGAATGCTGCGGCGCCTCCACGACCGGGGACTGAAGGTCTGCGTGTGGATCAATCCCTACATCGCGCAGCGCTCGCCGCTCTTTGCAGAAGCCGCGGATCATGGTTACTTGATCAAACGCACCGATGGTTCCGTCTGGCAGACGGACCTTTGGCAGCCCGGCATGGGGATCGTGGATTTCAGCAACCCGGCGGCACGCGACTGGTTCGGCGCGCACATTATCCGCCTCCTCGATATGAGGCGCCGATGCTATCAAGACGGATTTTGGTGAGCGAATTCCCGATCCAGGGCGTCGTATTTCACGACGGTTCGGATCCGGTGAAGATGCACAACTTCTATCCGATTATCTATAACGAGACCGTTTTCCGGGCGATTGAATCAAAGACGTGGTCGAGGGAAGCTGTTCTCTTTGCGCGCTCTTCATATGCTTCGGGTCAGCGGTTTCCGGTGCACTGGGGCGGCGACTGCTGGTCAACCTTTGAGTCAATGGCTGAGTCGCTGCGGGGCGGACTGTCTCTCTCGCTGAGTGGCTTTGGCTTTTGGAGTCACGACATCGGAGGCTTTGAAGGCACCTCTCCAGCTTTCATTTATAAGCGCTGGACCGCTCTTTGGACTACCTTTCCTCGCATAGCCGCCTTCACGGCAGCGGGAGCTATCGCATTCCCTGGGCGCTACTGATGAGGAAGCTTGCGATGTTCTGCCGGCTGTTCACGAAGTTGAAATGCCGTCTGATGCCATACCTTTGGCAGGTCGCGCTCGAGGCGCACCGCGAGGGCGTGCCAATGATGCGCGCCATGCTCCTCGAATTTCCCGAGGATCCGGCCTGTGAGACGCTCGACCGGCAATACCTGCTCGGCGGATCACTCCTGGTCGCAACCCAATCTTCACGGAGAATGGTCTCGTTGACTACTACTTGCCCGCGGGCCGCGTGGACCAACTTCTTGACCGGCAAAGTCCAGGAGGGCCCAGGCTGGCGTCGTGAACAGCATGGCTTTCTGAGTCTCCCGCTGATGGTGCGTCCGAATAGCCATAATCGCTCTGGGCGCCGTGGATCACCGGCCGGACTACGACTACGCGGAAAACGTCACGTTTCGCGTCTTTGAACTCTCCGACGGCAGTGAGGCACGCTGCCGGTTATCGAGCCCCGGCCGGACGGAAGCCGAGCAATTGATCGTGCGGCGTACGGGCAAGCGCGTCACGGCCACTTTTCCCGAGAAGTTCCAGCGCTTGGCGCCTGCAACTCGCCGGAATCTCCAAGGTCCAAACCACGGAGCACCTCGCAAGTGGCCGCAGACCCGTTCGGAATTATCATCCAGCCTCCATCCGGAGTGAAGCAGGTCGAGTTCGAAATCTAGCCAAGAATTTGCAGAGGCGCTTGTGCCACAATTGCCTCTGCCTCTGAGGTTCTGCCGCACGCTCAGTCGCAGGCTCAATTCACATGAGTGAGCGGCGAAGCCAGCACCGAACGACGTAAGCCAGAGCAATTTGTCGCCGTTGCCCTTCAGAAGGCGTTCTTCCAACGCACAAAGGACCGATGGGCTGCTTAAATTCCCATACTTGCGGAATGCTTCCCGAGTTTCCGCGAGCGCGTAGCCCGGCAAACGTTCCTCAATTGCTTCAATGACGTCTCGACCACCAGCCGTGGGCGATAATTTGATCGGGTTTTGCGTTGCACAAAGAGAACAGGTCCCTCACCGCTTCCGCCGCCACTTCGGGGACAGCGCGATGAAGTTGGTTCTTGAGTCGACCGCCTGCGTTGACAAAGCGGATCTTCTCGCGCTCTTCGGGCCGATGGAGCGAGCGAAAGTTGGAAGCTCTCCAATGACGATCGGAGGAAGAGCCCCGCCACAGCGCCGCCGAGGCGCCATCGCCGAACAAGCAGGCACTCACGATCACGCCGGTATCGTTATCCAAATAGAAAGCGGCGGAGCATATTTCGACGGCTACCGTCGCGACGGTGGCGTTCGGGTGGCGCCGCAAGAAAGCACGGAAGCAGCGTGCATGGTCGGTATAGCCGCGCCGCAGCCCAGGCCAGTCATGTCGTTGAGAAACGCGTCGGGCCGGAGCCCAACTTGCTCCGCCAGGTGGCTTGAAACCCCTGGACACAAATACGCCGTGCACGTGCACACGAATACAGCATCGATGGCGCGAACGTTGACCTTCGCCTGATCGCAGGCGCCTTGAAGGAGCTCTGGCTGCCAATGGAGGCGCCAGCTGCTCGAATGCTTTGTTCAGTGCTTCAGCATCCGCTGAAAACAACTTCTCGGTCGGAACCGCAAAATGCCGGGTGTCAATCCGGAGGAGCCGGAAAGCACCGTCTCGAGGATTTTCGCCGAACGTCGGCTCAGCTGGGCGAGGAAAGGACTTGCCTTGGCGATCTTCCAGCATTCGCGTTGGGTGTATCGCGCTTCGGGAAAGGCGCTGGCGAGAGACTGAAGGTACATTGGTCAACGCACCGCGTGAAGAGCAGGCATTAAACGGGAGAAGGCCGGAGCGCGACACCAAGGTGAAAGAACGCCTGTCCGGTTGCCGTCGTCAAGAATGGATGCATCATGCGTGCCCAGAACATCCGCCGGGCGAACCGCTCGGCAAGCCTGTTCTGAATTCGACTCAGCGCCTGTTCCCCATGTTTCGCGCCCGTGTTGCCACCTTCGGAGTGAGACTCGAGCGCGATGGCGGCCGACTCGAACGCCATCCGACATGCCATTGCCGGTAAGCGGAGGAATCATTCCCAGGCATCGCCCAAGGTTAGGATCGCATCGCTTTCGTCGATGGTCTGCCCAAAGAAAAGCCGGCCACACCGAGAAAGGAACCTTCATCCACCTTTGCGGAAAAATGCGTGCCAGCGATGCCTTCGAGCCCGCCTGCATGCAGATAGCGCTCCAGGGTTTGTGTCCCCTTGCCGGCGAGCTTTGGCTGACGGCGAAAAAGACCACAAACATTGACCTTAGCGTCTTCGATTTTGGCCAAGCCGATATACCCGTTCGCGGCAGATGCATCTACGATCCGCGCTGAGATCAAGGCCTGAGACGTGACACCTTGAGACCGATCCAACGGCCCTTCATTGGTTTGCGGCCCCCGCACCACACGATCCCGGCACCTGATTTCTCTTTCATTCCGGGAGCACTCCTTCGAGAATTCCGTCGAGTTCGCGAAACCTGACCGCAAGCCTCTCGTCTAGCGCGTAGCCGAGACTACTGCGGAAGGCAACTGGGTTCTGTAAACCGTCCGTTCACGAAAATACCACTGCGCTCGAAAAGTGCCTTTTTGCGTCCTGGACGAGGTCGGCGATCCCGAGGGTCTCCAAGACGGCCGGTGATACCCCACTGATGAACTCTCCACAGACTCGATGTCGGGGATAAACGCCAGCTTCGTGCAACACGACTGGAGCCCCGGTCTGGCGGAGGGCAATGCCGAGCGAAGTCCCGCCAATCCACCACCGCCGATGTTGACTAGCCTTTCCATGCTATTAAACGCAACGAACCTCGCCAGTCGATGGATTCCGGATCGTCCAATTTTCAAGCCGAGGGCTCGCGGGAGTTCGCCAGGCACAAACCCTGCGTCGATACTGGCGTGCAGATCGTGACGCGTGACGTCGCCGCAAAGAGGTCGAATCAGCAGACCCAGCAGGTGCGGGAATCGAGCCCGCCAAGGTTCGCAAAAACAGAGCGCCCGGTAACAGATGCAATCTCGCCAATCCTGGCGAGGCAGTCGTCCCGAAAATGATGCAGGATCATTACGCCGAAGATGCACTCGCCCTCGCAGTGAGGAAGATTGTCCAGGAGATCTCCCTGCCGCCAGGCGATCTCCTTCTGGCAAGTCCCGCGGTCGCGCTGCAGCGTCCAAGGCCGTGATGCTGGCAGCGGGAAACCAGCCTGCAACCCGGCGGCATAGGCGTCCGTCGCCCGCGCCAAGTTCAACCAAGCGCGGCGGCGTCCGACAAAGCGGATTTCCTCATCGCGTCGCCCAACGCCTGGCGGATCCAACGAACGTTCCCCATAAGGACATTGATCGTGTGAAGGTCGCGCCGAGCGCGTTCGGCGCAGAGCATCACTCGACGGTAAGTGGTCGAGGATTTCCCAGGGTAATCGGTCTGTCTATTGCCATATCTCGACGCTGCACATAAGATGAAGAACTGCCGGCATGAGCGTCAATCACCAGCGAAGTCATTTATCTTCGATAACAATGCGACCACGCAGGTCGACCCGGCGGTCTTCGAAGCAATGATGCCATGGTTGCGCGAGTGAATGGCGAATCCTTCGAGCGATGTATTCGTGGGAAACGCGCCGCCGCTGCTCTCGATATCGGCCAGGGAGCAGGTGGCCTCCCTTATCCATGGTGCGCCCGACGAGCTGGTCTTCACAAAGTTGTGGCTCCGAATCGATCAACTCCGCCATCCTTTCGGCAGCCTCGATTGATCCCGACAAGACGCATATTATCACGAGCGCCGTTGAGCACAGCGCAACAATCAAACTCTGCGAGCATCTGGCAAGACGTGGCTATGAAATTACACTGGTTGCCGGTAGACGAGCTTGGACGCCTTGACATCGAGCGGTTGGAATCGACGATACCGGCCGGACACGGCTTTGGTCACGCTGCTCTGGGCAAACAATGAGACCGGTGTCTTATTTCCGATTGAAGAGGTTGCCGGGCTCACGAATGCACCGGAAAGTTGCCTTGCACGTAGATGCGGTGCAGGGAGTCGGCAAGCTCGCGCTTAACGTCGGAGAGCTCGGAGTGCAATTCCTCTCCGTCTCCGGACACAAACTCCATTCTCCGAAAGGTGTCGGAGCCTTTACATCCACAAACGAACGCGCTTCGCACCGTGGCTTCGCGGCAGTCAGGAAAGGCGCACGCCGCGGAGGAACGCAAAATGTCTCACCTGCGATCGTTGCCTTGGGAAAGCCGCCGAAATCGCCGTGGCTCATCTGAGCGCGGATCCGGGCAGGATCAAAGGCTGCGGGATCGCTTTGAGGAGTCGATCCTGAAATCTGTCGCTGGCGCGGAGGTAAATGGAGAACGTGAGCATCGATTGCCGAATACAACGAATATCGCGTTTGAGGGCATCGAGAGCGAAGGCGCGCTCATGCTCCTCGATGAGCGCGGAATTTGCTGCTCCGCAGGCTCCGCCTGTACCAGCGGATCAGTGCACCCTTCGCACGTGTTGAAAGCGATGGGATTTTCAAATTATCGTGCTCGCAGCAGTCTACAGCTTCTTCTTTCGGGCGATTCAATACGGAGGAAGAGGTCGACATCGCCAGCGCCGCCGTCCCCGAGGTTATTGACAAACTGCGACGGCTTGCACCGGCTCAAGGCCCCGTTATCATGGCTGCGTGACCTGCGGCTGTTCGTGGCAGCACCCGCGGTCACTTCCGCTCAGGAGTCGGGACCACGACATAGTGCATTCCCGCCGCTTTGGCCGCCTGAATTCCCGTGGGGCTGTCTTCAAATACCAGGCAATCAGGGCCGGAACTCCAATCCGTCGCGCTGCTTCGAGGAAAGGATCTGGGAATGGTTTTCCCCGTTCGTAGTCTTCGGCACAAACCACCGCGTCAAAGATTTCCAGGATGCCGATCGCCTTGAGCGTCGCCCTCGACCGGTTCGTGATGCCCGCCCGAAGCAATGGCCAACGGCTTCACGCCGTGCATGCCCATCGCTATTTCGAGCACCGGATTATCGGCTGCGCATCTCGAGGCACGCCCTCGAGGTAATACGACTCACTTACGCCGGACGGTCTCTTCCACCTCCAAGGTCAGTCCAAAGGTTTCATTGAGGTGCTCGACAATCAGCGCCGGTCGGCTTCCCTCCCCACTGGTAGAAAAGCTCTTCGGGAAACTGACCGCCAAAGTCCTTCATCGCTTGGGTCCAGGCCCGGAAGTGGATCGGCATCGTGTCTGCAATTGTTCCGTCGCAGTCGAAAATGTATCCGCCAAATTGGCGCACGGGTATGTCGAGTTTCATAGGCCTCGGATAAGCGCTCGACCGTGTCTTCGTCACGGAGAATCGCAGCGGATTAAACCCCGTGGATCAGGCAACGAGCACTTGCGTTCCCGGTCGAAGCGTTAAAGTCTTTGCCGCATCGCCTCCGTGGATGGCGATCTCGACGCAAGCCTGATGACCCCACCACGGCCAGCGGGCTGCCCCACGACACGGCGGAATAAAAGGGCTCGATCGAGACTCTTCGTTCGCCGGGCAGTATCACGGACTGCCTCGGCCGCGCCTGTTCCCCTGGAGCGCAGTGATGGCGTTACCGTAAACATCCACGTAAATGATTTCTGTCTGCCAACCTCCGGGCGACCGGGTGGCCCATCGGCCAGTCAAGGTCGGTGAAAGTCGTTGAGTTCAGGTCCAATCTCCGCAAATGGTCGTCCTCTGCGCCAACCAAGCGGCTGCCGGAGCAGAATAGATCGCGCCCATGAAATGTCGCGCTGAGACGAGGAGCGCGGATTGCCGAATTTTGAGGCTGCGAACCTCAAGCGAGCCTTGTCCTTCACAGCCCAACTTAGCACTCCGTTATCAGGCCCGAGAAACGTCGCCTCGAGCGCATCGAATCGCAATCGCCCTTCGAGCGCTTCCAACACCCGGATCGACGATGACGAGATGAATGGTCCCCGCAGGAAAGAATGGGGCTGCAGTCATCAGCGCGAAAGCGGCCGCGCGAATGTCGCCTCGCAGCGATTTCGTGGGCGAGATCAACAATCCGAACCTCTGGGCGATGCCAGGATAACGCCCTTCATCGCTCCGACGAACGAATCCCGTTGTCCGAAATCCGTCGTCAGAGTGATGATCATCAAAGACTGAGAAAGTTTCGCAGGAGATTCTTCCCTTCACGAGGTAAGGATGGATTCCGGATGAAACTGCACGCCGAAGACCGGGTGCTCGACGTGCGCGAGACCCATGATCTCGTCCTCTTCAGTCCATGCAGTGATCTTCAAGCACGTCAGGAAGGTGTCTCGGCGCACCACCAGGGAGTGGTAGCGGGTCGCTTCAAACGGGCTTGGCAATCCTGCGAAGACGTTCTCACCATCATGATAGATTCGGCGACGTCTTCCCGTGCATGAGGCGATCGGCCCGACAATCTCATCCTCCATAAACCTGACCGATACTCTGATGGCCGAGACAGACGCCCAATGTGGGTCTCGGTTGATCCGAATCGCGCGATCACATCACAGCTGATCCCGGCTTCGTTCGGCGTGCACGGTCCCGGCGAGACGACGATCCTCTCCGGGTTCATTTCCTCGATTTGATCTAGCGTCACCTGATCGTTTCTGAAAACGACAACCTCCGTCCCGAGTTCGCCGAAAGCTATTGAACGCAGGTTGTAGGTGAACGAATCGTAGTTATCGATGACCAGACAGCATCTTCTAAGACTTTCGGCGCCCGATCGATGGCTCGCATCGCGGCCATCGCTTTGTTCACAGCTTTCCTGATATTCGCCCTCAGGCGTTGAGTCCGCAACTACTCCCCGCCAGCCTGGACATACGCTTTGCCGCCCTTGAGCAGAACGGTTCGCAGGGCGATGCAGGAATCGAGATTTCCATCGAAGCCAAAATAGCCGACCGCGCCCGCGTATGTGCAACGCTTTGCTCTTCTCGAGTTCGTTGATGATTTGCATCGCCCGGACTTTCGGTGATCCGGAGACCGTTCCGGCAGGAAACGTCGCTCGCATCACATCATAGGCGCAGTTCGGCCGCCCGAGAGCTTCCCGGAAACATGAGAGACGATGTGCATCACGTGGCTGTAGCGCTCGATCGTCATGAAATCTCGTCGACTTTCACGCTGCCGTAGTCAGCGATGCGACCGACATCGTTGCGCGCAAGATCGACCAGCATCAGATGCTCGGCCCGCTCTTTCGGGTCCGCGCAGCAAGTCGCGCGGCGTTAGCTTTCATCTTCCTGCGTCGGTGGCCCCGCGCTTGCGCGTGCCGGCGATCGGGCGAATCTCCACGAGATCGCCAGTCAGGCGGACGTGCACTTCGGGCGAGCTTCCCACCAGCGAATACCCTTCCGGAAAGCGCAGGCAAAACATGTAAGGCGACGGGTTGATGAACCGTAATGTCCGGTAAAGATCAAGCGCGTCCCCGGCAGAACTCCGTCTCGAACCGTTGCGCGGGGACCATTTGAAAGATGTCCCCGGCGCGGATTATCTCTGCGAGCACGACTTACCATCTCGTGGTATTCCGCGCGCGTCGGTTGCTCGCGGCCGTTGCCGCGGGAGCGCTCGCTCTGCGTGAAAATCGGCACGAAAGCAATTGGACGCGCCAGCTTGTGGAGGAATCGCCTCGATTTCGCGGCTGGCCTCGTCGTCAGGCTGCCGCCCACCCGGCTGAATCAATGAACGCGTTCGGCAACGATCTTCAATCTGCGGCGACGGTGATCGAAAATCACGACCGTTCCCGTCACGAGAAAGAACATGTCGGGAATGCCCAGATCGTCACTTCCGCGGCGGCAGCAACGCGGTCGGCTCGAACCACCGGACGCAGTCATATCCGAGATAACCGACCGCACCGCCATAGAAACCCGGAAGATTTCCGTCGGCGCAATGCGATAGGCCCGCATGATCTTCTCCAGCTCTTCGAGCGGATCGCGTGCGGCTTCAAAGCTCCGGACTCCGACCATTCTGAGTCACAGTCACGGTCTTGTTTCGCGCCGAGATCATGATTCTCGCACCAGCGCCAAGAAACGAATGCCGGCCGACCTGATCGCGTTTGCTCCGCGGATTCCAGCAGAAAGGAGAGGCGCATCTCCTCCGATCTTCGCGAAGGCGGAGATGGGGGTATCCCCATCCGGCGACAATCTCCGTCCAAACCGGAACGACGTTGGCGGTGGCCGCCTGCTCCGCGAAGACAGAGCGGGACGGGCTCAGCAGGAATCATGTCGAGCGAAACCTTCGAAGCCGGCCTGTTCTGGGACGGGCCTCCATCTGGAAAAAGTTCCGCCGCAGCGAACCCGACAGATGCGCGCGACAAGGTTCGCGGGGAAGACTTCGCGCCGGACGTTGTAAACCATCGCGGCATCGTTATAGGCCTCGCGCGCGAGAGCAAATCCTGCTTTCAGCGAAGTTACCTCTTGTAGATCCGGGACAGGTTTGGATCTGCGTTGAGGCCGGGATTCGCTTCCGCCACGGCACAGAAGCGCCCAAGTGCGTCCCTCAATCTCGCCTCTGCGGCGACAAGACCCGCTATCGCTTGCGGATGACCAGGGTTTGCCGCGGCTTTCGCCCCAGCCGAATAGGCCGCGTTTCTGGCCAGAAGTCACCGCGTCGAGCGTTTCACGGTCGTCCTCGAGGTGAGTCCTTCCCGCGACTTCCAACCAGATTTGCAATCAAGTCGTAGCGGACCTTGAGTTGCCGATCGATCTGCGAGAAGCTGTTCTTGTAGCGGTTTCGAAGCGCCACCAGCGTATTGTATTGGCCCACGGCAAACAAGCCGAAGAGTCCCAAGCCGCACACGATCGCGGCCAGGAGTTACCAACGCCATGTCCCATAATCAGAGAGTGCTCACCGCCTTCTCCCGCCCGCGCAAACCGAGAAATCCTCGCCCGAATGGCGGGCACGCTGTCAGCCGCTGACTTCGCCTTCGCTGGAGGAGACGTGACCTGGTGACAAGCCACCTGCGCCTCGAGTCTGCTGAAGGAATCTCCTCTGCGAAGGGTTCGTCAATGAATTAAGGTAATCCCAAACGGCTGCAGGAAGTGATAAGCGGAAAATACGGCCGCTGCTAAGCTGCAGCGAAATGAAGGCGTGGACGACCGTTTTGTTCCAGATCGAATACAACGAAAGCGCGAACGAGAGTGACAAGAGCGCGAGAGGCACCAGGTGCAATGCGGAAGCGAATAAGGGATATCGCGCAAGGCTCGTGAGAAGCCACCGTTCAGCGGAACGGGAAGAAGCCCCACATAAATCCCAGGTGAGACGATCCAGGTCGCCAAAGGATCTCGTAGTAGAAACGTTCGGGACCCTTCCAAAGAATATAGGTGAGAATCGCCATCAGCGGTGAACGCGACCACTCCCCCAAGGCGTAATCACCCTTTCGCCAGACCGCATGGATACTACGGATACCTGCAATGCAGCTGGACACTCGCAACCCGGTTTCCCGCTGATCTGACCAGGCGACGTCGACAATCTGCCGATTACCGCATCCAGTCGTCGAACGGATCTCCGACAGCTGCGCAAAGTTTGTTTCGATCCTTGCTCATGTCGTCGCGGAGACGCGACAGTATTTGTGAAACTCACTCCCGTCAAGGTCAACGCCAAATCGACAGCCGCGAGGAGCCGTCTACATCCCCAGCTAAAATTCGCGCTACTCTCTTGCGCGTAGTCTATGATTGGTAGTGACGGCGACAGGTGATCCGCAGTGTCTGAAGAACTACGCAATAGCGTTCCGTCAGCTCGATTAGTCTTCGCTACTGTCGTAGGATCTGCCTCGGCATCGCGACGAGGATCTGCGACCGGATGGCGGATCGCGCCAGACCGGAGCATCTTTGGCAGACGGCCAACGTGCCGCGCGGAAGTGCGTCGAGGTCGCCCTCCGCCACAATCCTTGCCTCTCTCACGGAATCCCCAGGAAGTCGCGACCGCACGCAGCGTAACGCCGGCGCAGGCAACCAGCGCTTGCGAAGCATATCACCGGAGCGGAGCGCGAGGAACCATCTCCACCCGCCGCCTGGTGCAGACCTGCGTCGACCAGAGCGCGGCCTAGCACTGTCGAGCCTGCAGGAAGCACCTTCCGACGCCAACCCTTCAGCGCGGAGAGTCACGACAGCACTGCCGTGGGTCGTCCCCGGCATTTCTTTGCCTTAAGCAGGTGCTTGGAGGGCCTTCAAGCATTCCTTATCCATAACCTGGGAGAGTCTGCCCTGGGAAGCTTGCGTCCATAGAGAAGCGCCGGCTTCTCTCGTGATCGTTGACCAGACCTGTGGCTTCGCATGAAGGCGTAGCAGATCGTCGTTCCAACAGACTTGAAACCGCGACGTGCTAGATCCTTGCTCACGGCGTCCGAGTGCGAGGTCCGCGTCGGCAGTTCGGCGCGCTGCGCGAGAGTGTTCAGGATGGGGCGCCCGTTGACGAATCCCCAGATGTAGGCGTCGCACGCTGCCAGAATTCTGCCTGCACCGCCAGGAACGCACGCGCGCATTCGTGTGATCGCCGCCTCTATCTTGGGGCCAGGTTGCGGACGATTCCGCGGATTCGCCAGCAAGCGCTCCTCACTCGCACCGTCGTAATCGCGCGACCAGTCTCCGGATCGAAATTAGCAAGCGCCTCGCGATAGGATTGTCGCTTCTTCAAAGATCGTTTCCCAGCTAAGCCCGGCCTGGGCTCCTTCGAGGATCAAAAACCCGAAAAGAACTGGTCGTCGTGCTGCGGGCGCCCCCATTCCTGATCAAGGTAGGCGATCATGAGCGGGGACTCGCCCACGCGCACCGTTTCATCTGCAATGCCTCATCAGCTCGCAGAAACAAAGCGCAGGGCGGGTGATGTGACCGATACTCCTCAGCGAAATCACTAGCGGAGAGCGATCGAATAAGATCCTTGGTCGCCGGAATAAGCGGAGGAGCGATGCTAAGTCGCTCGAAAGCCGAGCCGAAGAAGCGAGGGGATCGCCTCTTCCCGGCCGCCAAGTTCACCACAAATGGTCACTGATTTGTCGCCAGCCTCTTGGATGATAATGCCAAGCAATCGTAGTAGCGCCGGGTGATCATCAATGTAATATTCGCTCACGGTGGCGTCGTCACGCCCGACTGCCAGTGCGTACTGGGTGAGGTCATTTGTTCCGATGCAGAGAAAATCCGAATGGCGCGCAATGTCGGCTACCGTTAAGGCGGCCGAGGGTGTCTCGATCATCGCTCCAAGCGGCGGCGGGCTTTCTTGTCCTATCTCCCGGGCAATGGCTTCGAAAATCTCGCGAATTCTTCGACATGTCACGTTCGAGAACGATCATCGGGACGAGGATACGTATCGCCTGCTGTCGGGAAAGCTTCAAGAGAGCCCTGAGTTGCGTCTCCACCAACCGCGGGAAGGCGAGCAGAAGACGCACTCCGCTTTCCTAACAAGGGATTCGACTCCGGGCGCATCCGCACGGAAGGGAGTGGCTTGTCGCCGCCCATGTCCAAAAGGCGAATCGTCACCGGTCGGTCAGCGAGAGGTCTGAGCACGGTTTCCAGGTCGTGGAACAGCCCTCCCTGGGCACCGGGAAGAAGCTCCCCGTGCGAGGTGGTAGAGCTGCTCGATCTCCTGAAACAGGCCAATGCCATCAGCGCCATTCTCGAGAACCATCTCTTTAATGTCATCGTGAGCGCCGATATTTGCTTCGACCGAGATTGCACGTCCGTCGGCGAGCGATCGCCGGCGCCCGGCAGTCGCCCTTGAACGAGAAGAGCTTGCTCTGATGACTCTTCAAGGCGCTCGCTCAAATGTCTGCCGGGTTTCTTCTGTTGGAGAAATAACTACGACGGCCGCAAAAGCAATATCAACGAGCAGAACCTCCCCGCGTTCAATTTGACCGACAAGATCTGCGGCAGCTCGGCGGATCACGGAATGCCCTTTCTCCCGCGCGAGCAAGGCCGTCAGATGGCGAACCTCCCGGCCGAGTGACTCCACCAAGATCGCCGCCACATCGCGCCTGTGAAAGCGAGACAACATCCGAAGGCAAGAGTCGTGCCGCAGGTGACAAGCACGCTGGCAGCCGGCATCGACGCCAGGCCGAAGGGCATCAACTCCCCGAGCTCGGCGCAGCAGCGCGCGCCAAATCGAGAATGTCATCCGCCCGCACCCGGCAAGGCTTCTGTTTTCGAGTGCAGCGAACTTCCTTCCTCTCCCATCTGCGAAAAACGCTCCTGACAACCCGTGCGGCGGTGAAGAGCGAGTATCGCGCAGTTCGGTTTCGAATTCAAGCTGAGGAGAGAAAGTCATGTCCAACATCGTTTGATGAGCATGGAAGATTTCCGCCAGTTTAGGATCGAACTGCTCACCGATGCGTCGCGCGGATTCCTCCAGCTCAGTCCTGACGTCCAGGAATGCCCGCGGGATCCGCGCCATTTCCGTCCCCGATTTGCTCCGGAATTGATCTTCAAGGCCTGCGCGCTGGCGATCCCAGAATGTCTCCTGACACCCAGGCAGCGCCAATGGCGAGCACTCTGGGAGTAGATGCGGCTTCCCAGCAGACTTCTCTCTTCACGAGGCCGGTCCAGGCGATCTCGGTCGAGGCTGATCGCTGACGGGGAGTCCACGCAACGAGATCATCGCTCATCGCCGCGTCGCAGGCAACTCTGCCGGAAGCAAGCAACGTCGCCGCTGAGAGGCCACCTCGAGATTGTCTGGCCCGAGCCAGCTAGTTCGCCAAAACTCCCGGGCGTGAGCAGCTTCGAGAAGATGGCCGTCGCGATCCTGGGAATAATAGATGCTTGATCCCCTCCGTCCGGGCCAGGTGAGGCCGCTCTCGCTGGGAGATAAGCCCTTGCCCTCGAGCCGCCTCTCCACGCGGGCATGACTCGCCGCGGGAACGCCGAAACCGAGATGCGCTTGGCCGCCCGTGCGCCGTGGGCTGGAATTGTTCCGAAAGGCAGGACTGTTCCTCGGGATCGCTGCAGCCACGAAGGAAGAGCAGCAGGACTTCGCCACGGCCACCATCGAAGGCGCAGAAGCGTTCATCGGACTTCGCGACCGAATAGCCAAATAAATCTGAGTAGAATTTCCGGGACCGGCTGAGGTCCGCCACGTGCAGACAAGTCTCCACAATCGTGCTCGGGAGTGACGGTCGTTTGTTGATCCGCTAAACTCCTCGAGTCGCCCGATGCTCATCCCCTACTACTTCTTTCGCCTCGTCCAACAATCAACCCGGCTTCCGCTGGGAGTGTTTGATCATGCGCCTCCTTGCCGGGCGGATCAGCAGGTCCGCCTTATCGTTTGGTCCCCCAGGAGGAAGACGGCCCGTGCCGCGACTAAGAGAATTCCCATCCATTCTCGAGCAACCGGCCGCCTCCCCAGGAAGGCAAAAGCAAAAACCGCCACCAGAATTACACTGAGCTTCGTCAACCGCCGCGACCTTGGCTGCCTCGCCGATCTTGCAGCGCACGGAAACGGCGACACCCACGGCGCTTCCCGGTCGCCACCGAGGAGAGAACGAAGGAAGATCCAGTGGCTTCGAGGAGAGCGCGAGTGGATTCGCTCCACTTGCCATGTGCCAGTGGAACGAACGCCGCCAGAAGCGACCATGATGACGCCGGGTGCGAATCAGCGTAGCGAGGTCCGGAGTCAACGTCGCGAATCCCGATCTTAGCGAAAAACTACGTGCTCAGCGCGGGCAAACAGCTGCCGAGAGAAGAGCCCAGAAAAACCAACCTCGCCGAATTAGGCATGTCATCCACTTTGACCCGGGACCGATTTCTGCGTCAAACAACATCGAAACTGGCGGAGCGTCGACGCGCATGCAGAACCGCGAAGCAAGCTGCCCCCGGGATAAAACAGCGTTACAAAAAGATGCAGGGCCAAGGCATACTCGCAACTCTTTCCGAGGTGAGAAACGAAGATGCCGCTTTGACTTGCCCTTCCTGTGCTGGCGCTCGGTGTTTCTATTGCTCATCGCATCGACGGCCGGTGTGGGACCGGCTCGCCATGCTGTGCGGTGGGCTCTGGCCGGGGCGGTTCTTGTGGCGGTTCACCATGCCGAAGTTGTCGCCCATAGATTGGGTGAACTGTTTGGGACCCTCGTGCTCGCGCTGGCGGTTGCCGCGATCGAAGCCGCCCTCATCCTCTCGATGATGGCTGCCGGCGCCAGGATATGGCGGTTCTGCGCGCGACGCGATCTACGCCGCTGTCATGATCATCTGCACCGGTGTCGTCTGGCCTGGCGTGCTGCCGCGGCGGGCGGACTGGCGCGCTGCATGAGAACGGAACCTTTCGAGCAGAGGCGCGCGAACAGGGCTCGCGGCGTTGGTCGTGATGTGGGCCGGTTTGGCCGCCCGTCTTAGCCTGCGTTTACGACGAGCGCGCGCCGGCGGCACGCGCCAGCTGCGTTCGCAGCCGCGTGTTCGTGGCGGCGAGCTCCGGGGCCGCGCGGGCGGACAACTTTATCTCCATTCGAACCATACGTCATCGTGCGACCAGTTTATTCCAGTGGAGAATGCGCTCCGGTCCAGAGGCAATACCGCCGCGCCGCCGACGCGCTGGGAGCAGGCGAATGGAGCGAGCTTCGGGCCGTTGCTCTTTGTTCTCTGGTGACGGTGGTCGGCTGCCATAAGATGCTGCGGCGCTTACCATCGAAAAAGAACGGTCCAGGCCGCCAACGCGCCAAAGGGCAGGTGGTGGGATAACCATTATCGGCGGCACTGCGCTTGCTTTGCTGCCGGAAGACATGCTGCGGCCGCGATGCGCCACGCCTGGCTGACTTCCGTCTTCAGACGAGCACATGGATCTCGCAGTCGGCTCGGCGGCGCTGGCCTGTATTGGGTCACCTGAAGCTGACGCCCATCGTGGGCATCGGCGTCGATCACTGCCTTCGGCTTGCCTCTGGTGGTCACTGGTCTACGATCGCCCAAGCGATCACAGTCTCCCGCTTGCGCTGACCTTCCTGGTGAGTGCTGTCACGGTTAGGGGACCGGTCGCGCACCCATCTGTGATGCACAAGGGGCGGGTACATCTACTAGTGTGGAAAGGTTCGCAGCGTACCATGACTACTCGCATTTGGCCAAGTAAACCCGGAACTTCAGAGGTCGAGCTGCACCTTCTGCATCCTGGATAAACTTCCATCAGCGATGTCGAGGGCAATTCGACCGCGGCTCTCTCCGACCTGCGGAGTGCGGGCTGAAGTAGGGAGACGCCGCTTCCCAGAAAGGAACGATAATTTAGCGCGCCTTGTTCTCTCTTCAGTGGGGGTCGCACCTGCTGCCAAAATTCATCGGGAGGCGGATTACGAATCGAAGAGACGCTTGGTGACGTTGACAAAATCTTTGCCGTCACGCGCATCTCCATGGAACCAGGCGTACGGCGATTATTTTGCGGGTGGAAGGCTTTGCGCCGTCGAGCGCGATGAGCTGCGCCCTCCCGAACAGGGCGAATGACCGTGCGTCGCTGGCGTCGACAGTGGAGACTGCGGACCGTTGATCAGGACGCGCGACGCTTTGTCAGGCTCGGTCGGGCGTTGAAGAGACTTCAATGACAATGTCCAGGAATTTCGTCGCCGAGCTATTGTGGTCGTCTTCGACGGCGACGGAGTTGCCCGTGATCGTCCAGGTAGCGTCCTCCGCCAGCAGCGCGAAGGGCCGCCCGATTCCGGCTTTACGCCAGGCGTCGGATGCAGGCCTGGACGGCGGCTTTGTTTCCTTCAGCTTTCGCTCCCCAGCTCTCGGCGCGGCAGCGCGTTTGTTCTAGCCCGGCAAACGGGAGGAGACTCGCACAGCGTGAGGTGGAGACAGCCTTTCATAGCATGAAGTCGATTAGGAGTTCTCGCGATCATTGGGCGGCGTCGATCATGCAGATGCGGTGCCGGTGATGACGTCGTGCCATTCGGGCGATTTCCTTCCTCCAAGGCTTCTGCTCTCTTCTCGCGAGTGGAGCTTCAGCGCGTCGAGCCTTGCCAAGCGGGTTTTTGGGAGCACCGGCGGCTTAGGTGAGGGGCCGCCGCGAGCCGGACAAATAGCCGGGCAGGCCGAGCTTCATCGGATCGCCCGGTTGACGATAGCTGACCTTGTGGCAGAGCATTTTCGCGCATCGCACCCGCGGTCTTTCGCGCGGTGCTGCGGTGATGTGTGCAGCCCGCCGAGCCCACTAGGCGGGGCGCCATCGAGGAAAGCGGGTCCGAAAGATAGCCGGGTTTCACCGTGGCGTCGTCAAAATGCCCGAGCGGCGCGAGCGCCGCTGGCCAACGCTTCCGGAAATGCAGCACCTGGCGGGCACGCGCTGTGGAGCAGCAGAGTTCCCCAACCCGCTGGGCCGGTGAGGCCTCCAACCGACGGAAGAAGTGAAAATCACGCGTGCCGGACGCGCTGGCGACGGGGCATGCATGGGGGCAGGACCACGCGCGCGTGACCTTCCAGCAAGCCAAAAACGCCGGCCCTCGTCGGCCCGTCGCGCTTCCCGATCAGCGGCGCCTCCACTTCCTGCGCCGAGCAGACCGGAAAGCCATGCCGCTGGCCGTGCCACGTCACGATTTGAGCCGGATTTCTGCCACCGCCCACGCTCGGCTGCGAACTTGCATTGCCTGGGTTTCGTCATTGGATGTCCAGTGGATGGCAACGCGGGTTTCGCCAGGGCGTCGAATGACGATCGAGTTTGCAGCGAGCGCCTGCCGGCCTACTGCGCACTGTGGCGGTGACCCTTTGTACGCCGCTGGCGGGGACGGGCTTTGACTGAGTTCGGTGACCGAAGCCGCGAGAGGCACCGGGGTGATAATCCATGTTTTTTAAGCCCTTTTTCATGCGATCGTTGATTGTAGAGGTCGTTGGAAGGCACTGCATGAACCATTCGGCACAAGCGATCCAGACATAGCCATGCGCTGGCTTAGAAGCTAATGGTCGTAGCGAAAAACATCGCCTCAGGAGCGCTTTGGGGCGCTGCACCTTCTAATACCGGTCGACGGAATAGTTCGGACTTTGGCGCTTGAGCGATGACGATTCGAGCGAATTCACTGCCTCGACCGGTTCAGAGACAATGTCGGCGGCGTTAAACTGCGGAAGCTTGTCCAGCCAACGCCAGTGGAAAGAAACCGGGGACGTTCGGCAGGCGTGGATTTGCGAAACCCGCTTCCTCGAAGCCCAGGCACTCGCATTTCTGCGAGGCAGTGAACGTGTCGCCTTCATCGGTGTTCCACTGGCATGTTTTTACCGCAGAAGATGAGCGGTGTGCCATGGACCGAGATCACGCATGCATCGTTGGGGACAAGTTCTCCTGGCAATTGCTGCGTAGCCTCCCGACGTGCTAAGCACCCAGGTTCTTTTTCAAGCAGATTTCGGTGACCTGGGTGATCGCGGCCTCGCTATCGCGGGATCGTGGCCGAGGCACTCGCCACCTGACGTGCGCTGCCAGAATCAAGCCTCAGGAGAAGACCTCGCCCGGAGCAGTGCAGATTGGTCAGAGCGGTCCGCCACGCCGTGCTGCTGGTCGCGCGACCTTGCTTTGTGACCTGCAAAGAGAACGCCGGAGGCCAGTCCACCGCGCGGCGGCGAACGCGCGGCGGTGTGTTTCAGCCGGCGCGATGCCCCACACACCGGAGCCGGCTCCTGATGTCGGCGTGGCAACGCCCACGTGTTAAGGTGGACTCTGGGAGATACCTGGTGCTCGCCCAGCTGCGCGCATCGCCGCCGGAAACCCCGATCGGAAAAAAGCGGCTCGACGGAATCTCCGGCGAAAAACTGAGCGCCCTCCTCTCCTGGTTGGCGTGAGCGGCCGTGGGCCAGAGCCGGTGCGGACACAACTTCATTCCAGCTTCAGCCAGCGGCTGAGCAGCAAGTGGTCGCGGCGGAAGCTATGCTGGAAAAACATGCCAGCGAAAGCTGCGGACTGCGAGCGATGCCGGGAGCGCCGCGCTCTCGTGGAGTGAGCGGTCGCTAGATCGACGCTGTCTCCCGTTGACGCGGCTGAGTTCAAGGCCAACGAGGTACTGGCCCAGCGGGATTGCGGTCAAGCCGCCAGACCGGACGCGCCGGCCTTCCGTCGCGAGGCTCTGGCCGCGCTGCGCGCTCCCTGGTCCAGTCGGTCGGGCAGACGCCAGTGTCTGCGGTGCTCTGCCTCGATGACGAGCGGCGCGCGCAAAAACTCAGCGCAATCTGCGTCAAGCGTTGCCCAAGAGGGTAGGCAGAGGAATTTGCGTGTTCATTGCTTAGCGATCCGTTTGCCTTTCTGCCGTTAGGCCCAAAGGACCAGGAGCATTTTGGCAGTCCGGTCAGGCATCTTCTCGATTCTCGGAGCGCTTTAGTACAGGTTGGGCGTCGGCGCCGCCAGTCTGGAAACAATGCGTTCGCGTGGCGCACGATCGGCTTTGGCTGTAAAGATTGGCTGTCGCCGATGGTCTTCGCCGGACATGGCGTTTTCCGGCGAGATGCGCCGGAGACCGCCACGCGAAGTGAAGCGCGCTGCTCCCGGAACGAGGTCACGCGCCACGGATTCGCTTTCTGATCTGAGTATTGCGGACATAGCGCCTGCGTGGAAATCAGTTTCGGGGCAGCGCGGCCGAGAACGCGCTTCCGTAGAAGGGATCTGGACCTGAGCGGCGGCGTGCTCGCCGCCGAACATCGCACTCGGATGAACTGCGCCTGTCAGACTGCCACTCTGATGCCAAGCTCCGCGACCGCCGAGGCCCGGCTCCAGCGCGTGGCTCCTGGCTCGGCGTCGGTCACATGACAAGCTGGCGCCCGAACCAGCTGCGAGCAGCCGTTCAGGGACGTGCTGTACTGGAAATGGATTTTGTGAGCGGCTGGAAACGCTGGCTGGACCTCAACCGGTGCGGGCCTGTTAATCGTCGGCCGCCCGGGCAGTATTGAAGATGGCTTCGACCGCCGGCCTCCGCGCGGACGTGACGAAGTCTCGAGCGAAGTTGCGCCATCATTGTGGGCGCGCTTGGTGTGCGTCAACGGCGGCGCGGCGAACGGAGGTTTTCCCTCATCGAGGCAAGTGGAAAGCGCCGTCAGCTCGCGGGAGACGTTCGCCATTGTCCAGAATACCGTTTCGGCTGCGTTTACTCTGGATCGCGGTGTAAATTTTCTGCGCCACGGCTCGAGTAGAAGGGTCTCGCCGCGAAGCAGAGCATTGGAGCAAGACGGGTGAAGGCGCGAATATGGGTCTGAACTCTTTCCATGGCCATTTCGGCCAGCGGGCGATAATGGTCGAGTTGCCTCTACGCTGCTGTAAAGACCGGTTGTCATCGACGCCAGATTTCACAACTTTTCGCGGGGTAACGGACTGAGCTGACGACATCTCGGCATTCCAAAGCCCTAGACCCTGGTTTATTCCGCTGTTCGCCTCGCCGTTACACCACAGCCGTGCGAAGGTCAGATGAGAATGTTGTAGCCAGGGGTCGTAGATGCTTCCAGCTTCTCGCAGGAAGTCACCCCAAAGCCGCCGAGCATCGTGTTCCATGGTGCAGGTGTCCCGGGAAGCCGTAGCGTTGCCGGTCATCGGATGGTTCACGATCAGCAGCTTGTTCTGAATCAGCTGAAAATGAACTTCGGCCTCCAGCGGATGCCGTCCATGACGGAAAGACATCTTCATAGCGGCGTCCCAATATCAAGTTGGACGTCTCTCAAGACCGGAGGTGGATGGTCTTGAAGAGTTGGGCATACTGCTCGGGACCAATTTAAAGCCGTGCGAGATTGAGTCCGCCACCTCAGCAACGTCGCAAGAGTGTCGTAATGAAGCGGGCGTCATGTTCGCCTGCTATCTTTTCTCCTCTTTGCCGCGGAAACCGGTCGTCTCCCCGAATTTCACGGTCCTTCCCTATGGTGTAATGAAGCCGTGTATCTCGTTCCGTTTGCAGTCCCCGTTGCATCGAAATTTCGCCATGAGCCAGCGCTTCGCGTTGCTCACTATTTGTGCTGAGGGGCCGCGCCGGGACTATAAAGCAGCCTAGTAGCGCTCGCCAGCGGCTACCCGTTAGCGTACTTGCGCCGACCTTCGATCGCGGGCTAAGCAGGATGGGTGTGATTCCTGCTACGAACGAGAAACAGCGGTCATTGCAACTGAACGAAGTACAC
>ERZ1370068.6271-contig-5265_pt1 | contig 51841 bp, 67 predicted proteins | sample MGYA00561227_ERZ1370068 | MGnify/ENA primary metagenome ERZ1370068 (study PRJEB38410, sample SAMEA6850437) | metagenome | study: Metagenomic assessment of the ecological functions of the soil: analysis of the soil microbiota associated with the... | reverse complement strand
TACGTATTGCTCCGAATGGCTGTTGACATTCGGCTTCCTCTACCGGGCATAATCTACCTGCAACCAAGCGATACCGACGATAAATTCTCAACCGACTGATTTTTCCGTGCCGCAATGAAATTTCGTAAAAATTACAGTCTTCTGCGAGCAGGCAACTAAGGTTGGACGTGACTTGACGCGGCTAAGAGCTGTTTGTCGGTTAGCGTCGTTCCGTCAGCCAATTCATTCTGTCGCGCTCTTTGTCGTTCGCTTCGCCGCTGCAATTGTTTGATCGTTCGGCGTGTAAGCGTCCGTGGGCAGCCTGTTGGTCTTTCAGAAACACCGAGTATTGCTCGTCAAAATATCGTTTGATTCTGCGGGTGTCGATTTGGTCCCGTAATTGAAACCGCGATTTTGCCTTTGTATCTAAGAAAATATAGCCGCCTCCCGGGCTTCAGACGCCCCTTAAACTTCGCGCCACACGATTGCAGAAGAATGTTCAGAGCGTCGCTACTCTTTTGCGTCTTTTGCTGCCTTCAGTGCAGTCTTCATAGTCAGTCTGGCGCAAGCGGATCCTGTTCATTGAGCACTCGCTGGCAACGCGCCAAACATGGCCGACACCACGATTTGCCGCAAGCGCGGCCGAAATCAACAACCTTACCCGAAGAGTGCCCCCATCAAAATACGGCCAAGCCTTGCCGCCCGTTAGCTTTTAATTAGCAGTGCGGGTTGTATTGGTTTGGGCAATTAGTAGCAATGCACGGGCTTTCCTTTTGCCCCGTGGCAACCTGTAGCACTACGTAGTACTACGCAGCTTTTTCGATTTCCGCGGCTGCGTGGGGCAATGCCCTGGTCGGAAGAGGTCACGCGTAGGGTAATACGGCCTCGTGCGCGACCCGAACTCTTGCTGTAGATCCTCGCGGCTTGCAAATCCTGCCTGCTAAGACTGGTACTGCCTTTGGGGAGAACTGCCGTGAAAATTGTCCTGCTTGCAGGTCTGATGTTGTTGTCTGCCACTGCGGCGAGCGCACAAAATCCCGTCCCGCCGAAGTGGTGCAATTCGAGAATAAAGCTGGTCGAAGGCGAAATGCGAACGGTATATGTTGGCAACGCCAACAACAATCACTACTTCCTCTCTACTGCAACATCAAGGCCGAAGACGGGCATTACGCCCGAGAGCACAAAAACTATCTTCTTCTGTTTGATGCCAACACGCGCTGGAAGATGCCCGGTCAAAAAGATTTTCTGACGCTGGCCTCAATGCAAGTGGCTTGTCAAATATAACGAGGGGAAGTCGCCCTTGTTCCCGAGGACGACAACGGGGAACGCGGCGTATTCATTCGCGACCCACGGGAGGCGGCTACGAACAGGGATCATCTCCGACGGCCCGATCGTCTACGGCACGGGCTGGAGTGATCAAGATCGGCAGAGAACTTGGCAGGCTTTCTTTATGCAAATGCTGAAGACCGCCATGCAACAGCAAGGGAAGGGATGTCGTTGAGTTCAGCAAGCTTGCGAGGCGATATGCCGGGGGAGTGACTGCACAGCTGCCTTTGACGCCAACCTTATCGGCGTGGGCGGCATACAGGAGCCGCGAAAATCGTCTTGATTATCCCCAACGGACGTTCAGCGATGAGAAGAAGTATCTAGCAAGATTGGTCTGTACGCATCCCATGAAAAGCACAGTCAATCTGTCGTGATTGGAGTACGGGCAAGCTGCTAATGAGCAGGCTGAAGCATGCACAAGGGTAGCGTCGGTTGTGCCATGAAATTCACCGCAGACCGGCCCTTCGCCGATCCAGAGAAAGCCGCGCGCAAAATCCTGGAGATCGCCAACAGTGTCGAGGCTGTACAGGACGGCCGGATTCACATTGAGAAGATCAACGGGCCATTCCTGAAGGTCGGCAGTCCTGCTGAATACGGCGCCGCCTGCTCCATGCCATTGAGCGCGGCTGGTTGTGGCTGCAGAGAGCGGCACCTTCTGTCCGATCCACCCAGGCTGGTGCGGATCTGTTCGCTAAGAATCTGCAAGCTTACCTGCGTGAACAACTTGTGGCGTAAGATAACAAGCCGTTGGCGAAACAGTCGCCCATATATCACCTGTCGAAGTCCCAAATGCGGGGATTGTAACCACCGCGCCGCCAACTTCTATGGAGCCCTTATGTATATGACGACAGCGCGCAACATCATGCGCGGCACACTTCGGCTATCTGTTGCCATCGCTGTTCTGGCGGCCGCTTACGGTTTCTATGAGCGATGGTCTTCGTTTGCCGAAGCTAAGAACGATAGTTGGAACATAGATGATGACGCTGAAGTGCGGCTCGCGGCTATCGGAAGAGACCACTGGAGCCAGCCGTCAACCAGTATGGTCTGATCGATCTCGGCAAGGCGACTGCGCCAGCAAGCAGTTCTGGGCATCGTCCGATGAACTCTCCGAACCCGAAACGGCGTGATGGAGCGCGAGTTGGCGGACGACGAGGTTCAACCTCAGAGGAATGCGGCCGAGTACTCACTTGCTTGCGCGGTTCCGTACCTTTGATCACCGTCAACCTGTTGGGGTTCGCATTTGTTGCGCTGCGCGTCGTTCGGTTGGATCGCGTCGGGCTACAGGCCCGCACCATGACCCACCTACATCACGCAAGATCGCCGATGCGTACACCTTACATCTTACTCGCCACACTCGTCATCGCGCTTACGATAACCACCAATGCCATCGTTAGGCTCGAAAGCCATCGATACGCAAAACTTCCTTGGCCGTTGCAGTGGGTATGACATCACCAATCCCCTCTACAACGTATCAGACGGGAGGGCTGCCTAGAGAAGTCCGAAACTGCACGCATTGGCTTTGGCATATCCTGTACGGCGTGAAAATTCTCTGAGGAAAGGTGAAGAACCGGAAGCATCTGGCGTTTGCCCGCGTGCTGGATCAGTTTTAGGCGGGCCGCGGGAGACCAGTGTCTGCATTGTGGATGACAGCATCGGTGGCACTAGTACCCAGGATCAGAGCTGAGTGATACGGCGGCCTTTGAAGCGGCGTTGACGGACCTTTTTCTTGGTCCAGACGAAGGGTTCAGCTTTGTCGTTATATGCTTTGATGTAGGCATCGATGTGCTCCTGGAGCTGTTTGAGGCTTGTGAAGGAGGCGCCGCTAAGCGACTGCCCCTGCAAGATCGAGAACCATACCTCGACCTGATTGAGCCAGGACGCGCTTGTCGGCGTGAAATGAAATTGCACATTGGGATGGGCCTTGAGCCAATGCTCGTTCTTCTTGTGGGTGTTGAGGTTGTCGAGGATGACGTGAAGCTGGCGGTTCGGAAAAGCCGCGGTGACGCTGTTCATGAAGTCGAGAAACTCGACGCGGCGACGGCGTTTTGAATGCGTCGCGATGATCTTTCCGGTGGCGACTTCGAGCGCCGCAAACAGCGTTGTCGTGCCATGCCGCTTGTAGTCGTGGCTCTGGCCGGTCAAGGCGCGGCCATTGGGCAACTTCAGATAGCCCTGCGCTCGCTCCAAAGCCTGGATCGAAGGCTTTTCGTCCACGCATAGCACAATGGCCTTCTCGGGCGGGGCGACGTAGAGGCCAACAACATCGGCGGCTTTGGCCGTAAAGTTCGGGTCGTTGCTCTCACACCAGGACTTGCGAGCCGCGAGGTCGATCTTGTGGCTGCGCAGGAACCGCCAGACATATTGGACGTCAACATCGCCCAGCGCCCCGGCCAGCAGGGGCCCGGTCCAGCGTGCGAACCCTTCCGGTGGCGGTTTGTCCAACAGCCGCAGAATCGGGGCAGAGCGCCTCAAGTTCACAGTGGCGAGGATGGTGGCAGCATTCAGGTCGTCATTCGCCAAATCATTGATGTCGACAAAGAAGAGCCGCTGTTGTTGCGCACGAACCACTGGGAAAATAGACCTTTGGTCCGGCTCCGCGTGGCGGGACAGTCTGTGCCGGCGCGGGGCCGAGGTGACTGGCTCAGGTCATGCCCTAACATGCTCCGGCCTCCAGCGCAACGCGATATCGCCTGCGGGTTGGCATTATGGTGGAAAGGAAGCTGGCCATTGAACGTGGTTTGCTACCTGCTTCCAGAAGGCCGTTTGCTGACGCGCCATCGAGCCGCCCATGCGTTATTTCAGGTACCCCCAGCTCAACCGTGACTCTCTCCGCCGGCGGCAGCGCGAGCTCGGCGATGCGGATGTAGCTTGAGGTGTTCTCAAGCCCTGCCTGTCACCCAGCGTTAATCGGAGGTCAAGGGATACGCCGGGGTCCTTCGGCCCGTGAAACAACCCCGGCGCCTGCCGCCATTGCTTGAAGGGCAACGGCAGCCCGCGAGCCTAGCATGGAGACAGCGAACCGCGCTCGCCAAGGCGTCAATTACTTGCGGGTTGATAGCGCCGCCCAGTTTTGCTCGACCGTCACGCCGGCATCAGCGAGCGCGGCGTCCCGGGCCTGCATACCGAGCACAATCTCGAAACCGGCTGTGGTGCTGTTGGCCACCGGCACGCTTCCCGAGGGGCGGCGCGGAGCGCGGTCTCGATATCGAGCGGGGTCGTTTCCGGGTTTGCCGCCAGCACCTCTGTGACAACGGTGGTGATGGTGCGGACATCGCGGGTGCGGTCGGCAAGCAGCACGGCGTGACGGTGTTGGAGGGAAAGCGGCATGCTTCAGCATACCTTCTGGCCCTTGATGGTCCCAAAACACAAATCATTGGCGATCCGTAAACGGTCGCAGCTGCGCTCAAGCTGATGCGACTGGATGGCGCGCGGCGTGCTGACCAAGCGGCAAAGTGATGCGCGGGTGACCAGGGCCACAGTTCGTCCATTGCAGTGGCGCTGCTGTTGATCGCAAGCGCCACCTAATGTCAGTCGTCGGCCGGCCGTGTGAGCCCGGCTTCGCGCTCAGGGCGTCGTCTATGCGTTATCTGGTCCGGGGTGGATAGACAGCCCGGAAACGCGCAGGCGGTCGGCAATGGCGTATGCGAAACGATTCCCGACTATGGCGACAAAGCGCGGCGTGGCGATCAGAGCATCTACGGCGTCAGAAGATGCAGTTCGGCTCCAACGCCACCGTCGAGATGGGCGACCTGAAGGACCACGGGGTAATCACGGGTTACTTCGCGACCGAACCGAGTTGCCGGGGTACCAACAGTATTGGTGCCCTTAGCGGCGGGGGATTGAGCCAGCCCCGCCCTTTTTTCTTCTGTAAGGGGCCGCGAACTGTGGCGTCCGTTTTTTGGTATGGCGATTATGATTACTATGAATGCCAAAAATGTGGCACCGCCAGATGAACGCCTTCACGACGAATTTGGCGAGCTTGTTTATGAAGCTTGTCGTCTCTATCGGTCCAAGCTCTCGTCGGATATCAGCCCGGTATCGTTCTCTTCATCCGCTGCTTGTTCTGCACTCAGCATCGCAGCCCCCGATACACCATAAGCCGGCAGCGCATCGCCATCAGGCGGACAATCATCATCGTCATTTGGCGGATCGTGGTGTCGGATCTCATCGGATGCTTTACCTTAAGGTCAGCCGGTTTCTTACGGCATGATGTTTTACAAATGAGGTAAAATCGGCTGGCAGGGGCATCCATCTGCAGCTGACAGCGGACGAGAGAGGGCGGGGCCAACGGGCCTGCCCACCATAAAGAAACAGCCCAGCGTGGGGGCTGGGGCTGCAAGGCTGGGGTAGTTGCGTCGCGCCTATGAGGCGCAACGATCAGCAACATCCGAGACGACCGGGTTGTTCCTGACGCAATCCATCCAGACACGTTGCCGCTTCCCAGCCGCTTACCAACGGTAGAAACTGGGAAGCAGACCCTGCATAAATCATTGATTTCTTTGTTGTTCAATCCTGGCGCAGTGCCCGGTGTTGTCCCGGCACGGAGTCTTCACGCCTATCTTCCGGACCGCGCTTCGACGGCTCGGGTGTGAGGGGCCTGGTGGCTGGCGCTTGAAGAGATGATCGCGCGCGAAACCGCATCAGCCTGGTGATCGACCGCAAGGAGCGGCATTTCACCACCCGGAGCACGCCGGAGAAATATCAGGCTTACGAATTTCTCGCGAGCTGGATGCGCACGCTGCGCGCCGCCGGATCTCTCATTCGCCATCAACGATCTCTGCAAGCGCTATTCGGTCGACCTCGCCGGCCTGTCGCGCAGCGTAGTCGATGGACTGGGACGATCTGACCAAAGCTCGCCGCCGATCCGAATGTGACGATCGGCAGCGCGCACGGTGAACTATCCGGTGCTGTCGAACCTGAAAGACGCCGACGCGCAGCGCGAGATGACGATGGGCAAGGCGGTGGCGGAAGCCGCCTTTCACCGCGACGTCAGGCATTTCGCCTATCCGTTCGGCGATCGCGATGCCTGGCGCCGCGCAGCATGTGGCGATGGCGCAGGAGATCGGCTTCGCCAGCGCGGCATCGGCGATGCCTGGCGTCGTCGAGGCGCAGGGCTATACCAATCTGCACGCGCTGCCGCGCGTCGCCTGGGACGGACGGCAGCGTTCGCTGCGCATGATGCGCGTGATGCTGTCCGGGCATGACGTTTCGCGCCGGGTGCGGCCGACAGCGGACAACTGGACTTGAGTACCGAGCGTCCGGCCGCGACATCCAGCTGATGATCGGCATCGCCGGCAGCACCCATCCGAGGCCCGCCACGACATAGAAGATCGCCTGCAGCAGCCCCGAATTGGCCAGCCACGGCGTCTGCGCGATCGTCATGCCCATCAGCGACCACACCACGACCAGCACCAGCAGAGCGATGGTTCCGAAGAATTTGCGGGTGCGTATGGTCATGGCGGATATGTGCAAGCTTCGTGGCGCGGTTGCGCGCGGGAAGGGGCGGACTATAAGGGGCGCGCCAATTCAATCAAGGCCTTCAGCGGCTTCAAGACGGGTTCAATGACCGGTATTTCCGCACAACAGGCACCGCCAAACCGCGCCGTCAGATGGTGGCTGCTTGTCGGTCGCCGCGCTGATCGCGATCATGGTGCTGGTCGGCGGCGCCACGCGGCTCACGGAATCCGGATTGTCGATCGTGGAGTGGAAACCGGTCACCGGCACGCTGCCGCCGCTCAACGAGGCGCAATGGACGCAGGCCTTCGAGGGCTACAAGGCCATCCCGCAATATCGCGAACTCAACGCCGGCATGAGCCTGGCCGAGTTCAAGACCATCTTCTGGTGGGAATGGAGCCACCGGCTGCTCGGGCGCGTGATCGGCGCGGTCTATCTGCTGCCGTTCCTGTTCTTCCTGTGGCGCGGCGTGCTTGAGCGCGGAGCTGAAGCGGCGGCTGTGGCTGATCTTCGGCCTCGGCGCGCTGCAGGGCGCGGTCGGCTGGTGGATGGTGGCCTCCGGGCTCATCGCAGCGGGTCGAGGTCTCGCAATATCGGCTGGCGACGCATCTGGTGCTGGCGCTGCTGATCTTCGCGGCGATCGTCTGGACGCTGCGGCGGCTGACGCGACCGGCCGCAGCCGTGGCGTCCGCGCGGCTGAAGATCACCGGCGTGGCGCTGCTGGCGCTGACCTTCGTGCAGCTCTATTTCGGCGCGCTGGTCGCGGGCCTGCGCGCGGGCAGGGTCTACAACACCTGGCCCGATATCGACGGCGCCTTCATTCCATCCGCGGCGCGGCTGTTCTTCGAGGAGCCGTGGTGGCGCAATCTGTTCGACAACACGCTGACCGTGCAGTTCGAGCATCGCATGACCGCCTATGCGCTGCTGGCGCTGGCGGTGCTGCATGCGATCGACGCCGTGCGCTCGCGGGCCGGGAGCGCCGTGATCAGCGGCGCCTGGTGGCTGGTGGCCGCGATCATCGCTGCAGGCGACGCTCGGCATCCTCACGCTGCTGCATCAGGTGCCGATCGATCTCGCGCTGGCGCATCAGGCCGTCGCGATCGTGGTGCTGACGCTGGCGATCTTTCAGACCGAACGGCTGGTCGCGCGCCGCGTCGGCGCAGGACGCAGCGAGAAGCTGGTTCTGCCGGTCGGGCAGCCCGGCTGAAATTGAACGATTCTAATCTGTCGTGATTGCAGGAAGTGCCCGATTTGCAGGGCTTTTGTTGCACGCGACGTCCATTGACGCGTTTGTGTGGAGCGGGACCGCTTTACTTGAATCGTTCGGGCGATAAAACGAACCGCAAACACAGGGTTCGTTCATGTCCTCCGCATTCATCCAGGCCGCCGTCATCCTGCTCCGCGAGGGGCTTGAAGCCATGCTGGTGATCGCAGCGCTCGCGGGCTATCTGACCAAGGCCGGCGCCGGTCATCGCATCCAGGCGCTGTATGGCGGCGCGCTCGCCGCCGTCGGCGCCAGCATCATCGCCGCCTGGCTGTTTGCGGTGCTCAATTCCGGCGAGCACAGCGACATCCTCGAAGGCATCATCATCCTCGTCGCCGCCGGCCTGATGCTCTATGTCAGCGGCTGGCTGATGGTGAAGCAGGATCCGCGCGGCTGGCAGGATTATCTCGCGCACAAGGCCGACAGCGCGCTGGCGCAGGACACGGTGTGGGCGGTCGGCGCGCTCGCCTTCCTCGCGGTGTTCCGCGAGGGCGCCGAGACCGTGCTGTTCATCAACGCGCTGGCGACGACCGAAGGCGGCTGGAGCGCCGGCCTGTTCGCGGGGCTGGGCGCCGCGACGCTCGGGCTCGTCGTGCTGTTCTATTTCATCAACCTGATCGCGCGGAAGATTCCGCTGCGGCCGCTGTTCATCATCACCTCCGCCTTCCTGTTCGCGATGGCGATCAAGTTCATCGGCGAAGCCGTGCAGGAATTCCAGGAGCAGGCGATCACTGCCGGTCACCGAGGTGAAGGGCGTCGGCGTTGCTCAGCGCGATCGGACTGAACCCGACGCTCGAGGCGCTGTCGATCCAGCTGCTGGTGATCCTGTTTGCGCTGGCGACCTATTCGGTGGTCCAGCGCAACAACCGCCTGACGCGCGAGGACAGGGCCGCGGTTCGCACTACGCGGCCTGCCGCTTGAGTCTCCAGGTAATCCAGCCCGATATCGAGCGCGGCGGAGCTGTGCGTGAGCCAGCCCGACCGAGATCAGATCGACGCCGGTTGCGCGCGATCGCCTGCGCGGTCGCGGCCGTGATGCGGCCGGAGGCTTCCGTGATCGCGCGGCCGCCGGTCATCGCCACCGCCTGCCGCAGGTCGTCGACCGTCATGTTGTCGAGCAGGACCGCATCGACGCCAAGCGCAAGCACCTGCTCGAGCTGAGCCAGCGTGTCGACCTCGACCTCGATCTTGACGAGGTGGCCGGCATGCGCTTTCGCGCGCTCGATCGCGGTGCGGATGTCGCCGGCAAGCGCGATGTGGTTGTCCTTGATCAGAACCGCATCGTCGAGGCCGAAGCGGTGATTGCTGCCGCCGCCGGCGCGGACCGCGTATTTTTCCAGCGCGCGAAGTCCGGCGTCGTCTTGCGGGTGCAGACGATCTGCGCCTTCGTTCCTTGCGCAGCGGCCGATACCAGCGAGGCCGTCGCGGTCGCGACGCCGCTCGAGATGGCAGAGGAAGTTCAGGGCCGTCCGCTCGCCGGTCAACAGGCCGCGCGCCGGGCCCTCGATGGTCGCGATGATCTCTCCCGGCGCGACCGATGCTGCCGTCAGGCCGCTCCGCGCTGAGTCGCGATGGCGGGCTTGACGAGCTGAAACGCACAGCGCGCGATGTCGAGCCCGGCGACGACGCCAGGCTGGCGCGCGCGCAAGACCAGCGATGACTGCTGGTCGGCGGGAACGATCGCATCCGCCGTGATGTCGCCGGCGCGCCCGAGGTCTTCGAGCAGGGCGGTGCGAACCAGCGGCTCGATACATGATCGGAGCAGAAGCGGTGTCAGTGTCACGCATCGGGCGCTCCCGAACGGACAGGGTTTCGGTTTCAACGATCTCGCGCGCGGCGTCGAGCGCATCCGACAAGGCGAGATGGACGACGGCACGGCCGAGGGCAGGCGTGTCGGGGAAATCGCTCCGGTAGTGCCCGCCGCGGCTTTCCTCGCGCCGGTAGGCCGCAACGGCGATCATCAATCCCACCAGCGCGGGATCGGATGCCGCGCCGCGGCCGCATCGCGATCGGATAGAGGCTGCGAACCGGCGCGCCGATCGCGTCCTGGTCGCGGAGCACGCCGAGGCCTTGCGACAGCATCGGCCGCACGATCGGAACGGGTCGGATGCGGGCGGCGGCGCATAGGTCCGCGCGCGTCTTCAGCGGACGGCGGCTCGCGCCCTGACGCTCTCCGCGACCCATCGCGCACAGACGATGGCTTCCATCAGCGAATTGCTGGCGAGCCGGTTGGCGCCGTGCAGTCCGGTGCGGCTCGACTTCACCGCAGGCCCAGAGGCCGTTCACCGGTGCTGCGGCCTTCGATGTCCACGGCTATGCCGCCCATGTGGTAGTGCACCGCGGGCCGGACCGGAATCGGATCGGTCGCGGGATCGATCCCGGCCATTCTGCAGAACGCCGAGATGACGGGATAGCGCTTGCGCAAAATCCTGTCCCGGATGTTTTCGCGCATCGAGGAACACGCGATGTCCCTCGCGCGCGACGGCGCCAGACCGCGCGCGCCACGATGTCGCGCGGCGCAAGCTCGGCGCCGGGCTGGTCTGCCATGAAGCGCTGCCCGGTGTCGTCGATCAGGATGGCGCCGTCGCCGCGAACGGCCTCGGTGACCAGCGGCATCGGGCGCGACGGCCCGTCGAAGGCGGTCGGATGAAACTGGATGAATTCGAGATCGGACAGCTGCGCGCCGGCGCGCGCCGCCAGCGCCAGGCCCTGGCCGAAGCAGCCGGCCGGATTGGTGCTGTCGAGAAACAATCCGCCGATGCCGCCGGTCGCGATCACGACGCGACCGGTATCGATCACCAGCGGGCCGCGCTCGTTCACGGCGAGCACGCCCGTTGACGGCATTGTCCTCGACGATCAGCCTGCGCGCCTCGACGACCTTCGAGCAGCGTGATCGACGGACAGCGGCGTACCGCCGCGATCAGCGCGCGCATGATCTCGCGGCCGGTGCCGTCGCCGGTCGCATGCACGATCCGGTTGCGGCTGTGCGCGGCTTCAAGGCCGAGCCGCCAGCCGCCATCCGGCCGCCGGTCGAAGGCGACGCCAAGCCGGGCGAGATGTTCGACCGCCGCAGGGGCCGCGTGGACGATCCGGCTCGCGACGGCTTCATCGCAGAGGCCTGCGCCGGCGGCGAGCGTGTCGGCCAGATGCAGGGCAGGGTCGTCGTCCTCGCCCATCGCCGCCGCCAAGTCCGCCCTGCGCCCACAGGCTGGAGGCTTCCGCACCGAGCGGCGCTTTCGACAACAGCAACGACCGGTTCCGGCGCCAGCTGCAGCGCCGTCATCAACCCGGCGGCGCCGCCGCCAATGATGACCGGCCGGCTGGCCAGCGCTGAAATATCCGTGCTCATAGCGCCAGCATCCTTTCGACGGCAGCGCCGCGCCGGCGCCGCGATCGCCGGATCGATCGTGACCTCGGTGCTGATCGGTTTCCAGCGCGTGGCGGATGTTCTTCAGCGTGATCCGCTTCATGTGCGGGCACAGATTGCAGGGCCGGATGAACTCGACATCGGGGTGCAGCACCGCGACGTTGTCGCTCATCGAGCACTCCGTCAGCAGCACGACCCGGGGCGGGCGCTGCTTGCCGACGAAGCCCGACATCGCCGCGGTCGAGCCGGAGAAATCGGCTTCCGCCACCACCTCGGGCGGGCATTCCGGATGCGCCAGAACCGTGACGCCCGGGTGATTCTCGCGCAGTCTGCCGGACATCGTCGACGCCGTGAAGAGCTCATGCACCTCGCAATGGCCCTTCCACGCGATGATCTTCACGTCGGTCTGGGCGGCGATGTTCTGCGCCAGATATTCGTCCGGCAGCATGATGACGCGCTCGGCGCCGAGCGACTCCACGACCTTGAGCGCATTGCCCGAGGTGCAGCAGATGTCGGATTCTGCCTTCACCGCGGCCGATGTGTTGACGTAGGCGACGACTGGCGCGCCGGGATAGCGCTGGCGCATCAGCCGCACGTCCTGCTGCGGTGATCGGATCCGCGAGCGAACAGCCGGCCGCGAGGTCGGGATCAGCACGGTCTTCTCCGGATTCAGCAGCTTGGCCGTCTCGGCCATGAAGTGGACGCCGGCCAGCACGATGATGTCGGCGTCGACCTTGGTGGCTTCGCGCGCCAGCAGCGAGGCTGTCGCCGACGATGTCGGCGACGCCGTGGAAGATCTCCGGCGTCTGATAGTTGTGCGCCAGGATGACGGCGTTGCGCCTTCGCTTGAGTTCGAGGATGGCGTCGACGTCCTCGGCGAAGGTGGCCCATTCGGGCGGCGGGATGACCCGCTTGACCCGGTCATAGAGCAGCGAGGTGCGGGCGAGCGCATTGCGAAGTGAGATTGGCCATTTATACTCTCCATGAGCATATTATGGCTTATACTTATCCTGAGCATAATCGAAGTCAAGTGCGCGAAAGCGGAAGCTTGGTTCCGGCGACCGCCCGTTCGGCCAGAACGGCGTGGCGGAACCGGAACAGCTTGGCGGGCCGCCCGACCGTATCGGAGGCGATTGCGCCAGTTTCCTCAACGAGTTGCTGCTGCTCCATGAGGCGGCGGAAGTTCTGCTTGTGGACCAGCCGGCCTGCAAGCGCCTCAACACTGCGTTGCAATTGCAGCAGGGTGAATTCCGCCGGCATCAGTTCGAACACCACCGGGCGGTATTTGATCTTGGCGCGCAGCCTGGCGATTCCGGTCGCGAGAATGCGGCGATGATCGGCGGTCATCAGCCGGCCGGGAACGACGGTTGACCGCGCTACCGCTGTCACGCACGGCTTCCGGGATCAAGCGCGGCCTCGTAGAGCAGCTCATAGCGCTGCAGCACCAGTTCCTCGTTCCATTCGCGGTCGTCAAAACCAAACGTGATGGCGGCGCGCTGCCAGCGTTCGCGCTGCAGACGGCGGTGGGATGCGGATTTCGCCCATGCGCGCAGCCGCGGCGTCAGCAGTCTTCGCGAGCACGGCGGGCGGACCGCGCCGGTGATCCTCCACGGGAAATAATCGTACCAGCCGGACCAATGGGCCTCGAAGCCCTGACCGACCTGATCCTCGCGCGGCGAGGCCGAGATAGCTGATCGAGATACGTGTGCGGCGACTGGGCGTCGCCGGTCCGTCCGCGATCGGCAAAGGTGTAGAGCTGCTCGACATAGCCGAGCGGATGGCCGGTCTGCGCTTCGACCCACGCCCGCAGACCCGTTTGCAGCGAGCGGTGCGCAACTCGAACGGACCGCTCGGCAGCGCGCCTGCATTGGCGATGGTCATGATCTTGGGCTCGCCGTCGGTCACGGCGACGAGCACGGCGACGAGATCGGCGGTGATCGCGTCGGGCGGAGTCTGTCGCCTGGTTCTTCGCGGTGCCCCTGCCACGTCGATGAGTCCGTTTCGTTATTGGCAATCGCCGCTAGCAATATCCGTAGACGCCGCAGGCGTAGGGCAGGCGGTCCCAGTAGCGGCGTATAGGGGCCGCCGTAATACGGGCCGTCATAGCTGTAGGAATGGCTCGTGCCGTAATAGCCGGGCAGCGTCGAGGAGCCCGGCAGCAGCAGGTGTGCCGTAGACGCGCGGGGCGTAGGGAACCACGCTCGACCGGCGTGAACAGCACGTCGGGATCCTCTTCGACCACGACCAACTGCCGGCCGCGCCGCACGTAGAGGGTGCCGCGGCGGGTGCCACCGTGGTCCGGTAATTGTAGTGGGCGCGGGGCAGGCCCGGCGGCAACTGGCTGGCGGCACGCGACCGTGGCGCGCCTGGGTGTGGCGGGGTTACCGGCACGCTTCGCGGCGGCGGGCCGTTCGCGGGCTTGACGGTGGCCGAGCTGTCGGCAGGCTTGGCGGTTGCCGGGCTATCCGTTGGCTGGGCGCGGCTGGGCTGTCGGCCGGCTTGGCCGCTGCGGGTCGTCAGCGGTCTTGGCGGCGCCGGGGCTCTGGCGGCAGCGGTTCCGATCGCGAAAATCGCGACCAGACATGGCAGTCATCCAGCGCAGCATTGTTTGCTCAGATCATCGAGGGGCTGACCAATGCCACTTTATGCCGGAATGACCGTTAACGAGAGGCTTGTGATTTCAGGCCAATTGGCCGCCTGGGCAGGCGGTCGCGATGCGCACCGGTCATGATCGAGATCCTGATGGCGACCAGCTGATCGCGACCGCGCGGCGTTTACGAAGATGCGATGCTGGCCAACCCAGAGCATCATGACGTCGTCTGGTTGGCTTGATGCTGGCATGACGACTGCCGGAACCTAGCTCCGTCACGCCGTCAGCGCCTGCTCCAGATCCGCGATCAGATCTTCCTTGTCCTCGATGCCGATCGACAGCCGCACCACGTCGGGCGCGGCGCCCGACTTGACCTTGGCGGCGTCGTCGAGCTGGCTGTGGGTGGTCGAGGCCGGGTGGATCACCAGCGAGCGGGTGTCGCCGACATTGGCGAGATGCGAGAACAGTTTCAGGTTCGACACCAGGCTGACGCCGGCGTCGTAGCCGCCCTTGAGGCTGAAGGTGAACACCGCGCCGGCGCCCTTCGGCGCGTATTTGCGCGCGAGGTTGTTGTACTTGTCGCTGGCGAGGCCGGCGTAGTTCACCGCCGCCACCGCCGGATGGCCGGACAGAAATTCCGCGACCGCCTTGGCATTCTCGCAATGCTTCTGCATGCGCAGCGGCAGCGTCTCGATGCCGGTCAGGATCATGAAGGCGTTGAACGGCGACAGCGCCGGGCCGAGATCGCGCAGGCCGAGCACGCGGCAGGCGATCGCGAAGGCGAAATTGCCGAAGGTCTCCTGGATCTTGATGCCGTGATATTCGGGGCGCGGCTCGCTCAGCATCGGATATTTGTTGTCCTTCGACCAGTCGAAGGTGCCGGCATCGACGATGATGCCGCCGAGCGAGTTGCCGTGGCCGCCCAAGAATTTCGTCAGCGAATGCACGACGATGTCGGCGCCGTGGTCGATCGGGCGGATCAGATAGGGCGTCGCCAGCGTGTTGTCGACGATCAGCGGCACGCCGGCCTTGCGGGCGACTGCCGCGATCGCCTCGATATCGGTGATGCTGCCGGAGGGATTGGCGATCGACTCGATGAAGATCGCCTTGGTGTGCGGCGTGACCGCGCGCTCGAAGCTCGCCGATATCATCGGGATCGGCCCATGCCACGTTCCAGCCGAAGCTCTTGAACGCGTGGGTGAACTGGTTGATCGATCCGCCATAAAGTTTGCGCGCCGCGATGATTTCGTCGCCGGGCATCAATAATTGCTGAAGCACGACGACCTGCGCGGCGTGTCCGGACGCCACCGCCAGCGCGGCGGTGCCGCCTTCGAGCGCTGCGACGCGCTCTTCCAGCACCGCGTTGGTCGGATTTCCGATGCGGGTATAGATGTTGCCGAACGCCTGCAGGCCGAACAGCGACGCGGCGTGATCGGCGTCGTTGAACACGAACGACGTGGTTTGATAGATCGGCGTCGCCCGCGCGCCGGTGGTCGGATCAGGCTGCGCGCCGGCATGCACGGCGAGGGTCGAAAATCCCGGGAGACGGTCGGTCATTCTATGCGTCCTGTTCTTTGGCTTGTTTGAAAATGCGCGGTCATGCTGATGGCAGCCGCGTCCGCCGTCAAGTCGGGTGGATCACAAATTGGATTAGAAACGGACGTGCTTCGTCACGCCGCCTTGTCGAAACAATTGTTTTGCATTCAGCGTCACGTCAATTCGTTCTTGTTCTTCGCGGCGCGGTCGGATGCCGCCAGTCTCGCCGCCGCCGACGCTCGTCCGGTTCAGCGACAGCCGCATGCCCTGGGTCGGCATCGGCGCGCGCTTCGAACTCAGCGTTCGCGAATTGACGCCCATCCACGAAATCTCCGACGACAGCCGTCCATATTCGATCTTCGGGCAGCGGTTCATCACCACCTTGAGGCCGGCGGCTTCGGCTTTCTCGGCCGCCGCGTCGTCGCGCGCGCCGAGCTGCATCCAGATCACCTTCGGCGGCGGCGACAGCTTCAGCGCTTCTTCGACCACCGGCATGATGTGGCTGGAATTGCGGAAGATGTCGATCATGTCGACGGGACGGCCGATATCGCGACAGCGAGGCGACGAAGGGTTTGCCGAGCAGGCTCTTTGCCGACGTGGCCGGGATTGACCGGGATCATGTCGTAGCCGCGCTGCGCCAGATATTTGAAGGCGAAATAGCTCGGCCGCACGTTGACCGGCGACGCGCCGACCATCGCGATCGACTTCACGCCGTTGAGGATGCCGCGCGGATGTAATTGTCGTCGTAGGTGTCGTGGTTCATTTGTGCGACCATCCTGATGCGTCATTGCGAGGCGCGAAGCGACGAAGCGAATCCGGATATCCTCGGATATGCGGATCGCATCGGATCTGCTTCGCTGCGCTCGCGTCGGAATGACGGGCGTTCACTTATCCTGCCATTTCGGCTCGCGCTTCTCGATGAAGGCGCCGATGCCTTCCTCGGCGTCGCGCGCCATCATGTTCTCGGTCATCACCTCGGCCGCATAGCGATAGGCGTCGGCAAGGCTCATTTCGGCCTGGCGGTAGAACGCTTCCTTGCCGAGCTTGACGGTGTAGGCGGATTTGAGCGCGACCTTCTGCGCCAGCGCGATCGCCGCGTCGCGTTCGGTGCCGGCGGCAACCACGCTGGTTGACGAGGCCGATCGCTCTGCGCCGTCTGCCGCTGAAATCGGCTCGCCGGTGAGCAGCATTTCCATCGCCTGCTTGCGCGGCACGTTGCGCGACAGCGCCACCATCGGCGTCGAGCAGAACAGGCCGATATCGACGCCGGGCGTGGCGAAGCCCGCGGCTTCCGACGCGACTGCGAGATCGCAGCTTGCCACCAGCTGGCAACCGGCGGCGGTGGCGATGCCCTGCACGGCCGCGACCACGGGCTTCGGCAGATGCACGATCGCCTGCATCATCGCGCTGCAGGCGTTCATGATCTGCGCGAAATAGGCGCGGCCGCGATCGGCATCGGTGCGGCGCGCGGTCAGTTCCTTCATGTCATGGCCGGCGGAGAAGGCCGGGCCGTTGGCCGCGATCACGACCGCGCGCACGCTCTTGTCGTCGTGGATTTCCTTCAGCGCCGCGTGCAGTTCGGCGATCAGGCCTTCCGACAGGCTGTTGCGCGCCGTCGGGCCGGTTCGAGCGTGAGCACGGCGATGCTGCCCACGTGTCTCGCGCAGCAGGATCGGCGGTTGCGGCGCTGGCGGCGCGGGCGGGCCTGGCTTGTCATCGAGATATCCAATTCTCTGGCAAGCATGCCGTCGTATCGCACATTGATCAGGCCGATCAGCTGATGGATGCAGTTCTGCCAGCATGGTTGGGCGCGGATCTGTGAGCCCAGGGCTTCATCACTCCTGCTGGCTTCTCGGTCAGCGCCAAGATTGCGCCCTCGACAAAGCGTTCCATGAGGTGAGGCGCCGAAGCCCCGAACATGCGGATGCGGCCGGTGTGGGCCAGCAGCAGCAGCCCTGCCGCGTGAGCGAAAATATCCGCCATCAACGATCTGCGCTTCCTCGCGGCGGGCGCCGAGCGCCTTGCGCGGCCTCGGCGATCGGCTGCAGCGCCGATTCCAGCGCGGCATTGAGCACGTCATCGCGCTCCTTGCCGAGGCCGTGTGGCTTCATGCCGCCGCGAAACAGGTAGAAACCGAGATCAAGGTCTCTCGGGTTGTCGGCGTAATAGCGAAAGAATGCCATCGCGGCAGCGCCGAAGCTGATCGGCCGGAGTCTTGGCGCGCGCGACCGCGCGGCTTGACGGCCTGTCCCAGAGATCGGTCAAGCGAGCTTCTCGAGAACCTCCGCGTAGATCGCTTCCTTGGATCTCGAAATGAAAATAGAGCGCGGCCGGGCGTGTAGCCGGCCGCCGGCGGCGATCGCCCGCAGCGACGCCCCGTCCAGCCCGTCGGCTTCGAATACCTTGCGCGCGGCGTCCAGGATCAACTCGCGCTTGAGGTCGCTCACGGCCTTCTGCCGGCCGATCTTCCGTTCTTTCGCCATCGCGGTTTCAGATAGCACACTTGACCGGTTTATTTAACAGTGTTAGAATTTCTAACACCGTTAAAAATTAACGATCGCCATACGAGGAGGCTGCAATGACGGTCAGAATCGAGAAGGACGGGCCGGTATGGACAATCATTCACGACCGGCCCGAAGCCCGCAACGCCATGGACCCCGAGAGCGCGGATGCGCTGACCGCCGCCTTTCTTGAATTCGATGCCGACAAGGATGCCGCCGTTGCGGTGTTCTATGGCGCGGGCGGCGCGTTCTGCGCGGGTTGGGATCTCAAATATGTCAGCACGCTCAACGCCGAGTATCCGCTCGGCGAGCTCGATATCCCGACGGCACGGCCGCGCGGCAACGGCGGCGAAATTCCGCGCGGACCGCTGGGGCCCTCTCGGCTCGAATTGGACAAGCCGGTCATTGCGGCAATCGAGGGCCCTGCCGTCGCCGGCGGCATGGAACTGGGACTGTGGTGCGATTTCCGCGTGATGGCCGAAGGATCCTATTTCGGCGTCTATTGCCGCCGCTGGGGCGTGCCGCTGATCGACGGAGGAACCGTGCGGCTGCCGCGCATCGTTGGCCAGGGCCGCGCGCTGGAGATCATTCTCACGGGGCGAAAAGTGCCGGCGGAGGAGTGCCTGAACATCGGCTTGTGCGAATACGTCACCCCGAAGGGGGCGCGCGCGCGAAGGCGGAGGAACTGGCGCAGGAGATCGCGCGCTTTCCGCAGGTATGCGTGCGCGCCGACCGACGCTCCGCCATCAAGAGCCACGGGCTTAGCGTGCGCGAGGCGCTGATTCAGGAATGGTACAACGGGCGCGAGGCGCTGATCGAAGACGGCGTGGCGGGCGCGAGCCCGCTTCAGCGACGGGCTCGGTCGGCACGGCGATTTCGCGAAGAATTCGATAGCAGTCCGCCTTGCCAGGTCCCTGAACCGCGATGAATGACAGCAGCGCGAATGACTGCGGCTGAACTCGATGCTTTCCTGCGCACCGAGCTTCCGCAAATGTTTGATTATGACGATCTCACGATCGAGCATGCCGACGGTCGGACCTGTCGGATAAGGCAACGCTTTCGTGAGAGTATGCTTGCGCCCCGGCGGAACTGTCTCCGGGACCGACGCTGATGGCGCTGGCCGATTTCGCGATGTATGTGGTGCTGCTGTCGGCGATCGGCCCGGTTGGGCCTCGCGGTGACGACCAATCTCAACATCAATTTCCTGCGCAAGGGCCAGCCCGGCCAGGACGTGCTGGCGGCAGCGAAGCTGTTGAAGCTCGGCAAGCGGCTTGCGGTCGGCGAGGTCAACTCTGCTGTCGGGGTCGTCGCCCGATCCGATCGCCCATGTGACGGCGACCTATTCCATTCCAAATACATGAGGCTTTTGCACGGTAATATTGCACCATATTTGTAAGCTATTGTTTTTACTGCGTATAATTATTGTCAGCATTGGCATTGACGCGCGACGCGCCGCTTCTCTAGAAACCGCGCAGTTCGGCGCAGTCTGGCGCCGATTTCCACTTTCACGGATTTCCTCACATGAAAACGTTTTCGGCAAAGCCCGCCGAGGTGACGAAGAAGTGGGTGCTGATCGACGCCAAGGGTCTGGTGGTCGGCCGGCTCGCCACTCTGGTCGCCGATGCGCCTGCGCGGCAAACACCTCCCGACCTACACGCCCCATGTCGATTGCGGCGACCACGTCGTCATCATCAACGCCGCGCACGTCGTGCTCACCGGTCGCAAGCGCGACAACAAGGTCTATTACAAGCACACCGGCTTCATCGGCGGCATCAAGGAACGCACCGCGAAGTCGATCCTCGAGGGCCGCTTCCCCGAGCGCGTGGTCGAGAAGGCCATCGAGCGCATGATCCCGCGCGGTCCGCTCGGCCGCGTGCAGATCGGCAATCTGCGCGTTTATCCCGGCGCCGAACATCCGCATGAAGCCCAGCAGCCCGAGAAGGTCGATATCGCTTCGATGAACCGCAAGAACATGAGGGCCGCATAAGATGTCCGATACCATGCAGTCTCTCGATCAGCTGTCGCATCGCTGAAGCCGGCCGCGCCGGAAGCGCCGAAATACGTCAAGAAGGTCGACAAGCACGGCCGCGCCTACGCCACCGGCAAGCGCAAGGACGCGGTCGCCCGCGTCTGGATCAAGCCGGGCGCCGGCAAGATCGTGGTCAACACCCGCGAAGTCGAAGTCTATTTCGCCCGTCCGGTGCTGCGGATGCTGATCCAGCAGCCGCTGGTCGCAGCCGCCCGCGCCGGCCAGTACGACGTGATCTGCACGGTCGCCGGCGGCGGTCTGTCGGGCCAGGCGGGTGCCGTGCGTCACGGCATCTCAAGGCGCTGACCTACTTCGAGCCGGATCTGCGCGGCGTGCTGAAGAAGGGCGGCTTCCTGACCCGCGACTCCGCGCGGTCGAGCGCAAGAAGTACGGCCGCGCCAAGGCGCGCAAGTCGTTCCAGTTCTCGAAGCGCTAATTGCTTCGCTAAAATTTGCAGCGATTGCTGCATTCGCAAGACGACGAAAAGGGCGCCTGTCGAGCGCCCTTTTTGCTTATCATTTAGCCGATGAGTTGACGCAGTTTTTCGCTGAAAACTTGCGTGCGCGCGCAAACGGATTTCCAACACGGCGCTCTAGCGTGCGCGATGCGATGGCGCGGCATTTCATTTTCGATGCGCGCCGAGCACGCTGCATCACACGCGTTCGGGTGAGCTCCATGTCGTTCGATACCTCCACGCTTTATCTCGTTCGCCACCATGGTCGCGGGCATGCTCGGGGCCATGCTGCTGTTCTTCGGCAGGCAGGAGAATATCCCGGCGCTGAAATGGTGGGGCACGGCCTATCTGCTCGGCGCGGCCTCGGTCGCGATCTGGACCATCGGCGGCCCGACGCTCGGCGAGACGCTGTCGCTGGCGCTGAATGCGGTCGGTTTCGTGGCCTGCGGCATGGTCTGGAACGCCTCGCGCGTGTTCCACGGCCGCAAGCCCAATCTGCCGGGGCTGGTGCTCGGCGCGATCGCCTGGATCGGCGCTGCCGTGGCGCTGCCGTCGCCTGGATCCCGCGATGCGCCTGACCGATCGGCGCCGGCGATCGTCGCGGTCTATGCGGCGCTGACGGCCTCCGAATTGTGGACCGAGCGGCGGCGGGCGCATGCAGACGGCGCTGGCCGGCGATCGCGGTGCCGGTGCATGCACGGCTGCGTGCTGATGCTGCCGATCCTGCTCGGCGATCTCCTGCGCCCGCATGACGATACCTTCTCCAGCAGCATCTGGGTGACGGTGTTCTCGATCGAACTCGTGCTCTATGCGATCGGCACCGTGTTCGTCATCTTCATGCTGGTGTCGGATCGCGCGGTGACCGTGCACAAGACGGCGGCGTCGATCGATCCGCTTGACCGGCATGTTCAACCGCCGCGGCTTTGCCGAAGCACTGTCGCGGGTGATCGAGCGCGAAGCCGACGCCGGCCGGCCGGTGACGGTGATGATCTTCGACATCGACCATTTCAAGTCGATCAACGACCGTTTCGGCCATCCGGCGGGCGACGAGATCCTCAAACTGTTCTCGACCGTCGTGATCAACAACCTGCGCATCAGCGATCTGTCGGGACGGATCGGCGGCGAGGAGTTCGCGGCGCTGCTGCCGTGCTCGCTGGAAGAGGGCGTGCTCGTGGCCGAACGCGTGCGCGAGGCGTTCGAGGCATTCGGGCATCGTGTGCGAGGACGGGCCGGTCGATACCACCGTCAGCATCGGCGTGGCCGGCGGACCGGCGGGCACCGAACTCGAAGTGCTGCTGGCGGCGGCCGACACCGCGCTCTATCAGGCCAAGCGCGGCGGCCGCAATCGCGTCGAGGCCGCGGAGGAACTGCCGCTGTCGCTGGAAAACTGGCGGCGCAAGACCGCAGGCACTGCGCGCTCGGCCGCTGCCGCAGCCAGGCGTCGCGCCAGTCGAGGCAAGACGCGGCGGTAACCCCGCCGTTTACCATTCCATCGATATTATCCCGGCCATGGACTCGATCCGCACGACGAAATCCCCAGGCCGCCCTGATGTCGCTCGAAGCTGCAGCCGTCTCGGCGCGCGGCGGTTTTGCCTGCATGTTCTCCACGCTCGGACGAATATCGAGACGGCGCTGATCTCGAGCGCCGCGCGCAGGGCCGCTACGGCCGGCAGCAGCAGCCGCTGGCCTGCCGATGCTGTTCGTCGGCTGCGCGCTGATGGTCGCCGGCACGGTGCTGCTGTTCAACTGAGCTTGCGCACGAGCTGGATGCCGGGGCGCCGCGAGGCGCCTTTTTCTTTGCGTGCGCGGCCTGGGCTAGAGACGTGATCGTTCCGTCAAGCAAAGGCCGCAACCCCATGATCACCGAAATCGCACAGATCGACGTCAAGCCCGGCACCGAGAAGGATTTTGAGGCCGCGGTCGCCAAGGCGCGGCCGCTGTTCCTGCGCGCCAAGGGCGGCAAGGGCTTTGAGCTGCACAAGCTCGATCGAGAAGCCGTCAGCGCTACCGGCTGATGGCGAAGTGGGAAACGCTGGAAAATCACACCGTCGATTTCCGCGGCTCGGAGGATTTCACGGCATGGCGCGGGCTGGTCGGCCAGTATTTTGCCGCGCCGCCCGAGGTCGAGCACACCGAGACGGTGCGTGACGACGCTGAAGGCTCAGCGATGCGGTCTCAGGCCGCCATCGCCGTCGGCTGCGCGTCGTCGTCGGCCTTGAAGTGGTCGATCATCGACTTTGGCGATCGCCATCAGCGGCAGCGCCAGCGCCAGGCCCCAGATGCCGAACACGACGCCGAGCAGGATCTGGAACGCAAACAGCGTGGCCGGCGGAATGTCGAGCGCCTGGCGCTGGATGATCGGCGTCAGCACGTAGCTTTCCAGCGCGTGCACGCCGAGGAACAGGATGAAGGCGCTCAGCGCCGCGACCCATCCCGAGGCGAGGCTCGCCAGCACCACGATCAGCCCGCCGAGGATGCGCGCCGACGGTCGGGATGAAGGCGAGCAGGCCGGCCTGGATGCCCAGGATGAACGAGCTCGGGATGCCGATGATCGCAAGCCCGATCCAGGTGACGAGGAACACCGCGGCCATGGTGATGATCTGCGCGATCAGCCAGCGCTCCAGCGTGTCAGCCGATGCGGTCGACGATGACGGTGGCGCGTGCGCGATGCTTTGCCGGCGCCATGAACAACAGGCCCGTTGCGGTAGACGCTCGGCTGCACGGCGAAGGCCAGGCCCAGAAACAGCACGATGAAGAAGTTGCCGACCGCGCTCACGGTGCCGAGCAGCACCTTCAAGGTCTGGCTGACGATCGCGCCGCCGCTCGAGGCGATGCGCGCCGGCGCTCGGGCAGATTGTGCGTCGGCGCCGGCGCCCGGCGTCGCCGGCGTCGACGGATCGCGATGGCGCGGCCTGAGCTGCCGAGATCGAAGAAGCTGGTATCGACGCCGTTCTCGTCGAGGAAGGCTTTGACGTTCACCAGTTGCGACTTGATCGTGTTGCTCAGCACCGTGGCCTGCTGCGCGATGGTGGTGCCGCCGAGGAAGACGACGCCGGACAGCAGCGCCGCGAGCGCCAGGCAGACGATCGTCAGCCGCAGCGAATGCGGCAGTGCTGACGACGCGGCCGAGCATGTCGGTCATGGCGTTGAGCGCGACGCCGAGCAGCATGCCGGCAAAGATCAGGAACAGGGTCGCGGCGAAATGCCAGGCGAACAGCAGCAGCGCGGCGAACAGCGACGATGCCGATGCCGCCGACCGATATCGCCCACGCCAGGTCGTTGCGGGCCTGAAGACGATCGTCAGCCGAATCTGTCACGTTGATTCCTTCTCACAGCCGGTATTCGAACGCCACTCTTTCGCCAAAACGCGGCCGGGATCAAGCGGCGAAGCCGCGCCGGTTTGACGCTGGCGTGCCCGGTGTGCCAAGCGATGAGCAGGGATCGGAGCGCGGTGACGGCGAGGGCGAGATGAATTTCAAATGGCTCGGGCCGCTGGCGCTGTTGGCGGCGCTTGTGATCGGCGATCAGATCCGGATCAACCGGCCCGGTCACAAATACCGGCTGACGGTCGAGGTCGAGACGCCCGGAGGGCGTCAAATCGGCCTCCGGCGTGATGGCGGTTCATCCCGACCGCGGTTACAGCCGCGGCGGGCAGTACCCGCACCATGGGCGATGCGTGTTCTGTCGATCTCGGCGGCGGCAAGAATCTGGTCGCGCTGCTGGCCCATGTCGACAAGACGCTCGATCTCGACGGCATGAACTATGTGGCGCTGCGCGCCTACAACGGCGGCCGGCCGGCAAGCGCGTGTCGTTCAACGAGATGAGCCGGCATGACCGGCATCGTGCCGGTGCAGGGCGCGTTGATCCCGGTGCTGGTGACCTTTGCCGATCCCGGCCAATCCCGGACCGCGCGCGCGGTGCCGCCGGATGAATGGCGGCGCGCGTTGGGCAAGGGATTTCGCCTGCGTGGCGTCACCGCCGAGGTGGTGCCGAACGGTTACTGGCCGCTCGATTTCGGCGGCGCGCTGGGCGAGCCCGTGACACGCGGGATCGCAGGCTAAATTGCCGTGGCTGAACGGCCGGATGATCCGCGGCGCTGCGACGGCGCTTCAGCGCGCGCGGGATTTGCCGAGGCGGTCGAGGCGATCGGACCCAGGACAGGCCTTCACGCGGAAATAGCAATGCAGGCCTGACGTCGCCGCGGCTGCGGGATGAGCTATTGATCCGGCGCGGGCTGGCAGGGCATGATCGGCCTCGCGATATTGTGCCCAACGAGAAGATCTTGCGCGATGACGCAGACTGATGAGGACGGCCGGTGGTCGGTGTGATCGGGAACGCCCATCGCATCGAAGATCGATTTCGCGACACAGATGGTCGGAGAGCGCAACCTTCGCGCCGTGGCCGAAGTTCGCGGCGCGCTGCCGCTGATGTTTGCCGGCATCGCCCGACATCACCGACATCGGCGCGCTGCTGGACGCGGTCGACGGCATCGTGCTGACCGGCGCCCGCGCCAATGTTCATCCGACCCGCTTCAGCACCGAGCCGCATCCGCGGCACGAACCTTACGATCATCCATCGCGACGACGATGGCGCTGGCGCTGATCGGAAGCCTGCGTCGCGCGCGGCGTGCCGCTCTTCGGCATCTGCCGCGGCTTGCAGGAGATGAACGTCGCCTTCGGCGGCTCGCTGCATCCGGAGATCCGCGAGCTGCCGGGACGCATGAACCATCGCATGCCGCGGCTGGAGAACGGCGAGATCCATCCCGATCCGCACGGTCGTCTTCGCCGACCGCCATGAGGTCCAGCTGGTGCCGCGGACGGCGCGTTCGCCAGGCTCCTCGGCTGCGAGACCATCCGCGTGAATTCGCTGCACGGCCAGGGCATCCTCGAACCGGGCAAGCGGGTCGTCGTCGAGGGCGTGGCGGAAGACGGCACCATCGAGGCGATCCGGATTGCCGATGCGCCGGGCTTTGCGCTCGGCGTGCAGTGGCATGCCGAGTACGATCCGCAGCGCAATCCGATCAACCGCGCGCTGTTTCAGGCGTTCGGCGAGGCGCTGTTGGCGCACCGCCGGGCGAATCCAGCTGGCGGGATCGAACCTCAGGGGGTACGGGCCTCGACGGCGCTCCCCGGCAAGAGAAGCGCCGCATCCATCCGAAATGGCCCAAATCCGCTCAAGCCGCCTTCATCTTCTCCACTTTCACACCGCCGCCCTCCAGCAGCATGACCCTGTTCAGCAGTTTCACGAGTGCATAGACGGCTTCGATTGCAGGTGCGGAGGTCTTCGTGAGCTTTGCCATCTCCAGAATCGAACCGATCAAAGCCTCGGTTTCAAGGGAGCGGCCGGCTTCGACATCCTGCAGCATCGACGTCTTGTGCGCGCCGACCGCTTCAGCACCGGCGATGCGCTTGTCGATGGTGACGCGGAAGGTGACGCCGAGCTTTTGCGCGATGTCTTGGGCTTCCTTCATCATGGTCGCAGCCAGTTCGCGCGTCTCCGCGAACTGGCAAATGTCCACTAGCGTAGCATGGGTCAGCGCCGAGATCGGGTTGAACGAGAGATTGCCCCACGCCTTGAGCCAGATCTCCGAACGGATATCGGGCAACACCAGTGATTTCAGTCCGGCCTTGATAAAAACGTCGTGCAATTCCTTGACGCGCTCGGTCTCTTTGCCGTCGAGTTCGCCGATCGGGAAGCGGTCGCCTTCGACGTGGTGGATGACGCCCGGCGCAGTTGCTGCCGCCGCGGGATAAACCACGCAGCCTATGATGCGGTTCGGATCGATATTCTTGGTGAGGATGCCGGAGGGATCGAGGCTCTCCAGCCGGCGATTGTCGTACTGGCCGCCGAGCCTCTGAAAGTACCACCATGGCAGGCCGTTCTGCACGGTCAGCACCACGGTGTCCGGACCCAGCAGTGAGTCGATATCCCGTACGACCTGATCGAGGAAGTGCGCCTTCACCGCCAGCACAACGATATCCTGCTTGCCGGCCTCGGCCGGCTTGTTGACGGCTTTCATTCTGGCGATGTGAACGTTGCCGTCATGCCATTCCAGTTTCAAGCCGTTCTTCTGAATCGCGGCGAGATGCGCACCTTGGTCGATCACGGTGACGTCCTCGCCTGCGAGAGCAAACCTGGCCGCCAGCAGACCACCGATGGCGCCTGCGCCAACCACGCAAATCCTCTTCTGTCTGGGCGGGGCACCCAACAGGTACGGACTTGGCAATACCTGATCAAAAACGTTGCTGAGGCTGCCAACGCCATCGATGACGATGTCGACGACGTTATGGGCATCACCCATGGTGCCGGCACCAAGCGAGGTGCCGCAGGCGATGATATCGCCGGGCATCAGCGTCACGTCCTTGGAAATCGCGGCGACAAGCTTATGGGGTGGGAAGAACATGTCGGCGACCGGGTAGTTCTGCCGTTCCTTGCCGTTCAGGATCGTTTTGACCGACAGTTTCATCGGATCGACATCGGTCGCAATCACCGGCCCGAATACGCCAAAGGTGTCAAAACTCTTCGCGCGCGCCCATTGTTCGAACGATTTATCCTTGCGCAACAGATCGACGGCGGTGACATCATTCACGCAGGTATAGCCAAAGATATAGTCGCCGGCTTCCGCTTCGCTGATGTTGAAACATTTCTTGCCGATGACGACGCCAAGCTCGCCCTCGTAGATAATCTTTCCAGCGTAGGTTGCCGGACGTTGGATTGGACGGCCCGCCGGCCGATAGGCGTTCGGAGCCTTCAGGAACCAGAGCGGCTCGTTCGGCTGCTGGAAATCGTTCTTCGCCGCGAGCTGATGGAAATTATTCCACAAGCAGATCATCTTCGAAGGCTGGCACGGCGTCGACACCCGGACATCCGATAGCTTCAGCGTCTCGCCTGTCGGCTTCGCAGCTGCGAACATGTCGCCGCTGTGCACGGCGATGGTATCGCCCTCCAGCGTGCCGAAGCCCGTCTTTCCACCCTGCTCAAAACGGATCCATTTTGCCATCTGCGGCCTCCCGGGAAGGCAGCGTCATTCGATCGCGCCGCCATTTCCTCATTGGTAGCCGTGACGTCCGATCCCGCAATCATGCACTGCATCATGGGGCGCCGCGGTAATGCATGTCATGGCGCGACTCCGCGCCGGCTCGACCGCGAAATATCGCCGATCGGGTCGCGCCATTCGGCAGGAGGCGGGCCGCGATCAGGACGCAGTCGTGAGCCCACCGATGCGTTGTCCGGACCGACGCCGTCTTCCTGCGCCGGCGATGAAAAACTGCGGCGGCGACAAAGAACCGGCCAACGCCGGTAGTCGCGATCATTCTGGCTTGCTACAAGCAAAGGGCTGCCCCGATCGGAACGCCCCTGGCACTTTCAGACCGCGATATCTGGCGGGGCGAGCCCGCCAACAAAGATCAGAGCGAATAATACATGTCGAACTCGACCGGATGCGGGGTCATCTCGAAGCGCTCGACTTCGGTCATCTTCAGCTCGATGATAGCTGTCGATGAAGTCGTCGTCGAACACGCCGCCGCTCTTGAGGAACGCGCGGTCCTTGTCGAGATTTTCCAGCGCCTCGCGGAGCGAGCCGCACACCGTCGGGATCGACTTCAGCTCTTCCTTCGGCAGATCGTAGAGGTCCTTGTCCATCGCCGGACCCGGATCGAGCTTGTTCTTGATGCCGTCGAGACCGGCCATCAGCATCGCCGCGAAGCCGAGATACGGATTGGCCATCGGATCGGGGAAACGCACCTCGACGCGCTTGGCCTTCGGATTGGTGGTGTAGGGGATGCGGCAGGAGGCCGAGCGGTTGCGCGCGGAGTAGGCGAGCAGCACCGGCGCTTCATAGCCCGGGACCAGACGCTTGTAGGAGTTGGTCGACGGGTTGGTGAAGGCGTTGATCGCCTTGGCGTGCTTGATGATGCCGGCGATGTAGTGACAGGCAGGTCTCCGAGAGGTCGGCGTATTTGTTGCCGGCGAACACCGGCTTGCCGCCCTTCCAGATCGACTGGTGGCAGTGCATGCCCGAGCCGTTGTCGCCATAGACCGGCTTCGGCATGAAGGTGGCGGTCTTGCCGTAGATATGCGCGACCTGATGGATGCAGTATTTGTAGATCTGCATCTGGTCGGCCATCAGCGTCATGCGTGTCGAACTTCATGCCGAGTTCGTGCTGGGCGGAAGCGACCTCGTGGTGATGCTTCTCGACCTTGACGCCCATCTTGGCCATCGCGCCGAGCATTTCGGAGCGCATGTCCTGCACCGAATCCTGCGGCGGAACCGGGAAGTAGCCCGCCTTGGTGCGGATGCGGTGGCCGAGATTGCCGCCCTCATATTCGGTGTCCGAATTGATCGGCAGTTCCGACGAGTCCAGCTTGAAGCCGGTGTTGTAGGGCGTGGTCTGGTAGCGGACGTCGTCGAACACGAAGAACTCCGCCTCCGGCCCGAAGAAGACGGTGTCGCCGACGCCCATCGACTTGACCATCGCCTCGGCCTTCTTGGCCATGCCGCGCGGGTCGCGGTTGTAGGGCTCGCCGGTGGTCGGCTCCAGCACGTCGCAGATGATGACCATGGTGGTTTCGGCGAAGAACGGGTCGATCGTCGCGGTGACCGGGTCGGGCATCAGGCACATGTCGGATCTCGTTGATCGCCTTCCAGCCGGCGATCGAAGAGCCGTCGAACATCAGGCCTTCGGCGAAGACGTCCTCGTCGATCATGCCGATGTCGAAGGTCACGTGCTGCCACTTGCCGCGCGGATCGGTGAAGCGCAGGTCGACGTATTTCACGTCGTTGTCCTTGATCGATTTCAGGACGTCTTTGGCGGTCTTCATGAATACCCCTTTTGGCTACGGGTCGGTTTCTGGACTCTGCGCGGACATTTCGCGACCGATCGTGGTGAGATGTCGCGAACGAAATCAGGCTGCCGAAGCAGCTCATTTATTGCTTTAGGTCGCGAATATGCGGGATAGCATCCGGCTCAGATAGCGTCCAGCCCGGATTCTCCGGTCCTGATGCGGATCGCTTCCTCGATGTTGGAGACGAAGATTTTGCCGTCGCCGATGCGCCCGGTCTGGGCCGCGCGGCGGATCGCGTCGATCGCCTTCTCGACCAGATCGTCGCCAGATCACGATCTCGATTTTGACCTTGGGTAGGAAGTCCACGATGTATTCCGCACCGCGATAGAGTTCGGCGTGACCCTTCTGCCGGCCGAAACCCTTGGCTTCGGTGACGGTGATGCCCTGCAGTCCGACTTCCTGAAGCGCCTCTTTCACCTCGTCGAGCTTGAATGGCTTGATGATGGCTTCGATTTTTTCACTGAACGCCTCCCGGGCACTTCCATATTCAGAGCTGCAGGTTCGTTTCGATGTTGCGCGATGGTCGCGCGGTCTGTTCGATCGCTTAGTCCGGCCCTCGGGGACCGTCTCACAATTGCCGGCGAACAGCCGAGTACATTCGTCGATTGCCGTGAGTCACGATCAGCCGGCTTCCTCAAAAGCAGGGTCTATGCCAAGTTGTTAAGGCGGCCTGATTTTGGAATGTTATCAGACTTTTAACAGGCAATCGGCGGAGGTTGGAGCGAACAGGTGCATGATACCGCAAGCCTATGAAATAGGCAAACAGATCAATCGGTATGCAGACCGCCAGGGCTGAGCGTTCGCGCGGCATAGGAAGTGCCTCAGGAAAAGGCGCTTGGACCGAGGATTTGGCATGGAAGTTCTCACCACAGCTGAAATGGAGCGTGCCGATCAGCTTGACCATTGCCGCCGGCACGCCCGGCTTTCGCGCTGATGCTGAGCGCAGGCCAGGCCGTTGCCGAAGCCGCGATGGATCTCGTCGAGGAGGGGCCCGATCGTGGTGGTCGCCGGGCGCGGCAACAATGGCGGCGACGGCTTTGTCGCCGCCGCCGAACTGGCCGCGCGCGGCCGCGAGGTCTCCGTCATCCTGTTGTGCGAGCGGGACAGCCTGCAGGGCGACGCGGCGCTCCGCGGCACGCGGCTGGAAATATCCGGTGCTGCCGTTCAATCCACAGGCGATCGGCAGGCCGGCGCTGATCATCGATGCGCTGTTCGGCGCCGGTCTCAACCGGCCCGTGAAGGGCGAACCGCACGAGATGATCGAGGCGATCAACGCCAACGGCGCGCCGGTTCTCAGCCGTCGACCTGCCGAGCGGCATCAACGGCGACCACCGGCGCCGTCATGGGCGTCGCGGTCCGCGCCACCGAGACCGTCACGTTCTTCCGCGCGCAAGCCGGCGCATTTGTTGCTGCCGGGGCGGATGCATTGCGGTCGCGTGCGCCTCGCCGATATCGGGATCGATGCCGCGCGTGCTCGAGGAAATCCAGCCGCGGACTTTCGAGAACGTTCCGCAGGCCTGGCACAGCTCGTTTCCGGTGCCGCGGATCGACGGCCATAAATACGCCCGCGGCCATGCCGTCGTCGTCTCCGGCGATCATCGCCGCGACCGGCGCGGCGCGGCTGGCGGCGCGCGGCGCGCTGCGGGCCGGCGCCGGACTGGTGACGCTGGCCTCGCCGCGGGATGCGCTGGCGGTCAACGCCGCGGCGCTGACCGCCGTGATGGTTCGCGCCATCGATACGCGCGATCGAGTTTGCCGAGCTGCTGGACCGACAAGCGGCTCAACGCCTGCGTGATCGGGCCGGGCGCCGGCGTCGGCGACGCGCACGCGCGATTTCGTCCGTGACCGCGCTGTCGCGCGAAGCGACACCTGGTGCTGGATGCGGACGCGCTGACGAGCTTTGCCGATGCGCCTGATCACCTGTTCGAAGCGATCAAGGCGTCTGCACGATCCGCAGGTCGTGCTTACGCCCGCATGAGGGCGAGATTTCCGCGGCTGTTCAGCGATATCAGCAACAAGCATCCGAGCCGCTCGAAACTCGGAGCGGGTGCGCGGCGCCGCCGAACGCTCCGGCGCCGTGGTCCTGCTCAAGGGGCCGGACACGGTGGTGGCATCCCCGGACGGACGCGCCACCATCGCCTCCAATGCGCCGCCCTGGCTCGCCACCGCCGGCGCCGGCGACGTGCTGGCAGGAATGATCGCGGGAATGCTGGCGCAGGGCGTGCCGGCGTTCGAGGCCGCCTGCTATCGGCGTCTGGATGCACGGCGAGGCGGCGCGCGAGGCGGGCCCCGGCCTGATCGCGGAAGATCTCGCCGGAAGTCCTGCGCCGCGGTGTTCCGGCATCTCTACGACGAGTTCGGCATCGACTATTGAGACGCCCGAAGAGCTACTCGACGATGTAACACCGCAGGAGGCGCGGCGCGGCCCCAGTCCGTCGCCATCGTTTCCATCAGCCAACGCCCGGCATATTCGGCTGACAATCGCGATGCGCTGGGTCTGCCCGGGCTCGATCGCCAGCGTATCCAGCCAGAATGGCTTCCAGCCGTCGTCGAGCCGGTCCAGCAGCCGGAAGTGATGTCCGTGGAGGTGGAAGACTGTCAGCGATGTCGGCGCGATTGGTCAGGGCCAGCACCACGGTGCGGCCGGCCTTGGCGCGGAAGGCGGGCGCGGCCGAGTTTGCGAAGCTTCGCGGGCGCCACCCATTCGGCTTGCGATCCGCCGAGCGTCAAATCAACCCGCAAGGCGTTCTTGAGATCGAGCCGGTTGGGCAGGCCATTGGATGGCAGCGGGGGGCGGCGGCAGGCAAGGCGGCGTCCCGGAGCGGCGGCTCACTGGAGGCGACCAGCCGGGCGATCGGGCGGGCTTCCTTGCCATCATGCAGCAGGATGAGCGATGACGAGCCCGGCGGCGCCGTTGCGTCGATGAACGCGTCGACCCGGGTTCCCGGCGCCAGCACGAGCGCGCCGCCGCGCGCCAGAAACGGTTCGGCCGGCTGGCCGTCCAGGGCCATGACGCCGGACATCGTGACCCTCTATTTTCAGAGCAATGACATTGCGTTGGCACCCATTGATGAAGCGAAACCTCAGGCGTTCATTGGTGCGGGCTGGGATATCCAGCGTGAGTCTGTCCATTGATGGTGTAGATGCGGCGTCGTGTCCTTTGGATCGGTGCCGGGCGCGATCGCGGTGCCGTCTGGGCGCAGCCGCCAGTCTTCGATCAGAAACACCTCGTCGCGGTCGACGGCGACGGGCTCGCTCTCCCTGACGACCAACGCCCGCGCCGGCGACGGCCGCGCCTGGCCATCGCCCAGCAGCCGAAGGTCGCACATGAAGGTGCCGGCGTGACGCAATGGAATCGCGAAGGTTTCCTTGGCCCCGGGTGAGAGGGCGCCCGCGCCGCCAGCGGTTCGGCTGCCGGGACGCCGTCGAGCCCGTGCCAGTTGAGCGACCGCGGGCACCGGCAGCTCGTTGCCGAGCGTGATTTCCAGCGTCATCGCCACGCTTGAGGCTGATATCGCGCTCTGGCGCTGGGCCGCGAGCGACCATATCGGTGTATCCGGCTGCTCCCGGGACGCAAGGCGATGACGCCGGCCTTGGCCTGCAGCATCAGCGACGGGCGCCCCTGAGCGGCAGCAATCGACGGCAGCGCCGGACTGAGCGACGGCAGCGCCCAGTCCGGCCATCAAGCTCGCGTCGGTCTAGCCGGAAAATGCGATCTGCCATGACCGATGCGGACCATTTTCCGCTGGATATGTCCAGTTGGCGTGAGCACGTCCAGGGAGGCTGAAGACGGCCATTTTTTGCTGCGGACAGGTCGGCCCATGCTATAAGCCCGCCGCAACGATCACGATGATTGTTGGACGACGCTCATCCAGGATCATTAACGTGATCGATTCCAATAACTTGGAGCATGATGGCCGCCCGAAAACCGCTTCACACTTTTCGGCATCATGCTCGCGGCATCGCGGCCGGATATGATGCTATCAGCGGGCGTGGCGGAACTGGTAGACGCGCTGGATTTAGGTTCCAGTGACGAAAGTTGTGGGGGTTCGAGTCCCTCCGCCCGCACCAAGCGCTGACAGCGTTTGCATGACGAATACTGGAGGACCTGTTTCCGACGGGTAAGTTCCCTGAGGATTCGGGTCCGCCGAACCACCGACGCAGGCCTTAGGCCGCGCGTCGACCAGATTGACAATGTCGCGGCGCTTGAGCCGTGACCAAGCGCGGAAGAAGATTGACGCCATGCAGGTCACCGAAACCCTCGCTGAGGGATTGAAGCACGAATTCCAGATCAGCGTTCCCGCATCGGATCTCGATGCCAAGGCGGACGCTCACGCTGGTCGACCTCAAGGACAAGGTACGCCTCAACGGCTTTCGTCCCGGCAAGGTGCCGGTGAGCCACCTCAAGAAGGTCTATGGCCGCTCGGTGATGGCGGAGACCATCGATCAGACCATCCGCGATACCAACACGCAGATCTTCACGGAGCGCGGCTTCCGCCTGGCGACCGAGCCCAAGATCACGATGCCGACCGAGCAAAAGGCCGTCGAGGAACATCCTCACCGGGAAGACCGATCTGACCTACACCGTTTCGATCGAGGTGGTGCCGCCGATCCAGCTCGCCGACTTCAAGAGTTTTACGGTCGAGAAGCCGGTCGTCGAGGTGACCGACGCCGACGTCGACGAGGCGATCAAGCGCATCGCCGACCAGAACCGTGCCTTTGCCGCGAAGGGCGAGGGCGCCAAGGCCGAGAACGGCGACCGGGTCACCATCACCTTCAAGGGCACCATCGACGGCACGCCGTTCGACGGCGGCACCGGCGAGAGCATCCAGGTCGTGATCGGCGCCGGCCAGTTCATTCCGGGCTTTGAAGAGCAGCTGATCGGCATCGGCGTCGGCGAGACCCGCACGCTGAAAGTTTCGTTCCCGAAGAACTACGCCAGCGAGAAGCTCGCCGGCCAGCCGGCCGAGTTCGAGACCACCGCAACCTTGATCGAAGCGCCGCGGCGACACCACGATCGACGACGAGTTCGCCAAGACGCTCGGCCTCGAATCGCTCGACAAGCTGAAGGAAGCTGCGCGCGAGCGGCTCGACGGCCGAATTCGCCGGCGCGACCCGCCAGCGGGTCAAGCGCGACGCTGCTGGACCGCCTCGACGAGAGCCATCAGCTTCGAGGCGCCGCCGTCGCTGGTCGAGGAAGAATTCAATCTGATGTGGAACTCGATCAAGGCCGAGATGGAGTCCGGCGGCAAGACCTTTGCCGACGAGGACACCACGGAAGAGGCCGCCAAGGAAGAGTACCAGCAAGATCGCCGACCGCCGGGTCCGGCTCGGCCTCGTGCTGTCGGAGATCGGCGAGAAGAACAAGATCACCGTCACCGACGACGAGGTCAGCCGCGCGGTGATCGAGCGCGCGCGCCAGATGCCGGGCCGCGAGAAGGAGGTCTGGGACTACTATCGCAACAATGCCAATGCGCTGGCCCAGCTTCGTGCGCCGATCTATGAAGACAAGGTGGTCGATTTCATCCTCGAACTCGCCAACGTGACCGAGAAGAAGGTCACGCGCGAGGATCTGCTCAAGGACGACGAAGCCGAGAAGAGCGCCGCCTGATCGGTGCTCAGCCTCGGCGTTAATGATGAACGGCGAAAGCGGCATGGCGGCGGCATCCGTCGCTATGCGACGGCCTGCGAATCAGCTTGAACTGCGCCTGACTTCAGCCCGATATTGCCCGGCCTTGTCGCCGGGAAATTGGCCCATATCTGTGAAGCCCTGTCTTTGAAGTCCTGCATCACGGGACGTTCGTCCGCGCGCCGGCAATTCTGCCAGTTCCTGCCTTGCCGATGGACGTTCGCCTCCGCCAACCCTTGGGTGACTAATGCGCGATCCCGTTGAAACCTACATGAACCTCGTGCCGATGGTGGTCGAGCAGACCAACCGCGGCGAGCGCGCCTACGACATTTTCTCGCGCCTGCTGAAGGAGCGCATCATCTTCATCACCGGCCCGGTCGAGGATGGCATGTCGACGCTGGTGGTCGCGCAGCTTCTGTTCCTCGAAGCCGAGAATCCGAAGAAGGAAATCTCGATGTACATCAACTCGCCGGGCGGCGTGGTGACGTCGGGGCTTGCGATCTACGACACCATGCAGTTCATCCGCCCGCCGGTGTCGACGCTTGTGCACCGGGCAGGCGGCCTCGATGGGCTCGCTGCTGCTGGCCGCCGGCCACAAGGACATGCGCTTCTCGCTGCCGAATTCGCGCATCATGGTGCACCAGCCCTCCGGCGGCTTCCAGGGCCAGGCCACCGACATCATGCTGCATGCCCAGGAGATCCTGAATCTCAAGAAGCGGCTCAACGAGATCTACGTGAAGCACACCGGCCAGACCTACAAGGCGATCGAGGACGCGCTGGAGCGCGACAAGTTCCTCACCGCCGACATGGCCCGGGACTTCGGCATTGTCGACAAGGTGATCGACAAGCGCTCCGGAAGATCCGGCGGTCGCTGTACGAAAGGCCGGCCACGTGAGGCCCGTAAATCTACGGGATCGCGAACCTGTGCATCGAGCGTTAACGATCGATTGACACCGGCAGATTCAGCCGGCAAGCGGTCGTCTCCATGCCCCGCATCGGGCGGAAAGTTCCGCTTTCGTGCTGGTTTGGCGGCGTGGCAATCGCGCAACGCTTGGCTGATTTCCATGAATTATCCTCGTGCGAATGCCGCAAATCACGGTATTGTCACGGGTATCGGTGCCGGCCCGATTAGCGAATTCTTGATAGTCGGGTGTCAGCATGGTTGGCTAGTGTCGGGATAGGTTATGATCGCGGAGGATTCGAGTTGAGCCGCGATTCGCGCGGCGTGTGTGAGTGTAGGGTCTTTTTGGTACGGAATTTGCTCTATCTACACTCTGAGGTCCGGTATGGTGCCGGAATGGAGTCGATCGAGCAACGGATCGAACGGCGGACGGAGACAAGAATGAGTAAGGTCGGCACGAGCGACTCCAAGAACACGCTGTATTGCTCGTTCTGCGGCAAGAGCCAGCACGAAGTCCGCAAACTGATCGCGGGTCCCACCGTATTCATCTGCGACGAATGCGTCGAACTCTGCATGGACATCATCCGCGAGGAGAACAAGTCCTCGCTGGTGAAGTCGCGCGACGGCATCCCGACGCCGAAGGAAATCTGCAAGGTGCTGGACGATTACGTGATCGGCCAGAGCCATGCCAAGAAGGTGCTCTCGGTCGCCGTCCACAATCACTACAAGCGGCTCAATCACCAGACCAAGCACAACGACGTCGAACTCGCGAAGTCGAACATCCTGCTGATCGGTCCGACCGGTTCGGGCAAGACGCTGCTGGCGCAGACGCTGGCGCGGATTCTCGACGTGCCGTTCACGATGGCGGATGCGACGACGCTGACCGAAGCCGGCTACGTCGGCGAGGACGTCGAGAACATCATCCTGAAGCTGTTGCAGTCGGCCGACTACAATGTCGAGCGCGCGCAGCGCGGCATCGTCTATATCGACGAGATCGACAAGATCAGCCGCAAGTCCGACAATCCGTCGATCACCCGCGACGTGTCGGGCGAGGGCGTGCAGCAGGCGCTGCTGAAGATCATGGAAGGCACGGTTGCCTCGGTTCCGCCGCAGGGCGGCCGCAAGCATCCGCAGCAGGAGTTCCTGCAGGTCGACACCACCAACATCCTGTTCATCTGCGGCGGCGCCTTCTCGGGCCTGGAGAAGATCATCTCCGCGCGCGGACGTTCGACCTCGATCGGTTTCGCCGCCCAGGTGCTGGCGCCGGAAGATCGCCGCACCGGCGAAATCTTCCGCCACGTCGAGCCGGAAGATCTGCTTGAAGTACGGCCTGATCCCGGAATTCGTCGGCCGCCTGCCGGTGGTCGCCACGCTGGAGGATCTCGACGAGGCTTCGCTGAAGAAGATCCTGACCGATCCGAAGAACGCGCTGGTGAAGCAATACCAGCGGCTGTTCGAGATGGAGAACATCGAGCTCACCTTCGCCGACGAGGCGCTTGGCGCGGTCGCCCGCAAGGCGATCGAGCGCAAGACCGGCGCGCGCGGGCCTGCGTTCGATCCTCGAAAGCATCCTGCTCGAGACCATGTTCGATCTGCCGGGCCTGGAAGGCGTCGAAGAGGTCGTGATCTCGCGCGAAGTGGTCGAGGGAACCGCCCGTCCGCTCTACATCTACGCGGACCGTTCCGACCGCGCCGTCGAAAGCAGCGCCAGCGCCTGATCGCGCTCCGCTGCAGGCGGATCGAGCTACTCCAATAAGGCGGCTGCCGGGCCTTCCGGCGGCCGCTGTATGCGTAAGCGTTTCTCGCGCGTTTAGCCCCGATTTGGCGGGCATTTTCCGTGACTTGACACCCCCATACCCGATAGCCACCTAATGCTATCGGTGGCGGAAATCACGTTCGAGATCTGTCGCAAAACGATCCGGAGAAGGCAGGCAGCGAAGGCGGCCGAACGACCCGGAACATCCCGGCACCTTGTGGCGGTTGCGCAAGCGAAGCGGACTGCGTGCAAGGGGGCACAACAAAAGGAATAAGGCCATGACGACCCCAAAACCCCGGCCAACTATCGTTCACGGCGAAAGCCATTCGTATCCGGTGCTGCCGCTCCGCGACATCGTCGTTTTCCCGCACATGATCGTGCCGCTGTTCGTCGGCCGCGAGAAATCGATCCGCGCGCTCGAAGAGGTGATGAAGAACGACGCGCTGATCCTGCTCGCGACGCAGAAGAACGCGTCCGACGATGATCCGAGCCCGGATTCGATCTATGAGGTCGGTACGCTCGCCAGCGTGCTGCAGCTCCTGAAATTGCCCGACGGCACCGTGAAGGTGCTGGTCGAAGGGCTTGAGCGCGCGCGCGTGCAGAAATATTCCGACCGCAGCCGAATATTACGAGGCGACCGCGGTTGCGCTCGCCGACACCGACGCCAATTCGGTCGAGGCCGAAGCCCTGGCGCGCTCGGTCGTGTCCGACTTCGAAAGCTATGTGAAGCTGAACAAGAAGATCTCCGCCGAAGTCGTCGGCGTGGTTCAGGCGATCACCGATTTCGCCAAGCTCGAGCGATCACGGTCGCCCAGCATCTCGCCGTCAAGATCGCCGATCGCCAGGGCATCCTGGAGACGTTGTCCGTCACGCAGCGCCTGGAGAAGGTGCTGGGGCTGATGGAGAGCGAAATCTCGGTGCTGCAGGTCGAGAAGCGCATCCGCTCGCGCGTCAAGCGCCAGATGGAGAAGACCCAGCGCGAATATTACCTGAACGAGCAGATGAAGGCGATCCAGAAGGAGCTCGGCGACGACGAAGGTCGCGACGAGCTGGCCGATCTGGAAGAGAAGATTGCCAAGACCAAGCTTTCCAAGGAAGCGCGGGAGAAGGCGCAGCACGAGTTGAAGAAGCTGCGCCAGATGTCGCCGATGTCCGCGGAAGCGACCGTCGTGCGCAACTATCTCGACTGGCTGCTGTCGATCCCGTGGAACAAGAAGTCCAAGGTCAAGAAGGATCTCGAGGCCGCGCAGGCCGTGCTGGACAACGACCATTACGGGCTTGAGAAGGTCAAGGACCGCATCGTCGAGTATCTCGCGGTGCAGTCGCGCGCCAACAAGCTGACCGGACCGATCCTGTGCCTGGTCGGGCCTCCCGGCGTCGGCAAGACCTCGCTCGGCAAGTCGATCGCGAAGGCGACGGGCCGCGAATTCGTGCGCGTGTCGCTCGGCGGCGTGCGCGACGAGGCCGAGATCCGCGGTCACCGCCGCACCTATATCGGCTCGATGCCCGGCAAGATCATCCAGTCGATGCGCAAGGCGAAGACCTCGAACCCGCTGTTCCTGCTGGACGAGATCGACAAGATGGGCGCCGACTTCCGCGGCGATCCGTCGTCGGCGCTGCTTGAGGTCCTGGACCCCGAGCAGAACTCGACCTTCAACGACCACTATCTGGAGGTCGACTACGATCTGTCGAACGTGCATGTTCATCACGACCGCGAATACGCTGAATATTCCGGGCCCGCTGATGGACCGCATGGAGATCATCCGGATCGCCGGCTACACCGAGAACGAGAAGGTCGAGATCGCGCGCAAGCATCTGATCCCGAACGCCATCGCCAAGCATGGCCTCGATTCCAAGGAATGGTCGATCGACGACGACGCGTTGCTGCTGATGATCCGCCGCTACACCCGCGAAGCGGGCGTGCGTAATCTGGAGCGTGAGCTGTCGACACTCGCCCGCAAGGCGGTGAAGGAGCTGATGATCTCCAAGAAGAAGTCGGTGAAGGTCACCGAGAAGACTCTCGAGGAGTTCCTCGGCGTGCCGAAGTACCGCTACGGCGAGATCGAGAGCGAGCCGCAGGTCGGTATCGTCACGGGCCTGGCCTGGACCGATGTCGGCGGCGAGCTGCTGACCATCGAAGGCGTCATGATGCCCGGCAAGGGCAAGATGACGGTCACGGGCAATCTGCGCGACGTGATGAAGGAGTCGATCTCGGCGGCGGCGTCTTACGTCCGCTCGCGGGCGATCGACTACGGCATCGAGCCGCCGCTGTTCGACCGGCGCGACATCCACGTCCACGTGCCGGAAGGGGCGACCCCGAAGGACGGACCGTCGGCGGGTGTTGCGATGGCGACCGCGATCATCTCGGTCATGACCGGCATCCCGGTCCGGCACGATGTCGCGATGACCGGCGAGATCACGCTGCGCGGCAGGGTGCTGCCGATCGGCGGCCTGAAGGAGAAGCTGCTGGCTGCCGCCCGCGGCGGCATCAAGACGGTGCTGATCCCCGAGGACAACGCCAAGGATCTCACGGAGATTTCCGATGCGATCAAGGGCGGCATGGAGATCATCCCGGTCGCCCGGCTCGACGACGTCATCGCCAAGGCGCTGGTGCCGCGCACCGGTGCCGATCGTCTGGGAAGAGGACACCAAGGTGCCCGTCAAGCCCGACGGCGGCGACGAGGCGGCCGGTGGCCTGACGGCCGCACTAAGTCCGATCAGTCATCACTGATCGAAATGATAAAACGGCGCCTTCGGGCGCCGTTTTTGTTTGGTGACCGGACCCGCATTGGACAGGCGGAGTTGAAGCGGATGGAAATCGACGGGCAATGCCATTGCGGGCGGGTGACCTATCGGGCCGACATCGATCCCGACGAAAGTATCGATCTGCCACTGCACCGATTGCCAGAACCTGACGGGCTCACCGTACCGGGTCACGGTGATCTGCTCCGGAGAACAGGTCCGCATGACGGGCGCGCCGGCGAAGATTTACGCCAAGACCGGCGACAACGGCCGCACGCGCTTCCAGCATTTCTGCGAGGGCTGCGGTTCCCCGCTGTTCACCAGCGGCGACGGCGGGCCGGACGACTGGGGCATCCGCTGGGGCAGCATCCGCCAGCGCGACCAGCTCAAGCCGGCGCGGCAAATCTGGTGCCGCTCCGCCGCGCCATGGATCAACGATATCAGGGATTTGCCGGGACGGCCGGGCGACTAGTGCAGCCAGACCACCCGAGCTATCCAGCCGCTGCATCAAAGGGGGCCGCAGGGGCTAAACAGGCGGCTGAGGGCGGCTAGCTCAGCTGGTTAGAGCATCTCGTTTACACCGAGAGGGTCGGCAGTTCGAATCTGTCGCCGCCTACCAGCCTTCGCGCCTGCGAGCTACGGCTGGGCAAGCCAGCCGGGGCGTGAATGCGCGAAGGCTGTCGCGCCGAAGCTCGAAGAGCGAAGGCGGACTGTTCGACTGCGCGAAAACTGAACGTTCCGAAATATCAAAAGAGGACCGCGCAAATGGACGCCCCACAGGCCACGAACAAAACGCCGACCAGATCGCCTACTGGAACGGTCCCGCCGGCCAGCGCTGGGCCGAGCGGCAGGCGGCGCAGGACATTCGTGCTGCGCCGATCGCCGACCTCGTGATCGATCGGGCGAAGCCTGAGGCCGGGCGAGCGCGTCATCGATGTCGGCTGCGGCAGCGGCGCCACGACGATCGCGTTCGCGCGAAAGGTCGCGCCGTCAGGCCATGTGTTCGGCATCGACATATCCGGCCCGATGCTGGAGCGGGCGCGGCAGAGCGCGCCGAAGGATCTGCCGGTCGATTTCGCGCTGGCCGACGCCACCGTCTATCCGTTCGAGCCCGCCAGCTTCGATCTGCTGGCCTCGCGGTTCGGCGTGATGTTCTTCGCCGATCCCGCGCTGTCGTTTGCCAACATGCGCAAGGCGCTGCGGCCCTCGGGCCGGCTGGCGTTCGCGTGCTGGCGCGAGCCGCGCGAAAACCCGTTCTTCATGGCGCCGCTGCAGGCCGCCTACAAGCACGTGCCGAAACTGCCGCAGCAGGGGCCGGAAGATCCCGGGCCGTTTGCGTTTGCCTCGGAGGCGCGCGTCCGCCGCATCCTGGACGCGGCCGGCTTTACGGGAGTCGAGATGGAAGCCGTGTCCGCTGTTGCTCGACGCCGCGATCGGCCGCGGCCTCGATGGGGCGGTGCAGGGCGCATTCGAAATCGGCCCGGTGAGCCGCGCGCTGGATGGCCAGCCGGCAGAACTCCGCACCGCTGCCGCGGCTTCCATCCGCGAAGCGCTGACGCCGTTCGCCAAGGGCGACGCGGTGCTGCTGCCGGCGTCGGTCTGGATCGTCACGGCAAGGGCGTCGTAGCTCACGCAGACTCGCCCTCGCGCCACACCGTCATTGCGAGCGACATCGCGAAGCGAATCCACCGTCATTGCGAGCTAACGGAAGCGTGGATTGCCCCGTCAGCTCGCGCTCCATTGCGCAACGCTGCGGCGTATTGCTTCGCTGTGCAATGACGGCGGCGACGCTTCGTCCAAATCATCGCCAGATGCACGATGCTGCACGGCCTTTCCATGATCCTGGCGGGTCGACCCATTCCGATTGAACGCCGGATGGCCATCGCCACGCCACCAAATCGCCTGATGACTCAACGACGCTTGTGTCGCAGCGGGCTGGTGGCGATGCGCATGGGTGCAGTAATGATGCGCTTGTCCGATCTGTATCTGACTCCGGCCCGGACCGGGCTGATTCTGCTCACGCTGCTTCTGCTCGGCGCGATCGTCGTTCGAGTCATCACCGTGTGTCCGAACACAGCGTGATGTCCGCACGCCACCACTCCGCGAGAACAGTGGCCGAGTTACCCTCGGATACGGGTGTACGCAGGCCTGCAGGGGATCGCTGCAGTAAGATAACTTGCTCGGACGGCAACGCGCGTCCGCCATGCAATGGACGCGAGGAACGCTATTTGATCGTCGCGTTCACGGTAATTACCGACGTGCCAGAAGCCGTCGGCCCCTGACCCGTTGCTTTGATGGCAAAAGTATCGCTTCCCTTATATCTGGCCTTCGCCTTGTATTCGTAAGTAGTTATGTTGAGCTTTTTCAACTTGCCGTGTGCCGGCTTTTGCAAAATCTCCGAGCTACTCACCGTGCCGCGCATCGTGATCGGAAACAGGCAACTTTCCCCGGACGCGACGCTCAATGTCGCCGGTCGAGTTCTCGCCCCAATCCGCCAGTTCTACCAATTTTGAACAGTCAGAAGCGGCCAGCGCCAGAGACACGGACATTGAGCCTGTAGCTCCAACGATAAGCGCCAAAGCGGCGACCTTGGACAACCGCATGGTAGAGACTCCTCGTTTTCAAAAACGCGGCGTACCTGGCTTGCAACCACGTCGCCATCGCTTCTTGTGCAAACGCTTCCGCGTTTGTCCAGGCGATGATAGGCGCTTCGCCGAAGTTGCTAAGCCCGCTCTTCCCAGATCATCGCCAGATGCACGATGGTCTGCACGGCCTTTTCCATGTCCTGCGCGGCTCACCCATTCCAGCCGCGAATGGAACGCGTGTTCGCCGGCGAAGATGTTGGGGCAGGGCAGGCCCATGAACGACAGCCGCGAGCCGTCGGTGCCGCCGCGGATCGAGTGCCTTCACCGGCGTCAGGCCTGCGCGGCGGATCGCCTCGATGGCGTAGTCGACGATCTCGGGGTGGCGGTCGATCACCTGCTTCATGTTGCGGTACTGCGGCTTGACCTCCATCCGGTAGGTCGAGCGCGGATAGTCCTTCATCACGTCTTTGACGATGCCTTCGAGCAGCGCTTCCTTTTCCTTCAGCCCCTCGTCGGTGAAATCGCGCACGATGAAGCCGATGGTGGCCTTCTCCAGCGCGCCCGAAATGCGCGATCGGATGCAGAAAGCCTTCCTTGCCCTCGGTGGTCTCCGGCGAGCAGGTGTTCTTCGGCAGGCGGTCGACGATGGCCGCCGCGATCTTGATCGCGTGCTCCATCTTGCCCTTGGCAAAACCGGGATGGGTGCGAGACGCCCTCGATGGTGATGGTGGCGCCGTCGGCCGAGAAGGTCTCGTCCTCGATATGCCCGGCGCGTTTCGCCGTCCATCGTGTAGGCGAAGTCGGCGCCGAGCTTCTTCAGGTCGACCTTGTCGACGCCGCGGCCGATCTCCTCGTCCGGGCGTGAACAGGATCTTGATGGTGCCGTGCTTGATTTGCGGATTTTGGATCAGGAACTGCGCGGCATCCATGATCTCGGCGAGGCCGGCCTTGTTGTCGGCGCCCAGCAGCGTGGTGCCGTCCGTCGTGATGATGTCGTGGCCGATCTGGTCGGCGAGCGCCGGATGCTCGGCGGCGCGGATCACCTGCGTGGGATCGGCCGGCAGCACGATGTCGCCGCCGCGATAGTTCCTCACGATCTGCGGCTTGACGTCCTTGCCGGTGCAGTCGGGCGAGGTGTCCATGTGCGAGCAGAAGCAGATCACCGGCACCTTCTTGTCGGTATTAGCCGGGATCGTCGCGTAGACATAGCCGTGCTCGTCGAGATGGGCGTCGCAGATGCCCGATCGCCTGCAACTTCGGACGCCAGCAGGCGGCCCAGATTCTTCTGCTTCTCGGTGGAAGGGCAGGTCGGCGAGGTCGGATCGGACTGGGTGTCGATCACGACATAGCGCAGGAAGCGCTCGGTGACAGTGTGCGTGAAGGCGAGGCGTCGAGAGCCAGCATGATGACCGCAGCGGAGCATGAGGGACGAGCGGGCTCTATAACAGAAAAGCGCCATTCCGGGGCCGCGCGAACCGGAATGGCGCTTCGGTTGAGATCAGGAAACGCGTCGGCTCAGACGGCTTCCTTGAGTTCCTTGGCGGCGCGGAAGGCGACCTTCTTGCTGGCCTTGATCTGGATCGGCTTCGCCGGTGGCGGGGTTGCGGCCCATGCGGGCGGCGCGCTTGCGGACCTGCAGGATGCCGAGGCCGACGATGCGGATGCGCTCGCCCTTCTTCAGGTGCTTTGTGATCTTGCGCGACCATGTCGGTCAGGATGCGCCTCGGCCTGCTTCTTCGACAGTTCATGTTCCTCGGCGATCGCCGCCGCCAGATGCTTGAGCGTGATGGTGGCTGGGGTCGCTGCTTTCTTCGCCATATCTGGCCCTCCTCGTTGGTTGAATGGCTTTGAGCGCCGTTTCGTGAAACCGGTCCGCGTCGGGAAAACGCGTCGCGTGATGACCTGAAAGCCCACGGTTCCGTGCAGCCGGCGCAGGAGGATTTCAAGAAACCCAGACGTATCAGGCCTTAAACGATTCGGGCGACGGCTGCCTACGCTGTTTTGCCTGAAAACAGGCCATTATTTGCATCGACATCGCAAAAGCGCCCGTTTGACGCGGGGATTCGCAACGTCCTTGACTAAGGAGGGCGGGCCTTTATGCCCTCGGTTCTGCGCGGATCAGGATCTGATTACGGCATCCGCGGGAGTAGCTCAGTTGGTTAGAGCGCCGCCCTGTCACGGCGGAGGCCGCGGGTTCAGAGTCCCGTCTCTCGCGCCATTTATCAATGGCTTGGCGCTAATCTTGAGAGACCGCCGCAAACAAAAAGGCCGCCCAGAGGCGGCCGTTTTATTCCAATGCCAGTCGATATGCGTTCAGCTGGACCGTCGACGATGCTCGAGCTGGTGACGACCACCGGCTTGCCGGCCTTCACGACCTGCGCGGTCTGGCTGTAATCCGCGCCGGTCCGGGCCGAAATGCCGAAACGCCGCCACCGCAATGCACCGGCCACGAGCGCGACGACCACGATCTTCCAGGTGGGTGCTGCGATCAGCTGAATGAATTGGAGTGGTTCATCTGATGCCTCCCGGACGACCTTTGCGCGTCCTCTGTTGCGCTAGAGAGTACGCCCCCGTCTGTTTCAGGATCGTTTCGCGGTTTCCGCAAAAATGGTTTCATTCGGCCGGTTTTCGCCTGTTTTCGTCCTGATTTCTGTGACGGAGAGCATGGACCGGGAGCCGCTGCGACGGGCGTCAAAGCCGACGAGGCAAATACCTAATAGAAACAATGGGGAGGTGGGGCGAGTCCGGCCTGTCAGCTTGCCCGCTGAATATCGGCCCGTATCGACCGCGCCGCCCAGACGAACAACAAGGCGCCGAGCGTGGTCGTGACCGCGGCCGACAGCAGCGAGTACCGCACGGCCTGGGCGCCGAAATCGTTCTTCAGCGCGTCGTTGAGCATGCCGACCGCGAGCGGGCCGACGCCCTGGCCAGAATCCGGCGGCCGTCAGCAGCATGATCGCGGATGCCAGCGCCCGCATGCTCGGCTTTGCGACGGTTTGCGCGATCGCAAAGATCGGCCCGAGATGGAAGCCGACCAGGAACGAGGTCAGCGCCAGTGCGGCCACCATCATGGTGAAGTCGGACGTCAGCATGCACAGCGCAAACACCGGGCCGGCGAGGCCCGACGTGATCGCGGGCGCCCACAGCTTCCAGCGATCGTCGCGGCGGCCTGATCTGCGCCACCACGAAGCCCGCCGAGCAGCGTGCCGGCGATGCCGCACAGCCCCTTGAAGGTGCCGGCATAGGTGCCGATCTCGGCGCTGCTGAGATGATGCACGCGCGCCAGGAACGGCGGGATCCAGGCCGCGGTCGCGTAGTTGGCATGAGTCGTCAGGCAGAAGCCGATGCGAGCAGGATGACGAAGGTCCGCTGCGAGGCGAGGAAGCCGAGCGGTCGGCCCGATCGGCTCCGGCGTGAACGTCTCCGCCATAGCGCCGCGCTTCGGCTCCGAGACCGTCAGCCACAGCACCGCGGCGAGCGCGATGCCGGGCAGACCGGCGGCGAAGAACGCCATCCGCCAGCCGTAGTGCTGGTTGACGTAGCCGCCGATGAAATAGCCGAGGAATACGCCGAGATAGGTGCCGATGGCGTAGACGCCGAGCGCGCGCGGGCGTTCGTTCTTGTTGAAGAGATCGGCAATGATCGATTGCGAGGCCGGGCGTGCCGGCGGATCTCGCCGATGCCGACGCCGATTCGCGCCAGCGCCAGCGTCGCCACGCTCTGCGCCATGCCGCAGAAGAACCGTCATCGCGCTCCAGAACGCGCAGCGCGATCGACGACGATGTTGCGGCGATTGAGGCGGTCGGCGACGCGCGCGATCGGGATGCCGAGCAGCGAATAGAACAGCACGAAGCCGAAGCCCGCGAGCAGGCCCATCGTCGGTGTCGCTGAGCGCAAACTCCTTTTGATCGGCCTCGATCAGGACGTTGAAGATGGTGCGGTCGAGGAAGTTCAGCGCATAGACGACGGTCGAGCAGCCCCAGCACGTAATAGCGCCGGATCGATGGGTTTTGCGGCGGCATCGGCTTGCAAGGCTGCCTGTGGCGCGAGATCGACCATGCTTTCCCCGATGTCGTTCTTTTGCCGAACGCCGTCTCTCAGGCGTCGCGAATGAAATTTCCGGCCTCGGAATTCCACCGGCGGCGCGTTCGGATCGAACGAGACCCCGATCGGATCGCGCCCGGCGGCCATGCGCTTCGAGCTGATCGCTCAGCATCCGCCGGATCATCAGGATGCCGCGGTCGCTCTGGCCGAAGTGCTCTTCCGAATGCAGCGTCACCGGCGCCCTGGCCGACCTGCGCCTCGTAATCGCCGGGGAATTGCCTGGTGCTCCTGTTCGGTCATGTCCCACCAGAACTTGCCGTTGAACTTCGAGCGCATCCGTCCGATGTCGCCCGGATTCTTGACCCGGCCCGCGACATAGATGCGGAACGACGTGTCGTCGATCGGCAGCGTCCAGCCGATCGATCTCGACGCGTGCCGAACTGCGCGACGCGCGGATTGGGCACCACGCGCAGCGTCGGAAGCACGGCCTCGGTCACGCGGTAGAAGACCTTGCCGTCGTCCTGGTCGCGGATCGAGCGCACGGTGACGCCGCGCGGCGACGTCTCGAACTTCACCTTGCGGCATCGAGCGCCATCATGTTGGTGAACTGCGGCGCCGCTGAACGAGCCGTGCAGCACCGGCACGTGGTAGGGATCGACCACGTTCTCGAAATGCTGCAGCCAGTTGCAGGGAATGACGGCGGCCCGCCGCCGCCGATGCGAGATATCGTCGGCCTCGACGAACTCGCCGCTCGTCCATGCTCTCCAGGCATTCGTAGCGCGGCAGCACCGGCTTCTTCTCCGGCGGGCCCAGATAGGCGAAGATCAGGCCGTAGCGCTCCTGCACCGGATACCAGGGCTGGCGCACCTTGTCGCGAACTGCGCCGCCGTCGGGCTCGCAGGGCTGCTCGAGGCAGTGGCCTTCGACGTCGAACAGCCAGCCGTGATAGCAGCAGCGGATGCCGCGCTCCTCGACCTTGCCGTAGTAGAGCGTGGTGCCGCGATGGCAGCAGCGCGGCGTGCAGCAGGCCGGCGCCGGCCGCTGCCTGTCGCGGAACAGGATCAGGTCCTCGCCCAGCACGCGCACCTTGCGCGGCGTGTCGGTGGCGTCGGCCGCGAGGCCGACCGGGTGCCAGTAGCGGCGCAGCAGCTCGCCCATCGGCGTGCCGCGCCCGACCTCGGTCAGTTCGGTCCGGTTGGCGGACGGCTTCATGGCATAGGCCGGTGCCGAGATCGCGATCTCGCTGCGTAATGTTCATGCCGTTTCCTCCCGCCGCGGCTTTTGGCGCCGCGGTCGTATGAAAGTTGAGTGAAATGCAAATCGATGACAATGTCACCGATCGACACTTCAGTATCGCCTGATTGTCTTGTTCGATCGCCATCGCACGGGCGAGGCTTGGCACCGGCCTACTTTGTTGGCAGAAGAGGTTTCTATGAACCAGAGCGGAAAACAGGCCGGGTGCCAAGCTCGCCGGCGGCTGATCAATGAACTGTCAGGCGATATGAATGTCGATCGTTATTCCTCAACTTCCGACCGCGCGGCGCCAAGCCGGCCAGTAGCGTATGTGTGCAGCAGATCACCGGAACCGACGCCTGAAGCCGTCGGCCCGGACCATGGGCAGACTGCGGCGCTGCAGCACCCGATCGGCCTCGTCGGCCGACACCTGCTATCCCCAAACTAGCGTGCTCGGCGGAATGCTGTTCGCGACAGACAGGCTGCTACACGCCGTAAATCGCGGCACCACATCGATTACGGCAGTCGAAGAACATTTGCAATCGCCGCTGCGGCTGGAAATTCGACACCGGCCGGCCCTTCGAACGGCCTGCGCAGAGCTTACAGGACAGGTGCGGCGACCTGTGCGGGAACATACGACTACGATCTTCAGCCCGGCCAGCTGCGAATAACGCGAATGGACGACGGCGAGTTCGTCGGAGGCGGACGTCGATCGCGGCGGCGGCCACGGCTGGCTGCGGCCCATTTGAAGATTACCATGTCGGTCACGGATTAAAGGGCCGCAATTCCTGCCGGAAGACGAAAGTTCGGACCTCGGCGCGCGACACCAGCATCGATCCGGCAGCGTTTGGTGACATCCCGCTGCGATAATGATGTAATCCGCGTCGCGCGGGCTCGCGCCGCGTCGATCGATCGGCTGGACGCTTGCCGTCGACGGCCTCGTCACATCTATGTCGCGGGCCCATGGGCGACATCGGATGCGCTCAAGCTCAACGGAAAATTCTGGTGGGTTATGTTCCAGGCTGGGAACTCCCCGGCTATGAGGCAGATCGTTCCGGGGCTGACGACATTCCATTCGGAAAACGCTGAACGCGGCCATCCGGCGGGGACGATCAGCCTGAGCCGCGATCGGGTCTCGCTCATTCGAACGCGCCGCCGGATGGGCGAAGAATTTCATTCGCGAAGAAGCGGCCGTTCGGCAAACGACATCCAGAGTATGGTCGATCTTGCGCCACAGGCAGCCTTGCAGCGGTTCTCTGTTTCCCTCGATCAGCTGCTTGGCCATGACCGTCGTCTATGCGCTGAACTCGTACCGACGAAGCCGATCAAGGAGTTTCAACTCAGCTACGACGATGAACTGCTCAGCGGGTTACAACTTTCGTGCTGTTCTGACTAAAACATCGTCAGCGCCTCATGACACTCAATGCTGCAACATCGTCTCGATCGCGCTGGCGTTCTGGAGCACTGCGGCATGATCGAGCGTGGCGACACTGGCGCCTCGGTGTCGGCATCGGCGGGGCCAGCGGCGCGCCCGCTCGCATCGATCGTGCGATGCTAGCGCCGCGCGCGCCATCGCTATCGGCTATTTCATCGGCGATCAACCCGGTACTACGGCTGGCGGATGGCGTTCACCATGTCGCCAATTCCCGGCAATCGCGCTCGCCGCGCGTAGCTGATGTCTCCAGCCGAAAACGGCGCTATGGCGGGCGTGCACGCGCCGACCGATCTTCTCGCAACAGACGTTCGTCATTTTGCTCGCAGGCCTGACGACCTACCAACCACGCGTATCGGCTGGATCCGTTCGCAGCGCGTGCATCATCTCTCCAGTAGATCGGCACCTATGCCGGCCTTCAGGCTGTGCGGCATCTCTTTCGCAGCTACCTCGAGTTCATGTGGCGCAGATCGCGCCGCGCGTCGCTGATGTGGCGCGATCGTCAGGCTGCCGGACCTATGGGTATTGCGTATCCGGCTCACCGCGATGAGTATTTGTACCGCCGCGTTCTGGTGGCGCCACCTGACGATCGCTCGCGCCAAACAAATCGCAAGCACCAGCATGCAGGCGCTGGCATCCGCCATCGTAACTGACGGCCGCCAGCGCCGGGGGATGTCCGCTTCGCGTCGGCAGTAACAACGGCGCCCGGGCTGTCGCGTACTCGCACGTCGGCGCGGTCTGACTGCGCTTGGCGCCTTGATCTGGGCGGCACATGAGCCGATATTCAGCGGGCAAGCTAATGGATCACCTCCACCCATCCCCATTGTTTCTATTGATTTTGGCTCTTTCCGTCGCGGCAGCACTTCCAGTCTACTCCGTCAAGGACGAAGAGCTGGGCAAGCTGGCCGATGAACCGTTTGCGGTTTTCACGAACGATCGTTGATAACCCGGCTGGGAGGACATAAAGATGATCGGGAAGACATCACGCCCGCCAATTCATTCGGCTGATCTGTATGATGATCTCGTGTATGGCGTTCCTCTTACGGATTTCAGGATTCCAGACCGCGCCTCTCCAGTCTTGAAAGTCCCGGCGAAGCCGATGTCGCGGCACGTCTGTCCTTTAGCATCGGGAGCAAAACGACGCACTCGAGGCGGCCTTTTTGTTGCGGCGATTCTCTAAGAATTAACGTCGAGCCATTGATAAATGGCGCGGAGACGGGACAGACTCCGCGGCCTCCCGCCGTGACGAAGCGACAGCTCATTAACTGACTTCTCCACGCGGATATGATCTCAGTGCAGTCGCCCCGTTCAGGCCGCCCCATAGTCAGGGCGGTGCCTTGCGGGGTTTCGTGTGCAGATGTGCGCTTGTTTTCAAGTAAAGACCACGGCACTGGGCAGCGATCCCAGATGGGCCTGATGCATGGGTTTCTTGAAATTCTCCCGCTGCGCTGTACCCGGCCGCCGGAGTTTAGCGCAGACAGACAGTTCCGGTTTCTGGGGCTAGGCGTTCATTAACAGGCCAGTATGTGAAGAAGCAGCACCATCCTTCAGACGTCTGGCCGCAGCTTGCTGGCCGAGAGAACAATGATCTGTCGAGAAGACTGCGGAGAAGGAAATCCTGACCGACATGGTCGACAGATCTGGAAACGCAAGAAAGGGCGGCAGATTCTCCATATCGACGCTCCAGGTGTCACGCTTGCGCCGCCCGCATGGGCTGCCACTGGGCCTCCACCTCAGGCCAGTAGAAGATTCCCCGCCTCAGTCAAACTTTGGTTTACCTGCCGGCCTTCAGCCAGGCAGCTCAGCGGAAGCAGCAGCCCTCCGGAGATGTCAGCGGACCCCGCCGCAGATGGAGATCCAGTTTGCTGAGACCGGGAAGTGCGCTGCAGTCTCTCACCTGAGACACGGCTCACGAATCAGCAGACCAGCGAGACTGAGGAGCACCGGCCGCTGCCTTGCAGCCAAACGAGATCGCTGGGAGCCGCGCAGCAGAATCGGCTATCTGAGTACCAGTCTTTGGCTACCTGTGCCAGCCGATGTTATCCGTGATCGGCTGGAGACACAGTGCAAATACTCTTCGACAATCGCCCGCTGTCTAAGGTCATCCGGGCTGGAGGCGTAAATGCTGACCATGAGCGCAGGCTCGCAACCAGGCCTCTAAGCTGTACGTAACTGG
>ERZ1370068.10343-contig-9051_pt1 | contig 51844 bp, 49 predicted proteins | sample MGYA00561227_ERZ1370068 | MGnify/ENA primary metagenome ERZ1370068 (study PRJEB38410, sample SAMEA6850437) | metagenome | study: Metagenomic assessment of the ecological functions of the soil: analysis of the soil microbiota associated with the... | reverse complement strand
CAAGTTACGTATTGCTTCGATCGGCCCCTCGCGCACCTCGCAGACGGGCGGACCGTCCATGGACATCGCGGGCGCCTCCATCGATCGGTTCAGCGAGCTGTGAGGCGGCCTCCCTGCTAGGCCCGCCGGCGGCTCGAGCCCCGAAACGCGCGAGGTGCCAGGGCCGTGGGCTTTCGCCCTACGGCCAGGTGATCGTGGCGGTCAGATCGGTCGCCCCGAACCCACCTTCCGAGTTCTGGAGGACCAGTCGCCAGGTGTCGTTGGCGGTGACGGGCGAGTTCAGGTTGACGTTTGTCGCCGGACCCTGGTTCCGGATAGGTCGCGCCGCCGCTACCGGTCATGTCGTCGAACGTCTGGACCTGGTAGATGAACGCGTGACCGCCCCACGACGCCACCAACCCGACGTCGCCGTCGGCGCAGTGGCCCGAGACCGGACCTGGATGCCGTTCAACGCCGGCTCGCCCTCGGTGCCGTCGAACCTGGCGTGGACGATCCTGACCTTGGGCGCCACGGCCTGGAACGTGACGGTCAGGTCGACGACCGGCGACTCGACGGTATTCGTCCCGATCAGAGTGACCCGCCAGTTCGTGTGCGCCTGGGTCGTCCGGCCCGTGAACGTGCCTCGCTCCAATCCGCAGCCGAGATCCCGGGTGCCGGCCCGCAGGCACATGTGGGTCGGGATCTTGTCACCGGTCGGGGTGGCCAGCGCGGCCTTGATCGTCGCCGGGCTCCGTCGCTGGTGAAGGTGATGATCCGTTGCAGGCTGTCGGCGCTGCCGCTGGCATCGGAGCTTGAGGCCCACGAACGTCAACGTCGCGGCTGGGGATCGGGGTCGGGGTGGGGCTGGGCGATGCCGTCGGCGATGGCGTCGGACTGGGGCTGGGGGTCGGGCTCGGGGATGGGCTGGCGGAGGCCGGAGGGCGCGCGGGAGGGTGACGGCGAGACGGCCGCGCAACGACGGGACGCGCGACGGACCGCCAGCCCGCCACGCACCGGAGCAGGACCACGATCGCGCCCACCACCACGACGAGGGCGGTGCCCAGGACGCCGATGACGCGGCGAAGGTCTGGTCGCTCATGCCGGCATCCTAGACGAATGCCATTGGCGTCGGGACGTCACGCCCGCCGATCCCGGCCCGTCACAGACCCAGACGCCGGGTGATCAAGGCAGGCTGATCGATCGCCCGGCGTCACCATGCCCGGCCGGATCGGCCGGTCCCCGTTAGACTCGGGCGCGACCGCAGCCCTCGGACCGCGATCGTCATCCGGACGCCAGGAGACACCGACCCGTCGTGCAAGCCACCCGGATCGGCCGAGTCCGAGCCCTCGACCGCCGCCGCCTCGCCGCGGCGGACTATCGGCCCTCATCCCGGGCCTCGGTCAGCTGTTCAATCGGCGTCCCCGCCTGGCGGCCCCTGTTCCTCATCCCTCGCTCGTCCTGCTGCTCGTCGCGGTGGCGCTGTGGAACACCCAATCGCCGGCGCGGCTGGTCGCCTGGGTGGTGTCCCCCAGGTCCTGGGCACGCTCCTGACGCTCAACCTGCTGCTGCTGGTGTGGCGACTGGTGGCGGTCTTCCAGGCGTTCCTCGACCACCGGCCGAACCGGGCCGGGCCGGCCGGTCCGGGGTCATCGGCATCGCGATCATCACGATCCTGGTCGCGATCCCCACCTCGCCGTGTACCGCTACGGGACGCTGCTGGGCGACACGTTCGCGCAGGTGTTCGCGAGCCAGGCCTTCACGGCCGGCGCACGACCCGACCGTCAAGCCCGGTCCATCCCGGCGACCGGCCAGCGGATCAACGTACCCTGGTCGGCATCGACAAGACCGCCAAGCGAACGTCCACGCTGACCGACACGATGGTCGCGTCCGCTCGCCGATCCGGTCGGGCAAGACGGTGTCGATCGTGTCGGTCCCGCGCGACCTCGTCGACACGCCGCTGCCCGGCGGCGACGTCTACGGCCCCAGCTCAACTCGCTGCTGTCCTACGCCGACCACCACAAGGACGTCTTTCCGCAGGGCGGGATCCGCGCGCTCCAGGATGCCATCGGGGCGCTCCTCGGGATCGACGATCCACTACTACGCGCGGATCGACTTCAGCGGCTTCATCAAGATGGTCGTCGATGTCGGTCGGCGGCGTCGACGTCACCGTCGCCCGCGGGGTTCGAGGACCAGGTTACGACGGCGTGGGCTTCGGCGACTCCGCGGGCTGGTCGATCACGGCCGGCGAGCACCACCTCGACGGGAAGAACGCGCTGGCCTTCGCCCGGTCGCGCAAGGCCGCCGGGCGAAAGTGACTTCACCCGCGCCGCCCGCCAGCAGCAGATCCATCGTCGCTCTGCCGGGCCCAGGTGATGTCGCGGCGGGAGCCTGCTGCTTCGAGCTCGCCGGACCTCCTGGCCGCCGTCGGCCGAGACCATCCGGTCCGACGTGCCCGGTCGACCAGCTGCCGGCGCTGGCCGCGATCGCCGAGGAGGTCGGCCGCGACGAGCGTGACGAGCGTCGGTCATCAAGTTCCCGCCGTCCACGCCGAAGTCGCACCCAGTACGGCGACTCGCAGGTGGCCGACCTGCCGGCGATCCGGGCGATGGCCGCCGCGCTCTTCTCCGCGCCCGGCACGGACCCGTGCCGCCGCGCCCGCAAGCCGACCAAAGGCACCGAAGGCGACCGCGACCCCGAAGGCGACGCCCGGCGGCTAGAACCCGAGCGCGGCCAGCCGCGGTGCCATCGCCCGTGCGGCGCGGGCCCGATGCGAGATGGCGTTCTTCTCGGCCGGCGTCCACAGCCCGAGCGTCCGGCCGCCCGGCGGCTCGGAGGCCGGCTCGAAGATCGGGTCGTAGCCGAAGCCGCCGGTCCCGCGCGGCTCGGTGGCGATCCGGCCGCGGCAGGTCCCGCGCGCCGTGATCAGCGCGACGCGCCGCCGCGCGGGCCCGCCGTCGTCGGGCAGCGCGAGCGGCGAGCACGCACGACGTAGCGCGCGCCGCGCCGGTCGGGCGGCAGGCCGTCGCAGCGCGTCGAGCAGCTTGGCGTTGTTCGTCGCGTCGGTGGCGTGCTCGCCGGCGTAGCGCCGGGTCCGGCACGCCGGGCGCCGCCGCCGAGCGCGTCGACCTCGAGGCCGGAGTCGTCGGCGAGGGTCGGCAGGCCCGCTGGCCCGAGCGCCGAACCGCGCCTTGATCGCGGCGTTGGTCTCGAACGTCTCGCCGTCCTCGATCGGGTCGCCGTCGACGCCCAGCTCGTCGAGCGAGACGAGCTCGGCGTGCTCGCAGCGTCGAGCAGCTCGCGCAGCTCGCGCAGCTTGTGGGCCGAGCGGGTCGCGACGAGCAGTCGCCGGCGCGGTCACCGCCGGACGGTGGCGAGGACCGCGGCCTGCGCCTCGAACAGCCGGGCGAGCCCGGCGTCGGCGAGGTCGAGCAGCGCCGTCCGGCGCGCGGCCCGGTCGAACGGCTTGCCCTCGGCCGTGCCCTGCAGCTCGACGTACGGCGCCCGCGTCGGTGCCGACGACGTTGAAGTCGACGTCGGCGCGCGAGTCCTCCGAGTAGTCGAGGTCGAGCAGCGCCAGCGCCGTCGACGATGCCCGACCGAGACCGCCGCGACCTGGCCGACGAGGTGGCGGTCCATGCCGTAGGTGATCAGCGCCGCGGCCAGCGCGACGTAGCCGCCGGTGATCGATGCGGTCCGCGTCCCGCCATCGGCCTGGAGGACGTCGCAGTCGACGGTGATCGTCCGCTCGCCGAGCTTGGTCAGGTCGACCGCGTCGCGCAGCGATCGGCCGATCAGGCGCTGGATCTCGTGGGTCCGCCCGCCGATCCGGCCCTTGACCGACTCGCGGTCGGTCCGCTCGGCGGTCGCCCGCGGCAGCATCGAGTACTCGGCGGTGACCCAGCCGGTGCCCTTGCCGCGGAGGTGCGGCGGGACGCGGTCGGCGATCGTGGCCGCGCACAGGACCTCGCGTGTCGCCGAACCGGATCCGGCACGAGCCCTCGGCCCACTTCTGGACGCCGAGCGTGAACGCTGACCGGGCGCAGGTCGCGTCGGCCGCGCGGCCGTCGGCACGGACCGTCGCGCGGCCGGTTGCCGATCGGTCATGCTCGTCGCTCTCCTCGGCCTTGGCCGCGTCCCACAGCGCATCGAGCGCCTCGAAGTCCAGGTCGCGCAGCGCGACGCCGCGGTCGCGCGCGCCTGCGCTCCACGCTCGCGAAGCGGCGGCGGAACTTGGCGTTGGCCGCACGGACGGCGGCCTCCGCCTCGATGCCGCGCGCGGCGGGCGACGTTGACCAGCACGAACAGCAGGTCGCCGAACTCCTCGGCCCGCTCGGCGTCGGTCGGCGGCCTCGGCGCAGCTCGTCGGCCTCCTCGACGACCTTGTCGAGGACGCCGTCGATCGACGGCCAGTCGTAGCCGAGGTTGGCCGCCCGCTCCTGCATCTCCTGGCTGGCGGCGAGGGCCGGCATCGACGCGGCTGATCCCGTCGAGGGCGCTCTTCGGGACGGCCGGCCGGACCCGTCGGCGCCGTCGCCGTCGTCGGCCGACGGCCGCCGGCCCGTTCGTCGGCCTTGATCCGCTCCCACTGGCGGTTGACGTCCGACGCCGGTCGCGCGCCTCGGCATCGCCGAAGACGTGCGGGTGGCGGCGGACGATCTTGCGAGGCGATCGCGGCCTGACGTCGGTCAGGTCGAAGACGCCCTCCTCGGCCGCCAGCTGGGCGTGGAGCACGACCTGCAGCAGCAGGTCGCCGAGCTCGCCGGCGAGCTCGGCGTCGCGCCGGCCTCGAGCGCGTCGTAGACCTCGTAGGCCTCCTCGAGCAGGTGGTTGCGCAGCGACTGGTGGGTCTGCTCGCGATCCCACGGGCAGCCGTCCGGGCTCGCGCAGCCGGGCGCGAGATCCAGGGCATCGCCCACGGCCCGGCGACGGCCAGCTCCGGGCGCCAGCGGGCGAGGTAGAGCGGGCCGCCGAGGTGCGTCGGCGTCGAGCGCCGCCGACGGTCGTGCCGTCGGCCGCCCCGAACCGGCCCGACCGGGTGGTCGGCCGGGTAGAGCCGGCGCAGGACGCGCGAGCGGGTCGCGCGCCGCCCGGTCCGTGCACGGCCGGGCAGCGGCTCGGCTCGTCCGTCGGCCGGCGTGCGCCACCGCGCGGAGCATCGCGACGCGGCGACGATCAGGAGCGGCCGCGACGGCTCGATCGGCGTCGCCGACGAGGCGCTCGGCGGCCACGACCTGGAGGCCGGCGGCGGGATCGAGGCCCCAGCGGAGCCGCGCCTCCGCGACGAGCGCGTCGAGCACCGGCCGCTCCCGTCCAGCTGGCGCGGCGCCGCGATGGATCGGATCGCGGGTGATGGTCGACCGCGTCCTTCTTGGCCTGCGTACCAGTCGCAGAACGCGGTCGCCTTGATCGTCCTCGAGCTGGCGGCCCTCGGGCGTCCGGGTCTCCTCGGCGAGCGACCTTGAACAGGTAGCACGCCGTCGCCGGGCATCGACGACCGTGTCCGGAGGTCTTGCCGACCGGCGTCGGCGAAGATCGCGTGCGGTCAGCCGGTCGTCGAGCTGGCCCTTGGCGATCCAGCCGAGGTCGCCGCCCTCGCCGGCGTTCGTGGCCGTCCGAGTTGTCCCGGGCGAGCGTCGCGGAAGTCGGCGCCGCCGTCGGCCTTCGTCTTGAGCGTCGTTGAGCTGGTCCATGTCCGGCGGGTCGGTACATCATCTGGACGACGTGCCAGCCGAACGGCGGACTTGACGGGCTTGAGCGATGCCGCCCGTCTTTAGGCCCGGGGCGAGGATCGCCGTCTTGAACTCCTCGACGATCTGCGCTGTCCGTTGTCGAAGTACGGCGAGCTTGCCGCCGGTGCCGGTGTCGCCGCGAGCGCTGCGCCTCGTCGCTCTCGCGTGCGGGCGATCGAGTCGAACAGGCTCGGGTCTGGCCTCGCAGCTTCTGGTAGGTCGCGGTCGCCTCGGCCTCGGCCGCGCTCCAGGCGGGTCGTCGGCGGCGAGCGTCCGACGCGTCCGCACGGGTCGTCCTTCGGGCGAGTACAGGATGTGGCGGACCTTGATCGCGTCGGCACGGCGAGGTCCGCTGTCGCCTCGCTGATGTAGATCTCGGCGACCTGGCGCTGCGGGCCGGGGCCGGCGTCGGCGACGATCTTGTCCTGCGAGCTTCTCGTGGATGACGTCGCTCGGCGACACGCGCCCGGTAGGCTGGCCAGGTCGATCGTTGTCGTTCTGTGATCTTGGTCTGGTAGTCGGCGTCGACGGACTCGCGGCGCGATCTCGGTCGACCCGGCCGATCCGGAAGATCGCCGTCTGTCGCCCTCGACGACCGCGGTCGGCGTGTTCGCCGCGAGCGGCGAAGACGGCCTCCGAGGTAGCCCTCGTCGGCTAGCGTGTCGTCCGCCTGAGCCAGCCGAGGTCGCCGCCCTGCGGCCGCGGTGGCGGCGTCGGTCGAGACGGTCTTGGCGACGTCCTCCCAGGCCTTGCCGCCCGGTGATGTCCGTGAGCGCGGCCTCGCGCCTTGGCCTTGGCGCGCCGCCTTCTGGCCTCGGTCGGGCCGATCGCCCCGGGTCGCGACTCGGGCTTGACCGCGATGACCCAGGCGTGGCGCGATCTCGGGGTCGTCGGCCTCGGTCGCCAGCCGCGCGTCGACGTCGGCTGGTGGCGGCGATCGCCGGCCTCCTGTCGGCCGAGCGTGCGCCTGGAGCTGCTGCGTCGATCAGGCGCTCGAGTGGCTGACGGATGCTGACCGCGACTGCTGTTGCTGGCGTGGATCTGCTGCTGGCGTCTGCGTGCCTGGGCCTCGGTCAGTGACCGGCCGGCCGCGGTGGCGGTCCGATCCGGCGCCTGGTCTCCTGGAGCCGCCAGGTCTCGATCGGTCAGCCGCTCCTTGAAGTCGTCCTGGTGATGGTCTGGCCGTCGACGCTCGCCGACCGGCGCGAGGTGGTCGTTGTACCAGGTCAGCCCGGCGGCGACGACGAGGATCGACGACGGCAGAGGACGACCACGGCCGAAGCCGATGTTGAGGTAGAAGTTCCGCCGGTCCTGGCCTTCCCACGACGGGCGGTGGGCGCGTTTGACGACGGGTTTGGCTCGAAAGGTCATGTGGTGACTGCGGTCCTGTGGCATGGCCGGCTCGACACGCCGGGGGGAGGCTGGGGCGCGGGGTATGGTACCCCAACGCCCGATCTGCCGTGACGCCCACGACGCGGGCGACATCAGCGGGCCGTGCAGTGGCGGCTCGCGCCCGATCAGGCGGGTCCACGATGGCGAGGTAGCCGGTCGCCTCGCGCTCCCAGGCGGCCTGCGGACGATGGCCGCGGTCCGCCACGGAGGCCTCCTCGAGCCACCGGTTCGTCGGCGAAGTGCGCGATCGCGTCGGGCCATCGCGCCGCGCGTCGCCCGGCTCGTAGGTGGACACGGTCCCGGCGCGGGAACGTGGCCTGACCATCGGCAGCCGGGACGCGACGACCGGCTTGCCCATCGCGGCGTACTCGCAGACCTCCGGTCGACAGGGTCAGGTCGGTGAACGGGTCGCGGCGCGTCTGGGCCGCGCCGATGTCGGCCCGGCGCGATCGCGGCCGGCACGTCGTCGAGCGGGATCCGCGCCGTGGAACGTCAGCCGCGTCCGCGATCGCCGCGCTCGTCGGGCGACGGCCGCGCACGCGCGTCCGCGGCGTCGTCCCCGGGCCGTACACGTCCAGCCGTGGACGCGAGGATCCGGCCGATCGGCCGCCCGAAGCCGCCGCGACCGCGCGCGATCGACGACGTCCACCTCGTAGATCGTGGGGATCAGCCCGGCCCGCGTACGACGAGCCGCACGCGAGCCGTCGCGCGCGCGAACGGCCGGGATGAAACGGCTCGGCGGTGACGTCGAACCGGCCCAGCGATGGGCTGTTCGCGATCGCGACCGCCCACCTTGTCGGGCCGGGCACGCCTGAGCCGGACCAGCCGGTCGCGCCATCGCCTGTGTTCACCGACACGGCCCGCCGAGGCGATCGCGATCGGACAGCCGCTCGCTCCAGCAGCAGCAGGCGGTGGTACGACCGGGTTCGACGCCCGCGGGAAGCGCGACCCGGAAGAACTCCGGCATCGCCCTCGTGGAGGTCGAGCAGGATCAGTGGCACGCCGACGAGCCGGAGCGGCAGTCGCGGCGAAGGCCAGCAGGTCCGGCGGCGGTGTGGACCTGGACGAGGGGCGAACCGCTCGCGACGCTGCAGTCGCGCGGCCGCCGCCCACGCCGGCCCGCGCGAAGAAGGCTCGGAGGTATTCTCAGCGCAGGTACACGCCCAGGCCTTAAGCACCCGGGTGCCGCTGGACGTCGAGCCGGCGGAGGCGCACCCCGGCCACCAGCTCCCGTCAGCGGGCCTGGCCGGGCCGCCGCAGACTCGAGCACGACGATCGGGTCGGCCGGCTGGCGACGAGCGACTCGGCCTCGCGCCGGACGCGCGGGTCACCTCCCCGTAGTGGCTGTGGACGATCGTCAGACGGCCGTGGCCGGCCCCGGTCGCGGTCGCCGACCGGTCAGGCTGCCGCCGTCCGCCACCCGGCGGTGCGTCGCCGTCCGTCGAAGTGGCCGCCGTCACTGCGCCCCGCCTGGTGCAGCTCAGTTGCGCGGTCGACCACCCGGCGCCCAGGCGCAGCACCTGGCGCGGGCGGGTCGGCCGTGCCCGTGCGACGAGTCGACCGTGTCGACCACGAGGTTCAGCGTCCCGGTAGACGCGCACGCCCAGTCGATGGCGCCGAATGGGCCGTGACCACGCCACGATCGACGTCGGCCCACGCGAGCAGGCTCGGCGAAAGGGCCCCGTGCCGGCGCGCACCTGGCCCGCGGCGTCCCGGAACGTCGCGTCGATTCGTGCGGGTCGTGGAAGCGGACGTCCGCGCCGCGCTCGGCGAGGCCGGCGATGACGTCGGCCGCCGGGCGAGTTGCGGCGCGTCGCGGACGTTCGGCTTGAAGGCCACGCCGAGGACGCCGACCTGCGCGCCCTTGAGCGCCGGCCGCGGTCGTTGAGCGCCTCGGCGACGAGGTCGACGACGTGCCGCGGCATCGCGAGGTTGATGTCGCCGGCGAGCTCGATGAAGCGGTCGACGAAGTCGAACTCGCGGGCCCGCCACGACAGGTAGTACGGGTCGACCGGGATGCAGTGGCCGCCGACGCCCGGGCCCGGGCGTGAAGCTGCATGAACCCGAACGGCTTGGTGGCCGCCGCGTCGATGACCTCCCAGACGTCGAGGCCCATCCGCTCGCACAGCAGGGCGAGCTGGTTGACGAGCGCGATGTTGACGTTGCGGAAGACGTTCTCGAGGAGCTTGGCCAGCTCGGCCGCGTCGGGCGAGGACAGCTCGACGACGCTGGTCGTTGATGCGGCGCAGGAGCGCCGCGGCCCGCTCCGTCGCCGTCGGCGTCGTCGCACCGACGAGGCGCGGCACGCCCTTGCTGCGCGCTGGCCGGGTCGCCCGGGTTCACCCGCTCGGGCGCGAAGGCCAGGTCGAAGTCGCGCCGGCCGTGCAGGCCGCTCGCCTCGAGCGACCTCGCGGAACGGCCCGGTCGTCGTGCCCGGGAACGTCGTCGACTGGAGGACGATCGAGCTGGCCCGCGCGGAGGTGCTCGCGATGATCGCTCGGCGGCCGACAGGACCGGCGCGAGGTCCGGATCCTTGCGTCGCGGTGATCGGCGTCGGGACGCAGACGAAGATGGCGTCGGCGTCGGCGAGCGCGGCGTCGGCCGGCGCGACGACCCGGAGGCCGCGGCCGAGCGCCGCGCCGAGGCGCTCGTCGGAGATGTCGTCGATCGGCGAGCGGCCGGCGCGCAGCTCGGCGACCGCGGCGCGTCGTAGGCGTCGATGCCGTCGACCTCGCAGACCCGGCCTCGACGAACGCGATCGCGAGCGGCAGGCCCGACGTAGCCGAGGCCGATGACGGCCACTCGACGGTCTTCGCTCACGGTCCCTCCAGGGTCGGGTGTCGGTCGCGGCCGAGAGGATAGCCGGGTGGCCGGGTCACGCCCCGGCCGCCGGCGGGCCGCTAGCCTGTCGGCGAGCCGACCGTCGCCATGATCGCGGCGATCCGCCGGCGTGGCCGTCCCAGAGGGGTGGCTGGATCGGCGGCAGCCCGTCGGCCAGCACGGGATGCGTGGCGCACGCCACGGATCGCCTCCGGGCTCCAGGCCAGCCGGTGTTGGTGCCGTGGCTGATCGTGATCGGGCGCTCGGTGTTCGGTCGCGCAGCGGTCAGGCACGGCACGCCGAGGACCGTCGTCTCCTCCTGGATCCCGCCCGAGTCGGTGACGCACAGCGCCGGCGCCGCCGGACCAGCGCGAGGAAGTCGACGTAGCCGAGCGGCTCGACGAGCGCGAGCCGGTCGTCGCCGCCGAGGCCGGCCGCCTCCAGCGTCGCGCGGCCGCGCGGGTGGAGCGGCGACGACCACGGCACGAGCTCGCCGACGCCGCGCAGCATCGTCGCGATCCGCGCGGCCGCGCCGGGTCGTCGACGTTGGCCGGGCGGTGCATCGTGGCGACCGCGTAGCCGCTCGGGCAGGCTCGAGCGCTCGCGCCGCAGCCGCGCGCGTCGAACGCGGCTCCGAGGCTGCCAGCAGCGTGTCGATCATCGGGTTGCCGACGAAGTGGATCCGCGTCCGCCGGCGATGCCCTCGCGCGCGCAGGTTGTCGACGCCCTCGGGCGCGGTCACGAACAGGAGCGTCGCGAGACCGCGTCGGTGACGATCCGGTTGATCTCCTCGGGCATCGTGCGGTCGAAGCTGCGCAGGCCGGCCTCGACGTGGGCGACCGGCACGCCGAGCTTCGCCGCGACGAGCGCGGCCGGCCAGCGTCGAGTTGACGTCGCCGTAGACGACGACGCCAGCGCCGGGCGGAGCTCGGCCGAACGCCGCGCTCGAGGCGCGATCATGCAGCGCCGCGGTCTGGCCGCGCCTGCGTCCCCGAGCCGACGCCGAGGTTGATGTCCGGTTCGCGGGAGGCTCGAGGTCGCGTGAAGAAGACATCCGACAGCTCGCCGCGTCGTAGTGCTGGCCGGTGTGGACGACCTGCTGGGTGATGCCACGAGCGTCGCGCCAGCGCCGTGATGACCGGCGCGCGGCCTTTGACGAAGTTGGGCCTCGCGCCGACGACGTGTGCTACGGTCTGGCTCATGACCCCCTTGGCTGACGGCGGCGTGCTGTCGCCTGCCCAGCCCGTGCTGGCGCAGATCGCGGCGGCGGGCCAAGTATCCCCCGAAACGAACCAGGTGGGCGCTACAGCTTGCAGCACGCGATCCAAAGCCTGGGCGGGCTGAGTCGTTCGCGCGATCCGCCGGCCCGGTCGGGCCATCCGCCGCCCGCACCCAGAAGCTGAAGGTCTTCCTGCTGGTCACGGACGCCCTTGCCTCGACCGGGTTCGGCGGTCCGCCCGGGCCTTTGGCGCCGGGGCGATGATCGCTCTCCGTCGACGCGGAGACCACCCGCTCGCGGCGCCGATCCGGTTCCACCGAGGCGATCAGCGGCCGTGAGCGGCTGTCGAGGAGGCCGAGCGGCTTGCCGTCGGGGCTTCCCTGTTGACGACGTTCCGGTTTCGCGCAGGTCGCCCCTGGCGGCCGGTTCTCCGGTGGTCGCCGAACGGATCCTGAACCTGAACCCCACCCGTATCCGCAGCACGTCCGTCACGCGTCTGCGCGGCGATCCTCATCGGTTCAGCCACTACTCGCTGTCGGTGGAAACGCTGGAGCCGATCCTGGCCAGGCACCCTGACGACGAGGGCGCGCGCCGGCTCATCGCGCGGTCGTGCGAGCTGGCCCTCCTCGATCCGCCTGGCAGCTCGACCTCGACGGTGGATACGCCGCCCGCCACTGACCGGGGCGACGGCCGCAGGATCCTGCACCTCCTGACGAACTCAAGCTGCCCCAGCGCTATGGCGGGTACACCGTCCGCCCAAAGCGTGGACTCGCCCAGATCGCCTAGGTCTGGACCCCCAGATGGTGACCCGGCGGGGTTCCCCATGAACGAGGGGATCGCTCTATGCGCCGCGGCGCGAGGTCATCGACGGGGTCACCTACCACCGCCTCCGGCCCGACCCGGGAGCCCGCCTGCTGGTCGACCGGATCGCGACCGAGACTGCGCGGGCGCTGGTCCCGCCTCATCACCCGCCCGACCGGCGCCCTGCAACCGACGACGAACTACGTGAATGCCCAGGTCGCCCCTCGATCTCGGCGATCGATCTGGCTCATCCCGGTCGTGTACGAGGCGCGCGGCTTTCTCGAGGAGTCGTGGTTGTCGCGCATGGGCGCGACGCCAGTCGAGGCCGGCGATCGATACTGGCGGCGCGGACCGTCGAGACGGCCTTTCGCATGTGGCGCGCGGCCGCCATCGTCACTCCTGTCGGAGACGATGCGCGCCGACATCCTCGGCCGCGGCGAGATCTCGCCCGATCGCGTGAGCGTGATCCCGAACGCGGTCGACTCGACCGCTTCTCGCCGTCTTCGAGACGAGGCCTCGCCTGGCTGGGCATCGAGCCGGACGTGGCCGTCGTCGGCTACATCTCGAGCTTCCACTGTTTACGAGGGCATCGGCTATCTGCTCGAGGCCGCGTCGCGCTCCTCCGCCAGCGCGCGGGTTGCCGTGTCCGCCTGCTGCTGGTCGGCGATGGCGAGGACCGGGCCCGACTCGACGGCATCGCGGAGAACCTGGGCTGCTGGCCGATGGCGGGGTCATTCTCACCGGCCGTGTCCGGCATGACGAAGTGGAGCGGCTACTACCGGACGATCGACGTGTTCGTCGTCCCGCGCACCAGGACCGGGTGTCGCAGCTGGTGACGCCACCTGCCGTACGAGGCGATGGCCATGGAGAAGGCGCTGGTCGTCAGCGACGTCGCGGCGCTGCTCGAGATCGTCCAGACGGCATCACCGGCCGCGCCTTCCACGCGGAGGATCCGGTCGATCTGGCCGATGTCATCCAGCCGCTCGACGACGCGCCGGCCTGCGCCCGCCTCGGCGCGGCCGCCCGCGAGTGGGTCGCCGGCAACCGGACCTGGGCTCCACAACGGTCGCCGGTACCTGGACCTGTACCAGCGCCTGGGGTCGCGTGAGGGAAGCCGCAGGTCCGCGCGGATCCCGGCCGGTTCCCCAGCCGGCGGTTCTCCGGACCCCGGGCCACGGCGCTGTCCCGGCTCATCCACGACGCGGCCTGGTCGTCACCGGCCGTGGCCCTCGGCGCAAGGTCGTCGCGGGCGAGCCAGCCATCGATCCCCGGCTCGAGCTCCGCCTCGCGATCTGTCGGCCGTTTGGCAACCTGCCGCCGCGGCCGCCGTGGCCGAGCGGATCCTCGCCGACCACCCGACCACCTGCGCGCGCCCTCGACGCGCGCCTCCAGTACGAGCTTCGCGCAGGGTGAGCCGGACGTCGCCCTCGCGACGATCGAGTCGATCCGGGCCATCGTGCCCGCCCACCCTGCCACCCAGCTCGAGGACGACGTCGTGGCGCGACCGGTGACGAGCGATCCCCGCTGGTCGCCGCGCATCCCGGGGCCACTGTCGCCGGCGGACGAGTCGGGCGCGGCCGGTCCGATCCTCGAGCTCGACGACGACACGCTGCTGGATGGATCGGCCCAGACGTCCCGTTGTCGGAGGCGCTTGCCACGGCCGCCCGGCTGGCGGCCCGTCGCGCCCGCGAGATCCGCGCCTCGGCGATCCACGTGACGCCCGGCCCAGGACGGATCGGTGCGCTCCAGGTCGGGCTAGCGGTACACGACCACACGGGCCTGGCACTTCGCGTGGATCCGTATCGCGACGACCCGAGCCTGCCGGCCGATCTGAGCTGGCCCGCAGGCGTCGCGCGGTCGCCGAGCGTGTCACCCAGCCGCGGAGTACCCGGTGACGAGCGCTGAGGGGCCGGGGGCGCAGCCGTGAACGCGTGCCTCCGTGGTGACCGCCCAGCGCCGGGTGAGACCCGTCACGGTCTCCTCCCGCCGACGCGATCGCGGCGGTAGCTTCGCCTCGAGGCTGCCGGCCACGATCGGCCCGTCGTCCTGGCCGTCCATCCGGTGGCCGCCACCAACCCGTAACGTACCAGACACCTTCTATCGAACGGCCCGGCAGGCGGGAGTCGCGCCTGTCGCGCTCCATGACCTGGCCGACCTGGATGAGCTGGCGTCGCTCCTGGAAGCTCGGTGTGCGTACCGTGCCCCACCTCCACTGGACGAACAAGATCCTCGAACGAGCGCGCGACGATGCCGCCGGCCGGGCCGCCATCGCGGCATTCCTCGAGCGGCTCGATCGGTTCACCGGAGATGGCGGCCGACTGGCCTGACCGTCCACAACGAGGTCCTGCATGACGCCCTGCCTGCCGGAGCTGGAGGCCGAGCTCCAGGCGGCGATCGTCAACGCCACCGTCGTCCACGTGATGAGCCTGGCCACCCTCGGACGTCACTGCTTCGACCTTTCCGATCCCGAAGGAGCGGGCCTCTGGTGGGTCCCCCACCCGAGCTATGCCGGGGCCTACCCTGACCTCATCGGCCGGGACGAGGCGCGACACCGGCTGGGATTGGACCAGGATGCGATCGTTTACGGCTTGTTCGGGGCGATCAACCCCTTACAAGGGCCTGACCAGATCCTCGACGCCCTGATGCGCTGGTCGCCACGGATCCTCCGGGATCGCCGCCACGCCGCCTGTTGGTCGGCGGCCCCCGATCGGTCGCCGTGCACGAAGGCCTTCCCTCGAGGAAGACCGGTCATCCGCTGGTCACCGTCGATGCCAAATTGCCGGATCCCGGCTGACGAGCTTGCCGGTCATCTCCGGGCGACCGGTCGCTGTCCTGCCGTACGAGCGCGGACTGAACTCAAAAAGCTCTCGCTGCGCTCACGTTCGACTGCCGGTGGTGGTCCCTGACCTTGCCGCCTTCGATGACATCGCCGTCCACGCGGTCGCGCGGCGGTTCGACGCGGGCGATGCGACGTCGCTGGCCGACGGCCTCCGCTCCGCCGACGAGCTGCTGACCCCGAGTGGCCCGCGGTCGCCAGGGCGGCGGCCGCCCGATCATCGCCGAGCGCGATCCGGATGCCATCAGCCGCCGGTTCATCGCCGGCCTGCTGGACCGGCTCGCATGACCTCCGCCCGACCCCGACCCGGGCCAACCCCGACCTCGCGCTACCCTACGGCCGCCCATGAGCGTGCCAACGACCGAGGTTCTCGCCTCTCCCCGCCCCCGCCGAAAGGTCTGCAACCCCTGACCTCCCTGATCCGGGCTGGCCTGCCGAGATGTTCGGCGGCGGCGGCTGACGCCTACCTGTGGGCGCGGATATCAAGCGACCCACGCCGACACGCTGCTCGGGCAACCTCTGGTGGGTCATCGATCCGCTCCTCCAGATGGCTCGTCTACGTCGTCCCTCGGTGCACGTCATCTTCGCAGCGGCAACGTCCCCAGACTACCCGCTGTTCATCTTCGCCGCGATCCTGCCCTGGAAGTGGTTCCCTGACGCACGGTCAACGACGCGATCACTCGTCGGTCACCGGGCCAGGACAGAGCTGATCCAGCAGATCCAGTTCCCCAAGATCGTGCTGCCCGTACGGCCGCCGGTCGTCGCCGGCATGTCGTGAGCTTCGCGTTCGGGCTGATCGCCGCTGGCGTCGTCGTACCTGCTGTCTATCTCGATCGACCTGCATCGTCGACGCTCGTGATCCTGCCGCGTGATCGCCGGCGGTCCAGTTCATGTTCACGCTGGCCCTGGCCGTGCTCGCTGTCGGCGCTCAACGTCTTCTTCCGGGACATCCGGCAACGTCGCTGCGCCACGTCGCTCCGGCTGTGGTTCTACCTGTCGCCCGGGCTCTGTACTCGCTCGAGGATGCCTGCTCGGACCAGCACCACGATGCCTGCGCACGCTCCTGAGCTCAACCCGTTCGCGATCCTGTTCGAGTCGTACCGCGACCTGACGTGGTGCGAGGCCCGTCCCCACTCGGGCTCGGCCCTTGCTAGCGCCCTGACCGGCGCGTCGGTCCTCCTCCTGCTCTTCGCGGTCGTGCGTGTTCAAGCGGGCCGAGCCCGCCTTCGCCAGGATCCCTCTGATGGACCCGACCGTCGATCCGATGCCGGGACGGCGTTGGCCGCGCCAGCCGGCCGTCCTGATCCGCGACCCGGGCGTCCGCTACGACCTGCGCCTCACCAAGCGAACCACGCTCAAGGGCTCGCTCGCCGGCATGTTCCGCCGCAACGAGGGCCACGAGAACCACTTCTGGGCGCTCCGCCACCTCGACCTGACCCTGGCCGCCCACGGCGAGTCAAGCTGGCCGACCATCGGCCCGAACGGCGCCGGCAAGAGCATCGCTGCCCGCTGGCCCTCGCCGGGATCCTCGCGCCGAGCGAGAGGGCGACGTCGAGACCAACGCCAACGGGTCTCGGCCCTGCTGCACCCTCGGCGCCGGCAAATTCGAGATGGACCTGACCGGGCGCGGCACAACACTCGACCTGGCCGGGGCGCTCCTCGACATCTCGCAGAGCGACATGGACGCCTTGACCCCGGGGCTCATCGAGTTCGCCGGGACATCGGGCCGTTCATCGACGCGCCCGTCAAGACGTACTCGACCGGGGATGAGGGCCCGGCTCGGCTTCGCGATCGCCACCGCCGATCACGCCCGGACATCCTCCTCCTCGACGAGGTCCCGGGGACCGGCGACCAGACGCTCCGGCGCGCGCAGCCGGGCCCGCGCGTCCGCGAGCTCTGTCGGCAAGGCCCGGGCGATCGTCCTGGTCACCCACGACCTGACCTACGTCAGCGAGTTCTCGCAAACCGCGCGATCCTGCTCGAGAAGGGCCAGCTCATCCACGAAGGGCGAGCCGGACGAGGTCGTCGCGCTCTACCGCGACCGGATCGCCCGCCGGCAGCTGCTCGCCGAGGTGACGCCCAGCGCTTCGCGGCCGTCCCGACGCCGGCATCATGAGCTAGCGTGGCGGACCGATGACGGCTCGGCGCAAGCCTTCGACGGCGGGCGTCGTCGAGCGGATCCCGATCGTCGGACCACCGGTGGTTCGCGCCGTTCGCCGAGCTGCGTCAATCAGCTCCATCAACACCGGACCGGTCCGGGACCATCCGCGCAAGCTCGTCGTGGAGCCGCGTCCGGGTCCGCTCCCCGAGGTGTGGCCGGTGCCGCCGGCGATCGACGAACCGATGGCCGTGTCCTGGTCGGGAGCCTGCCCGAGGACGCCCCGCCCGGCCCGCGCTTCGACGTCGAGCTGTTCGACGCCCTCAACGCCGTGAATACGCGATCGACCGCTCATCGCCAAGCCCTACCAGTACGACGACGTCTGCTGCTTGAACGGGCAGGGGCGCTCGTCGACCGTCCACTATGGCGATCGACCTGGCCAGCGACCGTGCTCGAGTTCGGCTGCGGCGGCGGCTACGAGCTCTGGCAGCCTGCCACGCCTTCTCGAGGTCGACGGCGTCGGCGTCGATATCCAGGAGCGACGGGCCTGGGCGACCCTCGCGGACGACCGGACGCGGTTCGTCCGCGGACATCGCCGCCGACCGGCCGTTCGAGGCGGACACCTTCGCGCGGGTCGTCTCGTTCACGGTATTCGAGCACGTCGAACACCCATACGCCCGCTGGCCGAGCTCTACCGGGTCATGGCGTTCGGCGGCCTGGCCTGGATCAAGGCCAACCGAGGCCCGAAGGCGTCGCACCGCTACCGCTGGGTCAACTTCCCATGGCCGCACCTGCTGTTCACCGACGAGGTCTTCCGGTGAGTCGTGCCGGCGGAACGGCCGGCCGGAGGAGGCCGCGGCCTGGGTCAACCGCCTGTCGGGCTGACTACGAGGCGTACATGCGCCGACCGGTTTCACGATCCGGATGCTGCGCTTCCAGGGGACCCCGCTGGACGAGGCGTTCTATGCCCGCTTCGAGGACGTCCTGGGCGCGCCATCCGCGGACCGATCTGACTGGGCACTTCTTCGAGGTCGTGCTCGAGAAGCCTCGCCGCTGATGTACGCAGCGCCTCAGCGCGGGCGCCTCGAAGGGCGACCGCGGCGAAGGTGTACTGAGCCCGAACCGCTCCCAGCGGACGACCCGCTCTCGCACGCCGACGGAACGGCGCGGTCGGTCGCAGGCCGACCGGGCCTGTGCCGCCGTGATGAGCTCGTCCATGTCGACCGGGGTGAGATCTGATCGGTACGCCGTACGCCTCCTGGCCCCCGGCATCGACCGGGTCGCGCCAGTAGTCGGTGGACGCGACGAGGATGCCGCCCGGTCGCAACAGTCGAGCCGACTCGCGGGCGAACGCTGAGATCGACGCCGTGCTCGATGACGGACAGGCAGGCGATGGCATCGAACGAGGCGTCAGGAAACGCGGTGGCGGTCAGATCCATCGGCCGGTAGACGATCGGGTCCATACGATCGTCCTGCCGTAGACGAGGTCGATCCCGGTCAGCCGGCGGCAGCCGTACAGGTACAGCCAGTGGAAGCAGCTTCGAATACTGGGTCGCGCCCATCTCGAGGACGTCCGCCTCGACGACGTGCGCTCGAGGACCAGGCCGAGGGCGACTCAGCAGGTCCCAGTTCTGGGGCGGTCCTTGTGGGCCGGCAGCCCGCAGTTCGCGATCTCGCGCCCATCGCGACGTCGACCTGCCCGCGGTGCGCAATGCGGTGTTCGCCCACGGCCGCCAGGATCCCGGCGGGCGGTGGGGCTGCAGTGACGCGCCCTGCTTCTGGAGGCGCCGACGGAGGGCAATCTCGGCGTCCGATGGCTCAATGTTGAAGCGTTTATGGAGCGTGCGCTGGACTCGATTTCGCGCGCCCGATGAACGACCGGCGCGGCGCGATGGGGGCGGGGGAGGCCGACGTCACCGACCGAGTGTAGGGCCGGCGAGGCCCGCCCGCCGGGGAGGCCCACCCCCCGTCGATCTCGGGGTTGACATCTGACTTGTAGTAGTCACTCAGTTACGCCCATGCCAGTCCGTCACCTCCAGACCCGCCAGACCGCCGACGAGCGGCGCGACGCGACCATCGCGGCCGCCCTCCACGCGCCTTCGCCTCGGTGTGCTGCCACCGGGACCTCGACCGAATCGATCGCCCGCGCCGTCGGCGTGCTCCGGCAGCCGTACCTGTTCCAGTTGTTCGGGACGAAGCGGGAGCTCTTCCTGGCGGTCGTCCGGCACGGGTTCTGGCGGGTCCGGCCTCGTGTTCGAGGAGGCGGCCGGCGGGCCCGCCCGACGACGCCGTGCACTGACCCTCGATTTCGATGGGCTACCGCCTACATCGACCTGCTGGCCGACCGGGACCTCCTGCGCGTCCAGCCCAGGCGTACGCGGCGTGCGGCGACGCGGACGTCCGGACAGTCGTCCGCGAGGAGTTCGCGGACGCTGTGCGGCGGTCCAGCGACTGAGCGCATGCCGATGAGGAGCCTCCATCACTTCTTCGCGGAGGGGATGCTCAACGTCTGGGCCACACTCGAGCTCGGGGGCTCGCCGGAGAACTGGTCGCTCGGTCGACTGCTGACCGGGGAACCGCGATCCCTGCAGTGCCGGGCGAGGTGCCGCCTGAAATCCGTCGTCCCGACCCTTTTTGCGCCCACCGTACTTAGTGACCAGTAAGTAACCAGGAGGCCCGCCCTCATGCCCCGTTCGCGCTCCACGGCCATCTGGACGTTCGCCATCAGCTCGCATCGCGCTGTTCATGGTCGCCCTCGACAACCTCGTCGTGACGACCGCCCTGCCGGTCATCAAGGCCGACCTCGGCGCGAGCCTGGCCGACCTCGCAGTGGATGGTCAACGCCTACACCCTGACGTTCGCGGTCCTGCTCATCACCGGCGCCGCGCTCGGCGACCGGTTCGGCCGCAAGCGTGTCTTCATCATCGGCATGCGCGATCTTCATCGGCGGCTCGGCGCTCGCGGCGCTCTCGCGACGTCGACCGAGGTCCTCATCGTCGCCCGCGCCATCCAGGGCGTCGGCGGCGCGATCGTCACGCCGCTGACGCTGACCGATCCTGTCGGCCGCGGTGCCGCCGGAGCGCCGCGCGCGTCGCGCTCGGGCGCGTGGGGCGGCATCGCCGGCCTCGCGATCGCCATCGGGCCGCTCGTCGGCGGCGCGATCGCCGAGGGCCTCGACTGGCACTGGATCTTCTGGCTCAACGTGCCGATCGGCCTCATCGTCATCCCGCTGGCCTGCGCTCCGCCTGACCGAGACCTACGGGCCCGACGGCCGACCTCGACATGCCCGGCCTCGGGCTCATCAGCGCCGGCCTGCTCGCGCTCGTGTGGGGCGTCATCAACGGCAACGATCTCGGCTGGGACAGCACCGCAGGTCGTCGGCGTCGCTCGTCGCCGGCGCCGCGCTCCTCGTCGGCTTCGTCGTCTGGGAGGCTCGCACCGCCGCAGCCGATGCTGCCCGATGCGCTTCTTCCGATCCGCGCGTTCAGCGCCGCCAACGCCGTCTCGCTGCTGATGTACTTCGGGATGTTCGGGTCGATCTTCCTGCTCGCCCAGTTCTTCCAGGTCGTCCAGGGCTACAGCCCGTTCCAGGCCGGTCTGCGGACGCTGCCGTGGACGGGCATGCCGATCATCGTCGCGCCGATCGCCGGGCATCCTCGCCGACCGGATCGGCGGACGCGGCCGCTGCTCGTCGACCGGCATGGCGCTCCATGGCGGTGGCCCTCGCCTGGCTGGCCGTGGTCGTCACGCCGACGGTCGCCTACGAGGCGATGATCGTCGCCGTTCATCCTCGCCGGGCATCGGGATGGGCCTGTTCTTCGCGCCGATCGCCAACGTCGTCCTGTCGGCGGTCCGGCCCGAGCAGGAGGGCAAGGCGTCGGGCGCCACGAACACCATCCGGCGAGGTCGGCGGCGTCTCTCGGGTCGCCGTCCTGGCGGCCGATCTTCAGCGCGAACGGGTCAGCTATTCGGGACCCGGTCGGCCTACGCTTCGCCGGGCTCCACGCCGGCCATCGCGGTCGGTGCGACCGTCCTCGCCCCGAGTGCCGCTGGCCGCTGCTGTTCATCCCGGCCCGCAGGCGCCCGGTCGCGGTCCGTGGAGGCCGACGAGCGGCCGAGCGGGACGCCATGGCGACCGGCGTACGCCTACGCGAGATCGAGCACTGAGGTTCATCGCCATCCTGGTTGGCGCGGAGATGATCTGAGGTCGGGCCGGCGACGGTCGGGCCCTTCGTTCTACAGAGCGTCCAGCTCCGCATAGAGCGCCAGCAGCCGCTCCACGCCACGCGCCCACGCATATGGCCTCGCGCCGCCTCCAGGCAGGCCGCGCGCCAGGCGGCCCGCCAGGTCGGGCGGAGCGTCGAGGATCTCGCGCATCCTGACCGCGATCGAGTCGGGCGACGTGGCGTCGACCAGCACGCCGATCCCGGTCTCACGGGACGACCTCGGCTGCGGCCGGGCAGGTCGGCGGCGACGACCGGCACGCCGGCCCCATCGCGTCGAAGATCCGGGTTGGCGTGTTCAGGCGGTGGTTGAGCGTCGACGCCTGATCGGCATGACCGACACGTCCGGCGGAAGGTGGTCCACGCCGGGATCTCGTCGGGCGGGCGACTCGGGCAGGGAAAATGGATCCGCGCGGTGCGCAGGCCGGCCGCCCCCGGCCATGATCGCCGGCTTGGCGACCCCCTCCCCGATGACGACGATGACGTTCGGCAGCGACCTCGACCGCGATCGCGGCCTGCTCCGTGCCGCGATGGGCGATTTCGACCGGGCGCCGAGCATCAGCGCGACCTGCGCGTCGTGCAGCTCGAGCAGGTGATGGAAACGGCGTTCGCGGTCGGGCGGTCGTACGGCAGCGGACCGTTGAAGACGAGGGTCATCGGCCGGCCGAGCGACCGCTCGAGGTAGGCCGCGTAGGGCTTGTTGATCGGTGACCACCGCGTCGGCCGACTGGGCCCACGCGCGCTCGCGACGGGCGAGCAGCCGCCGCCAGACGCCGGGGAGCAACGCGAACCGGGCGCCTGAGATGGATGTCGCGCGAAAGTCGTGGGGTGACGACCCGGCTCGCCGTGGCGCGCGTGCCGAAGCCAGCGCCACCGGGGCAGTGATGAGGCCCTCCGACTGCTGGGACGTCAGCGACGGCGTTACCGAGCGGGATGATCGGCCCGAGGGCGGCCGAGATCGCGCCCGCCCACGCCCGCGTCACGAGCAGTGTAGCGCACGCCCTGCGCCGCGCGCCCGAGGCGCTAGCGCCGCGGACGCGAGCTCGCGGCGGCCGCCCGGCCGGGATCGCTCGGCCGCGCACGGGCGGCCGCCGCGTCGCTCCCCGGCGCGGCGCGGGGCAGTGGGCGGAGCCGGCAGCCACGCCAGCGGCCAGCGGCTGGCCACGGCGCGGACGACCCGGTAGCCGTCCCGCTCCCCGCGATCCGGCAGGCCGTCCCGGCGCCCGAGCGGCCAACGGTCACGTCGCAACCGGCCGCCGACAGGCTGGTGGCCGTGTTTCACACGACCGGGAACCGGACGTGTAGGCGTTGTTGAGCAGGAGGACGACGCGAGTCACGATGCGTCGGCCAGGCTGCGGTAGAGGGCGACGACGCCGGCCTGCTCTCGGTCCCGGCGTTGTAGCGCGCTCGAGAGCGGCCTTCCGGGCACGCCCCGGAGCGCGGTGCGCCCGCCTCGCGGGGCCCGCAGCAACGTCGCTGCCATGGCCGTCCCGAGCGCCTCCTCGACCACGGCTCTCCGACCACGACCTTCTTCGACCTTCGCTCCTCGACAGCGTGCGCCGCGACCGCGGTGCCACCCGACACGACGACCGGCACCCTGGCCATCAGGCTCTCGAACAGCTGAGCAGGGGATCGTCAGCGCCAGGTTGATCGTCTTGGCGCGGGCGCCGACGAACGACAGCGTCGCCCCCGGCGGTCCAGTCTGAGCAGCCCTCGGACGGGACCGGCGGCAGGACCACGATCCGGTCCGGGTCTGCGGCGGCAGGCCGCCCGGAGACGCGGGCTCCGCAGCCGGCCGAACCCGAGGAACGCCATGACCATGGGCACGTCGCGGAGCGCGGCGCCGCGTGGACAGGGCCGGCAGGAGCCCTCGAACCCCCTGTCCTCGCGGGAACGCGCCCCCGGTACAGGACGATCGGCATCGTCCGCTGGCGGCGCCCGGCCCGTCGTGGGCTGAGCGCGCCGCGCAACCGGGTCGATCTGCGGCAGGCCCGGCAGGTCTGGGCGCCACCGCGGGGCGTGACAGTTCTACGTGACGACCCCGTCGGGCGTCGGACGTGGAAGCGTCGGACGACCTCGTCGGCCAGCGGGTCGGTGATCGGCGAGGAGACCCGCGGCGCGGCCATCCGAAGCGGCGCTCGCGACGCGACAGGTAGGCCTTGGCCAGCGCCCCGGGCAGGTGGGCCGCGGCGGCCGGATCTCGACGTGCAGGTCGGCGATGTCGCGGCCACGAACCGGCCACCGGTCCGGTGCGCCGCCCCGCGGACGCGACCGGCAGGGCAACAAGGGCCTTCGCGCCAGGCAGATATCGGCCGGGCGCCGACGTCGACCACGGCGGCCGCCCAGGGTCGAACGCGCGGTGGCGATAGGACAGGATCTCGGCGCCACGCCGGAGCGGGCGCCCGATAGCTCGAGCGGCCACAGCGTCCCGCGCGGGGGCAGGACCGTCGCTTCGGGGTCGAGGTGCGCTGTAGGATGCGGCCCGTGGACAGCATCGTCCCGGAACCGCCCCTTTCGCCACGAGAACGCGCGTTCGAGATGCGGCGGGCTGTCCACCCTCCGGGCGCACGACGCGGATCCCACCATCGGAGCGTCTCGTCCCCGCCAGGCCCGGGCCGCGCTGGGGCCACGACGGTCACGCGATGGCCGTCGGCCGCCGTGGCGCGGGGCGGCGCGGAGCGTCCGCGAGGCGCCTTCGAAGGTGTTGACGGTGACGAAGCAGACGCCTCAGCGTCCGCGTCATCGACCGGCTCGCAGGGCACGGCCGCCGGGGTCACGCCGCAGGGCCCCGGCCGCTGACGACCGGCCGGTCCAGCTCGCGGAGCGTCTCCTCGTCGCGGACGTAGGCGTAGCGTCGATCGCAGGCAGGGCAAACGAGCTCCTGGTCGATCGCGTAGCGCTCGCGCGCTCGGCCGGGGCTGGTGACCGGTCGAGTCGAGCAATCGCTCGCCGCAGGGTGCACGCCCAGCCGATCCGCCCGGCCGGGCTCCCGGCGACGATCGCGTGCCTGGGACGGCGTGGGTCACGACCGCCCCGGCGTCGACCATCGAGTAGCCCCGACGTCGCTGCCCGCGACGACGACGACGCCCCGGCGCCGATCGTGGCGCCGGACGCGATACATGGATCGGCCCCACCTGCAAGTCCGCCGCGCCGGGCCATGCCGCCGTGTCGGCGTCGAGCGCGCCGAGGGGCGGCGGTCGTTGGTCAGGATCGCAGCCGCGCCGATGTACACCCCGTCGGCGACCGTCACGCCCCGGTACAGGATCGCCTTCGTGCTGGATGCCCGGACGCGATCGCCGACGACCACGCCCTCGTCGATGAAGACGTCGCCACCGATGTCGCCATCGCGGCCGATCCGGGCGCCCGCGCCGATGCCGTCCAGGGCCCGATCGCTGTCCCGGGCCCGACCTCGACATCCCCTGCCAAATCGGCCGTCGCGTGGATGCGCGCGGTGGGTCGATCACGGGTTGGCGTCCTCCTGGCTGGGCCGATTGATCGGTCGCGGCGGAAGCCGAGTATATCGCCGGCCGGCCGCGGCTCAGCGTCGCCGGACGATCCCCCAGACCAGCCCGAACGCGGCACCGAAGGCGAGTGCGCCCCGCCAGTCGAAGAGGCGCCTGACCGGCCTCCGTCGACGCGACCGGCGACGAGAGGAGGCAGGACGCCGGTCGACCGCTCGACCGTGGCGCGGCCAGGTGATCAGCGTGCCGGACGAGCCCCTTGCTCGATGCGCGTCTCGCGCGAGATGATCGAGCGGGCGTAGCCCTGCGTGACGCGCAGCCTCGCCGGCCACGGCGAGTCCAAGTCCGCCCATCTCCACGGAGACCCGATCGGCCCGGGCGATGCCGATGCCGCCCATGCTGCACGCGCGATGTCGTCGGCGTGCGCTGGCGCGGGCGATCCCGCCCTGCCGGACGTCGACCGCGCGCGAGCGGCGACGGTGGTGATCCCACCCTGGGTCACGCTCACCGAATCGGCCTCGACCTGGTCGCGCCCTGCCACGATCGAGAGCGCGCTCGGGGCGCGCAGGCGTTGCCGGCAGTCTCGGGACTTCGTGCGCGGTCGTCGCCGCGCGCTCCTCGGTCGGCGGGCGATCGGCCGTCGCATCGGCGCGCCATGACCGCCACCAGGTCGGCTGCCGCATCGGCCGCGGCCCGGTCGATGCCCGCTTCGGCGACGCGGGTGCATCCGGCTTCGACCGGGTGCGCGGCGGCTTGCGGCTCGGGACTCGCGTCGGACCCGCTGGCGGCGGGGTCGGTCGGGTTCGGGTCGGCCATCGGAGGTTCCTCGGTCGTGCTGGTGCGACGGGCGCGGACGCCGCGATCGCGGGTCGGACGTCCAGCCTACCCCGGAGTCAATCGCTCGGATGCGAGCCGCGATCCGTCACGCGACGCTCAGGAACGAAACGTCTTGTATCCTGGCGCCAGGCACATTCGCGACCGGACGGGGCGGCCCGGCGCATCGAGGAGGGCATCCTGTGGTGACACGACGCATGACTCGCCGGTCGATCGTGGCGATCGCGGCGGTCGCCGGTGCTCGGGCTCGCGAGCGTTGGCGCGCTCGCGGCGGTGATCGCCGCACCGGCAGCCAGCCGAGGCCGCCGATCGGCGGCATCGGCCGCAGCCCGACCCCGACCCCGACGGGGACGGCCGACGGCGACGGACACGCCGGCCCCGACGGCGCACGCCGGTCCCGACCCCGACGCCGACGCGCCATCGCCGACGGCCCGTTGCTGGTCCCACGCGCCACTCACCGGGCGTCTCGTGACGCCGGAGGTCGGCGGCCCGCCACCCGATCGCGATCATGATCGACGACCAGCAGGACGCCCGACCCCCAGTCGGGGCTCAACAGCGCGGCGGTCGTCTGGCGAGCGCCCGCCGAGAGGGCGGCATCCTCGCTACGATGCTCGTCTTCCAGGACCAGTTTCGCCAAGGACGTCGGTCCGGTCCGGAGCGCCCGCTACTACTTGCCGTCACCTGGGCCGCCGAGTGGAGGCGGTCTACGCCCATGCCGGCGGGTCGCCCCAGGCGATCTCCACGCTGGCGGCCAAGGGCCAGGGCCAGTGGGTCTACAACGCCGACGAGTTCCGCTGCGGCCGGGACCTTCCGTCGCGATCACCACCCGAGCGGCCGCCGCAGCAACCTGTACACGAGCAGGAGCCACGCTGCGCCGCCTCGCCACGCGCCTGGTGGTGCCGAGGACGGCCCGATGCAAGGCGGCGAGTTCGCGCCGGACGCGCCGCTCGAAAATCGCCCGGTCGGCGGCGTACGATCACGGTCAGCTACCTGGCCAACACGATCACCTACCACTACGACCGGAGCGACCAACACGTACTCTCCGCTCGGTGACCGGCCAGGAAGAAGCAGGTCGACGCCGCCACCGGGAGCGAGTCGCGCCAAGAACGTGATCATCATGACGGATGTCGTTCGGGCCGCTCAACGACGGCCATCCGGAGAAGCACCGGCTCGAGGCACAGGTCACCGGCAGCGGCGAGGCCTGGATCTCGACCAACGGGAAGACGATCCTGGGGACCTGGAAGAAGCCGTCGCTCACGGCGCCCACCCGGTTCTACGATGCCAAGGGCAACCAGGTCCGCCTCGACCGATCGGGCAGACGTTCATCCAGGTCATGCGAAGCTCGACTCGCCGGTGTCGATCAGGGACGGCGAGGCGGTCCCGGCCGACCGATCCTGACCCGGGCGGGCGATCGATCGCGGCGTCGAGAGCCGGCCGCTCGCCGGTCACGGACTGCCGGAGGCGAGGCTCCGCGCCTGACGCCGACGTCGGCGTAGATCGCCACGTCTCGGCGTGCCACATCGGCCCACGTCCGGCGCTGCCCGGCGGCCCGTTCGCGGGCCGACGGCGTGCGATCCGTGGACGTCGTCGTCGAGACCAGATCGCGGCGAGGGCCACCGGCCGGGTCCAGGATCGCGCGGCTCGACCAGCAACCCGGCCGTGCCGACCACCTCGGGAGTGCCCACCGACCGACACGCCACCGACCGGCGTGCCGCGAGGCGATCGCCCTGATGGCGGGCAGAGCCCGGCGGCGTCCGACGACGACCGGCATGATCGCGGCGCGCGGTCCGGACAGGCCGGCGACGGGACCGCGTCAGCGATGGTCCGGTGCGTAGGCCGAGGCTGCCTGCCGACGCCGTGTCCGGACGGCGGCCGGGCGATAGCGCGCGCGATCGTCGGGACTCGCCACCGACGAGGAGGACCCGCGGCGGCCACGGCACCCCCGCCGCGAGATCCGCCGGGCGGTCGGTCGCCGCCAGCGATGGCCAGCGACCCGCAGGAGCGTCCGCAGGTCCTGGCGCGCGTCGTAGCGCCCGGACAGGATCAGGTATCGCTCGGGCAGGCCAAGGTCGTCGCGCAGCTTGCCGGTCTCGGCGGACGCCCTCGAGGCGCACTCGGATCCCGTTGGCCATCGGCCTGAAGGCCGGCGCGGCGGCGAGCGTGGACGACCCGCAGCCGGTCGCGCCGGAGTCGGAGGACGCCGGCGGGCGTGCGCGGGCCGTCGATCTGGTGCCGACGATGACCGCGGCCGCCTCGCTGCAGCACGCTGAGCCGCGGAGCTGTCCGAACCGCGCCGCCGCGGACCGCTGGTAGACGGCGGGCAGCTCCCAGGGCGCGAGGTCGAGCAGAGTGACCACGACCGGCAGCCCGGACGCGATCGGGAGCGGACCGCCACCGACCGCGTGATAGACCGCCCCGGCCGCGCCCCGCGATCGGTCCCGCCAGGCGGCGCCGAGCGCCGCCCCGCGGAGCAGGAACGGGTCGAGGGTCATCGCCCCGTGACCGCAGCAACCGGATCGGCGGGAGCAATCGCCGGCCCACTGACATCGAGTCGTTCCGAAGGCGACGGTCGGATGCGTCGAGGTCGGACTGGAGGAGCAGCGCGAACGATCTCGCCGGCCAGCGGCCTGGCGTCGTAGGCGGCGAGCAGGCCCTCGAGATAGGCCGCGGTCACCGGCGCCTGGACCGGCTCCTGGAGGCGGCGCGCGTCGGAGGACCACGCGGACTCGGGCGGGTCCCGCGGTCCCGGACGACTCGCCCAGCCGCTCCCCCGGCGTCTGCCGTCACGGGCGCTCGCGGCGGGATCCGCGGCAGGCGCTCAGGCCCTCGGCGCGCAGCCCGGCAGACGACCACGAGCGCCTCGGATGACGATCCGCCGGCTCATCTTCGACTGGCCCACGCGCCGGTCGCGGAACGTGATCGGGACCTCGCGAACGCGCGCGCGCCTGGCGCGGCTGGCGGAACGTCATCTCGATCTGGAAGACGCTAGCCGCCGGCGTGGATGCCATCGAACGGAAGGCCGCCAGGGTCGTCGCCCGCCAGACACTTAGCCGCCGGTCAGGTCGTGCGGCTGGAGGCCGGAGGTCCGTGCGGGCGAAGGTGCTGCTGCCGCGCGAGACGATCCGCCGGCCGAGGCCCACCGACGACCCCGCCGCCGGGCGTGTAGCGCGATCCGATGACCAGGTCGGCGGCGTCGTCCACGACCGGCGCGACCAGCGACGACAGGCTGGCCGGATCGTGGCTGAAGTCGGCATCCATCTGACGACGACCGTCGCGCTGCCGCCCTCCGAGCGCGACCGGAACCCGTCGAGGTACGCGCCGAGACCCTGCTGGCCGGTCGGTGGCGGACCCGACGCGAGGATCGAGCGGCGGCCAGGCCGTCGGCCAGCTGGCCGGTCCTGTCAGGCGAGCCGTCGTCGACCACGAGGAGGGTCACGGCAGGCAGCGCGAGCCAGGATGGCGGACGTGATCGGCCCGATGTTGTCCGCCTCGTTGTAGGTGGGCAGCACGATCCACGTCCCGCGGCCGTTGAGCTGGCTGTCGGTCGTGCCGGGCGCGCTGGTCGCGACGCTCACCACCGGGGCGACGTCGGATGCGGGCGGTTCGGGCGTGGCGGGCATGGGCGCCAGTGGAGGGGCCGTGGCTACGGCGCCAGGACGTTCACGCCGCTGATGACCCGGGTTGTGCCGATCCAGCTCGTCGCGATCACGACGGCCGGGTAGTGGCCTGGCGCCACGAGCCGGTTGGCCGCGGTCCGCCCGTTCCACGTCCAGTGGTACGAGCCTGTCGCCAGCGACCGATCCACCAGACGTTGCGGACGAGCGTGGCGCCCGGGATAGATGGCGACGTTGACCCGGGCCGCGCGGGCGAGGCCGAACTCGATCCGCGACGAACCGCTGCTCGACGGCCGGAAGTGACGAGTCATCGACCAGGCGAGCGACTGGATGGTCCCGTCGACCCCGACGGTCATGGTGCGCACGGTCCGGTGTGCCCGCGCAGGTCGTAGCCGTCGACCCGGTAGGTGTAGCGCCCATCGGGGACGAACGCTGCCCGCCCCGTCCACCCCACTCCACGACCACGTCCCCGGAGCGCGCCGGCACGCAACTTCCAATACGCTTGAGTGCGCCCCAGTGGACGGGATGATCCGGGCCGAACCGCCGACCGCCGAATCCGGCCACCATCCGCAGGTGCGTCGCGTCCGACTGGCCGTCGCCGTTGGGCGAGATCAGCGGTCGGCGTGGCGCTCGAGGAGATCGAGGCCGGCCTCGTGTCGACCGTCACGACCTTCTGGACCGAGCTGCGGTTGTCCGAGGCGTCCGCCATCCAGATCGCGATCCGGTACGCCCATCCGGCGCCCGCGAGCCGTCGGCCCGATGCTGCCGCCCCACGTGTACGACGACGACCTCCTTGCCGGTCAGGCTGCCCGACCGGACCGGATATCCGGCGGTGCCGTCGATCAGCGGTTGCTGATCGAGCCAGCCCCAGCGCAGCAACCCGGTCACGGCCACCGGTGGCGGTCACCCGGCCGAGACGGCTCGTCGCCGTTGGGCGACAGGAGGGTGCGAGCTGACCGACGATCCGGTGACCTTCGGCGGCATCGTGTCGGTGATGAACTTGTCCTTGAGCAACTGGTACAGCCCGGTCCGAGTCGCCGTCGTAGCCGAGCGCCCAGATCCTGACGCCGCGCAGGCCGTAGCGCGTCGACCAGGTCGTACTTGGCGCCGAGCGCGCGGGTCGTCGTCGAAGTAGAGCTGGCGCCACGGGCTGACGCAGCCGTAGGTCGACGTGCAGTTCTGGCGCGCGGTAGACGGTCCACGCCACGCCCTCGACGCGTGTCGTAGTGCTTGGCCGTGATCTGGCGCGTAGCCGACGGCGGTGCCGTAGACGACGCGTCGTCGAGGCGCCGTACTTCGGTGCCGCTGATGTTCGTCGCGTCGAGCAGCGTGCTGTCGCGTCGACCAGGCCCGCCCGTAGTACGGCACGCCGAGGATGATCGCGACGGCGGGCACGCGACGCGAGGTACGCGCCGACGGTGTCGCGGATGTCGTAGTCCGGCCGCTCGAGCGGCGCCACCGAGCCGACCGGGTTGGTGGTCGCGCGTCCGGTAGTCGTAGCCCATGACCGACGGCATCGCGCGGCGTCGACGCCCGTGGCGGCTTCGATCGGGTAGTTGCCGATCCAGCCCGTCGTGTCGAACGTCAGCTGGTAGCCGCGGGCGTACCTGGTTGAGCTCGGCGCGGACTGCATCGCACGAGCAGGCGTGAACTCGTCGGCGTAGCGTCGGACACGATCGGCTCGAAGTCGAGGTTCGACGCCGTCGGCGCCGCGGTCGCGGACCGCCGCCGCGATCTGGCGGGCGAGGTTGGCACGCGCCGTCGAGCTGCCGAGGAAGCGCCTTCTGGCGGGTCACGCCGCTGCCGCGTCCAGCGCGAAGCTCTGGACCGTCAGCACGACCCGCGTGCGACTGGCGTGGGCGGTCGTTGATGACGCTGGTCATCTTCGAGCTCGTCCAGCCGCTCCAGCCGACGGTGGTCGCGCCGTCTGCTGTTCGCTTCGCTCGAGGCTCGCCGTTGGCGGCGGCGCCGACGCCGAAGTAGGCGATCGTCGACAGGGTCTCCCAGTCGTAGCCGGGTGCGACGAGTCGGTCAGCTCCCAGTACGGCAGGAAGCCGAAGACCTCGCGGCGAGCCCGCCTGGATCGCGGCCGGCGAGCTCGGCGTCGACTGGTGCGCGTCGGGAGCGACGTTGCGGCGAGTCGACCGTGTCCGATGGTCGGACCGGCCGGCGGGACGTCGCCGACGCGACTGCGACGAGTCGGACGCACCGGGTGGATGGGCCGCGTCGCGGATGGCCGCACCGCTCAGCGCGACCGCCTGGCAGCGACCGCGGCTGACGCCGCCGACCGGCCAGCGGTCCAGACGGCGCGGGGTGAACGGAACCGATGACGCGGCCGCCGGGCGTGAAGGCGATCCGGTCGCGCGGCGTGGCGACGGGCCTCCTCGTACTGGATCGTCGGCTGGGATGGCGCCCTGCCGACGAGCGAAGCTGGCCGCGGGGTCGGCCGAGAGCGCTGGCAGCGCGACAGCGGGCGCTTGAGACGATCGATGCCGCTTCCGGCGGCGCCGTCGCGACCGTGACGCCGGTCCGTCGGAGTGCACGTCGCGATGATCGCCAGGACCGCCGACGCCGAGCAGGGCGCGCGCGGATGCCCGGCGGCTGGGTCGGGACGGCGCGAATCGCGCGGCGGATCGGCATCGGCAGGTCGGTCTCCATCGCGAGCACTGGGGACGGCCCACGCCAGGCGCGTATCCACGCCCGGGACAACCCGACGATGGTCCCGGTGAAGACTGGTACGCGTGTGGTCTGGTGCGGTCCGGTGCGGTCTCCCCGCGGACCGCTCGACGAGCGCCGGATCAGTGCAGCGGAAGGCCTTCGAGGTGCGGTTCATGTGGCCGCCGGAGTCCACCGCCATGACCTTGAAGCGTCACGGTGCCCGACGACCCACCGGTCTTGAGCGTGATGATCGCCTTGTACGTGTTGGTCGCCGGTCTTGACCATCGGGACGCTCCAGGTGCGCCTTGCCCGGCTGGTAGACGTACAGCCGGGGCACGGCTGACAGCGTCTCCGTCGTGATCGCGTAGGACCGAGAGTTCTGGCCGCGGCCCGGCGGTGGTGTCGCTGGGCTTGATCGACGAACGCCCGGCGTCGAACGCGACCGACTGCGTCGCCGACAGCGGTCCCGGTCGACGCTCACGAACGAGGTGTAGTGGCCGGTCGGCAGCATGGTCCCGTCGGTCTGCGACCCGTGAACACCCAGGATTGCGGTGCCCGCCGGCAGCGCCGACGGCGTCGAGGTGCGTGTCGACGATCTGGCCGGCCGCGTTGCGCAGGGTCCAGGTGACGGTCATCGGACGGAGGCAGCGTGAAGGACGAGCGTCGTCGGTCCTCGACAGCCCGTCGAGGTCCTGCGGATAGAAGGCCGCTCGCGAGGCTCGCGACTGAGCGAGAGGGCGCCGACGACCCGAGGGTGCGCTCGGCGCTGATGCCGGTGTTGCCCCACTGGTCCATCGGCGACAGCCGGATGATGTACGCCGCCATCGGGGACGACGTGCCCGGTGCTGTCCCGGCCGTCCCACGAGATGGCCGTCGGGCCGGCTGCCGTCCGACACGGTCCACTTCTTCAGGACCGTCCCGGCCTGCATCGCGGACCCGGGCGACGACCGAGCCGATCTCCGGAGTTCGTGGCCGCCACTGCGATCGGTGTCGCGGATAGCCGTCGCCGTTCGGCGAGAACCACTGACGGTCGCAGCGTCGGGGTCAGCCCGGTGCAGCTGCGATGGCGCGGTGTCGACGGTCACGGTAGTCGTGGCGCTCGCCGCGCCGTTGTGCCAGGCGTCGTCGCCGCTGACCTGACGGTGTACGGGCCGTCGGGGACCGGCGTCGCCGCCGACCAGGCCGTTCCAGGTGGCCTAGGGTGGGAGCCCGTCCCGGTCGCCTCGAACAGGACGGCGTTCGACCCGTCGCGGACGGATAGGGTCCACGACACGGACTCGGTGAAGCGGGCGTTGAGGACCACGCTGTCGAACGCGCCGTCGCCGTTCGGCGAGAACGCCGAGTCGGCGTTCAGGCTCCGCACGACGGGTGCGCGTGCTGTCCTTGGGGACGAGGTCGCTGCCGGCCATGAAGCCGTGGATGCTCGGGTCGTCGACGCCTTCGACCTCGACGAGCGGCTGCCCTCGGCCGTCGTCGTCGTCGCTCTGGTCGACGACGCGGAGCCGCGTTGCCGGCCGGAGCGTCTGGGCCTCGGCGGCCGTCACGTCCGACGCCGGCAGCACAGGCTCGCCCCGCGGTCGCCACGAGCGCGTTGCCCGGGACGTCAGGGCTGGTCGGAGTCGACGTCGGTCGACGCCGGGCCGCCGGTCACGTCGTCGGTCGGTGATGCAGCGCTGACCCGCACGGCCAGCGAGCGGTAGAAGCCCGAGGTCGGCGTGTTGGGATCCTGGTAGACCGTGGTGCCGGCGGTCCGGGCGCGACGCGAACGAGACGATGTGGCCGGCCGAGAACGGGCATCGTGCGCCACAGGTGCTCGATCGTCTGGTGGGTCGTGAACAGCGACGCGGATGTAGGACTCGGACCCGGCGTGACCGTCGGCGATGACCGCGCCTGGCGCTCCGGCCTTGAGGAAGCCGGCGGCGTAGTTGTCGGCCCGCTGGCGGGCGACGTGAGACGGTCGGCTCTGGGTTGCCCGGCTCCGAGTTGCCCGGACGCGTAGCACAGGTGGTTGAGGATGACGATCGCGCCCGGCGCGAGGTCGAGCGGTCGCGACGTACGGCTCGCCGTAGTACTTGTTGTTGTAGTCGCCGTCGCCCGACGTCGGCGTTGAGCCCGAAGCCGTCCTTGGTCGTGTACTTCGGGTCGTACGTATACGGGCTCGGCCAGCCGTTGCCGTGGCCGAGGTAGATGACGATCGAGGCGCCCGACGGTCGCCGCCTTGACCTTCGTCCAGGTCGCGTTCGGGCTGTAGACCTTGACCACGTTCGAGGTGTACTTGATCGCCTCGGCGTAGGCCTGGTCGGCGTCGCGCGCGGTAGCCGGCGGTCGCGCCGTGGGTCGCCCCGACGATGATCACGACCTTGGGGTCGCGCGGAGTCGACCGCGGCCGACGCGGATGGCACGGCGACGCCGAGGCCGGCGAGCAGGACGAGGACGAGTGGCGGCGACGGACTCTGCGCAAGCGGGCCTCCGGGAGGGCGCGGGATGAGTGCTGTCCTCGCAGCCTCGCGGCGAGCGTGGTCCGCGCTCAATCGCGGGATGGTCCCGCAACCTCGCTAGCCCATTCGGCCTGCCGCCGGTCGAGGATGCCGGGGTGGAGTCCGGTGGAGTCCGGCGTCAGATCCCCGGTCGCGCAGGCGCACCACGAGGTCGCGCCAGCGGCGGGTTCGCGCGCGTCGCGCGCCGACACGATCGGCCGTCCGTCCGCGGTCGCCCGGACGGCGGGCCAGGCGACCGCGACGGCCGGGTCGTCCCAGGCGAAGCCCAGCTCGTCGGACCTGTCGTACGCGTTGGTGACGAGGTACACGCAGCTCGAGCGGCTCGAGCGGCCAGGAAGCCGTGGGCGACGCCGGTCGGGATCACCGACCCAGTCGTCCGCGCCGAGCTCGCGGGTCTCGACGACCGGCCGCGTCGCCGGCATCCGTCGAGCAGCGGGCGGACGTCGACCAGCGCGACGAAGCGCCCGGCCGGCGGTCGACGACCCACAGGTCGGCCTGGCGGCGGTGGAGGTGGCAGCCCGCGCAGGACGCCCGGCGCGGAGCGTCGACAGGTTGGCCTGGACGAAGCGCCTCGCGTCGCCCGGCGAGCCGCGCGAGGCGTCGCCGACAGCTCGCGGAACGACGCCGCGCGTCGTCGGCGTGGCGGGCGATCGCGCCGTAGCGGACGCCGGGCAGCGTCGACGGCTGGCGTCGCCGGGTCATGCCCGGACCCCGCCGCGTCGCGCCCGAGCGCGGCGTCGGCGCGTAGTCGGCCATCGCGTCGGGCCACGACGCGCAGCGGCTCGCCCGATGGCAGCGGGTCGCGGCTCGAGGACGCCCCAGCGCGGCGGGCGGACGGACGCTCCCAGGTCGAGGACGGGACGTCCCGGATCGTCGACCTCGAGTCCGGCCCGGCGCGACGATGTCGCGCGCCCAGTCGGCGCGCGTCGCGAACAGCCCGTTGACGAGGTGGTGGATGCCCGCGATCGCGTCCTCGGCGAGCAGCTCCGACGATCGCCGTCGGCGACGTCGTCGGTGTAGGTCGGCGTGCCCCACTCGTCGCGACGACGACGCGCAGCGGCTCGCCGGCGGCCGCGCCCGCTCCGCGGCGTCGAGGATCTGGCTCGGGAAGTCGCGCCCCGGCGTCCCGAACAGCCAGGCCGTCCGGGCGATCCCGAGGCGGCGACGCCGGCGGCCGACGCGTACGCCTCGGTCGCCAGCCGCTCCGCCGGCGGCCTTCGAGGCGCCGTACGGGTTGCCGGGCGAGACCGGTCGTCGCTCGGGTCCGTAGCCGAGGCCGTCGCGTCCGGGTCCCGTCGAACACCTCGTTGGTCGAGACCATGCAGCGAGGTCGACGCCGCGCGTGCCGCGCAGGCTGCGGCGAGGACGCCGGTCGCGGTCGCGTTGCGGCGCGAGCGCGAGCTCCGGGTCGAGGGCGCAGCCGTCGACGTCGGTCCAGGCCGCGGCATGGACGACGACCTCCGGCCGGTCGCGGTCGAGCGCGGCACCGACGCCTCCGGCGCGTCGAGGTCGAACGCGGCGCGGTCCCAGCGCGATGCGGTCCGCCGGGCCGGTGAACGGCGCGTCGGCGAGGGCCGTCGACGAGCGCGCCGCCGAGGCGCCCGGTCGCGCCGGTGACGGCGACGCGCATCAGCCGGGCGTCGCGTCGGGCAGGGCGTTGCCGCGCGGCCTCTCCGTCGCAGCCGGTGGCCGTACTGGCGCTCGTACCAGCCGTCCCAGTCGCCCGAGCGGGCCGCCCGCCACCACGGCCTCGTTGGCGACGGTACCAGTCGACGGTCGCCGCCAGGCCGTCCTCGAACGAGCGTCCGCGGCCGCCAGCCGAGGGCGCGCGAGCTTCGCGCCGTCCATCGCGTAGCGCCGGTCGTGGCCGGGCCGGTCCTCGACCGTCGCGGACCAGCGACCACGGCTTGCCGAGACGCTCGAGCAGGAGCCACGACCTCGCGGTTCGTCCGTCTCGACTCCGCCCGGCACGTTGTAGGTCTCGCCGGCCGTCGCCGTGACGGAGGACGAAGTCGATCGCGGCGGCGTGGTCCGGCGACGTACAGCCAGTCGCGCCGCTGGAGGCCGTCGCCGTAGAGCGGCAGGCGCGGTCGTCGATGGCGTTGGTGATGAACAGCGGGATGAGCTTCTCGGGGTGGTGATACGGGCCATACGTGTTCGAGCCGCGGGTCACGACCGCGTCGAGGCCGTGGGTCACGACGTAGCTCCGGACGAGCAGCTCGCCGGCCGCCTTGGCCGCCGCGTACGGCGAGCGCGGGCGAGCGGCGTCGTCCTCGGCCGGCGTGGCCCTCGTCCACCGAGCCGTAGACCTCGTCGGTCGACACCTGCAGGAAGCGCGGCCGGCCCGGCGCCGTCGCGGCAGGCCTCGAGCAGGACGTGGACGCCGATGACCCCGGTCGCGCAGGAACGCCTCCGGGTCGAGGATCGAGCGGTCGACGTGCGACTCCGGCGGCGAAGTTGACCACCGCGTCGGCGCTCGGCGACGAGCGGCGCGACGACGGCTCGGATCGGCGATGTCGCCGCGGACGAAGCGGCAGCCGGGCGGCCATCTCCGGATCGTCGCGGACCGGCGCGAGGTTGGCCTCGTTGCCGGCGTAGGTCAGCTTGTCGAGGACGGTGATCCGCGTGCCGTCGCGGCGCGCCAGGACGTCGCGCACGTAGCACGAGCCGATGAACCCGGCACCGCCGGTGACCAGCAGGCGGCCGAACGTCGGCGCCTCGCCCATCGTCAGGCCGCCGGCCGGCTGACCGGCGGCGCCAGGCGCCCGGCCGCGTCGTCGTCGGCGGCCAGCTCGGCGGCCCGCAGCAGCGACGGCACGGTCCCGGCGTCGGTCCAGTGGCCCGTCGTAGATCGGGCTGAAGCAGGCCGCCGTCCGGGATGTAGTGGTTGAGGACGTCGGTGATCTCGAACTCGCCGCGGCCCGACGGCGAGCAGCGTCGTCGATGACGTCGAAGGCGTCGGGCCGCAGGAAGTAGACGCCGATCGGGATGAGGTCGCTCTTGGGCTGGTCGGGCTTCTCCTCGAAGCCGACGACCCGGCCGTCGGCGTCGAGCTCGGCGACCCCGAAGCGCCCGGATCGGGCACCCGGTAGAGCAGCGTGCCCGGCGCCGTACGGCCCGATCTCGAACGTCGGCGGCGACGTCGGCCAGGCCGGGCCCGCGCAGGATGTTGTCGCCGAGGACGCAGCAGAACGCGTCGTCGCCGACGAAGTCGCGGGCCAGCCCGATGGCGTGGGCGATGCCGAGCGCGCCCGGCTGGTAGCGGTAGGTCAGGTCGAGCCCGAAGTGCGGCACCGTCGGCGAGCAGCTCGACGACGTCGCCGACGCTCTTGCCGCCGACGATGACCATCACCTCGCGGATGCCCATCCCGGCCAGCGTCTCGATCGGGTAGTAGATCATCGGCCGGTCGTAGATCGGCAGCAGGTGCTTGTTGGTGACGATCGTCAGCGGGTAGAGCCGCGTCGCCGTCCCGCCGGCCAGCACGATGCCTTTCATCGCGCGAAGCGTCAGCAGCCGCATGCCGGCCGGTGACCGGCGGTGCCGGGCTCGGGCCTGCGCGCCGGCGGCTTCGGGGCTGGCGTCGCATGCACGGGCTGCTCGCCCTGCGGGCAGCGTCGCCGCGCGCCGCTGCAGTCGACCGGCTGCTGCTCGATCGGCGGCAGCCCGCCGTGGTAGTCGAGTGATGACGAGCGAGGTACTCGAGCTTGTCGAGGTCGGCGGTCGGCTGCAGGAAGGCGGTCTGACGACGTCGTTGGCGTCGCGCCTGACGTCGACGACCTGGCCGATGAGCGAGGCCCCTGCGGATACGGGCGAGCGGACCCCGCCGCCGAGCTCGATGCCGGCGGTCACGACCTCGTCGCCGACGCGACGATCGCTCGCCCGGAGTCGATCTGGCTCATGACCAGGACGCCGCCCAGCTGGCCGACGACCTCGCCCGTCGCGGCGTCTGCGTGACAGCTGGCCGGATGACCGTCGAGTCTGCGTCGGTCAGGAGCACGACCGTCGGCGCTGTCCGGGCCGACCTCGATCGACGCGGCCGGCAAGCGCGCCGCCCGGCGCGACCACGACGTCACCGACCGCGATGCCGTCGTTCGTGCCCTTGTCGAGCGACGACGAGCCGCCGGAACTCGGACGACTCGCGGGCGATCACCGCCGCCGCGACGGTCTGTGTAGTCGAACCCGGCCCGGAGCTGGAGCAGCGCCGGTCAGCTGCTCGTTCTCGCGGCGGATCTCCTCGAGCCTGCGCGTTCTCGGTCGCCAGTCGCTCGTTCTCGCCGCGGAGCGCGGCGTTGTCGACGCGCAGCCGGTCGATCTCGGTGATCGCGGTCGCCACCGACGGCGACGCCGCCGGCGACGCTCGTCGAGCGCGCCCTGGATCGGCCGGAAGGCGAAGCCGATCCCGTTCTGGACGCTCGCGGACGGCCGGGTTCGACGAGAACGCCATCATCAGCGACGCGTGACCAGCCAGCAGGACCGTGGAACGGCGATGCCGCGGCGGCGGGCGGCGCGGGTCGGCGAGGAGCGAGGTCATCGTCGGCTCGAGCCCGGTCGCTGACCGGCGCTCAGCGCGGCGGCCGCGAGTAGGTCTCCGGCGACGAGGACGCGCGTCCATCCGCGTCGAGATCCTGGAGGACGACGCCGGTGCCGCGGGCGACGCAGGTCAGCGGGTCGTCGGCGATGTGGACCGGCATCTGGGTCGCCTCGGCGACGCGCCGGTCGAGGCCCGGCCAGCAGCGCGCCGCCGCCGGCGAGGACGATGCCCTGGTCCATGATGTCGGCGACGAGCTCCGGCGGCGTCTCCTCGATCGTGTCCTTGACCGTGTCGACGATCTGCTGCGACCGACGGCTCGATCGCCTCGCGGATCTGGTCGGCGCCGACCTCGACGCTGCGCGGCAGGCCGGTCAGCAGGTCGCGGCCGCGGAGCGTCACGCGCTGCGCGTCCCACTCGCCCGGGGTAGGCCGAGCCGATCGCGATCTTGATGTCCTCGGCGGTCCGCTCGCCGAGGAACAGGTTGTACTCGCGCCGGGCGAACGTGACGATGTCCTGGTCCATCTCGTCGCCGCCGATGCGGATGCTGCGGCTGACGACGATGCCGCCGAGGCTAGATGACCGCGACCTCGGTCGTCCCGCCGCCGATGTCGACGATGAGGCTGCCCGGACGGCTCGCTGACCGGGCAGGCCGGCGCCGATCGCCGCGGCCATCGGCTCCTCGATGAGGCCGCGCCCAGCGGGCGCCGGCGTTGAGCGCGGCGTCGCGGACGGCCCGCTTCTCGACCTCGGTCACGCCCGACGGGATGCCGAGCAGCATCCGCGGCCGCGGGATCATGCCGACCCGGTCGTGCACCTTGTCGACGAAGTACTTGATCATCTGCTCGGTCACGTCGAAGTCGCTGATGACGCCGTCGCGCAGCGGGCCGGACCGCGATGATGTTGGCCGGCGTCCGGCCGACCATCCGCTTGGCCTCGGCGCCGATCGGCGAGGACGCGCTTGCGTCTTGGCGTCGATGGCGACGACCGACGGCTCGCTCATGACGATGCCGCGGTCGCGGACGTGGACCAGCGTGTTGGCCGTGCCGAGGTCGATCCCGATGTCGCGGGAGAAGAGGCCGAGGATCCGGTCGAACATGGTTGGGGGCGGGTCCTTCGTACGACGCGGTCGGAGTCGGCGCGACCCGGGTGCGCCGGATGGCTGCGGGTCGCGCCGGCGGCGTCGGTCGACTGCGGCGTATGGTGCGCTGGGTCGGGCGGGAAGCCCGGGCAGTATACCCGGTCGTCCGACGGCGGCCGGAACGCGGCGCGATCGGGCAGTGGGTCGCGGTACGTCAGGCCAGGGCCCGGCGGTCGTCGTCGCGCAGCCGGCGGCCGGCTCGGTCGAACGCGACGCCCGCGATCGCGCAGCGAGACGTACGCGTCGTGGCCGATGACGAGGTGGTCGAGCAGCTGGATGTCGAGCAGCCGGCCGGCGGCGAGCGCCTCGGCGGTCAGGTGCAGGTCGTCGGGCGACGGCGTCGGATCGCCGGACGGGTGGTTGTGGACGAGGATGACGCCGGCCGCGTTGAGGCGGACGGCGTCCCGGAACAGCTCGCCGACGCGGACCAGCGACGAGCTGACGTTGCCCTGGTAGACGGTCGCGACGCGCAGCACGTGGTTCTTCGTGTCGAGCATGACGACCCGCAGCTCCTCGCGCTCCAGGCGGCCCATCTGGAGGATGAGCCGGTCGGCGACGTCGCGCGGACCGCGGATCGACCAGCGGCCGGTCGGCCAGTCGGCGAGCAGGCGCCGGCCGAGCTCGAAGGCGGCGACGAGCTGGGCGGCCCTGGCCGCGCCGATCCCCGCCACTGGGCCGGCCAGCTCGAGCGTCCGTCGCGCCGGGCCAGGCCGGTCAGGCCGTCGTGTGCGGCCAGCGCGTCCGCGGCCAGGTCGACCGCCGATCGGCCGCGCGTCCCCGATGCCCCAGACCAGGCGCGATCAGCTCGGCCGAGGTCAGGCCGGCCGCGCCGCGCTGGGCCAGCCGCTCGCGCGGCCGCTCGGCGAGCGGGAGCTCCCGGATCGCGCGACCGGCCGCGGCGGGCGCGCGTGTCGCGTCCTGGCTCCGACCACCGCGACACCTCCGAGCACGGCACGCGGCGGTCGAGGCGTCCCCGGGTCCGGACGACGGAAGCCCGCCGATCCCCCGCCATCCGGACCTCGAGGACGACGTCGAAGCCTACGGACGGGCCCTCACCGGCGGCTCATCGCGGCGCTTCACCGCCGGCTCATCGGCGCCGCGGTCGCCGCGCCGGTGCCGCTCAGGTCGCAGCGGCTCGCGACCGCCTCGGCCGATGATCAGCAGGATGCCGCGTTGAACGCGGCGTGGAGGCCGAACGACGCCCAGATCGATCCGCGCCGCAGGAACAGCCAGCCGAGCGCCAGAGCGACCGGGATGCGCGTCGCGAACCCGACGACGGCCATGCCCGAACGTCTCGCCCGGCGTTCGCCCCGAGATCGTCGAGCACGTGGGCGAACGCGAAGACAGCAGGGCCGCCCGGACGAGCGCCGCGACGCGGCGCCGAGCGCCGCGGACCCAGGCCGTCGTGGCGAACGCCGCGGAACAGGATCTCCTCGCCGAACGGCGCGACGATCGCGCCGGCGAGCAGCTGAGAGCGCGAACTCCGACGTCCTCGCCGGTCGGCGGCAGCGGGCTGACCGGGTGACGGGAAGATCGCTGAGAGGATGCGCGGCGATCGGGATCGTCACGACGATGACCGGCAGCGCCCACAGGGCGCCGCCGGCGATGCTCCGCGGACGCGCCCGATCGTCCAGGCGGCGGACGCCCATCGCGGCCCACGACAGCGCCCCGGCATCGACCACGAGCAGCCGGATGAGGCCGATGTAGACGAGCGCCTGGACGGCGACCGACGCGAGCGCCCGATCGGGCCCGTCGAGCGCGACGCCGAGCGAGCGCCGAGCGGCACGCCTGACGATGACGCTGGCGAGCGCGAGATCGGGATCGACGGCCGCGAAGACGAGGAACGGCGACGGGCCCTGGTACGGCAGCGTCGCCCTGTGGCGCGCGCGCTCGATGCCCTGCGACCCGGCGCCGCGCGATCAGGCCGACCGACAGCAGCGACGGCGCCGACGAGCAGGAGCATCGCCGCCCGTCGCCGGCTGTCGCGCAGGAACCTGACGACGATCAGCCCGAGCCCGACGAGCGCCGAGCCAGCCGACCACGAACAGCGCCGGGCGCGAGCGTCCCTCGATCGTGAACGTCGACGGCGCCCGGGCCGGGATCCGGCGAGGCTGCGGTCGGCGCCGGAGGCGTGAGGTCGGGCGTCGGCTGTCATCCGGCGGTCGCGGGGCGCGGGCGGTGGAGCGTGCGGGTCGATGGGCGCGGCGGTCGCCGGGCTCGATCCCGGGCGTCCGGGTCCGATGGGCGTCAACGCTCCGGGAGCGGATCCTGCGCCTGTGGCCGGTCGCGGACCGGCCGACGCGCGCGACGGTCGGCGCGGTCAGCGGCGGCGCGGGCCGCCGGCCGCGGACCGGCCGCGGCGGCCGGCGCCCGTGCAGGCGATCCGGCCGGCTGGCGTCACGGCTGCCGGCAGCGCCTCGATGGACGGCGCCGCGGCGACCTCGCGACGCTCGAAGTCCTTGCCGCACCAGGCGCACAGCGACCAGTCCATCCCGACCAGGCGGCTGCAGTTCGGGCAGACCCGGTTCAGCCGCGTCCGGCAGGACGGGCAGATGATCCATTCGTCGTCGATCCGGCCGCTCGCAGCCCGGGCAGTGGTGGATCGTCTCGACCTCGGCGAGGAGCGCCTCCTCGGCCAGGTTCCGCTCCCAGACCTCGCCGATCTTCTCGTGCGGCCGGATGATCTTGTAGATCCAGACCGCGAGGATGAAGAAGACCGGGGTGAAGCAGGATGATGCCGGCGGCGACGAGGTACGGCAGGATGCGCGTTGTCCGATCGCTGCTGCATGTCACGGAACGCCCAACAGGCGGACGCGAGCCACAGGATGACGAGGTAGCATCGCCCGCGGCCCGAGCGGCGAATCCGGACGATCGGGCTGCTGAAGCAGTCGTTCAGCGTTGCGCCGATCTGGCTGGAAGATCTGCATCCATGTGCCCGGCCGATGCCTCCCCGGGCCTTCACCGGAACGGTCGCTGAGGCCGGATCCGGTCGCCGAACGTCGTTCGGCAGTGTAGCAGGGGCTCCTCGCCGAACCCTCCGCCCGGCCGGGGAGCCGGCCGTCGCGCGCTCAGACGGGTGGCGCGGAGTTGCGCCGCCGTGACGGCTCGCCCAGGACGGGAGCAGGCTGCGCCGACCAGGAGCGCGACGACCACCGAGCGCCGCCGGCTAGCACGCACCGACCTCGGCGCCGAGTGGGCTGGATGACGTATGGCCAGGCGAGGCCGACATGAGCAGCGCGCCGGACACGAGGCCCACGACGCCCGGACGCGAGCCACGCCGGCACCCTGGATCGGATCACCGCCAGGGCCAGGGATGCCGGAGCGGTGGCCGGCGAACACGATGCAGGTGGGTCGGGCCCGGCCAGTCCCTCAGGCGACGAAGCACGCGCCGTAGCCCCTCGCGCCGATCACGGCCCGAGACCACGCGCAACAGGAAGCCGAGGGGATGGCCAGGGTCGAGTCTCGACGATGACGAACCAGCCGCCGATCTCGACGAAGCGGGCCGCGTCGAAGCGGCGCGGACCCGGTCCTGGCCTGCGGATCCCCTAGCCTCGCCCGGCGCCCCGCGCTGGGCCTCCGGAGGCGCCGCCCCCGCGTCGACCCCCGGCCAGTTCGCCTCCGCCGACGTGGCGGATGCGAGGACGAGGGTCGACGGACGGTGGCGCCGGCCTGCATCGCCGCGGTCTGCCGCGCCCACGTGCCGGCGGTCCCGCGGGCGCGCGGCCACGCACGGTCGCGGCGTCAGGAGGGGCCGAAGGGTTTCTGACCGTGGCCGCCACGCCGAGGTCCCCGTGGCCCGATGGCGCCCGGCCGCTCCGGCTCCGGTGATCGGGGCGCGGTCTCCTCTGCCGGCTCGGCCGGCGTCCCAACCCAGCTCGTCGGCAGCCACCGGATCCGGGCGCGTCGACGACAACGGGCCGCCGGCTGGCTGCGCTCGGTGCCTCCGGCGCTACGTCCGCGTCAACTGGTGCTGCCGTGGTGGCATTCGATGCCGCCGTGGGAGGCGTTGAGTTCGCCCGGGCCGCGGCGTGGGCGGCCAGGGCGGCCTCCGCTGCGGCGAACGCGGCGGCGGCAAGGGCCGCGCCAGCTGGCCTTGGTCGCGGCCAGGGCGGCGGCGACGACTGGTCGTCTGCCTTCGTTGCCTGCGCGGTCGTCTGTCGGGCACGGGCGCTGGTCACCGACGCGAGCAGGCCTCCGCATGCCGGACAGGACAGCTGAACTGATCGGCACGCGCGCCCGACAATCCGACAACGGATCGCGCTGGTGGTCATGGACAACCTCGGCAGTTCGACCGGCCCGTGGCCGGCTCACTCACAGGGTCGCCGACCGCCGACCCTGCGCCAGTGACCCGGTCGGCGGTTCGGCGATCCCCGAACGTCCCGCGTCCCCTCGCGACGACGACCGATCCAGACCGCCGCCCGCCAGGCACATGCGACCGCGATGAGGAGCAGGCTTGCACGGTTTCACAGCGCCACGAAGACGAGTGACCGCCGTAAACAGGGCGATCGGATCCTGGACGTGGCGGCCGCTGCACCGCACGGCCGTCCACGTCAACCCAGCGGTGATCGTTGACGGCGCCAACACCACGACCAGCACGGCCGACGGCACGGCCCAGCGCGCGATGGTCGAGAGTTCGTGGAGGATCGACCCGATGGCCGCTCGCAAAGCGCCCACGACGCCGTCTCCGACGAGGACGCGATCCGGCGGGCTGCCAGGCGAGCCGACGATCTCGCCCGCGATCCAGGTCAGGACGATGACCGCGACCGCGTCGGGGCCCCGCCCAGGACCCGCACGACGATCGGGGCCGCGACGTCGAGCGGTTAGTCAGCTCGCGATAGGCCACCATCACCAGGCGGGTCGCCCCCACGCCAGCGCGGCGACGAGGGGCAGGTAGGCGATCGAGCGCGCCGATAAGGATCCGCCCGGCTTCCAGCCCACGACCGCGACCACGGCCGAGCTGGTCGAGTTGCTCACTACGGCTCCACGACTGGCGACGATACAGCGCCACGACGTCCTCGTCCCGGCGACGATCCGGGCCGATCTGGCCTCGAGCAGCGCGGCCAGGAAGGCCCCCGATGACGACCCACGACGCCGGCGGCGAGGATGCCGGCGGCGATGGCGACTATTTCGTGACCGTCCCGAAGGCGACCGAGATGAGTGATGGGCCGACCACGTTACCGACGCCGACCGGCGTCGGGATGACCACGATCGGCAGCGCGACGAGGACGATGCCGCCGCGCGCGAGGAACGCCGCGAGCGACAGGCCCAGGTCGCTGCGTGGCGAAGGTGGCGAGCAACGTCTGACAAGCGCCGCCCGCGGCTCACGGCGCTGGCTGGCCGACGCTGCGCCTGGGCTCGGCTGCCAGCTCGGGGGCCAGCCCTGCAGCCGCCGGAAGCGCCGCCTGCACCAGCTTGATCTCTTCCCCGTAAAGGGCGAAGTCGCCGGCCGCGGAGGGCCGTCTGCGCCAGGTCGTAGTGGCGGTTGGCGTAGGCGATCAGGCCCGGCACGTCGTTCGGAAGCGGCTCGATCGTGCCGGGCGACCCGGACGGCCCGGGGTCAGCCGGCGTCGGCGTCGGGCCGGGCGACGGCGCCGGCGTCGGCGACGGCGACGGGCGCTCCCTGCCTCGGCCGCGCAGCAGCAGCTCGGAGCGCGCTCGCCCAGCGTTCGGCCCCAGACGACGCTGGCGCGGCGACGCCACGACGATCCGCTGGAACTCGGGGAACGCCGAGCCGGTCGACTGCAGGTAGACCGGCTGCAGGTAGATCAGCGAGTCGCCGAGCGGCACGACGATCAGGTCTGCCGCGGATGACCGTGCTGCCCGACTGGTTCCAGAGCGAGACCTGCTGCGCTGATGATCGGGTCCTGGTCGATCCGGCCTCGATCTGGGCGGGCCCGAAGATCGTCGTGTCGGCCGGGAATCGGTAGACCAGCGTCTGGCCGTAGTTGCGGCCGTCCATCCGGCCGCGACCCAGGCGATCATGTTCGGCCGGCCGGTCGGGACCATCGGCTGGAGCAGCAGGAACTCGACGCCTGCGTCTCGCCGGGCAGCCGCATCACGACGTAGTAGGCCTCGGACGGCAGGCGTCTGCTCGCTCGTTCGGCCCGCTCGGCACGGTCCACAGGTCGTCGCCGCGGAAGAACTGCTGCGGGTCGGTGACGTGGTACCGCCCGAACACGCTGGTCTGGACGTTGAACAGCTCCTCCGGGACGCGCAGGTGGGCGCTGCAGGTCGGCGGGCATCGCTGACGATCGGCTCGAACAGCGTCGGGAAGACGCCCTGCGTAGGCGCGGATGATCGGATCGGTCGGGTCGGTGACGTAGAAGTGCATCGTGCCGTCGTAGGCGTCGACCGTGATCTTGCACGCTGTTGCGGATGTAGTTGAAGTCGGTCGTCCCGGAGCCCGGTCAGGTCGAGACCGGCCGGGTCGAACGGCCTGGGCGTTGGGGAACCGGTCCGGACGTCGTGAACGCGTCCTGGACGTAGACGAGTCGGCCCGTCGTCGTCGATGACGAGGTAGGGATCCTTGTCGAAGCGCAGGAACGGCGCGATCCGCGTGCAGCCGGTCGCTCAGCGAGCGGTGGAAGAGCAGCTGGCTGTCGCGCGGTGACCTGGTCGCTGATGAGCAGGTCGAGGTCGCGGAAGCGAGCGGCGAACAGCAGCCGCATCAGCGTGTTGTCGAGCTTGATCCCGGTCGTCCCGGTCCAGCGCGTCTCGGTCCCGATCGAGCCGTCGGTGTCGCTCTCGCCGGTCGGGTAGTCGAACTCGTCCTGCTGGCGCCGCCGACCACGACGTACGAGCGTCGGCCGCTCGCCGAAGTAGATCCGCGGCTGCCGGGTCGATGGTCGGCGCGCCCGCGTCGAGATCGGCGGCAGGTTGCTGATGAGCAGGTGCGGCTGGCCCTCGCTGCCGACCTCGTTGACCGGGACCATCGCGGCGCCCGACGCCGTGCGTGTAGATGATCCGCTGGTTGACCCAGCCGGTCGCGCTCGGGTTCTGCTCGAGGGCGAGCTCGCGGGCCGGACAGCATGACCTGGCGCTGGACGCCGTCGATCTGGTAGCGGTCCGGTGTCGACGTCCGGTGAAGTCGTAGTACTTGCGCACGGTCTGGAGCTGGTCGAGGCGTCGTCCGCAGCGGACGCGGGTCCCACAGCCGGGCGCTGGCGAAGGTGTCGGCCTCGCTCGGTGATCTGCTCCTGGCGTCAGCGACCGGTCGCCCGCGAACGGGACTGGTCGCTCCAGTCCTCGAGGTCGAACGCCAGCCGGGTCATCGCGATGTTGTTGCGCGATGTAGCGCTGCTTCCTGCGCGAACTGGTTCGGGCTCGACCGTGAACCGCTGGACGGCCTCCGGGTAGAGCCGGCCGATGACCAGCGAGGCCACGAACCAGACCGCGATCGTCAGCCCGAGCGGCCAGATCATCCGGGTGAACGCGCCGCCGACGAGGAATGCCGCGGCAATCCCGGAGATGATCGGTCAGCACGTCGAAGGCGAGGAACTGGGCGTTCTGGTCGGTGAAGCTGACGCCGGTCGCGACGCCGCGCGGTGCTGTACGACAGCTCGAGCTTGTCGAGCTGGTAGCCGAACGCGACCGATAGCAGGAACAGCCCGCCGAGGACGGCGAGGTGGACGCGGATCGGCGTCGAGAAGACGAGGCCGCCGCGTGACGCGCCCACCGAGGTAGCGGCGCCAGGCGATCAGACCAGGCTGGCGACGACGATGCGCGTTGAACAGGCCCTGGACGAGCCGCAGGAACGGCAGCTCGAACAGGAAGAAGCCGATGTCCCGGCCGAAGATCGGGTCGGTGACACGGTCGCGGTCGGCGAGAACGGGACGCGGTGTGATCCAGAGCAGGACGGTCTCCCAGGCCGCCGCAGACACGAGCCCCGCCGATGAGCAGCGCGATGAAGAGCGCGATCGCGACCAGGACCCACCCGGCAGCGGCGTCAGATCGGGCATGTCGCCGGCATCGAAGGTGATGGACCTGGCTGCCTGCCGAATCGGTCGCCGCGACCGTCGCCGAACGGCGAGCGCGACCCGATCGCGCCGGCTGTCGGCCGCCTGGGCGGCGTCGTTGATCCGGTCGACGAGCGAGCGCAGCGACCCGCGCGCCGTCCGTCGGCCGGCGGCGGCGTCAGCCGGCCGGCGAGCCACAGGTTCACCGAGCAGGACGACGGCGGCCAGCAGCGAAGGCCCCGGCGAACAGGCCGAGCGTGCGCGATCAGCCGGGTCCAGAAGACGGCAGTCGAAGCCGACGCTGGTGAACCACAGGGCATCGGTCCACAGGTCGATCCCGACGCTGAACAGCAGGAGACGACGCGCCGAGGATCGCGATGACGAAGAGCCGCGAGGCCGAACGCGACGACCGGCGCGCGCCGCCACTCCCGGCCCCGTCGTCTGGGACCGCCCGGCGGCCGTCGCCGGCCCCGACGGCCGCGCCGGCGACGGCGTCGGACGGGTGCGGGCGAGGGCGTCGGTGTCGTGCCTCGGTCGTCCGGTCTCGAGGCGTCGGCGTCCGTCGTCGCATCCGTCCTGGCGTCGCTCGGCCTCGGTCGATCGGCGTCGGGATCGCTCGATCCGGTCGTCGTCGCCATCGTGCGACTCGACTCGCCCGATGGCGACCGCTGGGTCCGGGTCCTCGCCGCGCGCAGGCGCCTCGCGTCGGCGCAGCTCCTCCAGGAAATCGTCGAACAGGTCGCGCATCTAGTACGGGAGTCTACGCGTCCGGCCGCGTTCAGGGCCGGTGGAGGCCCTCGACCGCCCTGCCGAACGCCGACGAGGACGGTCTCGGCCAGCTCGTTGGGGCGCATCGTCGCGGCCCGGGCGGGCTCGAAGCGGAAGGCCGCGCGGATCGCCAGCGGCGATGCGCCACGGTCGGGTCGGGATCGTCGGGCGGGGCGATCTGGCCGAGGCGCATCTGGAGTCGGCCGGCGTCCTCGAGGATCAGGCCCGGACAGCGCGCCGCTGACCGCCGGGCCCGAGCCGCGCCGAGCGGCGGGTCGGGCGGCGGTCCGGCGTCGGGCGCGACGTCGCGGAAGCTGACGACGCCGTCGTCGTCGGTCGACCCACAGGACCGCCAGCCACCAGCCGTCGGGCGCGTTCGGACGGCCGGGCCATCCCGGCCTGGCAGCGTGCGGTCGCCGATGCGGACGGGCTGCTCGCGCAGGAACGACGGGCCGGGCGCGAGGCAGGCGTTCGGGCACGCGTCGCAGGATAGCCGGGCACGGCCGGGCAAGCGTGTCAGGCGGTGCGGCTGGCCCTCGCCGGATCGGCCGTGTCGGGGATCGGCAGCCGCCTCGATCGAGCTCCCTCTGGCGCGTACGGCCTCGAGCTCCGCCGGGATGTCCATCGGACTCGGCTCCTCGTCGACCGGCCGTCAGCGCGCAGGCGTCGCGCCTCGGCCTGGAGGTTCGCCACCTCGGCCTCGAGCTCGAGCCGGCGGATCTCGCGCTGGACCGCGGCGTCCGGCGGCGCGATGGCGCGCTGACGTCGGCCTGCGATCGGCGCTCCTCGTCTCGGGTACTCGCCGCTGATCCACGACAGCAGCCGGTTGCGGCCCTGCGGGTGGCCGGCTGGCGGGCGATCGCCGCGGCCGACTGGTCGACCGCGCGTCACGCCCGGGACGTCGCGACTTCTCGTCACCGGTCGAGGTTCGCGCCGCAGCGACGGACACGTCGTCGCGTCGGCGTCGAGCGCGGCGGAGCACCACGGGCAGTCGCGGGCGAGGGGTGGCGTCATTCGGCGTCTGGTCGGTCATGGCACGAATCGCTACCGCGCCGCGGTCCAGCGTGCGATGGCCCATCCGTTCGCGCGCCGGGTCACGGCACTGGTCACTCCCATTCGATCGTCGGCGGGCGGCTTGGAGCTGATGTCGTAGACGACCCGGTTGACGCCGGGGACCTCGTTGACGATGCGCGACGAGATCTTGCCCAGGACGTCGTACGGCAGCTTCGGCCCAGTCGGCGGTCATCCCGTCCTCGCTGGTCACCGCGCGGATGGCGACGACGTTGGCGTAGGTCCGGCCGTCGCCCATCACGCCGACCGAGCGGACCGGGGTCAGGATCGCGAACGACTGCCACAGGCTCCGGTACAGGCCGGCGGCCTTGATCTCGTCGATGACGATCCAGTCGGCCTCGCGCAGCGGTGTCCAGCCGCTCGGCCGTGACCTCGCCGATGATCCGGATCGCCAGGCCGGGGCCCGGGAACGGCTGGCGCAGGACCATCGCCTCGGGCAGGCCCAGCTGCAGGCCGACCCGCCGGACCTCGTCCTTGAACAGGTAGCGCAGCGGCTCGATGAGCTGGAAGCGCAGGTCGGCCGGCAGCCCACCGACGTTGTGGTGGGTCTTGATCTTCTGGGCGGCCTTGGTCTCCGAGGTCGCCGACTCGATGACGTCGGGGTAGAGCGTGCCCTGGGTCAGGAAGTCGATCCGGCCGAGCTTGCGCCGCCTCCTCCTCGAACACGCGGATGAACTCGTCGCCGATGATCCGGCGCTTCTCCTCGGGGTCCTCGACGCCGGCCAGCCGGGCGAGGAAGCGCTCGCGCGCGTCGACCATCACGAGGTTCATCCCGAGGTCGCGCTCGAAGGTGACCCGCAGGAGCTCCGACTCCTTCTTGCGCATCAGCCCGTGGTCGACGTAGATGCAGGTCAGCCGGTCGCCGACGGCGCGATGGACGAGCGCCGCCGCGACCGCCGAGATCGACGCCGCCCGACAGCGCGCAGATGACCAGCCCGTCCGAGCCGGTCTCGCCGGGCGTGCGCGTCGACCCGCTCGCGGATCGCCGGCGACGGTCGTGTCGATGAAGTTGCGCGGCGGTCCAGGTCGGCGAGACGCCGGCGATGCCGACCACGAAGTTGCGCAGGACGTCGCGGCCGCGCGGCGTGTGGACGACCTCCGGGTGGAACTGGATGCCGTACAGGTTGCGGCTCGGATCGGCCAGGCCGGCGAACGGCGTCGAGTCGGTCTGGGCGGTCGGCGTGGAAGCCCTCGCGGCAGCCGCGAGATCGAGTCGCCGTGGCTCATCCAGACCGGCTGCTCGCGGTCGATGCCCGGCGAACAGCGGCTCGTCCGCGGTGATGCGTGACGTTGGCCGGGCCGTACTCGCGACGGTCGAACGGGATGACGTCGCCGCCGAGCTCGTGGGCCATCAGCTGGGCGCCGTAGCAGATGCCCGAGGACCGGGATCCGGCCGCTCCAGATCGCCGGGTCCGGCCGCGGCGCGCCCGCGTCGTAGACCGAGTTCGGGCCGCCGGACAGGATGATCGCGCGCGCGCCGCGGCGTTCGAGCTCGTCGTAGCGGCGTGTCGTGCGGCAGCAGCTCCGAGTAGACGTCGAGCTCGCGGACGCGCCGCGGCGATCAGCTGGGCGAACTGGCTGCCGAAGTCGAGGACGACGACGGTGCCTGGCGCGTCGCCGGTGCCGCTGGCCGGCCGATCGTCGGGCGATCGGTCGGGGGCGGGCGCCTTGAGCGCGGTCTCGAGGTAGCGCCTCGACCTCGGCGTCGTCAGGGGCGAGGACGCGGTGGCCGGCGTTGGCTGCCTCGCCGTGGATGGTCTTGCCGCGTCCCGGTGGCGTTGCGGCGGCCGCGTCGTCCGGGCGCCGTCTCCTTCCGTCGTCCGCCGTCTCGGTCGCCTCCGCCAATGCGTCCTCCACTTGCCCGTGCCGCAGCGACCAGTCTACCGGGACGACCACCCGACCGGAGCCGGCAACGGGCGGCCGGGCCACCCGTAGCGCGTCAGTCGCGGTTGCGCATCGCCTCGGCGGCCATCTCGAAATAGTGCTCGAGCTCGGCGGCGATCGTCGGCGCGCGGCGCCAACTGGGCCAACGACGCGCGCATGTGGACGAGCCAGCGGTCGCGCTCGGCCGGGCCGATCCGAAGGGCGCATGGCGCATCCGCAGGCGTGGGTGTCCCCGTTCATCGTCGTACGTCGTCGGGCCGCCCCAGTACTGCTCGAGGAAGAGCGTCAGGCGGTGGGGTGAGGTGCTTTGCACGAATCGCTTCCGGATAAGTT
>ERZ1370068.3895-contig-2992_pt1 | contig 51845 bp, 65 predicted proteins | sample MGYA00561227_ERZ1370068 | MGnify/ENA primary metagenome ERZ1370068 (study PRJEB38410, sample SAMEA6850437) | metagenome | study: Metagenomic assessment of the ecological functions of the soil: analysis of the soil microbiota associated with the... | reverse complement strand
TTACATTGCTGATCGGTCGCGATGACCAGCCACTCACGCCGCTGCAGGTCTCGGCAGCGACGCATTTTTCTCGCCCGTCGCGGCGCCGTGTAGTTGACCCGCTGGAACATCCACAGCATGTAGGTGGCCGACAGGATCACGCCGGTCGCGGCGAACGCCGCGCAGCTGCGGATCCCAGCGGAACGCGCCGAGCAGGATCAGGAACTCGCCGACGAAGCCGTTCAGCCCCGGCAGGCCGATCGACGACAAGCGTGATGATCAGGAAGCACGGCGACCAGCCGCGGCATCACCTTCTTCAGGCCGCCGTATTCGGCGATCAGCCGCGTGTGCCGGCGATCCGACAGCATGCCGACGATGAGGAACAGCCCGCCGGTGCTGACGCCGTGGTTGAGCATCTGGTAGACGGCGCCCTGCACGCCCTGCATGTTCATGCGCCGCGATGCCCGAGCACGACGAAGCCCAGGTGGCTCACGCTCGAGTAGGCGACCAGCTTCTTCATGTCCGGCTGCACCATCGCGACCAGCGCGCCGTAGATGATGCCGATCACCGCGAGCCCGGCCAGATAGCGGCGCGAAGAACGGCGCCGCCGAGCGGGAACAGCGGAAACGCGAACCGCACGAGCCCGTAGGTGCCCATCTTCAGCAGCACGCCGGCCAGGATCACCGAGCCGGCGGTCGGCGCCTCGACGTGCGCGTCGGGCAGCCAGGTGTGGAACGGGAACAGCGGCACCTTGATCGCGAACGCGAGCGCAAACGCCAGGAAGAACCAGAACTGCAGGTGCGGCGGCACGTCCAGCGCGTAGCAGCTTCGACGAGGTCGAAGCTGTAGCTGCCGGTCGCCGCTGCTGTGCAGGTAGGCGAGGCCGAGGATCGCCAGCAGCATCAGCACGCTGCCGGCCATCGTGTAGAGGATGAACTTCGACCGCGGCGTAGATGCGGCGTTCGTAGCCCCAGATGCCGATCAGGAAGTACATCGGGATCAGCATCGCGTCCCAGAACACGTAGAACAGGAACAGATCGAGCGAGACGAACACGCCCATCATCGCGCTCTCGAGCAGCAGCATGAAGATGCAGAACGCCTTCACCCGCTTGTGGCACCGACTCCCACGACGCAGAGCAGCGCGAGCGGCGTCAGGAAGCCGGTGAGCACGAGCAGCAGCAGGCTGATGCCGTCGACGCCGACGGCGTAGCTGATGCCGAACGCCGGAATCCACGCGTAGCGCTCGACGAACTGGAAGTCGGCCGGACGCCGGATTGAACCGGCTCCACAGCAGCAGCGTCTCGGCAAACACCAGCAGCGACACGACCAGCGCGATGCCGCGCGCCGGCGATCCGTGCCCGTCCTCTCCGTCCTCGAGGCTCGCGGACGAACAGCAGCAGGATGGCGAGCCGACGATCGGCAGCGCGATCAAGCGAGGTGAGGATCGGGAAGCGCATCAACGCCTAGTCAACACGAAGGACGCCAAGGACACGGAACACCGTGCTCAGCCGCCACAGGTAATACCCCAGGATCAACACAACGCCAGCGAAGAGCGACGCGGCATAGGTTCGCACCGACCCGGTCTGCAGACGGCGAAGCATCTCGCTCATGCCGCCGACCGCTGTCGCCGACCCCGTTCACGGCGGCGTCGATCACCTGGACGTCGATCGTCTTCCACAGCCCGTCCTCGGAGACGATCCGAATCGGCTGGACGATGGCCGCGTCGTAAGATCTCGTCGACGTAGAACTTGTTGACGAGCAGACGGCGCACGCCGGCGAACCGCTCGGCCATCGTCGTCGGCGGCCTGGCGGTTCTTCAGGAAGAAATAGGCCGCGATGCCGATGCCGGCGAACGCGACCACGCTCGACACGATCATCAGCGTCAGTTCGACGCTCGAGTCGGACGCTTCATGAACCGCCTCGAGACCGAAGCTCGGCTCGAGGAAATGCTCGAAGCGGCCGCCGAGGCTCGACATAGCCCGCCAGCACGGATCCGATCGCAGAGAGCGATCAGCGCGATCGCCATCGGCCGGCAGGCGCGTCATGGAGATGGCCGTGCATGGTGCATGCGCATCCGCGCTGCCGTATGCCGGCAGGCGCGGCTCGTGCGCGGCGCGTCTGAAGCCGTCGAGAGTCCGAAGTGCGACGTCGGCGAAGGCCCATGGAACGCCATGAACACCAGCCGGAACATGTAGATCGCGGTGAGCAGCGACGTGAACAGGCCGATGCCCCAGAGCACCGTGTGGCCGCCTCGAACGTGCGCGCCAGGATTTCGTCCTTGCTGAAGAATCCGGCGAAACCAGGAACGCCCGAAATCGCAATCGCGCCGATGAGGAACGTCCAGTAGGTGATCGGCAGATCCTTCTTCAGTCCGCCCATTCGCCGCAGGTCCTGCTCGCCGGCGAGCGCGTGAATCACCGCGCCGGAGCCGAGGAACAGCAGCGCCTTGAAGAACGCGTGGCGTATAGAGATGGAAGATGCCGGCGCCATACGCCCCGACGCCCATCGCCAGGAACATGTAGCCCAGCTGCGAGACGGTCGAGTACGCCAGCACCCGCTTGATGTCGTTCTGGACGAGCGCCGATCAGGCCGGCCATCAGCGCCGTCGCGACACCGATCACCGCGACGACGGTCGAGCGTCTCGGGAGCGTGGCTGAACAGGACGGCGTTCCGTCCGATCATGCTACACGCCCGCCGTGACCATCGTCGCCGCGTGGATGAGAGCGGAGACCGGCGTCGGGCCTTCCATGGCGTCCGGCAGCCAGATGAACAGCGGAATCTGCGCCGACTTGCCGGTCGCGCCGATGAACAGCAGGAGCGTGATGCAGCGAGACGGTGCCGAACGTCGCCTCGGGGCTGAGCGGCGCCACCGACGCGCGCGACCTGCTGGAAGTCGAGCGTGCCGAAGCGCGTGAAGATCAGCAACATGCCGAGGATGAACCCGAAGTCGCCGATCCGGTTGACGATGAACGCCTTCTTGCCGGCGTCCGACGCGGACTTCTTCTCGAACCAGAAGCCGATCAGCAGGTACGAGCAGAGGCCGACGCCTTCCCAGCCGATGAACATCACCAGGAAGTTCGCGCCGAGCACCAGCACCAGCATGAACGCGGCGAACAGGTTCAGGTACGAGAAGTAGCGCGCGAACTCGAGTCGCGCTCCTCGTGCATGTACGCGGTCGAGTAGATGTGGATCAGCGAGCCGATGCCGGTGACGACGAGGATCATGACCGGCGCACGAGCGGGTCGAGCCTGCAGCGTGAGGTCGACGCTGAAGTCGCCCGACGTGATCCACGTGAAGACCCGGCTGACGATGCACGCGTGCACTCAGGCGGCGCGGCGACAATCAGCTGCGCACCACCGCCGCCGCCGACACCAGGAACGACGCGATCATCGCGCCGCACGCGATCGCCCCCGAGGCGGTCTTGCTCAGACGCCGGCCAAGCGCTGGCGTTGAGCAGGAAACCGATGAACGGCAAGAGAGGGATCAGTAACAACATGTCGCAGCAGACAACGATCGAACGCAGTGTCATCACCATTTCAGCGCCGTGAACGTATCCGGGTTCAGCGACTCGCGGTGGCGATACAGCGCGATGATGATCGCGAGGCCGACCGCCGCTCTCCGCGGCGGCCACGGTCATGACGAAGAACACGATGATCTGGCCGTCGGCCGATGCCGAGCGCCCGGCCGAACGCGACGAACGTGAGGTTCACGGCGTTCAGCATGATCTCGATGGAGAGCAGGATCGTGATCAGGTTGCGGCGGACGAACACGCCCGCCGTGCCGATTGAGAACAGAATCGCCGAGAGCACGAGGTAATGGTTCAGGCTCACCATTTACGGACGCTCCCGATGCGCCAGCACCACGGCGCCCACCATGGCGACCAGGATCAGAATCGAGGTCACTTCGAACGCAAACGCGTAATCCGTGAACAGCGATACGGCCGATCGCGCTCACCGAGCTCACGGCGCCGCCGGCGAAGCGCGCCGGACTCGGACTGCTTCGTGAGCGCCCACACCAGCTCGATCATGAACACGGCGGCGAGGGCCGCGCCGAACCGCATCGGGCCGGGCCTGAGCAGCGGATGCGTGCGCTCGTCGCACTCGGTCTCCTCGTGCGGCGCGTTCAGCAGCATGACCACGAACAGGAACAGCACCATGATGGCGCCGGCGTAGACGATGATCTGGATGACCGCGACGAACGGCGCGTCGAGCAGGATGGACAGACCCGACAGCGCGCCGAAGGACGCGATGAGGAGCAGCACGCTGTGGATCGGGTTCCGCTGCGCGATGACGAGGAGCGACGCCCCGATCGCCACGGCCGCGAACGCGTAGAACAGCAGCACTTCAGAGACCAAAATACAGCACCCCGCCGCTGTCACGAGCAGGTTCACGACGGCGATCGGCAGCAGGACCTTCCATCCGAACCGCATCAACTGGTCGTAGCGGTAGCGCGGAAGCGTCCACCGCATCCACACGTAGAAGAACAGGATCGCCCCGACCTTCAGGAGGAACCACACCCAGCCGAACGACTCCGGCAGAAACGGTCCATGCCAGCCGCCGAGAAACAGGTCGGTGGCCACCGCCGACACCGTGACCATGTTGATGTACTCCGCCATGAAGAACATGGCGAACGTCATGCTGCTGCATTCGGTGTGGTAGCCGGCGACGAGCTCCTGCTCGGCTTCCGGAAAATCAAACGGCGCGCGATTGGTCTCCGCGATGCCGGCGGTCATGTAGATCAGAAACCCGACCGGCTGGAGGAAGACGAACCACCGCGGGATGAATCCCGAGCCAGGTGCCCGACTGGCGGTTGACGATGTCGCTGAGCGACATCGAGTTGGCGACGAGCAGGACGCTGGCCAGCGCGAGCCCGTAGGACAGCTCGTAGCTGATCATCTGCGCCGACGCGCGCAGGCCGCCGAGCAGCGAGCACTTGCTGTTCGCGCTCCAGCCCGGCGAGCACGATGCCGTAGACGCTCATCGACGCGATCGCGAAGATCACGAGCACCGCGACGTTGACGTCGGCGACCTGCAGCCGCAGCGGCTCGGGAAGCAGCCCGCCGAACGTCGTGCTCGGCGCCGAACGGCACGACGGCGAACGCGGCGAAGGCGCAGGTCGCGGAAATGATCGGCGCGAGCGCGAACAGGAGCGCGTCAGCCGCTTTCGGCCGCAGCTCCTCCTTGAACATCAGCTTGATGATGTCGGCGAGCGGCTGCAGCACGCCCTGCCAGCCGACGCGCGTCGGCCCGACCCGATGCTGCAGGAACGCCGCGACCTTCCGCTCGACGTACACCATCGACGGCCGCCGAGCTCAGCAGCGCGACGAAGACGACGAGCGTCAGGCCGATCTGGCGCGATGAAGCAGCGGGGTCATAGCGTCGCGATCACGAATCGCGCGATCGCACGAAACGAACCATCCGATCGTTCGTATTGCGCGCTTCGTGGCACCAGTGCGTCCTACCGGCTGCCGCGCTCGCCAATCAGCCGGCAGCGTGCAGCGTCCCTCTCGATGTGCGCCTCGTACTCGTGCCGGAAATGCTTCAGCGTCGTCACCACCGGCGTGACGGCGGCGTCGCCGAACGCGCACAGCGTCTTGCCGCCGATGTTCGCGGAGATGCTCTGAGCAGATCGAGATCGCGCGCCTGACCTTCGCCGCGCTCGATGCGCGCGGAGGATCTTGTGCAGCCAGTCGGTCCCCTCGCGGCACGGCGTGCACTTGCCGCACGACTCGTGGCGGTAGAAGTGCAGCAGGTTCTCGGCGAGCCACACCATGCAGGTCGTGTCGTCGAGCACGACGATCGCCGCGGACCCGAGCAGCGAGCCCGGCCTTCTGAATCGCGTCGAAGCTCGCCTGCGTGTCCGAGTTGATCCGGCAGCAGGATCGGCACCGACGACCCGCCCGGGATGACCGCCTTCAACGTGCGCCCTTCGCGGACGCCGCCGGCGCGGTCCTCGATCAGCTCGCGCAGCGTGATGTTCATCGACGCTTCGAACACGCCCGGGCGCTTCACGTGCCCGCTGACGCAATACAGCTTCGGTCCGCCGTTCTTCTCCGGGCCAAGCTGCGAGCACGCACTCCGCGCCCGTCGCGGACGATCAGCGGCACGTTGCACAGCGTCTCGACGTTGTTGACGGCGGTCGGCTTGCCGTAGAGGCCGACGAGGGCCGGGAACGGCGGCTTGTTCCGCGGCTGCGCGCGCTTGCCTTCGAGCGATTCGAGCAGCGCCGTTTCCTCGCCCGCCTTCGTACGCGCCGGCGCCGCGGTGCACGTAGACGTCGCAGTCGAACCCCGACCCGAGGATGTTCTTGCCGAGGAACCCGCGCGCGTAGGCTTCGTCGATCGCGCGCTCGAGCACGCGCCTGCACGTGCAGGAACTCGCCGCGTATATAGATGTAGGCGACCTTCGCGCCGATCGCGTAGCAGCCGATCGCGCACCCTTCGATCAACAGGTGCGGGTTGCGCTCCATCAGCAGGTGGTCCTTGAACGTGCCCGGCTCGCTCTCGTCCGCGTTGCAGGCGATGTAGCGCGGCTCGATCTTCTTGTCGACGAACTGCCACTTCATCCCGGTCGGGAAACCGGCGCCGCCGCGGCCGCGGAGGCCCGACGCCTTCACGAGCTCGATGATCTCGTCGGGCTTCTTCGTGAGCGCGGTCTTCAGCGCCGTCGTACCCTCGTGCCGGAGGTAGAAGTCGAGCGTGAAGGAGTTCGGCTCGCGAACGTATTTGGTGAGGATCGGGTCCATGTTTTGACATCTGGGCTTGCGCTACTTCTCTCCACGACCGTGATGGCAGCCGCGCAGCGCGCGCCTCGCCACGGCGCGCAGATGTCGTCCACCAGCTTCGACGGCCTCTTCCGGCCTGACGGCACTCGTGCCACGCCGTCGTTGACCATCACCACGGGCGCCCGGATCGCAGGCGCCGAGGCACTCGACTTCGACGAGCGTGAACGTGCCGCTGGCGTCGGTCTCTCCCGGCTTGATCCCGAGCGTGGCGCCGAGCGCCTCCGTGACGCGCTCGGCGCCGTTCAGCGCGCACGACAGCGTGCGGCACACCTGCAGCACGAACTTCCCGACCGGCTTCGTGTAGAACATCGTGTAGAACGTCACGACGTCCTCGACGTCCGCGCGCGTGATCCCGAGCAGATCCGCGACGTGCCTGATCGCGTTGGCGGTGATGTAGCCCTGCTGGCGCTGCGCGAGGTAGAGCGCCGGCAGCACCGCCGATCGCGCGCTGATCGGCCGGGTATCGCGTGATGATCTCGTCGAAGCGGGCGCGATGCTCCGGCGTGTAGGCGAACGGCGGCCCTCGTCCTCGAGCGCGCGCGCCGATTTGTGGAATGTCGCGTCGTACGACATCTTCGGGTGAAAGCTCACCGGTCCACGTCTCCCATCACGACGTCAATCGATCCGATGACGGCGATGACGTCGGCAATCAGGCCGCCGACGATCATCTTCTCGAGCGCCTGGCACGCCAGCAGCGACGGCGCGCGCGACTTCACGCGCCACGGGCGGTTCGATGCCGTCGGAGACGATGTAGAAGCCCTGCTCGCCGCGCGGCCCTTCAACCGGCACGTAGGCCTCGCCGGCCGGCACGGTGAAGCCCTGCGAGTAGATCAGGAAGTGCTGAATCAGCGCTTCCATCTCCGTGTAGACGCGATCCTTGGGCGGCGGCGTGATCCGCGGATCGTCGACCGCGAACGGCCCGGTCGGCTTGATCCGGTCGAGCGCCTGGCGGCAGATCTTGACGCTCTCGCGCATCTCGGCGACGCGCACCAGGTAGCGCGCGTAGACGTCGCCTTTCGTGCTGCGCCGGCACCGTGAACTCGAACGTCGTCGTAGCCGATGATACGGAAAATACTTGCGCACGTCGTAGTCCACTGCCCGCCGGCCCGCGCGATCGGCCCGAGCAAGGCTGTAGGCGACGGCATCCTCCTTCGATCACGCACGCCGACGCCCTGCGTCCGCATCAGGTAGATCTCGTTCTTCGTCAGGAGATCTTCGTACTCGTCGAGCTTCGGCCGGGAAGCGATCGAGGAACGCGCGGACCGCATCGTGGAAGCCGCGCGGCAGATCCTCGCGAAGGCCGCCGACGCGCACGTAGCTCGGGAACAGGCGGAAGCCGGCGAGCAGCTCGTTGATGTTCAGCAGCAGCTCGCGCTCGCGGAAGCAGTAGAGCATCACCGACACGGCGCCGACTTCCATGCCGTGCGTGCCGAGCCACACCAGGTGGCTGTTGATGCGCTGCAGCTCCGCGATCAGCACGCGGATGCCAGCTGCACGCGCTCCGGCGACGTCGATGCCGAGCAGCTTCTCCGCCGACATGCAGAACGCCATCGAGTTCGACTGCGCGCTCAGGTAGTCCATCCGCTCGACGAGCGGGATCACCTGCTGCCATTTCTTCTGCTCGGCGGTCTTTTTCGATGCCGGTATGAAGGTAGCCGATGGTCGGCACGGCCGACAGCACCGTTTCACCGTCGAGCTTCGAGGACCAGCCGCAGCACGCCATGCGTGCTGGGGTGCTGAGGCCCCATGTTGACGGTCATCACTTCGGTCTTGATGTCGGGCATTACCTGACTTCACGCTGACTCGACAGAAGGACACAAAGGACACAGAGGACGCAAAGGCCCGACTGGTATTTCCTTTGTGTCCTTGGTGTCCTTAGTGTCGATTTCAGCGCATCAACGAACGCTCTCTCCACGATGTCGCAGATCACATGCAGCATCGTCCGATGCACTTCCTGCACGCGCGCCGTCGAGTCCGGACGGCACGTTGATGTGAATCGCCGCCGCGCGGCCCGGCGCGCCGCCGTCGCGGCCGGTGAGCGCCATCGGTCTGCAGACCGCGCGCGCGGGCCGTCTCGAGCGCCGCGACGACGTTTGGCGATGCGTCCGCTGGTGCTGATCCCGAACGCCACGTCGCCCGCGCGGCCGAGCGCCTCGACCTGGCCGCGCGAACACGCGATCGAACCCGTAGTCGTTCGGCGAGCGCTCGTCATCACGCTCAGCGTCCGTCGTCAACGCGACCGCGGCGAGCCCGGACGCGCCGCGCTCGAAGCGTCCCGACCAGTTCGGCGCGCCGCGTGCTGCGCGTCCGAGGCGCTGCCGCCGTTGCCGAAAATCAGCAGCGTGCCGCCGCGCTTCAGCGTCGTCCACAATCGCCGCTCGCCGCCTCGAGCACCGGCGTCGAGTCCGGCCTGCCTGCGTGCGTTCGTGCAGCGCGATCGTCTCGCGCGAACGTCGCGTCGAAGATCGCGTGCGCGTCTACCTCACGCGCTGCAGCCGATCCTTCGCGACGTTGGCGCGGAACTCCTCCTCCGTCACCTGGAGCGGCTGCGCCCAGTCGGCGTGCTTCCGAATCTGCACCGGGTAATCCTTGCGCAGCGGATGCCCTTCCCAGTCGTCCGGCATGAGCAGCCGGCGCAGGTCCGGATGTCCGTCGAACACGACGCCGAAGAGATCCCAGACTTCGCGCTCGAGCCAGTTCGCCGCCGGCCACACGTCGCTCACCGTCGCGACGGTGCGCGTCGTCGCCAGTGCAGCCGCACCTTGAGGCGCAGCCGGAGGCGGCGGGTGATCGAGACGAGGATGTAGACGATCTCGAAGCGCGGCTCGCGCGGCCAGAAGTCGGCGGCGGTGAGCTCGGCGAGAAAGGTGAAGGCGAGATCGTCGCGGTCGCGCAGCAGGCGGACCAGGTCCGGCAGCGTCGTCGCGACGATGCACGCCGTCGACCTGGAGATCGACGCTCGAGCGCGGCTTCCAGCTGCGCCCCGGGCATCGCTTCCTGCAGCGTGGCGATGAGCGCGCTCGCGTCCATTTACGAGAGCTTCTGCAGCGCGATTTTCCGCTGGAGCTGCACGATGCCGTAGATGAGCGATTCGGGCCGCGGCGGGCAGCCGGGCACGTAGACGTCCACCGGGACGATCTTGATCGACGCCCTGCACGAGCGCGTAGTTGTCGAAGACGCCGCCGATCGACGCGCACGCGCCCATCGAGATCACCCACTTCGGCTCCGGCATCTGATCGTAGATGCGGCGCAGCGCCGGCGCCATCTTTCGCGACAGCCGGCCGGCGACGATCATCAGATCGGACTGGCGCGGGCTGCCGCGGAAGACTTCGGCGCCGAAGCGCGCGATGTCGTAGCGCGAGCAGCTCATCGCCATCATCTCGATCGCGCAGCACGCGAGGCCGAAGGTGACCGGCCAGATCGACGAGCGGCGCGCCCACTGCACCATCTTCTCGACGCGTGGTCGTCAACACGGGGATTTCGAGGTTCAAGCCCATGGGTTCGCTTAGTCGCGCTATCAGCGTCGTTTCGCCCAGCCCCAATCGAGCGCGCCTTTGCGCCAGACGTAGACGTAGCCGGCGAGCAGCAGCGTCATGAAGAGCACGACCTGCACGAAGCCGCTCCAGCCGAGGTCGCGCAGCGCCATGGCCCACGGGGCACAGGAAGGCCACTTCGATGTCGAAGAGCAGGAAAATCATCGCGACGAGATAGAACTTCACCGACTGGCGCTCGCGCGCGTCGCCGACCGCCGGCATGCCGCACTCGTAGGGCGCCGCCTTTCGGGTGTCGGCTTGCGGGGTCCGAGGAGACTAGAGAGCACGATCGAGATCAGCGCGAATCCGGCGCCGAGCGCGATCATGATCAGGATGGAGAGCCAGCCCTGCATCGGTCGGTCATAGGCTTGTGAAGGATTTCACCAAGCCAAGGGCAAATGCTAGCACAACATGGTCGTTGGTCTTTGGTCGTTGGTCGTTGGTCGGGTCTTGGTCGTTGGTCACGTCGGTCGAGGTCGAGGTGGCTTGACGACCAACCCTCGACTAACGACTAATGACCATGACGCCTCACGACCAATGACCAAGCATGACCAATGACCAACGACCTACACGACCAATGACCGCCTGGCGTGGTTTTCGCCGCTGCCGCCGGTCCAGTCCGGCATCGCGGCCGACAACGCCGAGCTGTTGACGACAACTCGACCGCGACTTCGCCATCGACCGATTCGTCGAATCCCCGCCGTCAGCCGCGCGCGAGCGCGTCTTCGACGCGCACGATTTCGTCTGGAAACAGCGGCGCGATCCCTACAATCTTGTCGTCTACCAGCTCGGCAACAACGCCCATCACGACTACATCTGGGCCTACCTCACCCGCTACCCCGGGCTCGTCGTCGTCCACGATCCGAAGCTGCACCACGCGCGCGCCCGGCAACTGCTCCAGCATGAGCGGTTCGACGACTACCGTCGCGAGTTCCGGCACGACCACCCCGACGCGAGCCCCGACTTCGTCGAGTACGCCGTGGAAGGGCTCGGCGGCCCGATCTACTACTTCTGGTCGATGCTGCGCGTGCGTGATGCGGACGGCGAGGCTCGTCGCCGTTCACAACGAGCGCGTCGCCGCGGAGCTGCGCGCGGCATTTCCGGAGACGCCGATCGAGGCGATCCATCTCGGCAAGTCACCGGTGGAGATCGCGACCGGCGCGCGCGCGACGACGATGCGCGCGAGCGCTGGGCGATCGGCGAGCGGTCGATCGTCTTTGCGGCCTTTGGCAAGCTGACGGCGGAAAAGCGGATCGGTCCGATCCTGCGCGCGTTCTCGGCCGTCGTCGCGACGGGGCTCGACGTGCAGCTGCTGCTCGTCGGCGACGCGTCCGACTAATCCCTCGCTCCAGCAACGAGCTCACGGCGCAAGGGATCGCCGATCGCGTGCACGTCGACCGGCTACGTGCCGGACGAAGCGATCGGCGGCTACCTCGCGGCCGCGGATGTGGTCTGTGCCTGCGCTGGCCGACCGCGCAGGAGATGTCCGCGTCATGGCTGCACTGCCTGGCCGCGGCCCGGCCGACCGTCGTCTCCGATCTCGCGCACCTTGTCAGACATCCCCACCCGCGCCCCCGGCGATCAGCGGCTGTCGCCGGACGGTCGCACCCGGTCGCCGTCAGAGTTGATTTGCTGGATGAGGAAGCGTCGCTCGCGCTGGCGATGCGGCGGCTCGCGGAGGACTTCGACCGCGCGCGCGGGCCTGCGCCGCGCCGGCTACGCCACTGGTCCTGCGACACCATCACACGAGAAGTGGCCGGCGAACGACTACCGCCGCATCATCAACGACGCCGCCACGCGACCCGCGCCCATGCGTCACCGGACTTGCCGTCGCATTTCACGGAGGACTATTCGGGAAGAGCCCGAGCGATCGCCAGCACTGCGGCGTCGTTACGGATCGGCCGGACTCAGCCGCCACGAAACCGCGAAGACACGAAAGATATCAACGCAAAGAACGCAAAGCACGCAAAGAATCAACCAGTCCCGGATACCGTCGCTGTATGATTTAGACATGATGGTTCGGCAACTCTGCGTGCCTACGAGATCGTTGTGCCAGACGCGCCGCTACTGTGCGTTGATCGTCGCATCGAGCTACGCCCAGGGATATCCAGGTTCGGCTAACCGTGCATCCTCCACCGGCATCCCGATCGTGAAGTGATACAGGCTCTGGAACGCGTGATCGGCGAGGCCGAACACGTCGTGGACGGGATCGTCGAAGAAGCAGCCGATCCCGGTGGCACGCGCGCTGCGGCCGTCGGCTTCGCGGCGAGTACAGCACCTGCCCCACCACGCCCGACTCCCAGAACAGGTGCCGGTAGAACGGCCGGACCCGAACTCCCGCGAGGCTCGCATCGAACTCGGCGAGCATCCCGAGGCTGAAGAAGCCGTCCGACGGCGATCGTCCTGATCGCAACTGACGCGCTCGCGCCAGCGCCCGGCAGTCGCCGCGCGCGAGCATGAAGAACGGCAGCGTCGTCGGCGCGCGCTCCCAGAGGAAGTCCGTGCGGCACGCGGCCGTCAGGCGTCGAGCGCCGCGAGCGTTGCGGACCAGCAGGTACAGCCCTGGCTCGAGGCCGTCGCACCCGATGCACGAACAGCGCGCAGGTGAATGCGCGCGTCCCACCACAACGCGTCCCACGGCGGCGCCGCGGCGCGGCATCGCCGCCGAGAGTATCGCGAAGAAGCGCGTCGACGTCGATCGACGACCGCGCCGTCGAGGGCGACCGCGCTGCGGCGCTGCAGGATCAAGCGCCGCGATCGCGCGGTCGATCGGGTAGCGATCGGGTGATCGGGTCATCGGGTAGCGGCATTGAAGGACCGATTGCTGCAATTGAGCGGCCGAGTCGCGCGTCGCCGCGCGCGATCTCGTCGATGAATGTCCACTGACGTGATCCTCGCTCAACTGACTCGCGCGGCCCGGTCCAGCGACCCGCCGCGCACCGCGTTGAGCAGCGTGTCGCGACCTGAGCCTGGACGACCTGACGACCCTGACGGAACTGGACGACTGACCATGCATGCAGCGCACCCGGCCTCTTCGCGCTCCGCCTCGACGTAGTCCTCGTCGCGATCGATGCCGGTGAGCGCCGCGATGTCGCGCGTGCGACCAGTCCGGGCAGCAGCGAGCGCGCCGGCCGGCGAGCGTCCGCGGCGATGCGGACGGCGGCAATGGCGTGCCCGAGATCGTGCTGGCAATAGCGGAACGCGCGCTCGCCGTAGCTTCCACGCCTCGCGCCAGTGAATCGAGGTGAGCGCGATGCAGCCAGACCGGCTCGCCGCCGGTCCGCCGCGCGTCGAGCCACGCCGCGTGCGAACGCGGCAGCGCTCGCTCGAGCGCGTGCCGATCCGGCGCGTAGTGATAGACGGCGGGCGCGTCGCTGACGCCGGCCACGGGCCCGGCGACCACGTAGGCTTCGGTCGGATGGAGGTTGCCGCTCGACGGGTTGACGCGCAGCGACCACCGCGACTCGCGGAACTGTTTCCACGCCGACAGCCCCAGCGAATGCCGCAGGACGTCTCCAATCCCTCGGCGTCGTGTGGACTGCGGGTGCGGATGGCGGACCGCCGACAGCGGCGCCGGCCGCGTCGGGCCTCGGGTGCAGCGCGACGCAGGCGCGCCGGCAAACGATCGGAACGGATTGCGGTTGGGACGCCCAGTCGAGATAGCCGAGCGACCGGGCGAACCGGTCGAAATGGTGCTTGGTGCCGTCGTGATAGGCGTGAACGGCGCCGTGCACCCGGTCAGACCTTCGACGCCGTTCTCGGTGGCCTCCATGCGGCGGTTGATTTCCTCGATCGCCTGCGCGATTTGCGCGCGGCGCCGTTCGTTGGTCGTGGCGAGCAGCTGACGATCGAGCTCGGTGCGCGCCAGCCGCAGCGACTCGAGCGCTTCCATCTTGACCGTGATCGCGCACCGGTCTTGCCGTGCTGCTGGCGCGTCCGCTCGCGCTCCAACTCTTCCATCCGCTCCTGAATGCGAGCGTCCGCGTCGATCAAGCCTTCACCAGAATCACCCATGAGTCCCCCCATCAAAGAATAAACAGTCTCACATTATAAGATGAAGCCGATGGGCGCTCGTTCGACTGATTGATCCGCTCGCGCCTTTTCATCCGGCCACGCGCGGATGGTTTTCCGCGGCGTTTGAGGCGCCAACTCGTCCGCAAACGCTCGGTTGGCCGGCGATCGCGCGCGGCGACTCGACGCTGATCCTGGCGCCCACCGGCAGCGGCAAGACGCTGACCGCGTTTCTCTGGTGCCTCGATCGCGTGATGTTCACGCCGCCGCCGCCGAAAGCCGGGCGCTGCCGCGTGCTCTACGTGTCGCCGCTCAAGGCGCTCGCGGTCGACGTCGAGCGCAACCTGCGCGCGCCGCTCGCCGGCATCGCCCAGGTCGCCGCCGGCCGCGGCGACGCCTTTCTGACGCCGGCGATCGCCATCCGCACCGGCGACACGCCGCAGACCGAGCGGGCGCGCTTCCAGCGCGAGCCGGCCGACATCCTCATCACCACGCCGGAGTCGCTCTACCTCCTGCTGACGTCCAACGCCCGCGAGGCGCTGCGCTCGATTGACACGATCATCATCGACGAAATCCACGCGCTGGTGCCGACCAAGCGCGGCGCCCATCTCGCGCTGTCGCTCGAGCGGCTCGAGGCGCTCTGCGCCCGGCCGCCGCAGCGCATCGGCCTGTCGGCGACGCAGCGCCCGCTCGACGAAGTGGCGCGGTTTCTCGGGGGCGTCAGAGCGCCGCGATCCGGCCGATCAGCGAGAAGTCCGCGGTCACGCCAGCGCACGAGGACGCCGCAAGGCGACGCCGAGATCGACGCACGAATTCGCCGGTCTCTCGCGGCGCGGTCCGTTACCGGCCCGTCACCATCGTCGACGCCGGCCAGAAGAAGGCGCTCAAGCTCACCATCGAAGTGCCGGTCGAGGACATGGCGAAGCTCGGCGCCGCCGGACGACATCCCGAGCGGCCCGGCCGGGGCGCGCGACATCGCGAGCCGTCGATCTGGTCGGCGATCCACCCGCGCCTGCTCGAGCTGATCCGGGCCCACCGCTCGACGCTTGATCTTCGTCAACAGCCGGCGGCTCGCCGAGCGCCTGGCCGGCGCGCTCAACGAGCTGGCCGGCGAGACGCTGGTGCGCTCGCACCACGGATCGATCGCGCGGCCGCAGCGCGTCGAGGTCGAGGATCTGCTCAAGGCCGGCGCGCTCGCGCGCGCTGGTGGCGACCTCGTCGCTCGAGCTCGGCATCGACATGGGCGCCATCGATCTCGTCGTGCAGATCGAGGCGCCGCCGTCGGTGGCGAGCGGCCTGCAGCGCATCGGCCGCGGCGGCCACCAGGCCAACGCCGTCAGCGAAGGCGTCATCTTCCCGAAGTTCCGCGGCGATCTCGTGGCGTGCGCGGCGGTCGCGCGGGCGATGCACGACGGCGCCGTCGAAGCGACGCGCTATCCCCGCAACCCGCTCGACATCGTCGCGCAGCAGGTCGTCGCGATGGCGTCGATGGACGAGTGGGACGTCGACGAACTGTTCGCGACGATCCGGCGCGCGGCGCCGTTCGCCGAGCTGAGCCGCACGGTCTTCGAGGGCGTGCTCGACATGCTGTCGGGCCGCTATCCCTCGGACGAGTTCGCCGGAGCTGCGGCCGCGCGTCACCTGGGACCGCGTCGCCGGCACGATCAGCGCGCGCGAGGGCGCGAAGCGCGTCGCCGATCGCCAACGGCGGGACCATTCCCGACCGCGGCCTCTACGGCGTGTTCCTCCTCGGCGCCGGGCCCGGGCGCGGCGCGCGTCGGCGAGCTCGACGAGGAGATGGTCTTCGAGAGCCGCGTCGGCGAAACCTTCGTGCTCGGCGCCTCGTCGTGGCGGATCGAGGAGATCACGCACGATCGCGTGCTGGTCACGCCGGCGCCCGGGCGAGCCGGGCAAGATGCCGTTCTGGAAAGGCGACCGCGCCGGGCGGCCGCTCGAGCTCGGGCTCGCGATCGGCCGGCTGATGCACGATCTCCTGCGCCTGCCGCCGGCCGCCGCCATCGATCGCCTGACGCGCGACCACGACCTCGACGCGCGCGCCGCCGAGAACCTGCTCGCACTACCTCCGCGATCAGATGGCCGCCACGCGCGCCGTCCCCGACGCGACCACCGATCGTCGTCGAGCGCGTGCGCGACGAGCTCGGCGACTGGCGCGTCTGCGTCCTGTCGCCGCGGGGCGGGCGCGTCCACGCGCCGTGGGCGATGGCCGTCGCGGCGAAAATCCGCGAGGAGACCGGCACCGACGTCGAGACGCTCTGGGGCGACGACGGGTTCGTGGTGCGGTTTCCGGATGTCGACGAGCCGCCCGACGCGCGGCTGCTCCTGCCCGACCCGGACGAAGTGCAGGCGCTGGTCGTGCGCCAGCTCGGGGCGACGGCGCTCTTCGCCGCGAAGTTCCGCGAGAACGCGGCGCGGTCGCTGCTCCTGCCGAAGCGCCGCCCCGGCATGCGCGCGCCGCTCTGGCAGCAGCGCAAGCGCGCCGCGGACCTGCTCGCCGTCGCCTCGCGCTACGGATCCTTCCCGGTGCTGCTCGAAACCTATCGCGAGTGCCTGCGCGATTTCTTCGACATGCCGGCGCTCGTCTCGACGCTCGGCGACGTCCGCAGCCGCAAGATCCGCGTCGCCACGGTCGATTCCGACACGCCGTCGCCGTTTGCCGCGTCGCTGCTCTTCAGCTACGTCGCCGAGCTTCATCTACGACGGCGACGCGCCGCTGGCCGAGCGCCGCGCCCAGGCGCTGGCCGTCGACCAGTCGCAGCTGCGCGAGCTGCTCGGCGACGCGGAGCTGCGCGAGCTGCTCGACGCCGACGCCGATGGACGCGATCGAGCGGCAGCTCCAGCGGCTCGATCCGCCAGTACCAGCGTGAAGAGCGCCGACGGCGTCCACGACATGCTGCTGTCGCTCGGCGATCTGACGGCCGCGGAGATCGCGCGCGCGGTCGATCAGCGTCGACGTCGCCGCCAGCGTCGAGGCGCTCGCCGCGGCCCGGCGGGTCCTGGCGGTCCGCATCGCCGGCGATCCGCGCGTCATCGCGGTCGAGGACGCGGCCGCGCTATCCGCGACGCGCTCGGCGTGCCGCTGCCCGCCGGCATCCCCGAAGCGCTGCTCCAGCCGGTGCGCGATCCGCTCGGCGACCTCGCGCTGCGCTACGCGCGCACCCACGCGCCGTTCACGGCGCCGGACTTCGCCGCGCGCTACGGCGCTCGCACGTCGCGGCCGCCGAGGCGGTCCTCATGCGGCTGGCCGGCGAGGGCCGGCTGGTCGAGGCGAGTTCCGCCCCGGCGGCACCGGGCGCGAATGGACCGACCCCGGCGTCCTCCGCATGCTGCGGCGCCGGTCGCTCGCGAAGCTGCGCCACGAGATCGAACCGGTCGATCAGACCGTGCTCGGCCGGTTCAGCGACCACGTGGCAGGGGATCGTCAAGCGGCGGCACGGCGCCGACGCGCTGCTCGACGCGATCGAGCAGCTGCAGGGCGCGCCGCTGCCGGCGTCGATTCTCGAGACCGAGATTCTCGCCGGCGCGCATCGCCGGCTACGATCCTGCCGATCTCGACGCCGTCACCGCGGCGGGCGAAGTCGTCTGGGTCGGCGTCGAGCCGCTCGGCGAGCGCGACGGCCGCGTCGCGCTGTATCTCGCCGACCATCTGCCGCGGCTGCTGGCGCCCCAGGGGACGCCGCGCGAGCGGAAACTCGACCTGTCCGAACGTGAAACCGCGATCCTCGACGCGCTTCGATCGAAAGGCGCATCGTTTTTCGGACCGCTCCACGAGACGGTCGGCGGCGGATATCCCGGCGAAACCGTCGACGCGATCTGGGATCTGGTCTGGCAGGGCCTCGTCACCAACGACACCTTCCACGCGCTGCGGGCGTTCACCCGCGCCCACACGCCGCGGCGCAAGGCGAAGGCCCGCCAGCCGGACGTCGCCTCGTTCCGCTCGCGGCGCCTCGCGCCTTGTCTGCCGAAGGACGATGGACGGTGCTGCCGGCGGCGGACCTGAGCGAGCGCTCGGCTAAAGCCGTCGCGCTGCAAGGCGCCACCACGCAAATGGGCGGCCGCCATTGACGCAGCAGCTGCTGGCGCGACACGGCGTGCTGACCCGCGAGGCGGTGTCCGCCGAAGCGGTCCCCGGCGGCTTCGGCATCGTCTACCCGGTGCTCAAGGGTCTCGAAGACAACGGCCGCATCCGTCGCGGCTACTTCGTCGCCGGCCTCGGCGCGACCCAGTTCGCGATGCCCGGCGCGCTCGACCTGCTGCGCTCGATGCGCGACGCGCCGGACGAGGCGGAGATCGCGGTGCTGGCCGCCACCGACCCGGCGAACCCGTACGGCGCCACGCTCAAGTGGACGTCACGACGATCAACGCAGACCCCTCAGAATCCATCGGGCTCTGCGAGTTCCGCGGTTTCTGCGTTGGACGTCGTGGACTCAGGAAGAGGGCCGACGCGTTCGGTCGGCGCCACGGTGATCCTGGTCAACGGGGCGCTCGCGGCGTATCTCGTGCGCGGGGATCGACAGCTCCTCACGTTTCTGCCGGAGGCGGAGCCAGATCGCTCAGAGAACCGGCCGTGCCGTCGCGCGGGTGCTCATCGATCGCGCGCGCACCGGCGGAGACGCGCCGCGCGGCATGCTCATCGAAGAGATCGACGGGGCGCCGCCGCTGCAGCATCCGCTGGCGCCGTTTCTGGCGGAGTCGGATTTGTCGCCGGCGCCATGGGATTTCAGGCGACCTTCAGGCGGGGATCGACGGGCTGAACCCTGAGGGTGCGAGCGCGCGAAATCCCAGGAGGGGTGAGAAGGGCTGTCGGGGCCGGCCCGCACGAGTAAGGCTCCCGAACCTCCCCGTGTCGTTCCTACCTGCCCCACCAGCCCGTCTCCACCCCTCCTGGGTGTTTAGATGTCATGCGGTCGCGCGAGGTGTCAGTGCGAGCCGGAGCCTTCAGCACCAGGCGCACGTCCGATGCCTGGAGCGCGCCGCCGGTCTTTCGATACGAGACGCTGACCTTGTCGCCCGCCGCGATGAGGTCGGGTGAACGGCGCCTTTCCGCCCGTCGATGCCGCGGCGGTCCCGACGCCCTTGCCGACGACGGTGGTGTCGGCGACCACGAGGAAGGTCTGCGTGAACGAGGCGCCACCGCCGGCGGTCCACCATCAATCGTGAGCGAGTCGTGGCCGACGGCCTTGACCGTGCCGCTCGATCGCGCCTCCGGAGCCGGTCGTCGCGGAACTGGCGCTGGCCGCGGGAATTCCGCGGATGTTCGAGGCGTATGGTTTGCCGGCCGTCTCGTGGTAGGTGACCGCGACGGTCTGCCCCACCGTCAGCACATCGCTCAGCTATCGGGCCGGGTTTGCCGTCGGCGACCATCTCTCGACGCTGGGTTCCGGCGCCGCGGCTCTCGACCAGCGTCTTCGAGTCCGCCGGTGAAGGTCATCAAGCTGGTCGGCGACCTTGACGGTGAGAGAGGCGCCGCCGATCTCGGTGACGGTGCCGCGCGGTCCGGCCTCCGTTGGCGCCCTGGGCGGCTGCCGCGAGCGGCGACGCCGATCAGGGAGAGTGCGGTCAGGGTGACTGCGAGGAACGTCGAGTTCATGTCTGCCTCCTTGGATGAAAGCCGAGGCGCCAACAAAGTGATGTTCGATTGGACGGCAGACTGATTTTGAATGTTCCAAATTTCAGAAACCGCGGCCGCTAAAGCCTGGACAATCCCGCAGTGAATCCGGCACAGGAGTCGGTCGGGGGTGGCTGGATCTGATCCCGAGAGGGGGATCCGGGAGGAGTGGGCGGCCCTCCCGGCCTGGCGATTGACTTGGAAGCGGCGGCCTTGTTGGTGACCCTGATCTCCGGCGGCATGCAGCGCGTTGCCGGCGGCGTGATAGGTCACGCTGACGTGATCGTCCCGGTTGCCGACGAGGTCGGTGACGACCGTCTTCCGCGCCCGCCGCGGCGGACCGCGGTGCCGGCGCACTCACCGATGACTTTGGTCGAGCCGTCGATCGTGAACGTCTGCGTGAAGGTGGCGCCGGACCCGCTGTTTCCGGAGATGGTCATCGAGGTTGCTGCGACGGACTTGACCGTCCCCATGGTCGTCTTTCGTTCCAGCGGCGCCGGCGACTGCCCCAGCGTCGGCAGGGAGGCTGGAGATGGCCCGGATCCTCGTGTCGCCTGCATCGATCCGCCCGCCTCTGGCTGGCAACTGACCTGAACCGGCTGGCCGACCTTGACGACGTCGGTCAGCTTCGGTTCCCGACGCGCCGGCAGCCTGCGCGGCCTGGCTCGTCTCGTGCCGGCGCCGGCGGCCTCCACGGTCGTCTTGCTGTCGACGCCGAACTTCATTTCATGGTCGCCGACCTTGAGCGTCAACGAAGTCGGCGCCGAGCGCGGTCACCGTGCCGCGCGCCGTCTTGCCCTCCTGGGCAGCCAACCGGGCGGCAGGCCATCCGCCGGCGGCGAGGCACGAGCGCGAGCGCGATCACGAGTCGTTTCATCAGCGGCCTCCTGGTGTGAAACGATGCCGACAGCTGCGGGCGAGATGGCATCCTAGTCGATGGTATGCCCGAGGAGACACAATTCTTCGAGCCGCCCAAGCCCTTCAGCGGGCGCTGGCCGGGCGGATCGTGGCACGCTTCGAGTCGGTGTATCCGGCGGTCACGCGCATCGCCGACGACCATCCGATCGTCGGCCGAACGCGTGGCGTCGGTGTCGGCGCGCGGCAAGCACCTGCTGATGGCGTTTTCCGGCGATCTCGTGCTGCGCACGCTGTGCGGATGAACGGCAGCTGGCACCTCTACCGTCCGGGCATGCGGTGGCAGCGCCCGGCGCGGGACATGCGGGTGCTGGTGGCGACCGAAGACGCGCCGTGGCGGTGGGCTTCAACGTTCCGGTCGCCGGAGCTCCTGTCGAGCCGGCAGCTCGAACGGCACAGCGCTGATCGGCGCGCTCGGACCGGATCTGCTGGCGGGTGCGGGCGCCGGCTACGAGTATCGCCGTCGACGTGGCCGAGATCGTCCGCCGCATGCGCGCCCGCGGAGGCGAGCCGATCGCCGACGTCCTGCTGAATCAGCGCGTCGCCGCCGGGATCGGCAACGTGTTCCAGTCGGAGATCCTCTTTCTCGCCGGGATCGATCCGTTCACGCCAGCCGCGCCTCGCTGACCGACGCCGACCTCGTCGCGCCTCGTCGGCATCGCGCGCGATCAGCTCGCGGCGAACGTCCTCGATCGGTCGAAGACGCTGGTCCGATCGATCGGCGCCGCACGACGCGCAGCCTCGATCCGAACGCGGCGCTGTGGGTCTACAGCCGCGCCGGCAAGCCGTGCCGCCGCTGCGCCGCGATCATCCGCGCGAAGAAGACCGGGCTGGACGCCAGGCTGACGTGCTGGTGCCCGCGGTGTCAAGAGGTAATTGTGGTAGTTGCTGATTTGGTGATTTGGTGATCTGCCAAGTCTGAACTACCGGTTACTACTCTACCTGATGAACTCCGGGCGCCTCGTGGCCGGTGCGCTCGACGTACTCGATGTAGGAGCCGGGGTAGGCGTGCGGCTGGGCCTCGGTGCCGCTCTCGCCGCCGAGCTCGAGGACGCGGTTGCTCAGGCCGCGCAGGAACTGCGCGGTCGTGCGAGACGAACAGCATCGTCCCGTCGAAGTCCTTGCAGCGAGTCGAGCAGCATCTCCTTGGTCGCGAGATCGAGATGGTTGGTCGGCTCGTCGAGCACGAGAAAGTTCGGCGGGTTCAGCAGCATCCGCGCCAGCACCAGGCGCGTCTTCTCGCCGCCCGACAGCGCGCGAATCTTCTTGTCGGTGTCGTCGCCCGAGAACTGAAACGCGCCGGCGAGGTTGCGCAGCGCCCCGATCGACTCGTGCGGAAAATCGTGCTGCGAGCTGCTCCTCGATCGTGAGGTCGGGCTCAGGCAGATCGAGCGCCTGCTGCGCGAAGTAGCCCCATCTCGAGGCTCGCCGCCGAGCGTGACCGCGCCGGCATCGGGCGCCAGCACGCCGGCGACCATCTTCAGCAGCGTCGACTTGCCGGCGCCGTTCTTCCCCATCACGCACCAGCGCTCGCCGCGCCGGATCGTCAGGTTCAGGCCGTCGTGCACGACGCGGCGCCCAGTACGTCTTGGTGACGCCCTCGAGCACCGCGACCTGCTCGCCGGACCGCGCCGGCGTCCGGAAATCGAACTTCACGACCTGCCGCTTCTTCGGCAGCTCGATCTTCTCGATCTTCTCGAGCGCCTTGACGCGGCTCTGCACCTGCGCCGCCTTGGCGGCGTGCGCGGCGAAGCGCTCGATGAACCGCTGCTCCTTCGCGAGCATCGCCTGCTGGCGCGCGTAGGCCGCTTCGCGGTTGGTCTCGCGGATCGCGCGCTCGCGCTCGTAGAAATCGTAGTTGCCCGAGTAGGCCGTGATCTCGCCGCCGTCGATCTCGGCGATCTTCGTGACGACGCGGTTCATGAACTCGCGGTCGTGCGAGGTCATCAGCAGCGCGCCGGGCAGCGACTTCAGGAAGCTCTCGAGCCAGATGATCGATTCGATGTCGAGGTGGTTGGTCGGCTCGTCCATCAGCAGGACGTCGGGCCGGCCGAGCAGCACGCGCGCCATCGCGACGCGCATCTTCCAGCCGCCGGAGAGCGCGCCGACGTCGCCGTCGATCCGATCGTCGTCGAAGCCGAGGCCGTGCGAGCACTTCGCGCGCCTGCGCTTCGAGCGCGTAGCCGCCGAGATGGTCGTATTCCTCCTGCACCTCGCCGAAGCGCGCGAGGATGCGCTCCATGTCGCCGCGCCTGCGCCGGATCCGCACATCGCGTGTCTGCAGCTGCTCCAGCTCGTGATGGAGATCGCCGGCGCGGCCGCTGCCGAGGATCGCTTCGTCGAGCACCGAGCGGCCGGCCATCTCCTCGACGTCCTGGCGGAAGTAGCCGATGGTCAGCTTCTTCGGCACCGAGACGTCGCCTTCGTCCGGCACCTCCTCGCCGACGATCATCCGGAACAGCGTCGTCTTGCCGGAGCCGTTCGGGCCGACGAGGCCGACCTTTTCTCCGGGGGTTGAGCTGAAAGGACGCGTCGACGAAGAGGACCTGCCGAGCCGTCACTGCTTGCTGACCTTGGAAAGCGAAATCATGCTTTCAGCATGATTACTTGAGAGACGCAGTCCAGTCCACCGACACCACGATCGGTGACGACGCACTCGCCGGCCGGCGCAGGCGAGCAGAAAGCGGGTGCCGTCGGCTGGCGGCCTCGAACCAGGTCTGTCCGATGCTCGCCGGCCGCTGCCGCGGGCGAGCCCCCGCGTCCAAGGAACAGCCGGACTGGCGGCGCGATCTCGAGTGGCTCACTCCCCTGACTGGCGGCGGCCATCACTTCGCCGGTCAGTGCGTCGTGAAGAAGATCTCCGGCCCATCGGCCTTCCACCGTGGTTGCGTTCCGCCACCGGTCGAGACCCGGCGCTCTGCCGGTCTTGCCGAACGGCGCCAGGTAAATCTCGGTCGCCCCGGATTCATCCGACTCGAACGCGATCAGGCGGCCGTCGTGCGACAGCCTGGGCTGGTCTTCCCTGACGCCATGATCGGCCCGCAGCGGAAACGGCGTGCGATCGCCGGCTGAGCGAGAGCGCCCAGATGCCCGCCAGTCCCGTCCCGCTGTCGATCCCGAGTGTCGAGCAATCGGCCGTCTGCAGACCAGTCCTTTGGAAACGCGCCGCGACCCGGAATGCGCAGCAGCAGTTCTTCATCGACGGCGTCGATCGCCTTCCGGTAGACGCTCGATGGTCCGTTGCGATCCGAGGCGAACGCGATCTGACGGCTGTCCGGCGTCCAGGCCACCTGCCAGTCGTTCGCCGGATTCGTCGTGAGGCGCGTGAGATTGCCGTTCGTGAGATCGAGCAGCCAGATGTCGCGGTTGCCGCTGTCGGGATCTCGGAATCACGACCGTCGCCTGCTTCTGGTTCGGCGCGAGTCGAACCTCGGTGTAGGCTCGCTCAGGGCCGATCGCCGCCCCGGCCGTCCGGTGCGATCCTACCGGATCACGCGGCCACCGTGCGATTGAGGGCCGGGCGGTACGCCGGCACGGAGCCAGTCGGCCGAGCGCCAAACGCCGCCTGACGAGCTCGGTGTGATATGATCGACGAGACGCCGCGGCATGGCATTCTGCCTGCCGGCTATCAGAGCGGCAGCGTCGAAGCGCTGCGCCATCAACGTGGCGTCGCGCGCATAGACCAGGTAGCCAGGCGAGACATAGACGGCATTCGATTGCGCGGGCGACCAGGGCCTTGACGTCCTTCGAATCGACCGAGCCGACGTAGACGAGATTGTTCTCCTTGACGTCGCTGCGCGCGGTGAACAGAAAGTGACGGCCGTCGGGAAGAAAGTGCGGCCACCGGTGGGAGTTCTCCTTGCGCTCGCGTTCAGCGTCGTGATCGGTTCTGGCGTTCCGCCGGCGGCCGGCACGCGGTGCAGCACCGTCCGGTTGACCGGCGCCACGACGATGACGTTGTCCGCGCCCCACGTCGCGCCCAGATTGGCTTGGATCGACGCGATGTTCAGCGCCGGTCCGCCCGCCGGATCGATTCTCTTCAGCTTGCCTTGCGCGAAGAACCCGAGGAACCGGCTGTCCGGCGACCAGAACGCCGGCCCGGCGACGTCCTCGGTCCCGGCGAGGCGGTGGGCGGCGACCGAATCGACGCGGCGGATCCACAGGCGGAGGTGCCCGACGCGCTGGTCGCGATGAACGCGATCCTCGAGCCATCCGGCGACGGGATGGGACGACTGGATTCGGCGCTCATTTCGAGCCGCTCGCCTTCCGGCGCCGCGAAGGTGAACTGTGCCGGACGCGGACGCACCGGCGGTGCGCGACGCCACCAGATGCCTCCCACGTATCCCGACGCCGGCGAGAAGGATCGCGAGAGCCGCCAGCGCCGCGGCTGTGTGCCGCCGTCGCGGCGGCGCGGCCTTCGGCGTCTGCGTCTCGAGTCTGTCGTCGTCGAGCTCCGCTCGCGCGTCGGCGATGTCGCGGAGGCGGCGCCTGGGATCTTTCTGAAGGCAGCGCTGGAGCAATCGTCGAATGGCGGGCGGCGTCGCCGCGGGAAGCGCCGTCCAATCGGGCTCGCGCTCGAGGATCTTCGCGAGGGCGTCCGTGGTGGTGTCGCCTGCAAACGCGCGGCGGCCGGCCAGCATTTCATAGAGCACACACCCGAACGCCCAGATGTCGGTCCGCTTGTCGACGACCTTTCCACGCGCCTGCTCCGGGCCTCATGTACGGTGCGGTCCCGAGCAGCACGCCCTGCACGGTCGGCCCGATCACCGTAGGTGAGTGCGTCAGATCGAATCGTCCCACCCACTCGGCCCACCCGACCCTTTGCCAGTCCGAAATCCAGCACCTTCACCGTGCCGTCCGGGCGTGAGCACGATGTTCGCCGGCTTCAGATCGCGATGGACGATCCCGCGCTCGTGTGCCGCGTCGAGGGCGTCCGCAATCTGGCGCGCGATCCCGACGGCCTCGGCGATCGGGAGCCCCCGGGGCGAGCGCGCGACGAGCGCGCTGAGCATCTCCCCTCGACCAGCTCGAGGACGAGCGCTGTCGCCCCTCCTGACTCCTCGACGCCGTAGATCGCGCCGATGTTCGGATGATTGAGCGACGCGAGCAGCCGCGCTTCGCGCTCGAACCGCGCGAGCCGTTCAGGATCCGCGGCGAAGCTCGCCGGAAGGACTTTGATGCGCGACCTCGCGACCGAGCTTCGTGTCGCGCGCACGGTAGACTTCGCCCATGCCGCCCGCGCCGAGGAGGGCGACGACCTCGTACACGCCGATCCTACCGGTGGCGAGCGCCGTCACAAGGTGTGCGGAGGACTATACCGCGGCGCCAGCCGAGCGTGTCAGGCTCAACCGCACCGCGCCGCGGTCCACGTTACTTCAGGACGATCGGCAGCTCGGCGCCGAACAACATCGTCCGGTCGTTGTCGCGCGCCGCCCATTTGAGGAGCGTCGCCGGCGACGGCTCCAGCCGCGCGTCGGCGACGACGCGGCCATTGGCCGTGACCGTGATCGGCTGCGAGAAATCGAACGCGTCGGGCGAGATGAGCAGCGTGAGCGCGGCGACGCCTCGAGTCGCCATCTCCACGGAGTTGCCGCGCCGCGTCAGGTCGACGCGTCCGGACGGACGCGTGCGGACGAACAGGTCGCGCCCGCGGTTCAGCCCGGGGCCCGAGAAGACGTTGAGATCGGCCCACGGCTGGCGGTCGGCCGGCGCGGACGGCTTCACCCGATCGATGACGAGCCAGTGCGCGCGGCTCGGGGCATCGCGGTCGGTCGTCTCCCAGGTCAGCGTCGCCGGGCAGCGGATCGCGCGGGTGGTCGCGCACGAACGCCTCGAAGGTGTCCTTCACGTTCGGGCCACCAGGCGGTGTTGTGCCCGCCTCCGGCCTGCGGATGATAGTCGACCGACGACGCCGCTCGTCCGCAGATGCTCGACGTACGGCTCGACGGAGCGGATCGGATACAACGGATCCTGGCCGCCGTTGACGACGAAGAGCGGCTTGTTGCGCAAGTTGGTCGGAAACAGCTCGCTGTCGAGGCGCAGCTGATCGTTGGCCAGGACCATCATGTAGCCGTTGAGCGGCAGGAAGCTCGCGAACGGGGTCGTGTCGCGCATCGCGAAGTAGTAGAGCGCCGGTGGCGCCGTCGGAGACGCCGGCGAGCACGATGCGGTTCTCGTCGACGTTGTAGGTCCGCTTGAGGCTGTCGAGGATCGCGTCGGATGTTCTCGACCTGCGCGCGGCCCCACCACGGCGCCTCGCGCCACGCCACCGGCATCACGTAAATCTGCTCGGCGCCGTCGAGGGTGGCGCCGCCGCCGCGGCCTCCGGCGGCGCGCGGCTCGCCGGTCTCGCGCCGCATCACCCCGCCGTGCAGCTGCACGCGGACCTGGATACTTGCGCGCCGGGTCATAGGCCGCCGGCACGTTCAGGTCGTAGAAGAAGTCGCCGGCGGCGGCGCGCCGCTCCAGCTTGACCAGGCCACGTTTGACCTGCGCCGCATAGGGCGCCCGCGCTTCAGCCGCGCCAGCGCCTCGTCGAACGTGATGCCGGAGCGGACCACCGCTTCCGCCGCCTTGCCGGCGTCCTGGGGCGAGCGCGCGCTCCAGAACTTCTCGAAGGCCGCGTCGATGGACGGCGGCGGCGCGGCGCGGACGACCGCGACAGCCAGCAAGGCGCTGCCAAAGAGTATCGACTGGCCGAACCTGACCGGAACCGAACATGGATCTATGCTAGCTCCGAAATGAGGTCGTCATGCAGCCGGCTGCGTCTCGTTCTCGCAGCCCGCGGCGCCGGCGCCGGTGCGGTTGCCGTCACCGTGCTCGCGCTGATCGCCGCCTCCTGCGCTCGAGGATCGACGCCGGCCACCGGCGGTCAGTCGACTCCCGACGATCTCTGCTGGTCGGCACCAGCGACCTGCACGGCGGGGTGCTGCCTGAAGGCGGTCGCGCGGCGGGCTCGCGCTCCTCGACGGGTATGTCCGCAACCTCCGCGCGGCGCGACAGGGCCGACGGCGGTGGCGTGCTGCTCGTGGACGCCGGCGATCTGTTTCAAGGGACGCTCGAGTCCAACCTCAACGAAGGCGCAGGCCGTCGTCTCGGCCTACAACGCCATCGGCTACGCGGCCGCCGCCATCGGCAACCACGAGTTCGACTACGGCCCGATCGGTCGCGGCGGCGACGCCGGCGACGCCGCAGGACGACCCGCGCGGCGCGCCTGAAGGCGCGGGCCGCCGAGGCGCGGTTCCCGTTTCTCGCCGCGAACATCATCGACCATGCGACTCGGACGGCCGGTTGAGCTGGCCCAACGTGCGGCCGGCGGTGATCGTCGAGGTGGCCGGCGTCCGCATCGGCATCGTCGGCCTGGCGACGTTGTGACCCTGGGCGCGACGATGGCGGCGAACACGGTCGGCCTCGAGATCGCGCCGCTGGCGCCGACCCTCGCCACCGAAGAGCGGCGCGGCGCTGCGCTGCTCCGGGCGCGACGATCGTCGTCGCGGCGGCCCACGCGGGCGGACGGTGCACGGCATTCGACAACCCGTCCGACCTGTCGGTCCTGCGGCGCCGACGAGGAGATTTTCCAGGTCGCGCGTGGCGTCCCCGGCGGCTCTGGTCGACGCTGTCGTCGCCGGCCACCGGCACTACGGGATCGCTCACGAGGTGGCGGGATTCCGATTATCTCGTCGTATTCGCGGGGCGTCGCGTTCGGCCGCATCGACCTGGCCGTGGATCGCGCCGACCCGGCGGGTCGCCAGCCATCGGATGCTTCCGCCGCACGAAGTCTGCGCGGCCCTGGACCCGGCCGAGCGGGACGTGCGCGCCGCTCGAGAGCGCCGCGGCGGTGCCGGCGGTCTGACGAACGGCCGGCCGGTACGGCGCCAGCGCCGGAGATCGATCCGCCTGCTCGCGCCCGCGGTCGAGCGCGCGAAGCATGAAAGAGCAACCGCTGAACGGCCGGATCGCGGACGCGCTGATTCGCCAGACTAACGAGGAGTCCGCGCTCGGCAATCTCTTCGCCGACTGGGCGCGCTTGCGTGCCGCCGGCGCCGACGCGGCCATCGCCAACAGCGGCGGGATCCGCGCCGACCTGCCCGCCGGCCCGCTGACCTTCGGCCGGCTGCACGCGGTCACGCCGTTCGACAACCGCGATCGATCGTGCTGACTGGCGCGCGAGCTTCGCCGGATCATCGCGAACAACCTGCGAGCAGCGCGGCAGCCTCATCCTGATTTCCGGCGTCCGGGCCGCTGCCGCGCGCCTCCGGCGAGCTTCGCGTCTCCCTCGGCGCGACTCCGGCACGGCCCTGAAAGACACCGACACGCTTCGCGTCGCCACGAGCGATTTCCGGTGGAGAGGCGGCGACGGCTTCTTCACGCCGATCCTGCCGGTCCGGGACATCAGGGACGAAGGCCGCCTGGTGCCGCGACGGCATCGCCGACTGGTTGACGCGGCACGGGACCACCCGGCGCGCCGCCGACGTGCTGACGGAGCGGGAACCGGCGATTGACCTTCCCGGCACCCGTCCCGTGCGCTGCGGCAATTGATGACGAGTCTCCCGTCGTACGTAGTGTCCGGCTTCAGCCGGACCGTCGTACGTCTATGATGCCGGCATGGGCAACCGCAAACCGGCGACCTCGATCGGCGAAAAATTCGAAGCCTTCTCGAAGGCGATCACGCACCTGACCGGCACCACCGCGGCCTTCGGCTTCGCGCTCGCCATCATCGTCGGGTGGGCGATCCTCGGCCCGGTGTTCGCGTTTCTCCGACACCTGGCAGCTCGTCGATCAACACCGGCACGACCATCGTCACCTTCCTGATGGTGTTTCTCATCCAGCGGTCGCAGAACAAGGACTCGATGGCGATCCACCTGAAGCTGAACGAGATTGTCGCGGCGATGCGACGGCGCCAGCAACCGGCTGATCGACGTCGAGTCGCTCTCCGGAAAAGGACCTCGACACGCTGCACCGGCACTACTATGGAGCTGGCGAAGCTGGCGCTCACGGCCGCCAACGTCGACCGAGTCGCATTCGGTCGAGGAGGCCCGCAGCGCGCCATTCCGGCAAAGCATGGCACCACGCCGGCGCCCGAGTAATCGCTAGAATAGGGACATGCCCGTCGACCTCGTCCTTCGACATCACCTCGACGATCGATTTCGCAGGAAGTCGACAACGCGCTGAACCAGGCGCGCAAGGAAGTCGGCCAGCGCTACGACTTCAAGGGCGCGAAGGCCGACATCGAGCTGAACACCGCCGACAAGACGCTGACGCTGACCACCGACGACGAGATGAAGATGAACGCGCTCTGGGAGATCGTGCAGACGCGGCTGGTGCGGCGCGGCGTCGCCGGTGAAGAACTTCAAGGTCGCCGACTCGGAGCCGGCGGCCGGCGGCACCGTCCGGCGCGTGATCGCAGATTCAGCAGGGCATCCCGATCGAGGCCGCGAAGGAGATCGTCAAGTTCCTCAAGGAGAAGAAGCTCAAGAAGGTGCAGGCGGCGATTCAGGCCGATCAGGTGCGCGTCAGCTCGGCCGTCGAAAGACGACTTGCAGGACGCGATGCGCGCACCTGCGCGAGCACGACTTCGGCGTCGCCCTCCAGTTCGGCAACTACCGGTAGCCGTTCTGACTTCATAATTCTCAGACTTCAGACTTCTTACTTCTTCTCTTCTTCTGGTCCCATTCAACCGCGGTCACGTTGTCCGGGGTCGAGCTCTCATGATCCGGGTCGAGATCCTGTCGGTCTTGCCCTCGAGCGGCAGCTTCACTTCGTACTCGAGCTCCTCGGACGACGTGGCCCGGAGCTCGAACGAGAACCGGTAACGCGTCAGCAGTTTATCGAGCAGCGGCTTGAGCGCCGCCGGATCCTTGGCCTTGACCTTCAGCTCGAACGCCTGCGTCGCCTTCGGCTCGAACGACTCGACGATCCACAGCACCGCCATGATGAAGATGGTCGCGAACAGCGCCAGCAGTACACGCCGACGCCTGCGGCCAGGCCGACCGCCAGCGTCGACAGCATCACCCCGGCGTCCTTCGGATCGTCGATCTTCGCCCGGTAGCGCACCAGCCCGGCGGCGCCGACGATGCCGAAGGCGCGCGCGAGGCTGGAACCGACCACCAGCATCACCACCGCGCCGACGATCGCCAGGATGATTTGCGTCTGGACGACCGGCGCCTGGCGCTGGGGCGTGCCCGCGGCGCCGCGGCCGCAGCGCCAGCAGGCACGCGAGGCCGCCGCGATCGGCAGGCGGACGAGTGCGTGCCGGAGCTGGTGCAGCTGGGAGCTGATGTCCGGCGTCTCGGCGTCGTTGAGCGTGGCGGTCGACGACTTGCTCTTCGCCTCCGGCTCCGGATCCGGCGTCGCGCGCGCCCGCGGCCGCGCCGAACCCGGCCACGAGCGTGAGCGCGAGGAGCAGTCCACGCAGCCGGATCATCGCAGCGCGAGCCCTTCCGCGATCTTCTGCCGCATCCGCGCCACGTAGCGCGCGGCAATCTCGTCGCTGTAGTTGCCCGCGTGAAAGGCGTCGTGCCACTGTCGATCTGTCACCTTCTGGAGCCGCTCGCAGATCCACCGCACGTCCTCGACGCCGATGTGCTCGAGCAGTTCCTGATGCCGGCCGCGGAACCCGAAGCTGACGCGCCCGTTGTCGACGCCGGTCACGAACGGCTCCTTCTCGAAACCGTCGATGTAGCCGCGCCGCGGATCCATCTGTGCCCGTCTCCCCGAGCGACGCCCCGAGGTCCTTCACGCACGTACCACCGGCCGGCGCGTTCACGCGGCGGCCCTCGATGTCGTACAGCGTATTGTTGTCGTCCTTGAGGTCGGTGCTGTTGAGGATCATCATCAGCGCCAGCAGGCCCCGGCACGGCGCGGTGTGAACAAAGGGATTCTTCTGCCACGCCCACGTGCCGCGCGCCTTCATCCCGAGATCGTCCGGACGGAACCGCGCGCCGCCAAGCTGCGCGCCCTTCGCGTGATCGACCGCAATCCAGCGCTCGACGAAATACGACGGCACTTGATGGAAGCCGACCGCCCAGACGATGCGCGAGGCGACCACTTCGGTCTGCGCTTCGGGACCGATCTTCACGTGCCACTTGCGGCCGGACGCGTCGTGCACCTTGTAGGTGGCGCTGAAGCCGGCGGTGTCTTTGCTGTCGATCTCGAAGCGACCGTCGATCGCCGGGCGCGCGCTCGCGGCGACGCCGGCGGGGCCATCGATGAGGTTGCGCGTCGTGCCCGGCTCAATCCAGAGCTCGTTGAGCGAGGACGGCGGCGGCGCGTTTCCGGCGCTCGCGGTGCCGGCCCGCTGAGCCGCCGTGGACGCGCCCAGAATCATCGTCGCACTGATGAGCAGGCTGATCGTCGTGGTCGATCGACGCATTCGAGAGAGCTGGTCAGCAATTCCGTTGCCAGATGAGGTCCGGGCTCATCGGTATGGGTGGCGGAAGGCTTGCTAGCCTCCCTGTGGTGGCTGGCGCGCGGATACCACTTTCAACCTATCGCCTGCAGTTCAACGGTCGCTTCACCTTCAGCGACGCCTGCGCCGTCGTCGACTATCTCGACGCGCTCGGCGTCAGCGATTGCTACGCGTCGTCCTATCTCAAGGCGGTGCCGGGCAGCCCTCATGGCTACGACGTCGCCGATCCGACGCGCCTCAACCCGGACATCGGGTCCGATGCCGACTACTGGCGCTGGATCGAGGCGCTGAAATCGCGCGGCATGGGGCACGTCATGGACCTGGTGCCCAACCACATGGGCATCGCGAAGGCGGCGAATCCGTGGTGGCTCGACGTCCTCGAGAACGGCCCGAGCTCGCGCTTCGCGCGCTTCTTCGACATCGAATGGCATCCGGTCAAGGACGAGCTGGCCGACAAGGTGCTGATCCCGATCCTCGGCGATCAGTACGGTGAAGCGCTCGAACGTCTGGGAACTGCGACTCGCCTTCCACGACGGCGGCTTCGTCGTCCGCTACTACGAGGAGGTGCTGCCGATCGCGCCGGATACCTACGCCGCGATCCTGACGCCGGGCCTCGAGCGCTGGCTCGACGATCACCCCGGCGCCGACGCCGACGAGCTGCAGAGCATCCTGACCGCCAGCCGCAACCTGCCGTCGCGCAGCGAGCGCGATCCCGACGCGATCGCGACGCGCGCGCGCGAGAAGGAGATCGTGAAGCGGCGCCTCGCGGCGCTCGCGGCGGCGAGCGCGGCGCGCCGCGGCGTGGATCGACGACCGGCGTGCGGCGGCTCAACGGCATCGCCGGGCAGCCGCGCAGCTTCGACGCGCTCGACGACCTGTTGAACGCTGCAGTCCTACCGGCTCGCGCACTGGCGCGTCGCGTCGGAGGAGATCAACTACCGCCGCTTCTTCGACGTGAACCAGCTCGCGGCGCTGCGGATGGAGGACCCGGCGGTCTTCGAAGAGGTGCACCGCTTCGCCTTCGACCTCGTCGACCGCGGCGCGGTGACCGGCCTGCGCATCGATCACGTGGACGGGCTGTTCGCGCCCGAGGACTACCTCCGCCGCCTGCAGGAGCGCTGCGGCGGCGGTACGGCGCGCGACGAGCGCTTCTTCGTGGTCGTCGAAAAGGTCCTCGGCGCGGGCGAGCAGCTGTCGAGCCGCTGGCCGGTGCACGGGACGCACCGGCTACGAGTTCGCCGCCGTGGTCAACAACCTGTTCGTCGACCGCCGCAACGAGAGCGCGCTCGACGACATCTACCGGCGCTTTCTGCGCGAGCGTCGGATGCGGCTGTCGTTCGACGACCTCGCCTACCGCAGCAAGAAGCAGGTGATGCACGAGACGATGTCCGGCGACATCAACTCGCTCGGGCATCAGCTCAACCGCTTTTCCGAGCGCAACCGCCACTTCCGCGATTTCACGCTCTACAGCCTGATCTCGACGCTCAAGGAGATCATCGCCTGCTTCCCGGTCTACCGCACTACGTGACGGCCACCGGCCCGATCGGCGACGACGACCGCCGCTACATCGTCGAGGCGGTGCAGAGCGCGAAGCTGCGCACGCCGGGCGTCACCGGCGTCATCTTCGACTTCATCGAACGGCTGCTGCTGAAGCAGACCAGCTCGACGACCTCCGACGAATGCGACGCGCGAGCCCGGTTCATCGGCAAGTTTCAGCAGATCACCAGCCCGGTCGCGGCCAAGGGGATCGAGGACACCACCCTCTACGTGCACAACCGGCTCGTGTCGCTGAACGAAGTGGGATCGGACCCGACGCAGTTCGGGCTCGATCCTCCCGCCGTCCACGCGTGGATGGCCGAACGCCAGGACCGCTGGCCCTTCGCGCTCTCGACGACGGCGACGCACGACACCAAGCGCGGCGAGGATGTCAGGGCGCGGCTGAACGTCCTCTCGGAGCTGCCGGGGCGTGGAAGACCGCGGTCGCGAAGTGGCGCGCGGTGAACCGGCGCTTCAAGAGCGAGGTGAACGGCGAGTCCGCGCCGCACCCGAACGAAGAGCACTGTGTCATGCCCAGATGCTGGTCGGCGCCTGGCCGTTCGAGACGGACGAACGCACGCTGGCCGCATTCTCCGATCGCATGGCCGCGTACATGATCAAGGCCCTGCGCGAAGCGAAGCGGCAGCACGACGTGGCTTCGCCCGGACGAGCGCTACGAGGCGGCGGTCGAGCGGTTCGTGCGGACCATCCTCGAGCGGCGCCGGCCGAATCCCTTCCTGGCCGTCTTCGAACCGTTTCAGGCGCGGATCGCCGAGCTGGGCATCTACAACAGCCTCGCGCAGCTGCTCATCAAGATCACGGCCCCGGGCGTTCCCGATTTCTATCAGGGCAACGAGCTCTGGGACCTGTCGCTGGTCGATCCGGACAACCGGCGGCCGGTCGACTACGAGAAGCGGCGCGCGGCGCTGTCGGATGTGGCGAGTGCGACGGCGGCCAGCCTGCTCGACAGCCGCGCCGACGGCCGGGTCAAGATGTTCGTCGCCCACCGCGCGCTGGCGGCGCGCGCCGCATGGCGGGAGACCTACGAACAGGGCGACTACCGTGCCGTTGCCAACGGCGGGCGCGCGCCGCGACTGCGCCGTTCGCGTTCGCCCGCGTTGGTGGGCGCGCCGCGGCGGGTGGCTCGCGGACCGGTGCCGACGGCGGCGCCGCGGCCGTCGCCATCACCTGCGTGCCGCGCCTGGTCGGATCGCTGATGGCCGACGGCGCCGCCCCGCCGATCGGTCGGCAGGTGTGGGCCGACACGCGGATCGAGCTGCCCGCCAGCATCGCGCACCGGGCCTTCCGCGACACGCTGACCGGCGCCACCGTCACGGTCGACGAGGACGGCGGCCTCCGGACGATCTCCGCCGCGGCCATCTTCGAACGGTTTCCCGTCGCGCTCCTCGTGCCATGCTCTATCTGACGATCATCGGCGGCGCGTTCGTCGCGTGGCTGATCGTCGCGGTCCTCTTCACGCCGCACATCCCGTATCACATCGAAGCGGACATGGACGCGACGAGCGGCCATTTCATCCACGTGCTCGAGTCGATCTGCTCAGACCCATCCTCGAGCAGGGCAACCGCGTCGACGTGCTGACCAACGGCGATACCTTCTACCCCGCCATGCTGGACGCGATCCGCCAGGCGCGCGAAACGCGATCAACATGGAGGCCTATATCTTCAAGCAGGGCGTGATCGGCGACCGGTTCGTCGAGGCGCTCTGCGAGCGGGCGGCGGCCGGCGTCCGCGTGACGCTCGTCGTCGACGCGGTCGGCTCGTTCGGCACCTACCGGAAATGCCGGGCGCGCTTCGAGGAGGCGGAGCGCCCGCATCGCCGTCTACCAGCGCTTCACGTGGTACCGGCTCGGCCGGCTGAACAACCGCACGCACCGCGAGCTGCTCATCGTGGACGGCGACGTGGCGTTCGTCGGCGGCGCCGGCGTGGCCGACTGGTGGGGGCGGCCGATCGACGGCAAGCCGATGTGGCGCGACACGATGACGCGCATCGTCGGGCCGGTGGTGTCCGACGTCCAGGGCGTGTTCGCGGAAAACTGGCTCGGAGTGCTGCGGCGAGATCCTGACCGGGCCGAACACCTACAAGCCGCACCGTCCGGCCGGCGACGCGGCGGCGTTCGCGATCAAGAGCTCGCCGGCAGACCGCTCGACCGCGTCGCGCGCGCTGTTCCAGACGCTCGTCGAGAGCGCCAACGGCAAGGTGCTGATCCAGACGCCGTAGCTTTCCTGCCGGACCGGGCGTTTCGCGAGGCGATCTGCCGCACCGTCGCCGCGCGGCGTCACGATGACGGTGATGGTGCCGGGCCCGAGGACCGATCAACGGTGGGTGCGCCTGGCCAGCCGGCGCCTGTATGCGGCGAGTTGCTCGACGCCGGCGTGCGCATCTGCGAGTACGGCCCGGGCATGACCCATGTCAAAACCCTGCTCGTCGACGACCTGTGGGCCGTGGTCGGCACCACCAACCTCGACAACCGGTCGTTCGAGCACAACGACGAGGTCAACGTGGCGTTCCGCGATGCCGCGGTGAACGCGCGGCTGACGCGCGACTTCGACGCCGACATCGCCCGCAGCAACCAGGTCGGGATCGCCGAGTGGCGCCGCCGCCCGTGGTGGGAAAAACTGCTCGGCACCGTGCGCGTGGATTCTCGAACGACAGCAATAAGACAACTGGTCGAGCTGGTGAATTGGCTGAAGTTCAGGCTGAATTCTGAGTCGCAAGTCAGCGCAGTGTCGCCAATTCACCCACTGCGCTATTTCTGGTCGATGGCGGCGGTCCAGATCTCGAGCTGCTCCCGCGTCATCGGGCCCTCAGGCTGCTCGCGCGCGTCGCGGTATTTCCAGTGGCCGATGTCGTGGAGGTACTGCTCGCGCGAGAGCAGCGTGCCGTAGCAGACGTCGTTCTGCAGGTTCGGCCGGCTGACGCCAAGGCGCCGGGTCAGCTCGTCCATCACCCACTGCGGCACGTTCTGCCGCTTGTCCGGGTAGACGAACCCGAACAGGATCAACTGGCTGAGGAGCACGCGCCAGTAGTCGCCGAACCGCATCAGCAGGCGCGGCCAGTCGAGCGACGGCCCGGTCTCGCGGAGCAGATGCATGATGTCGGCGCCGTCGAAGCGCTCGCGTTCGAGGATGAACGACTTCGACCAGATCATCTCCTCGACCGGCGAGAGCCGGACGATGACGCCGAGCACGTTGGTGCGCGGGGCGTGATCGAACCAGAGATCGTCGACCCTGGCGAGGCCGTTGCCGGAGCTGAAGATCACGTCGATGAAATGCTGGTCGTCGTAGATCTTGCCGAGCCAGTGCGGGAACGGCATCCCGGTCCGGTAGCCGAACTTCGCGAAGGCCTCGAGCACGCGCGGGCAGTCGTCCGGCTTCACGAAAATGTCGACGTCCTTGGTGTCGCGCGGGACGTGCGAATAGTGCGAAAACGCGAACGCCCCGCCGACGAGAAACGGGATGCCCGTGTCCTGGAGCTTCTTCAGCGCATCGATATAAAAATCGGCGGCAGGGTCGTGAATGGCCCGTGCGGTCGAAGTTTCCATGAGGTCCTCAGGACGCGATCGCGTCGCTCGCGCGGCGTCCCCGGGATGGGGCCGGCACCGGCTGCGGCGAGTAAACAGGCGATGGCTCGACGGGCGCCGCCCTCGCCGAGCGGCAGTTCGAACAGGCGGAACGGCGGCCGGTCCGTGAAACTGCGGGTCAGGAGCGGCATCGAGACGTTGTAGACCGGCACGCCGTTCTGCGTCTTGCCTTCGAGCTGGCCGCGATGCGCATGGCCGTGCAGGACGAGCGAGACCGGGTAGCGGCCGATCGGCTCTTCGAGACGCGAGCAGCCGAGGAACGGATAGATCTCGAGCGGCTCGCCCTCGACCGTCTGCTGAATCGGCGAGTAGTGCAGCAGCGCGACGATCTGCCTGGTGCGGAGCCGCGCGAGCGCGGCTTCGAGCTTCAGCGCTTCGTTCACCGCTTCGTGGACGAAGGCCTTGACGATCTTCTCGCCCCACGGGCCGAGCGCGCGCCGGCCGAAGCCGCCGCCGAACCCCTTCACCCCGGCGATGCCGATGCCCAGGATCTCGCAGGTGTCGCCGTCGAGCACGATCACCCCGGCGTCGGTGAGGATCTGGGTCACCTCGGCGGCCTTGTCGGATTCGAAGTCGTGGTTGCCGAGGACCGCGGCGGCCGGAATGCGAAGCGCCGTCAACTCTCGTGCGAGGACCTGCGCCTCCTCGGGCAGGCCGTAGTCGGTCAAGTCTCCCGGCAGCAGGACCATATCAGCCGCTTCGGAGATCTTCGCGAACAGGCTCTGCAACGCGCCCTGCGAGGTTTTCATGCAGTGCAGGTCGCCGATTGCTGCAATTCGAACGGTCGTTCCCGGCATAGGCCGTTAAGAGTTCAAAAGTTGAGCCACCATCACCCCATCCATTTGACAGCCTTTTCGTGAACTGCTACCTTGTCTCAACAAGGTAGCTTCGCAAGCAACATGAGCGTCACGGAAAAGTTCAGCGCGATCCGCAAGGGGCTGCTCGAGTTCCTCATCCTCCGCATCATCGCCAGCGACAAGGTCTACGTCGCCGACATGCTCACCCGCCTGAAGACCACCGAGTTCGCGACGCAGGAAGGCACGCTCTATCCGCTGCTCAGCAAGATGCGCCGGGAAGGCCTCGTCGACTACGAATGGCAGGAATCGGATGCCGGGCCGCCGCGCAGTACTACGAGCTCACCGCCAAGGGCAAATCGCAGCTCGCCGAGCTGAACGAGTACTGGAAATACATCAACGCCACGATCAGCCAGCTGGGACGCTGACATGCAGAAGGTCATTACGATCAATTTGAACGGCAACGCGTACCAGGTGGACGAGGCCGGATACGCGGCGCTGGTCGCCTACCTCGAAGGCGCCGAGCGTCAGCTCGAGGACAATCCCGACCGCGCCGAAATCATCGCCGACCTCGAGCAGGCGATCGCCGAGAAGTGCCGCCGGTTCCTCGGCGCGCACTAAGTCGGTCGTGGCCGCCGGCGAAGTCGACCAGATCCTCGCCGAGATGGGACCGGTCGACGGCGCGCCGGGCAGCGGCGAGGGCGCGGGGGCGAAGGCCGGCGCCGCCACGGCGAGACGCCTCTATCTCCTCCGTGAGGGTGCGATGCTCGCCGGCGTCTGCAACGGCATCGGCGCGCCTACCTGAACATCGACCCGACCATCGTCCGCATCGTGTTCGTGCTGCTGGCCGTCCTGACCAAGGGCCTGTTCTTCTTCGTCTACGTGGTGCTCGCCGTCGTCATTCCCCGGCCAACACGCCGGAGGAACGCGCCGCGGCGATGGAGAAACCTTCAACGCGCAAGAGCTCATCGATCGCGCCAAGCTGACCTACGCCGGGTTCAAGGCCGGCGGCCGCTTCGGGGACTGGGGACGAGACTGGGGCCGGCATTGGCGCCGGCAGGAGCGGCAGTGGCGGCGCCAGTTCGATCGGACAATGCGAGGCCGGTGGGGATCGGCAGCGGCCATCGAGCCGCCCGCCGGCTACACCGCGCGCCTGGTCGCCGGGTTCATGGTCCCGATCCTGACGATTGTCAGCGCGCTGCTCTTCTGGATCGGCGCGTACGCCGTGCTGGTCGCTGGCCGCCGAACGCGAGGCGTTCGGCGTCGCACTGCCTGAAGACGTGCCGCTCTGGGCGGGCATCCTGGTCCTGGTGTTTCTCTACCAGTCGGTGGCGTGGCCGCTGCACGCGGCGCGGCGGGCCTCATGCAGGCGCTCGGTGGACCTCATCACGCGGCGGTCGCCGCGCTCGACGGATTGCTCTCGGTGGGCGTCGGCATCTTCATCGTCTGGCTTGCCTGGCAGAACCTGCCGGAAGTGCGCGAGCTTCTTGCGCTCGCTGCCCGATCTGTGGGACAGCATGAGGAGGTAGAGTGAATCAGGGCGTAAAATGCGCGGGGACAGCGACGAGGACAGGAGCGTGCGGACGACGATGAGTGAACGGCGCAATTATTACCGACGCGGAATCGAACAATGCCCGCGGGTCGATCGGGCCTCGAGAACGGGTTTCTGCTCTCAAACGCAACGCGTGGGGGTCCCGCGGCAAACCGGCTCCAACCTTGCACACGGGCCGGACATCCATGAACACGGGAAGCCTAGACCGTGACTGACGGATCGTTCTGCGCTCGTCTACGACGAGAGCGGGAGCGTAGACAGATAGCCCTGTCCTCCATTTCAGCCAATACCAAGATCAGAGTCGGGCTGTTCCGAGTCCCTCGAGCGGGGCGACGTGTCGCGCTGGCCGGCCGGGATCTATCGCCGCGCCATCATCCGCGCCTACGCCGCCGGGATCGGGCTCGATCCCGACGCCACCACGCAAGAGTTTCTCGAGGTGTTTCCCGATCCCGATCACGTCCCGGCGGCGCCGAACGGCGGTCCGGCGGCCGCGGCGGCGTCCCGGGCGCAGGCGCCCGCACCGGCACCGGGAGTCGCGGTGCTTCGCCTCACCCTCGCCGACGCCCGCTCGCCCTTCAGCCCCGGACAGCTGCTGCTGAACATGCGCGACCGCTTTGCGGCGGTCGCGATCGATGCCGGAGTCGTGGCGGCCATCGCGGTCAGCGTGTTCGTGGCGTGCGGGGCGTTCTGGCTGCCGCTCGCCGTGGTGATGACCACCTACTACGTCGGCGGCATCCTGCTGCTCGGCAACTCGCCTGGGGTCTGCCTCAGGGCACCTGCCAACCGCCGGCCCGGGAAGACGTCGGTCGTCACCACGATGAAATCGAGGATCGCAAAATCGCTGGTCGCTTCGTTCGCCGGGGTCATAGCAGTCCGTGTCGGTGCCCACCACACCCGAGGCGCTTCGGCCCGACGGCGGACGGGCGCGATCGCGCTCGCCGGCCTGAAATCGCCCTTCGCCAAACGGACGTCGACGACGTAAGCTGGGGCACCGCTTTAGCGGTGCCTCATGGCACGGCTAAAGCCGTGCCCTACGTACTCGCTAGCGTGGAAGACTGAACGCCACGAGCGTCGCGTCGGTGCCCGCGTCCGGTGGCGACGACGACGAATTGCCGGCCCGATCGGGAAAGATAGGTCATCGGCGTGCCGGTCGTTTCGCGGACGGGAGCGCTCCACAGCTCGCGGCCCGTGGCCTTGTCGACGGCGTGAAACGCGAGATCGCCGCCACCGATAAAGATGAGCCCGCCCTTGGTGACGATGGCGCCAGGCGGCCCCTGGGCCCCGAGCTTCTCCGGCACTGTCACTCCCTTCGCAACGAGCTCTTTCCGTAAGTCAGGCATGTCCCGAACGGCGCGCGCCAGACGATTGCGCCTTCAGTTGAGATCCATCGCCACCAGATGCGCGTAGGGCGGCTTGAACATCGGCACATTGCCCGCGAAGGTTGCCGCCGAGGCGCGGTTGCCGTACTCCGCGTCGACCTCGCCGGCGCGTGGGCCGCTCGTCACGGGCTCGAGCTTCGAATCTTGAAGACGCCGCCGAGCTCAACCGTTTTCAGATAGAGCATGCCGGTCTCCGGATCGAACGCTCCCCCGCCCCAGTTGGCCCCGCCCCAGACGCCAGGCCTGACGATCGTCCCTTCGAGCGACGGCGGCGTATACAGCGGCCCGAGTCTGTACTTCTTCATCTCGGCCTGCGCCGCGGACCGAAGCTCCGGTGTCAGGTCGAACGCATCGTCGAGCGCTGCGCCCTGAGGCGCGAACGGCGGCGGCCTGGTGGGAAACGGCTGGGTTCGCGACGTCGATTCGCCGGGCACGTCGCTCTGCGGCACCGGGCGCTCCTCGATCGGCCAGACCGGCTCGCCGGTGACGCGATCGAAGACGAAGGCGAAGCCCTGCTTGGTCAACTGCACGACCGCATCGACCTTGCGGCCCCGGACCTGATGGTCACGAGGTTCGGCGGCGACGCCGGGTCGTAGTCCCACAGCCCGTGGTGCGCGATCTGGAAGTGCCACTTCCGCTTCCCGGTCGCCGCGTCGAGGCAGACCAGCGATTCGCCGAACAGGTTGGCGCCGAGGCGGCGGCCGCCGTAGTAGTCGTTGCTCGGCGTGCCGACCGGCATGTAGAGCAGGCCGCGCTGTTCGTCGAGCGTCATCGGCGGCCAGACGTTGGTGTGCCCGGTGTAGGCCCACGACTCGCGGCCCCACGTGTCGCTGCCGAACTCTCCCTTCTGCGGAATCGTGTGGAAGCTCCACATCATCTTCCCGGTCTTCGCGCTGAAGGCGCGCACGTCGCCGGGGGGATCGTTGCGTACATCAGCCGATCGCCGATCCCGCTGCCCAGGATGACGAGATCCTTGTAGACGACCGGCGGCGACGTGTTCGAGTAGTGCTTTTTCTGGATCGGCCAGACCAGGCCCTCGCCGACGTCCACCGATCCGCCGGCGCCGAACGACTCGACCGGCCGGCCGGTCTTCGCGTCCAGGCAGATCAAGTGGTAGCGGCTGTTCATGCGAAGATCCGCAGCGAGTCGCCGTCGCGCCACGCGGCGACGCCGCGGTGGACGAAGCCCTGGCCGCTTGCCGGCGCGCCCTCTTCGTAGGCTTTCGGATCGTAGCGACCAGAGCTCGCGCCCGGTCTCGGCATCGAGGGCGGCGACGCGGCTGTACGGCGTGCTCAGGTAGAGCACGTTGTCGATCATGATCGGCGTGTTCTGGAACGCCCCCGGCGTGGTGCCGAACTGCGGGAACGGCTGTTCCCCGGTCTTCCACTCCCAGGCGCGCTCGAGCCGGGCGACGGTGTCGCGGTTGATCTGGTCGAGCGTCGAGCATATTTGGTGCCGCCCTGGTCGCCGCCGTAGAACGGCCATCTCGACCGGCTTCACCGTTTTCTGCGCGGAGCCGTCCGCCGGCGCCAGCACCGCGAGACACGCGGCCACGGCTATGAGTCTTTTCATGCTCGGCCCTTTTTCCGCTACTTCCCGTTGCTCGGCGGGCGCGCCGCGGCGGCGGGCGATTCGCCTTTCTGCACGACGCCGTCCTTGACGACGATCTCGACGTGCGAGAGCGCCGTGATGTCGAACAACGGGTTCCCGTTCACGACGATGACGTCGGCGATCTTGCCCGGCTCGATCGAGCCGAGCTCGCGGCCCTTGCCGATGAGCGTGCGCGTTGACGCGCGTCGCGGCGGCGATCGCGCGGGTCGGCGTCATCCCCATGTCGACGTGCACCTTGATCTCGCGCCACAGCGCTTCGCTGTGGAAGTTCATCGGCGTGCCCGAGTCGGTGCCCATGCCCATGACCGCGCCCGCCTCGATGAACTGCTTCACGCCGCGCTCGCGGAACAGCATTTCGCGGTCGGTCCGCTGGAAGTAGCCGAGCGCCCACCAGTTCTTGAGCGACTCCTGCACCTCGGCGTAGATCTCCGGGCCGAACGCCTTCTTCAGACTGCGGGATCCTGCAGGCGCTCGGGAAAGTCGGCGGTGTCCTGATAGACCCATGCGCGGTGCGCGGCCGTGACCACGACCGGGCGGCCGGCGTTGACGATGTCGGTGACCAGCGCCTGGCTGCATGGCGGCGCGGTCCCGGCGGAGCCGGCGTGCTGCAGCACGTCGACGCCCATCTCGAGGGCATTGCGCACGTCGGTCTCGGCGTAGACGTGGGCGTGCACCCTGATCCTGCGTTTGTGCGCCGCGTCGACGATCGCCTTGTAGTCGTCGCGGGTGAGCCCCGAGTGCGCCTTGATCACGTCGACGCCGGCGGCGGCGAGGCGGCTCGGTCTCACGCCCCGCCTCGTCGGGCGAGCTGATGTTGATCCCGCCGAAGCCCTCCTGCATCGCCGCCGCCGGAGCCGCGCGAGATCCACGGGCCGCTGACCAGCATCCGCGAGCCGGCGATCTCGCCCTTGTTGATGCGGTCGCGGATGCTGAGGCTCGGCTCGCCAGCGGCGCGCCGAGGTCGACCGTGGTGGTGACGCCGGCCATCAGCAGCTGCTTTGGCGGAAATCTCCATCGACGCGCGTTGAGCATCGCGTCGCCGCCGTGCTGCTTGATCCACGGGAACCAGGTCGTCGTAGCTGCCCTGGCCGAGGACGATGAGATGCCCGTGGGCCTCGATGAGCCCCGGCAGCATCGCGCGGCCGCTGGTGTCGACGATCGCCGCGTCGGCGGGGATCTTGATTTCCGACGCCGGTCCGGCCGGCGATGATCTTGTTGCCCTCGATCACGACCGCCGCGTGGTGAATCGGCGGCACCTCGTAGCCCGTGATCAGCATGCCGCCGACGAGCGCGAGGTGCTTCGGCGCCTGCGCGCGCGGCGCAGCGGTGGCGGCCAGCAGTGCGACAACGCACGCGATCGGGATCCTGCGATTGGCAAGCATTGCCACAAAGCACCTCAGCAAGCCGCAAACACTGGTACCGACTCCGGTAGCGGCGGAGCGCATTATAAGTGTCGGGTGATAATACCCCTGTGAAAAACCGACCGATGGCCAGGTCCAGTGCCCCATGGCGGTTCGGGTTGTGCCTGGCCGCCGCACCGCTTCTCGCTGCGCAGGCGCCGATCCTTCGTCGCTCGCCTGAAAGGCTCGCGCTCCAGCAGACGCCGGCCGCGCCCGTCCAGGACATGGCGCACCCGCAGAACACGAACGCGGGCATCTACGCGTTCACGGAGCCACTGCGCCGGCTGCCACGATGCGGGCAAGGGCGGCGCAACCGATCGCCATTCGCTGAACCGGCACACACCGGAGCAGGTGCTCGCCTCAATCACCACGGGATCGATGGCGCAATACGCGACAGGCCATGACCGACTTCGACAAGCGCGTCGTCGCGGTCTATGTCGGCGGGCGGCCGCTCGGCGCCGCCGCGTCCGGCGACGCGGCGCAGATGCCGAACCGCTGCGACGAGCCGTCCGGCGTTCCAGCCGTCGAGGGGTTCCGAGTGGAACGGGTGGGGATTCGACAGCGGCAACTCGCGCTTCCAGACGACGCCGGGCCTGACCGCCGCCGACGACCCCGAAGCTCGCGCTGAAGTGGGCGTTCGGCTTCCCGAACGGCAACTCCGCGTACGGGCAACCGGCCGTCGTCGGCGGACGCGTCTTCGTCGGCGCCGACACCGGCTTCGTCTACGCGCTCGACGCGGCGAGCGGATGCGTCGACTGGTCGTTCCGCGCGATGGCGGGAGTGCGCACGCGCGATCAGCCATCGGGCCCGGCGGACGGGCGAACCGCTTCCTCGCCTACTTCGGCGACGTGAAAGGGCAACGTCTACGCCGTGGACGCCGGAGACCGGCGCGCGAGGTCTGGAAGGACCGGGTCGATCCGCACCCGGTCGCGCGCGTGTGACCGGCGCGCCGACGCTCGTCGCCGGCCGCCTTTACGTGCCGATGTCGTCGCTCGAGGAATCGGGCGCGGGCAACCCGAGCTATCCCTGCTGCACGTTCCGCGGCGGCGTCGCGTCCTACGACGCGGTGAGCGGCAAGCGGTTGCTGGACGGCTTACACGGTATCAGGAGCGCCCTGTCCCGCTGAAGAAGACGTCGAAGGGCACGCAATTGTGGGGCCGGCCGGCGCCGGGCGTCTGGTCGTCGCCGACCATCGATCTGAAGCGCCGCGCGGTCTACGTCGCGACCGGCAACGCCTACACCGAGCCGGCCGCGCCGCGGATCGGACGCGGTGATCGCGTTCGACCTCGACAGCGGCAAGCGCCTCTGGACGTCAGCAGGTGATGGCGAACGACGCTTACGTGCGCGACTGCCCCGGCAAGTACCGCCCCAACGTGCCGACGCGACAACAAGTCGGAAACCTGCCCGGACGATCTCGGCCCGGACATGGATTTCGGCAACGCGCCGATCCTGCGCACGCTGCCGGGCGGGCGGACGCTCATCGTGATCGGACAGAAGGACGGGCACGCCTGGGCGCTCGATCCGGACAAGCAGGGCGCCGTCGTCTGGAGCCGGCAGGTCGGGCTCGGCCTCGACGGCGGCGGCGGCGCGATCATGTGGGGCTCGGCCGCGGACGAGCGCTTCGGCTATTTTCCGGTGACCCGCGGCCAGCCGAGACCGCTCGGCTCGCCGCGGTCCGAGTTGACGACCGGCGAGATCGCGCTGGCGCGCGTCGCCGCCCGGACGGCGGCGCGGCGCCGGTCACCGTGATTCCCGGCGTCGTCTTCTTCGGCGTCGAGCACCGGCACGCTGCATGCGTACTCGACGACGGACGGCAAGGCGATGTGGCAGTTCGACACCGCGCGCGAGTTCGATACCGTGAACGGCGTCGCCGGCGACAGGCGGCACCATCAACGCCGGCCGGACCGGTGGTCGCCGGCGGGATGGTGTTCGTCGCCGTCAGGGTATTCGGAACTCGGGAACGGCGTGCGCGGCAACGTCCTGCTGGCCTTCGCCGTTCCCGGAGAATCGCGGCCAGCCCAGCGCGAAGGCTACAATCAAGACAGACATGAAGCTGCTCTACGCGTACCTGCGGCAACTACACGGGCCTGGTGGCGCTGGCGCCTCGTGCTGGCCACCATCAACCAGGTGTTCTCGCTGCTCGATCCGCTGATCTTCCGCCACGTCATCGACGAGTACGCGACCCGGTTCCAGGAATATCGACCGGCGAGTTCTTCAGGGGCGTCAGCCTGCTGCTCGGCGGCCGCGGTCGGGGTCGCGTTCGTCTCGCGCGTCGCGAAGAACTTCCAGGACTACTACATCAACGTCATCACGCAGCGGCTGGGCGCGCAGCTCTACTCGGACGGCATCCGCCACTCGCTGGAGCTGCCCTACTCGGTGTTCGAGGATCAGCGCAGCGGCGAGACGCTCGGCCGGCTGCAGAAGGTCCGGACCGACGTCGAGAAGCTGATCGCGACCAGCATCAACGTCCTCTTCACGTCGCTGGTCGGCATCATCTTCGTGATGGTCTACGCGTTCAGCGTGCACTGGCTGATCGCGCCGGTCTACTTCCTGACCGTGCCGATCCTCGGCGTCCTCAGCTCGGTGCTCAGCCGCCGCATCAAGCAGATCCAGAAGGTGATCGTCGCCGAGACGACGGCGCTGGCCGGCTCGACGACCGAGTCGCTGCGCAACATCGAGCTGGTGAAGAGCCTCGGCCTCGGCCAGCAGGAGATCGCGCGGCTGAACGGCACGACCGGCGAAGATCCTGAAGCTCGAGCTGAAGAAGGTGAAGCTACCTGCGCAGCCTCAGCTTCATCCAGGGCACCGTCGGTCAACCTGCTGCGCACGAGCATCATGTTCCTGATGCTCTACCTGATCTACACGCGGGCGATCACGGTCGGCCAGTTCTTCTCGCTGTTCATCTACTCGTTCTTCATCTTCGGCCCGCTGCAGGAGCTCGGGCAACATCATCAACGTCTACCGCGAGACCGAAGCGTCGCTGAACGTCTACGAGGACGATCCTGCAGCATGCCGAGGAGCCGAGGCCGGCGAACCCGCGTGCCGCTCCGACGATCTCGTCGGACGCTGGCGTTCGAGGGCGTCACCTTCCAGCATCAGTCGGCATCCGTCGCCGGCGGTCAGCGACATCTCGTTCGGCGTCCAGCGCGGCGAGACGATCGCGTTCGTCGGGCCGTCCGGCGCCGGCAAGACGACGCTGGTGCAAGCTGCTGGTCGGGCTGTATCAGCCGCCGGCCGGGCCGGATCCTCTACAACGGCATCCCGGGCGGCGAGATCGACCTCGACGCGCTGCGCGCGCAGATCGGGTTCGTCACCCAGGACACGCAGCTGTTCTCGGGCACGATCCGCGAGAACCTGCTGTTCGTGAACCCGATCGCGACCGACGCCGAGTGCCTCGAGGTGCTGCGCAAGGCGGCGTGCGACAGCCTGCTGGCGCGCGCGCCGATCGCGGCCTCGACACGGTCATCGGCGAGGGCGGCGTCAAGGTGTCGGGCGGCGAAAAGCAGCGGCTGTCGATCGCGCGGGCGCTGCTGCGGCGTCCGCATCTGCTGGTCTTCGACGAGGCGACCTCGTCGCTCGACTCGCTCACCGAAGAAGGCATCGTCGACACCATCCGCGACGTCGCGGCCGGCGGCGACGCGATCACCGTGCTGATCGCGCACCGGCTCTCGACGATCCTGCACGCGCGATCGGATCTACGTCCTCGAGCGCGGCCGGATCGTCGAAACCGGGCGCCACGACGAGCTCGTCGAGCAGAAGGGGCTCTACTACGCGATGTGGCGGCAGCAGATTGGCGAGCGGCGCGGCGGCGGGTCGCAGCGGCGCGCCGCCGCCGGCCGGCTCGCCCTGAAGTAGCCGCGAAGCGTGAGCCGAGCGCCAGACAGGTGCCATGATCACGCCCGTGGCGTCCGCCGAGTTGCTGGCGCTGACGCGCGCCGCCGCCGTGGTCTACGGCGTGGTCGTTCGATTGCCACAGGTGGTATTCGCCTATTCCACGCAGGCCGACAACGTCGTCCTCCACGCACGATCGCCGCTGCCGTCGGAGGCCGCGGCGATCGCGGCGGAAGCCGGCCGGCGGATCAAGCGCTCGCCGCTGTATGCCGCGGAGACCACCTACGACGTCTTCCTGTGCGATACCCCCGCGCTGTTCGCCTTCTTCGCCCCGATCAACCGCGGCGTGGGCGGCATCGCCGACGTCCATCTGTCGCGGCATGTGTTCCTGCGCCCGTCGCGGATCGGAACGGGAATCGGCTGGTCAGGCCCCTCAGGGCGCGGGAAGCGTCGGGCGACCGCACGCTCACCTACTTCATCGCCCACGAAATCACCCACTATCATGACCGTCCGGCGGCTCGGGCCGCTCGGCTACGGGCATCTTGAAACGTGGCAGCGTGAGGGATACGCGGACTATGTCCGGGAAGGCGGCGCCTTCTCGACTTCGCGGCGACGCTGCGGGACTTCAACGCCGGGGCGGACTGCCCTCGACCTCGAAGCGCTCCGGGCTCCATCTCCGCTACCATCTGCTGGTCGCCCATCTGCTCGACCAGAAAGGGATGACGGTGCGAACGCTGCTGCCGTCAGCCGGGATGCCGGCGGCGCCGATCGAAGCGGCGCTTCGCCCCGCGATTTTCAAAAATGAACGCGGCGCGCCACGCCGGCTATTTCGATAACCGACCGTTCTGGCCGCGGAATCGTGATATTCCTCGCGGATGAGATCCTCGGCGCGGCGCTGGTCGTCGCCTGACGCCAGCCGCTGCTCGAGCTGGTGCCGAGGCGCGCAGCTGCTCGACCGACAACTGATAGCGGCGCTGCTGGAGCCTCCCACTGCGGCTGCAGGGCAGCAGCGCCTGACGCCGCTCCTTGTCCGAGCGCCCGACGCGCCGCTTCGGCCGTGCCATCGCACCAGAGTCTCTCCAAGATCGATGCCAGCACAACCGTGCGCAGATCCCGGATTCGCGCCGCTCACCGTCCCGACGTGGCCGCCTTTGTTGTTCCGCGAGCACCGCCAGGAACATCGCTTCGTCGATGTCCACTTCGAGTGTGTAGCCGGCGGGATCGATGAACGGATTCGCCCCACCTGCCGCAATCTTTGCGTATTTCGCTTCCATGTTGGTACATGCCGGGATGCGATCCGAGCGGCACATCGCACTGGCAGCGGCGCGCGACCTTGAAGGCGCGCCGGAATTCATCGGCGATCCCCGGCACCTCGGCATTGTTCACCAGCAGACCGGGTTCGTCCCGAAGCTGCCGATGATCACCACGTCGTAGCTCTTTCCGTTCCTGCGCCTTCAATCGCTCCAGATCTTCACACGAGCGCCTTCGGCACCGCTGCCATGAAGATGCTCGCCGACAATCCTTTGCCGGCGACGTCGCCGATCAGGAAGAACCAGCGCCGCCCGTCGAGCCGGAAGAAGCCCGTAGAGGTCGCCGCCGCCCCACCTCGCGGGCGCGGCACCGACCGTCGCCGCCGCGAGGTCGAGGCCTTCGCTCGTAAAGCGCCGGGGCCCGTCGACGCGCGGTAGCATCGCGACCTGCACGCGCCGCGCGGCCTCCATCTCGCCGGAGATGCGCGCGGTCTGCTCGCGGGTCATGCTGCATCTCGCGCCGCGGCGCGCGGCGCTCGCGCGACGCTTCCCCGAGCGTGAAAGCGCGAAGCACGCGTCGCGAACAGCGCGAGCATCGCGAGCGCGGGCGAGAGCGCGCTGGCTCGAACTGCAGCCGGCCCCACTTGAACGCGGCGAGCGCCGCGAGCGCGGGGCTCACGACCATCGCGCCGACCGCTGAACGAGACCGTCGCCGGCGTGCGCCACAGCGGCGCCGCGCGGATCAGCATGAAGCCCAGCGCGGCGAACAGCGCGATCTCTCGAGCGCACGCGCCCACGGCGGGCGCATGATCGAACGACTGGTCGTAAGAAGTTCTCGATGACCTGCGCGTGGATCTCGACGCCGGGCAGGCGCTCGCCGAGCGGCGTCTCCCCGGTAATCGACCTGCATGACGCCGGTCAGCCCAGATCGATCAACGATCTTGCTCCGCGAGCCGCTCCGAGGTTTCGCGCGGCTCCTGCAGACGCATCGATCGCCGGCACGAAAGCGGCGCGGGTCGTGCGGCGAGGGCAGTGCGGAAGCCGGAGCATGCCGTCGGCCTCGGTTCGGCGTCGCGAAGGCGCCCGTCTGGAGCAGCGGCCACGCCGCCGTCGCGCGCCTTTCAGCCGAAGATGAGCGGCGCCTTCACCGCGACGCGCACTGAGCTCGACGCAGGCGAACGACGGCACCAGCGTGCCCTCGATGCCAGATCGCGACCATCCCGGATGCGTGCCACACCACCCAGCTTCGACCGTCCCGGCCGACAACAAGGCCGTGACCCGCCGCCGCCCGCTCGAACATCTGCAGCAGGCTGGGAAGCGCGCCGGCGTAGCGCGTCACCACCGAGTGCACGGCGACCGCATCCTCCTCAGACGCGCCTTCGACCACGATCTGGGCGGGCGACAGCGGCACGAGCATCCCGGTTGCCTCGGGGTGCCGGCCATTCCGAAGCACGACGAGGCGCGACTGGGCGATCGCGCGCGTGGGAGCTCGGCGTCGTGCGAGGGCAGGCGGCTCGAGCGCCTGCGCGCAGCTCCGGAGTCGTGCGTCGGCATCGTGACGAGCCAGTGCGCTGGGCGAGCTGCGGTCGGACTCCGGACATCAGGATCAGATCGGGGCCGATCGCGAATGGGCTTCGCGCGCGCTGGATCTCGCGGATGAGCTGCGCGAGCACGGTGGCGCGGCCACGGCAAACACCGGTGGCCGAGCGCGCGGCTACTCATGCTCCGCTGGTCGATGTCGACGACCACGGCTTCGCGGCCGCGCTTTGACGGTGCGCGGCAGCAGGCGCTGCGACGCGTCAGAACCACTGGAGCCGTCTGGCGCGCGTGACGAACGGCGGTTGCGCCCAGAGCGGCAGCGTGAGCACGCCGAGCACCGCGAGACCGACCCACCCGAACCCTGCCGTCGCCGCCGACGCGGCCGTCGGCCGCCTCGTGCGGTTCCGGCGCCTACGGAGTCGATTTCATCCCGTCGTAGGCGGCGGTGACGCGTCATCGGCGCGCCGGTGCGGCGGGTGACTCCTACTCAGCAGCGCCGCGTGTCCGCCAGCACGCGTCGATCGTCGCGTCGTCGAAGCGCGGGCTCGTGGTGGAACATGCAGAGCTGGCGCGACGCCCGCCGTCTGGCACAGCTCGACGCCGACGATGTTGCTCGAGTGGCCCCAGTCGGCCTTGACCGAGATCGCGTCGGCGAGCGAATACATCGCGTCGAAGATCACGAGGTCCGCGTCGCGGAAGAAGTCGACGAAGCGTCCGGTCTCACTTGCGGTCGCCGAGCGTCGTGCTCCGAGTCCGTCGAGTAGATCGACCGCCTTGCCGTGCGCTGCTCAGAAGCGGAAGCCGTACGAGTCGCCCGGCGTGACGCTGCAGCTTCAGCGTGCACTCGTCATGTCCGCCACGTCGTGCCGCCTGCCGGGCTCGAGGTGCGCCGAACTGGATGTCGCGCGCTGTGAACGTGTTGAAGTCGACCGGAAGCGACGGCTGCGTCCTGCTGGCGGCGCAGCGCCGACTCGAGCTGCCCATTGGCCGCCGCAGATCCGATCAACGCGGTTGCCCGGGTGATGTACCGCCGGCGAGAAGAACGGCGGCCCCCATGGCGAGTGTGGTCCCCCGGTGGACGTGCGACGGGAGCACGTG